>VAPE01031496.1_pt1 | contig 26536 bp, 25 predicted proteins | sample 3393911 | NCBI WGS metagenome assembly VAPE01 (sample SAMN08290436, study PRJNA428436) | hydrothermal vent metagenome | isolation source: Deep-sea hydrothermal vent chimney | place: Atlantic Ocean: South-mid Altantic Ridge
ACATCAGCACTTACTGATAGACCTGTTCGTTGTAATGTAATCTGATTAACTGTTCCTGAACCAGTGAAAGTGAAGTGTGCAAGATCAGCTAATGCTTGACCTGAGAGAACACTTCCAGAAGCAGGATTGTTAGTAGCGATTGATGCTACAACAGGACCTGTTGAAACTACTGGAGGAACAACAACAGGAGTAACGACTGAAGATGAACTATTGGCTTTTGCTTTGGAAGCAGGGCCAAATATGCCGTCAGCTACTAATCCGTTGTTTGACTGCCAAGCCATAACCTTTGCTTTGGTCATAGGACCAAAATCTCCGTCGGCTGTTGTGCCTACGAATGACTGAAGGTTTTTAACATATTGACCTTTGCTTCCAACTTTTAGAACAGCGGAACCAAAATCAACTGTAGCTGATGGAGAGCTAACTACTGGTGCTGTACCAGTTAGAGAAGCTCTAACATTTGCAACCGTTGTTGCATTTGCTCCGAATGAATTAAGTAAACCAATAATCGCGTTTACTTGAGATGTTGTTAGAGCAGCGCTGGCTGAACTAGCGAACAAAAACATTCCGACAACCATCAAACCTCCTACTGTTTTAGCAGTTTTTGATTTGAGAAATTTTAACATAATAATTTAATTTACTCTTTAATTAAAAAATAAACTAAAGAGTGTCAATGTGCGATTAATATTAGTTTCGACTTACTCTTGAATAATAATACTCGAGTAAAACTAACGTAGGTGCACATTTTAATATCACTGATAATTTTTGTTTGTTTCAAATTCAAAGAAAGTTAATCTTTCTTATTTTTCTATGCTGATAAAAATTTTGTAGTCTCTCTATCAAAGACACCAAAAAAATTTATAAACAAAAGCAAAATAAAAAAATTGATGAACTAAAAATGACGGAAACATTATCACTGATACTTCTCTGTTAAGTTACTTTTCATTTTCATTTTTTAGATAAAAATAATTAGTAACGGAACATGATAAATTCACGAACGAGCTTCCTAAACTTTTTACGATTTAGAAAACTTATCTGCCTTGTCGACAGGGCCGATACCAAATAAAAAATTAAAATATTTATTGATTTTTATTTTTCTTTTTGTAATTTTATTTTGACTAATTTTTCTCTATCAAAAAAATAGTGAAAAAATAAAATCACAAGCGGAGGAAATAAGAAAAAAATATTTACTCTAAGATTTTATGGTTTCTGACCATAGAAAAGTAATAAAGTAGAAAGTTCTAAAAAGGCAAATGGTAAAAGAAAAAATCAAATACCAAAAGCTTATATAGATAACAAACTACCGTGCCATAAATTATTTAGCATTAATAATTTATAGTATTAAATTTTCAATGATCATTCCCGCTTCTCGTTTGCTTTGTAAAAAAATAAACAAGAAACAGACAATACATATTATCATATTTAGCGAAGATTCACCAATTACAATAACATGTATAGATATTATATACTTAGGCATTAAAATAATCAATAGATATATAAGATGTGGATAACTATTTGTGCCTGAAAAATTAGAAATAAGGGTTTCTGGGTGGTTGGAATGATAGTGGTTGAAAATTAGAAAATGGAAAAATCTTGAGTGAAATTTTAGGCTGGAGTTAGGGTAAAAAATAGGCTTGGGCTGGGGTGAAAAATGAGCTGGGGCTGGGGTGAGAAATAGGAAAAATTATGACAAGATTTAGGCTAAAAATGACTAGGGATTGGGGGTAGAATTAGGGGTAAAAATAAGCCTAAAAATAGGCTTAAAAACGGAGATATTTACTTGGGGGCGATATCAATATAAAAAGAGGTTTTCTTATTTTTTCGTTATTATAGAATATCTAGACCAACGCTTAGAACCTATTTTCTTTATTTGTCCTTTTGAGATAAGATTCGTTATTTCTCTTTGAATTGTTTTTTCAGAACAATCTGAGAAAGCTCCAGCAATGTCTTTTATAGTTGCTCCCTCCCCTTTTCCATTAGATGAAACTTTCTTATCTTTTATTATTGAAATGATTTTATTGGCTCGTTCAGTTTTTATTTTTTTGAAATCAATTGAAGTTAAAGATTTTCTAGAAATAGAACTGAGTGGATTTCCGTTTCTTATAAAGGACATCTTTGATGTCCTTTTGGCGGTGTCCTTAAGGTTAAGGACACCGCCAGTGTTTCCTGCTGATATTTTGAACATTTTTTGATGTAGGCTAAATGGAAAATATTTTTCTCCAGATCGGCGTGATTTGAGTTCTTCAGTTAATATATTAAATTCAATTTTCAAAATACGAGCATTCATTTCCGAGATATAAGTGATGTCGGAAGCAATTTGAAGTAAGGAAATTATTTCATCAATACGAGCCAGCGATAAGTTTATGTGAGTGTTGTCATCTTTTGGTAATGAAATAGATAACATATGTATATCGGACAAAAGTTGAATTCCTAAAAGACGAAGTTTTTCTCTAAGGGTGTCCTTTGTATCCATACAATCAGCAACTAAATATAAAGCGGTAACTAATTTTTGTGTCTTTTTGTTAGCAAATTCGTAAATAGATTTATTTGTAGGGGTGTTTACACTAGAAAACTCATTCTTATCACTATTAGATAGCGAATGGATAGAGCTTGTCTTTTTTGTGTCCTTTTGGTTATTCATATGTCTTTTTCATTAGAATAGTAGCAATTTCTAGTGTCTCTTATCTGTCCATTATACTCTAATTTTTTTGCAATGCAAATTTTTTAAGACTATTGAAATATATAAATATAATTATCTTATGAACTTATTATCGCTAAGGATTTATGATATAATAGGTGTAATTATGGCAAAAAATAAAAAATCAACTAATGGTAAATCTAGGTCAAATAAAAATAACAATAATAAAATAAAATTAAAAGATGAAACAAAACGAAATATCTGGGGTATCGGGTTTCTAGTTTTATGTCTTTTGATTTTGCTTTCTATATTTAGATTGGCTGGCGTAGCGGGTAACTTTCTTTATGAAGTTTTGAATTCTTTATTGGGTCTTGGTTATTACTTATTACCTATTATTCTCGGAGTAGCAGGAATTTCATTTATTCGTCATAGAGAAATAAAAATTGGTCGGCGACATACTATAACCGGATTTATTTTATTGCTATCTGTTTTAGGAATTGCTGATATCGCTTCCAACGGAATAGGAGCATCTACTAATTTTACTTTTGGAGGTTATCTGGGAAGTTTAGTAGCTTGGCCATTTGGAAAATTATTTGGAGTCTATGGAAGTATTCTTTTACTCGGAACAATTTTGATAATTTCGCTCATCGTTTTGTTTGACCAAAGTCCAAACTTAATGGTTTTCTGGGAAAAAATTTTAGCCATTTTGAAAAAAAATATATCTTTTTCGTTTTTCAAAAAGAAAGAAAAATATGATGGTGAAAATGAAGGAGGTGATTATGAAGAAGAGGAGGAAGAAGAGGTTGTTGATGAAAAAGATTCTGACGAAATTAAAGGAGTTTCACCAGACAGTTATGAGGAAGGAGATATTAAGGAGAGAAAAAAAGTTTTGTCCCCTAGAAAAAAATTTCATACTGACTACACTCCCCTTCCACTTTCCCTATTAGAAAAAGATAAAGGTAAACCGAATGTAGGAGATTTGAAAGGCAATATGAATATGATACAGAGAACACTTTTGAATTTTGGTATTTCGGTTGAGATGGATGAAGTAACTATCGGACCAACAATTACTCGTTATGCTTTGAAACCAGCACAAGGAGTTAAACTTTCAAGAATTGTCGGATTGCAAAATGACTTGGCTCTAGCTTTGGCAGCTCACCCAATTAGAATTGAAGCACCAATTCCTGGTAAAAGTTTAGTTGGAATTGAGATTCCAAACAAAATTAAATCAACGGTTGGATTAGCAACTCTGCTTTCTGATAGTAAATTTCAAAACTCACCTAACCCATTGACTGTGGCTTTGGGGCGAGGATTATCTGGAAAAGCTATCTTCGGTAATTTGGCGAAAATGCCACATCTTTTGGTAGCTGGAGCAACTGGTTCTGGTAAGTCAGTAACTATACATTCAATGATAACTTCCCTACTTTATCGTAATGGACCAGACGATATGAAAATGATATTGGTTGATCCTAAAAGAGTTGAGCTTCCTCTTTATAATAAGATTCCACATTTATTAACTCCAGTTATTACAAATGCAAAGAAAACAATTTTGGCTCTCAAGTGGGCGGCCAAAGAAATGGATCGTCGTTATGATATTTTAGAAGCAGAATCTGTCCGAGATATTGAGTCATACCATAGCAACATTTATAAAAATGGTAAGAATAAAAATAAGGAAGATTCGGGAGACCAAGCAGAGAGAATGCCTTATATTGTAATTGTAATTGATGAATTAGCAGATATAATGCAGAGCTATCCGAGAGAAATGGAAAGTTCTATTATTCGCCTAGCTCAAATGTCTAGGGCTGTGGGAATTCATCTTATTCTTTCAACACAACGCCCAAGTGTCAATATCATTACTGGACTTATTAAGGCTAACATTCCAGCAAGAATTGCCTTGCAAGTTTCTTCTCAAATAGATTCCAGAACGATTTTAGATCAAGGTGGAGCCGAAAAATTGTTAGGAGCGGGCGATATGTTATTTGCTAGTGGAGAAATGTCACAACCTGAACGATTACAAAGTGCTTTTATTTCTGAAGACGAAGTTAAACGAGTGGTTGGTTATTTAAAAAAACTTTATATAGATGAGATGCCAGAAACAATTGAATTATCTGGATCAATAGAAAAAGGAGGGGCTTTATTTTCCGATGGTTTAGAAGATAGTAAAGATGATGACCTCTATGAAGATGCTAGAATGATAGTAATTGAAACTGGAAAAGCTTCCACTTCTTATCTTCAGCGTAAACTTGGGATTGGCTATGCTAGAGCGGCTAAGTTAATGGATATGCTTGAAGAACGTGGAATTGTCGGCGCTGCCAATGGAGCTAAACCTAGAGATGTCTTGGAAAAACCAGTAGACCACACTATGAATACTATGGGGGAAGATATATAATATAACTATAATTGAAATTACAATAATAAAATGGGATTGATTAAAAATAGAAATATAAATTGGTGGATAAGTATTTTTTTGTTTACCTGTTTAATTTTAATTATTGGAGTTTTTAGTTATATGAAAGTAGATTTTTTATTTAGAGGAGTTGATATAAAAGCAACAATCGTTAGTACTAAAAATTCTTCTATTATTCAAATAGATGGCAATGCTAAAAATTCAGTTTATTTAAGTTTAGATGGACGGGAGATATTTATAGATAAGGCTGGTAATTTCTCTGAAAATATTGGATTACTTCCCGGACTTTCCATCATTTCATTAAAAGCTAAAGATAGGTTCGGCAAGATATCTAAAAAGAATTTCAAAATTATATTCAATAAAGATACAAAAACAATTATGTTGGGGAATAAGATTATTAATTAATATGGGGGCGGGCCTCTTGCCTAAGCTGTAGCTTAGGCAAGAGGCCCAAAAACAAAATTATTATGCAAAAAAAAGCTAAAAAAGAACCAAAACAAATCGGGGTAGAAATAGAAGATACTATTAAGGCTATACAAACAAAATATGGCGAAGGGGCAATTATGAAATTGGGAGATGCTCCTAGGGTTGATGTTGATGTTATTCCGACTGGATCAATTGGACTTGATATGGCTCTTGGAGTTGGCGGAATTCCCCGTGGACGAATAGTAGAGATATTTGGACCTGAAGCTTCAGGAAAAACTACCTTGGCTTTACACATTGTCGCCGAAGCTCAAAAGAAAGGTGGAATTTGTGCTTATATAGATGCGGAACATGCTATGGATCCAATCTATGCTAAAAATCTTGGAGTTAATACAAAAGATTTGTTAATTTCACAACCAGATAATGGCGAACAAGGACTTGAAATTACTGAGAGTCTAATTCGTTCTGGAAAAATAGATGTAGTGGTTATTGATTCAGTGGCAGCTCTTACTCCTAAAGATGAAATTGAAGGAGATATGGGACAAACCCATGTTGGGAAACAAGCTAGACTGATGTCTCAAGCACTTCGTAAATTAACTGCCATTATCTCCAACTCAAAAACAGCCGTTATTTTTATCAATCAAATTAGAATGCAAATAGGAATAATGTTCGGTAATCCAGAAACGACTCCTGGAGGTAAGGCCTTAAAATTTTATACGACAATCAGACTTGATATTCGCCGAATTGCCCAAATTAAAAAGGGTGACAATTCGGTCGGTAGTAGAACACGAGTAAAGGTTGTAAAAAATAAAGTTGCTAGTCCTTTCAAGCAAACAGAATTTGATATTATTTATGGTGAAGGTATTTCCAAAGAAGGCGAGATATTAGCTCTGGGTGAAAAAATTGGAATTATAGATAAAGCAGGGGCTTCTTATTCTTATGTAGATAAAGATGGTAAAAAAATTCAAATTGGACGAGGATATGATGCGGCTCGTATTTGGCTCAGAGAAAATAAAAAAGTTGCAGAAGTATTTTTGAAAGAAATAAGAAGTAGATTTGATGAAATTCAAGAAGCTATTCTTAAGTAAGAGGTAGAAATTTTGTTTGAAATTACCTTGAAAAAATAAGGTTACTTTGTTATACTTTTATTATATTATTAAATACTACCAACTAGCTATTTATAACTAGGAATAATTTATTATGCTTGAATATAACGAAATTAAAGAGAGAAAAATAATTATTCACGAGAACGAACCATGTGAAGTTATAAGTTCTCATGTTGCCAGAAAGCAACAAATGAAACCTCAAAATCAGGTCAAACTTAAAAGTTTATTGTCGGGACGAACATGGAACGAAACATTCCACGCCTCAGATAAGGCTGAAGAAGCAAGTATAAGTAAGAGAGATGTTAAATTTTTATATTCCAACAAAGGAGAACACTGGTTTTGTGAAATAGATGACCCTTCAAAAAGATTTCAATTATCTGAAAATATAATAGGTTCAGCTACAAAATTTTTGAAACCTAATGAAAAAGTTGAGGCTTTAGTTTGGGATAATAACGAAGATGGAACAATAATAAATATCAAACTTCCAATCAAGATGGACTTTACAATTAAGGAAGCTCCCCCATCAATTAAAGGCAATACAGCAAACGGAGGAGGGAAAGTTGTTACTTTAGAAAACGGATTGAAAATAACAGTGCCATTATTCTTGAATATGGGAGATAAGGTTAGAGTAAATACAGAAACAGGAGAATACGCTGAAAGGGTGCAGTAGAAAAATAAGAATAAAACCTCACAGTTATTTTTAATAACTGTGAGGTTTTAGAATAGTTCTGAATGAGAATTAATGTCTACTAACAATAAAATAAGTTCTTTATCTAAAATTTGATAGATTAATAAAATATCAGGATAAATATGACATTCTTTTTTGCCTAGAAGTACCCCTTTTAAGAGGTAATCTTGGTATTTTTTGTCTAGCGAATTTTGTTTTTGTAATCTTAAAATAATACTTTCTAGTTTAGAAATAGAAAATTTCTTAGTCTCCAAACATTTTTGTAAAGATTTTCTATATTTCTTTGTAGAGACGACAGACAACATTATTTTAGTTGTAAATCTTTATGTAAATCCTTAATGTTTCTATAAATCTTCTTTTTTCCAGATCTTAAGCTTTTTAGAACAGAGTTTACCTCCTTCAAAACTTCCTTCTCATATTCTTGGGTAAATCCATTCTCTGTTCTTACTTCAAATGGAATCTTTTGATCTAAAACAGTTTGACTTAAAAACATCTTAACTGCACTAGACATATCAAGACCCATATCAGCAAAGGTTTTACTGGCCTTCTTTTTTAATTTTTCATCAATTCTTATATTTATAGTAGTCATATGGTAAGTATATACATTGTATATACATTGTATATACATTGTCAATACAAGCTGTGAATAAAAACTAGTTAAAACTTTATTTTATTCTATGGTAATTCCGGCTGAGCGAGCCGAACCCTCAATAATTTTCATTGCTCCTTCAATGTCTTTAGCATTTAAATCTGGCATTTTCTTTTCAGCAATTTCTTTTACTTGAGCTTTAGTTATTTTACCAACTTTTGAAGCATTCGGTTTACCTGAACCTTTCTCTATACCAGCAGCCTTAAAAATAAGACCAGCAACTGGAGGAGTTTTTATTCTAATGTCATAAGTCCTATCTTCAAAAACTGAAATCAAAACTCCGACTGTTTCGCCTGCCATTTTATTGGTCATTGCATTAAATTTTTGACAAAACTCAGAGATATTTACACCAGCTTGACCAAGGGCTGGACCAAGTGGTGGAGCTGGGGTTGCTTTACCTGCGGGAATTTGTAATTTTATTTTTTTGCTTATTTTTTTAGTTGCCATTTTATTTTTTGAGATTGATATTATGAGAAGCATCGGTTAACCCGAACATAATATAATCTATACTATTTATAATTTCTTAATCTGTAAAAAATCTAATTCAACTGGGGTCTCACGACCGAACATTGAAACTAAAACTTTAATTTTGCCTCGTTCTTGATCTATATCACTAACTTTTCCTTCAAGATCTTTGAACGGTCCGTCGGCAATAAGGACAAGTTCGCCTAATTCTACATCTATCTGGTGAAGATTTATATTTTCATCTTTATTCATTCTCTTAAACAAAAGATCCACTTCTTGTTTTTCTAGTGGAACAGGATTTACTCCAGCTCCGACAAAACCAGTAACTCTAGGAGTGTTACGGACAACATACCAAGAATTATCATCAACAACCATATCAACAAGAACATAGCCTGGGTATATTTTTTCTTCAACTTCCACCCTCTTGCCTCCTTTAATTTTAATTTTCTTTTCAGTTGGAACAATTACATTAAAAATACTTTCATCCATTCCGAGAGAGTCAATACGTTGCTTCAAATTACGCAAGACTGCATTTTCATATCCTGCATAAGTATGTATTGCGTACCAATTCCTTTCTCCTTCTAGTGTTTGTTTTGCCATATAAAATTATCTTCCAAGCACCCAATTAAGACCATTATTAAATATATGATCAAGAAAACCTAAATAATAGGCGACGATTAAAGAAACTATTATAACAATAATAGTGTAAAAGACGGTCTGATTGCGGGTTGGCCAAGTTATATTTTTGAATTCAGCGACTACTTCTTTAAAAAATACGATAGTTTTACTCATAATATTTATTATGTCTTATTAAAAACCACCCCGAAGGGCTTATTTGATACTACCATATATTTGTCAATAAAGTCAATCTTGAACACTGTTCTGCCCAAGGCCCGGCCTTGGGCAAAACACTAAGATTTTAAGGAAGTATCTACTGTAATTATTGACGGTAGATAATCATAATATTCACCTGCTTTATCTTTGATATGAACTTTTATGAGAAAAGTGTCGTTCTTAAGTAACCCTCCTTTTGATAAAATCCCGTCCCAAGTTTTAACACAAGTATCCGTTCCATCTATACATTTTTTTGTATCAGAATGAAACATTTTATAAAAACTAGAATCAGTTTGGCTTTCAATTTTTATAGACATCCAATTTACATTTCCACTAGAAGTAAAACTAAGTTTAAGCGGAGTTTTTAAGGGATTGATAGTAATGTCAGAAGTAGCTCCGTTCAATGTGTAATTGATTATTGAAGGTGGCGTCGTGTCAATGGTTGGAGTTGAAACAATAACCGTAACTATGTAACTTTGAGTCGTCCCATCTTCAGCTGTCGTCGTATAAGTAACGGGACTTGTAAAATCATTAACAACTCCACTTAATGGACTAACTGAAGTTCCGGTATAAACAACAGTCGGAGTAAGTGTCGTCACGTCAGTATCACTTGGAACAGTTATTAAGATTTTGTGTTTTGTTTTATCTATGGCTCCTTCAATTTTTGGACTCAACCCCAAAAAACTAAAAGAGGCAATTTGTTTTTTTGAACTAAGTGGAATGATAATAGAATCATCTATCTTTTCTACCGTTCCGTATCCATCTACTGAATTACAATTGGAAGAACAATATATACCACCCGAGACTACTGATATTCCTGTAAAAGAAAAATCTTTTTTATAGTGTAAAGCTATCCGTCCTCCTCCACCACCTAAAGTTTTATATGGAAAATAAGAGCTCCCTCCTCTGGTTGAAAATACACCACTACCAACTATTTTGTCAGCTGTTATATAAATACTTCCACCACTTACATAATCAAAACCAGCATTACTTGAAATAGTCCCATTATTTTTAAGAACATTTGAAACAATCAAACGAATAGCACCACCACCACGACGCGATCCATTCCCACTTCCAAAATCTATAGGTTTAATAGCCGAACCATAAACTGGCTTTACTTTACTTCCACCTCCAAGTCCACCATAACTTGATCCTCCATCAGTAAATACATCAGGAGATCCAGGTCCTTTTAAGTAACCCTTACCATTAGCTGAAATAATTGATCCTTTCTCCACATAAATATTATGGACATCTAAAAATAGTATTTTTTCTGGAATGACAGTAAACATAGAATCACCTAAAAGATTTATATTATTGACTACAATAGATTCGTCCCCTCCCAAGGTAAGGGTTGACCCTCCATCAATGTTAATTTTATGGGCAGTTATCTTTGCATCTTTTTCGGTGGTAACTTTAGCTTTGTTTGAGATATCAATATCATTAAAATTAAATGGACTGTCGCTAGCTCTAAATTGCCAAGAAGAATTAATTAAAAGATTATTATTTAAAGTGTCAAAAAATCCAACACTTCCATCTGAGGCACAATAAAGAGTACCACTTGGAGAACCACAACCACCTTGAGCTAAAGCTGTTCCGGTGAAAGTTGAAGTTTCATAATATAAAGCAATTCGTCCGCCACTTCCTGTACCGTAATAAACAGATGAGGTGTAATAACCTCCGCCGTCAGCTTGGAATGAACCAGTTCCAGTTAAGTTTTTGGTAGTTACATAAATGCTTCCACCACTTGAATTACTACGTCCGTTGGTAGAAATAATTCCATCATTTTGAAGGGTGTCATTAATGACAAGTCTGATTGCTCCGCCTGATGGCTGACCAGCTGTTCCTCCACTTCCTAAATCTATAGGTTTGGTTGCTGAACCATAAGTTGTTGCTAAAGTATTTCCTTCTCCCTGACCGCCATAACTTCCTCCAGAATAATCTTCAGTAGATGTTCCTGGACCTTTTGTGGGACCTTGACTACTAGCAGTGATAGTTGAACCAGAGTCTAGGGTGAGATTGTTAGCATTTATTTTTACGCCCTTGAAAAGATTAGAAGATGATGAATCTCCTTCAAGAGTAAGAGTCGCGTTGTTGGTAATTATTAAATTATTATAAGAATACTCACCAGCTGATAATGTTGTATCTGAATTAATTATTAAATTTGGAAAGGGTGATTCAACTTTCACCGTTCGAGTTAGGGTTGAAGTATTTTTTGAAAGATCACTAGCTGTATAAGTAATTACATATGTACCAAGAGTTGCCGTATTAACCTTACCTGTTACTACAACTTTTACTACTCCATCTGTCTCGTCAAAAGCTGTTGCTCCATCATCTTTATAATTATCTCCTTGATTTACAATTACAGAATTATCTCCTATCATAGAAATAACTGGAGCTATCGTATCAAGAATTATAGGTTTATCTGGAGGAGGAAGACTACTCGCGCCTCCCCCACCACCATAATAATATACAGTATTATTAACGGGCATATTCTGGTCAGTTATAGTGTTCGTTTTTATTTCAGGATTTTGAATTCTATTTTTGTTTACTAGTTTTACTATTGTATTTTCTTTTGTTGGTTTTTTAATTTGGGAAATAATTTTATCCGAGACAGTAGTTTTGGTTTTATTTACTTTTTTTTCATTATTTTTATTTTGATTTACTTTAGTAAGTAGTTTTATTACAGGAGTTTTTTTTATCTTTTTTGTAGTAGAAATTATTTTAGTTGAACCTTTTACTAATAAATTAGGTGTGGAAGAAGTTGTTCCAACTGTTGTCTTGGCTACTTGGATAGTATTTACACTATTTGTTTCACTTCCAACTGCACTAGCTAACAATTTTTTAAAAGTATTTTTAACTTTAACTCCAACATCAGCAACCCTACGAACAAGATAAGTATTTACCTTGTAAGCACCAGACACACCATATTTTACTAAATTAGCAGTCGGGTCGGCAACTTCGTAAGCTATGCCTTTTACTTTATGTATAAATGTAAGCTTAGGTGGAGCAAGACAAGGTGCATTTAGATTTTGTATATTATTATTTTTCAAATCTGAAAGCTCAGAATGAATATCTGATATAATTCTAGGCCCTTGATATTTCAAATAAACATTTGAAAAACTATGACCAAATTTATCATCGGTTTTATTTAATTTAATATCTACATTAGATTTTAAAGTGTCTTTAATAAAATAGCGAACTTCGTTAATAACACTATCTGTACTGGAAGTTAGATATTTGCCTCCACCTGCTACATATTTTGCTGGACTAGCTACACTATAAACAGCAATGGATTTTCTAGGAATACCTCCTTCTCGGTCAATGACTTTATTATAAAAATTGTTAGCATAAAAATTGCCCTGTGAATGGGCAACTAATAAAAGTTTTTCTGTTTTAACTTTTTTACTCGCTGCATTCAGCATTTCAGTGAGGTCATAATCTGATTTCTCGTTAAAAAGACCTTGGGCAACAGAATCTATTAAATCCCCTGCTCCGGCAAGGTGAGTTGGGTTATAAAGAAAATCAACTGTTAATGGTTGATTGTGGAAGGTTGAAAGGAAAAATTTTTTCAGATTATCTTTATTTTTTTTTGCTTCTATTCTATTAGTAAATATCCCATTTATAGTCAAGATCGTATATCCATTAGAAGAACAAGTTCCACTAGCTAAAGTAGTAGAAAAAAAAGAAAAAAAGAAAAAAGTTGAAATAAAAATTAGTAATATTGTATTTTTCATATAAAAATTTAGTTTGGTAATTTAGAAATATCAATATCGCATATTGAATTGGTTGATTCTCCATAACTTCTTAAATAATTATAAAAATCTTCGTTAGCTTTTTTGCGAGCTTCTGTATTAAATTCTAATTTTTCAACAAAATTTATATATGAATTAATCTTTTCAACTTCATTATATGTTCTGAAAGATTCTGGAGTTTTTCTAGGAACCATTATATCAGCAACACAAGAATCAGCTCTACTATTTTCAGTTATTACTTCTGTCACAGTTTTAGTGTTAATTATCGGTTGATTAAATTCCATTTGTAAAACTAATGCATATTGCAAAAGAACAGCGCGGGTTTTAGCAGAGTTTGGGTATTTTTTAAATATAGCTAATTCCACATCATCTCTTATGCCATTTTTATTTGCATCAATTCCTTGGACAGTTGCATTGGCGAGAGCTCCAGGATCTGGAGGAAGATTCTTGCCCATTACATCGTCTAATGTAAGTTTAGTATTATGAATTTTTTCAACTTGTGCATTTATCTTATCTAAATTAAAAAAATGTATGACCCGAACAATAACTAAAATACTATACAAAAAAAACAAAACTAAAAAAGCCCACTTCAATATCTTAAAAATTTTGTGAGCAAAAAACATTTTGATTTTCTTCATATAACAATTATAAAAATAAAATGCTTTTAAGTAAAGGAATTATCGGCATAAAAATGTGGATAACAATTCCCCCCTACTTTATTTGCCCAAGGCCGGGCCTTGGGCAAAATATATTTATTTTATTTCGTAAGTTATTGTTACATTAGAAGTGACAGTATTCTCACCTTTTGGTAATTTTGGTGCTGGAGCAGTAAATTTCGATGGACTTTTTTCAGCCATACTATAAATTGGATGGGGTACATTATTATTTTCAGAAAAATTAATAATTCTAACTAATTTTACTCCAAGATCCTTAGCTAAAATAATAGCTTGGCCTTTAGCATTCTTTATTGCTATAGCTCTGGCTTGATTCCTGTAAGTTTTATCATTATCTATAGAAAATGTTGGGCCATTGATATTAGTAATGCCTAAATCGGTTAAGCCTGTACGAATTTCATTGGCATTATCTACATCGCGAATTTTTATAATCATTGATTGAGTTGCAGTGTAACCAATTATTTTCTGATTTCTTGTTGGGCAAGGATAATTATAACAGACAGCTTGGGGAGAATATTTAGGGCTTACTCCTCCATATTCTGATTTAATATCTTTGTTTTTTATAGTTTTTGCTAAATATTTTATTGTTTTAGCTATTAATTTATTCAGAGAATCTTGTGCCCCTTTGGTTGTCTTCCCTTCTTTAGAAAGAGTAATGCGTAAAGAAGCGACATCGGGGATAGCCTTGATTTCTCCCTTACCTTTAACATAAATTATGCTGGGGCTTTGAATATTATAACCGATATATTGATTTGATTTAACTTCGTTAATAATTTTAACTATAAAAAATAAAGAAACAACAATGAAGAATATGAAGATGATGCTATTTATTTTTTTATCTTTTAAAAATTTTTCCATATGATTAGAAATAGAAGGCTGATGGCTTCTATTTAATTAGTTTAATAAAATTAAAAGTTATCTAATGTTCATTATATCACAATCATTATTTTTTATTCAACGACTTTCTTCTACTTTAAGGGTAGAGAAAAGTCGGGAGAAAAAAACATTACACTTTTACACAGGTGTGGAAAGTTGTAATGTTTTGTGGGTGGAAATTTTGTTTGCCCAAGGCCCGGCCTTGGGCAAAAAGTAAGGAGAGTTGTTTATTCTTGGTTTAATGCTTCAATTGGATTAAGTTTAGAAGCATTACGAGCTGGTAAAACTCCAAAAATAATACCAATGGCCAAAGAAAGTGAAATGGAAAGAATAATTCCCCAAATAGGTACAACAAATTTCCAAGTAAGTCCAAAACTCTGAGCTACCTTAGAAACTACAAAAGCGAAGGAAGCTCCGCCAATAATTCCCAAAAATCCTCCAATTAGCGTTAATAAAATAGCTTCAATTAAAAATTCATAAAGAATATCTTTATTTTTAGCACCAAGAGCTTTCTTTAAGCCAATTTCACCTATTCTTTCAGTAATGATGACATACATAATATTCATAACTCCAACTCCACCAACAATAAGAGATATAGTAACAATCGCGATAAGCAAGAATGTGATCGCTTTCATTATGACATTAAAGATATTCAGACTTTCAGCCTGAGTAGTAACCTTGAAATCATCTTGAGACGGATTTGTAATATAATGATTTCGTCTTAGGATGGCAGTAATGTTAAGAGCAGTAATATCAGCCCTACTATTATCTTTTAATTTTACAACAGCATAGATTAAATAATTAGTACCCAAAATCTTTTTTTGGAGAGTAGCAAGAGGAATAAAAATTTGTTCGTCTTCGTTGTAAAAACCTCCCCGTTTCTCATAAACTCCTATAACCTTAAAATTAAGATTGCCAATTCTTATTAATTTCCCTACTGGATTTCTACTTCCAAAAAAATCACTAGCAACTTTACTACCCAATAGTGCCACTTGAGCAAGAGATCTATTTTCTTCGGCAGTATAACCCCGACCAATTTTAATAACCCCCTTGTCAATATCAAAACGAGAAGCGTTAGATCCAAAAATAAAAACATTATTAGAGACATTTTTGTAAGTTGTAATTTTTTGACCAAGAGCGGCTCCATAAGCATTTAAAACATTTGGCAATTTTTCAATATCTAAAACATCGCGATTTTTGAGAGTTGTGATAGGAACTGCATTAAAAGCAGTTGAGTTTGCAGTTTTCGGATTAGAAGAACTGGCTAAAGCTTGAGTTGATCTTGGAACAGAAACTTCTACAAAAATAGTGTTAGAACCATAAGCATTCACTTGATTATCTATATAACTTTTGAAACCTTCCCCAGCAGAAAGAACAAGAATGACGGTTCCAATACCAATCATGATTCCGATAGTTGTTAATACCGTCCTTAAAGGATTTGATTTTATGCCGTTGATGGCTTGTTTAAAATAGATATTATTCATAACGCAAAGCATCAATTGGGTTTAATTTGGCAGCTTTAATAGCAGGATATAAACCAAAAATTATCCCGGTGATAATAGAAACACTGACAGCCAGAAGTATAGCGAAGGGTGGAATAACGAAAACCCAATCATAACCTGCCAACCTAGCTCCAAGAGCGACCAAATATGAAACGAGAATACCCAAAATAATTCCTAGAATTCCCCCAGTTAAGGTAAGAATAATAGATTCAAATAAAAACTGATTACGAATCATATGATAGGTTGCTCCTACAGCTTTACGTAATCCTATTTCACGAGTTCTCTCAGAAACTGTAACTAGCATTATATTCATAATTCCAATTCCACCAACAACAAGAGATAAACCAGCCATCAGTCCTAGAAAAATTCGCAATGTGTCAGTGATATTTGTTAAAAGTTTAATAGCATTAGCTAAATTACGGACTGTGAAATCATCATTATCAGGATTTGTAATTCTATGTTGTTCTCTTAATGTATGAGTAACATCTTCCATAGCAATCTTTATATTTTTAGCACTATTTACTTTCATTCTAATAAATTGAATATAATTAATTCCCAACAGTTGTCGTTGACCAATAGTAAATGGGATAAAAACCCTATCATCTTGATCTTGAAAAGCTACAGTTCCCATTTTCTTCTTAACACCGATAACTCTAAATGGGATACTTCCGATTTCTGATTTATTAGAAACATCAACATTTGGTATTCTAATTTTTACTATTTTACCTAACTCATTTCCATTAGGAAAAAGTTCCTTGGCAACGGTATAACCAAGAACAATCACATTAGCTCCCGTTCTATCTTGCTCGTCAGAAAAAAAATTACCTTTTTCCATTTGGGCATTCTGAACTCTAGGGTAACTACCATTAGTAGCAATAAAAGAAGTATTGACGCTCCTTTCACCAGCAACGATTGTAGCATTACTCTCAACAAAAGCAGCAACAGCAGTTACGTCGGGTACATTATTTTTATTTTTTAAGGCCTTTAAGTCAGATAATGATAACGTTTTGATTTGAACACCAAAAACTGCAGCTGGAGGTCCAGATTCATTACTTTTACCTGGGAGGACTCCAATTATATTAGTTCCAAGTTTTGTTATTTGCCCAAGAACAAGAGTTTGAGCACCAGAACCAAGAGAGATAATTATGATAACTCCTGAAACTCCAATAATAATACCAAGAATTGTCAAAAACGATCTACCTTTTCTAGCCAGCAAATCTTTTACTAAAACTTTTAAATCTCTAGCAAAATTAAACATATCTAAGAATCTATAGTTGCTTTAGAATGAATTTTTTTATCAGAAGGAACCATTTCGTCTGAAATTATTTCCCCATCACGAATTTTGACAATCCTATTAGCATGAAGAGCTATATTTATATCGTGAGTAACAAGTATAATAGTTCGGCCTTCTTTATTTAATCGTTCTAAGATATTCATAATGATATCACCACTTTTAGAATCTAGATTACCAGTTGGCTCATCAGCAAAAATAACTTTTGGATTACAAACTAGAGCTCGAGCAATAGCTACTCGTTGTTTTTGCCCGCCAGAAATTTGGTTACTCATATAATTTAATTTTTTTCCTAAACCAACAGATTCCAGCACCTTTTTAGCTTTATCTTTCTGATTTTTCTTATCAACATTATAAAATAGTGGTAACATAACATTATCTAAAACGCTTGTTCTAGGTAACAAATTAAAAGATTGAAAAACAAATCCAACACGACGATTACGAATTTCGGCTAATTGGTTATCAGTAAAATTTTCAGTATTTTTGCCATCAAAATAATATGTTCCAGAAGTTGGTCTATCAAGAAAACCGACAATGTGCATTAAGGTTGATTTGCCGGACCCAGAAGGTCCCATAATTGTTATAAATTCTCCTTCGTTTATAGACAAATCAATATCTCTCAAAACACGAGTGATGACTCCACCATTATCATAATTCTTAATTATTTTTTTAAGCTCAATTAACATTATTTATGTTTTTATCAAAACTACGAATTCATCCCCTGCAGAAAGTCCTTTAGTAATTTCAACCAAACCACCATCACCATTCAAGCCAATTGAAACTGGCACTTCTTTATATTTTTTATCTTTGAGATTGGTTATTATTCTAATTGAATTATTACCATTTTTATTCGTCAAAATAGCTCTTGAAGGAACGGCGATAACTTTATCCTTTTCTTTGACTTTAATTGTCATATTAGCAGTCATTCCAGGTTTTAATTCCTTTATTTTTCCAACTCTAACTTTAATCTTATAATTAACAACTCCAGAAAGTAGCGTAGAGCTTGGGTTAATACTAAATATATTTCCTTCAAAATTCTTACTTGGACCTAAAGAGTCAAAATTAATTTCTACCGGCATACCTTTCACGAGATTAACTATATTAGCTTCATTGATATTAGCTTCAACATACATATTTGAAATATCTTGTAAAATAATTACCTCTTTAGTAGCTGGAGCTAATTCTCCTAATTTAGTATCTACACTAGTAACAGTTCCACTAGATGGAGCAATTATTTTTGTATTATTGTAAGTAGCTAAAGCTTGTTCATATTGTCCTTGGGCAGAAAGAATATTTGCTTGAGCTAATTTAATATCAGATTCTCTCGCTCCAGCAGTTTTAACTACAAATTCAGCTTCACTTTTATCAACTAAAGATTGAGCTTGAGACAAAGCACTCTGCTTTACTTTCAAGGCAGCTTGGTAGGCATTGTAATTGATAAGATAATTAGGAGCTTGTTTGTTTGGAATTGTTATAACCCAATTACCTGAATTTAGATTAGTCGTAGATGGAAAGACAATATACAATCCTGAATTGCCAATTGGTTGAGGGGTAATTGTAGTAACTATTCCATTGCCAGATGTCAACCCAAAACTATTGAAAATAGTACCACTTCCAGAATAATAGGTATTGATATTTATCGTACCTTCTTTCCCTAGTTTATAATTACCACTAATAGTCGGCGCTTTATAATCACTTACACCTCCGGCTGGAGTTGCTTTTGGAGTTGAGTTAAGTAAATTATAATAAGCATTGTTTACTAAAGTTTCCTGAACTGTTTTAACACTTTCATAATTTCGTTTAGCATTATTCACGGCAGTTTGAACAAGATTAATTTCTTCACTAGAAGCTCCCTCGGTTATTATTTCTAAACGAGCTTTAGCGGCGGCTAGTGCTCCTTTTGCAGAAGTTAAATTAGCTCTAGCTTGAGCTCCGTTTAAAGTTGCTAAAACTTCTCCAGTTTTAACTTTATCACCAACTTTAACTCTTATAGTTTTTACTATTCCGCTAGCGCTAAAAGATAAATCTAAATCGGTGTCAGAAACAACTTGCCCAGTAGCTAAAACTGTCTGTTTCAAATCTACAAGTTTAGCTTTTTCTACAACAATATTTTTTAGACTGCTGTTTGGTTTCAAAACAATATAACCAACAATAATTAATATAGCTGCTAAAATTATCCAGAAATATTTTTTTTTAAGAATTCTTTTTATAAAAGAAATTATATTTTTCATTGAATTATTTAATACTAATTAACTTGACCTTAAAGGTAAGTGTTGCATTGGGGGGAATTATACCAATACTTTGTGATCCATAAGCTTCATCTGGAGGAATAACTAAAGTTTTTTCCTGCCCTACTTTCATTCCAACAAAACCTTCTTCCCAACCTTTGATAACAGAACCAGCTCCAAGAGTAAAAGTAAATGGTTTAACATGCCCGAACTTTGGGTCAACATTGGAATCAAAAATAGTTCCATTTTCTAATCTACCTGTATAATCTACAGTCAAAATATCCCCATCTTTAGCTATTCTGTCGGCCTCTATTTTTGGATTTGTATTTGCGTTTGGACTTGCATTTGTATTTTGTTCCATAATTTTTTTTGTTGTTGTTTGTAATTGATTTTTGTTTATAATGTTTGAATTGCTTTTGGGTCTTGGGTTGGCCATTGAATAAATAATCAATCCTACGAAAGCAATAACTATAATAAAAGAAAACGCCAATTTTATATTTTTCTTTTGCATATTAAGAAAAAATTAACACTAATAAATTAAATATACTGACACGACATAATCATCAATAATATCGTCAGTATAACATTATTTCGGGTTTTCTAACATACTAGCGCCCCGAGGCGTTTGCCTCGGGGCGCTCTATCTTCAATAATTTTCAGCAAAAATTATTGAAGATTATTTTCTAGCTTCAATAATAGAGGTAGCAACACTTTGAGGAACAATGTCATAGCGAATAAATTCCATTGTGTAAGAAGCTCGCCCTTCAGTCATAGAACGAAGAATAGTCATATAGCCAAACATTTCAGATAATGGAATAATAGCTTTAACAACTTGGTTCATACCACGATTTTCCATACCTTCAATGATACCTCGTTTAGAAGAAAGGTTGCCAGTAACATCTCCCATAAATTTTTCAGGAGTAACAACTTCAACTTGCATCATAGGTTCTAAAATAACAGGCTTAGCTGTTCGGCAAGCATCTTGGATAGCTATAGAAGCGGCAATTTTGAAGGCCATTTCATTAGAATCCACTTCATGATAGCTTCCATCATAAAGTTCAACAGATACATTTACCAACCTGAAACCAGCCGAAACTCCACGATCAAGACCTTCTCTAAATCCTTTTTCACAAGCAGGTATATATTCTTGAGGAATAACTCCACCTTTAATGCTATTGATGAATTCAAAATTCTTTTCTCTCTTAACATTCTTTGGAAGTTTACCTTCAGGCTCATTCATATTCATAGGCTTAACTCTAATTCTGACATGACCATAGTTTCCACGACCACCTGATTGTTTAATATATTTACCCTCGGCACTTGATTCACCAGTGATAGTTTCTCTATAGGCTACTTGGGGTTTACCAACGGTAGTATCAACAGAAAATTCACGTTTCATTCTATCAACAATGATTTCCAAGTGAAGTTCTCCCATTCCTGAAATAATAGTTTCATTCGTTTCGCTATCACTTGAAACACGGAAAGTCGGATCTTCTTGAGCCAAACGAGATAAAGCCATACCCATTTTTTCTTGGTCAGCTTTTGTTTTTGGTTCAACCCGCAAAGAAATGACTGGCTCTGGAAAAACAATTCGGTAAAGTTCTATTGGATATTTTTCATCACATAATGTATCTGAAGTAATTGTATCTTTAAGTCCAACAGCAGCAGCAATTTCACCAGCAAAAACTTTTTTGACCTCTTCTCGGTCGTTAGCATGCATTCTTAATATCCGTCCAATTCGTTCTTTGTTACGAGTTCTAGGATTATAAACATAACTTCCAGAAGATAGAGTCCCTGAATAAACACGGAAAAAAATTAATTGTCCGACAAATGGATCAGTAGCAACCTTAAAAGCCAGCGCTGAAAAAGGATCACTATCAGAAGCATGACGCTCAATTGTTTCTTCTGTTTTAGGGTCAATACCAGTAATAGAAGGTATATCAACAGGACTTGGAAGGTAGTCAGCAACACCATCTAAAATTAATTGGATTCCTTTATTTTTTAGAGCACTACCAGCATAGACTGGAAAAATTTTATTAGCTATAACTGCTTTTCTTAAAAGCGCTTTGAGAGTTTCAACATCAGGAATCTTCCCATCAAGATATTGAGACATAATTTCATCGTCCTGTTCAACTATTTTTTCGATTAGTTCATTGCGATATTTATTCGCTTCAGTAATGAGACTTTCTGATATTCCTGCTTCTTTGAAATCTTTTTCTACAACTTGATTACCCATTTCTCCTTCAAAATAGTAAGCCTTCATCTTAAGTAAATCAATAACACCTTCAAACTCATCTTCTAACCCAATTGGAATTTGCATACGGACTGCATCTTTACTTAAGCGATCAAGAATTGTTTGGTAAGAATGTTCAAAAGAAGCCCCAGTCCTATCTAATTTATTTATGAAACAAATTCTGGGGACCATAGCTTCATCAGCATAATGCCAGTTTGTCTCAGATTGAGGTTCTACTCCGGCTACTCCATCAAAAATGACAACAGCTCCATCTAAAACACGTAAGGATCGTTTTACTTCAACTGTAAAATCTATATGCCCAGGAGTATCAATAATATTGAAACGATGTTTTTTAGAATCATCTTTATTTGCATATGTAGGAGTCCAAAAACAAGTAATAGCAGCCGAAGTAATAGTGATACCTCTTTCTTGTTCTTGTTCCATCCAATCAGTTACAGCTTCTCCATCATGAACTTCTCCCATTTTATGTGATAAACCAGTATAAAAAAGAACTCGCTCACTAGTTGTAGTTTTGCCTGCATCAATGTGGGCAATAATTCCAAAATTTCTAACTTTTTCTAAAGGATAATCTCTTTCCATATATTAATTATTTTTACCAAGTAAAGTGAGCAAAAGCTTTATTAGCTTCGGCCATTCTATGAGTATCTTCTTTTCTTTTAATAGCCGCACCTTCATTTTTTGAAGCTAAAATTAATTCTTCAGCTAATTTCTTGTGAATTGGAACTCCTTTTTTACTTCTGGCAGCAGTTATAATCCATCGCATAGCTAAAGCCGTGCGTCTTTCAGGGCGAACTTCGCGTGGAACTTGATAGTTAGCTCCGCCAATACGACGAGAACGAACTTCAACAAGTGGTCCAGCATTTTTAACAGCCGTATCAAAAATTTCTAAAGGATTTGGATTACCAGTTTCTTTTTTTATAATATCAAAAGCTTTATATACAATCTTTCGAGCAGTTTCTTTTTTCCCACTCTCCATAATATTATTAATAAACTTCGCAAGTTTTTGCGAATTATAAATTATATCAGGGTCAATAATTTTTGGATTTTTTATCTTTCTACGCATTTTTAATAATCAGTAATTAATAATTTATTTCTTTTTTTCTTTGGGATGTTTTGTCCCATAACGACTTCGGGATTTTCTACGATTTTCAACTCCCGTTGCATCAAGACGACCTCTAACAATATGATATCTAACCCCAATTAAGTCTTTAACACGCCCGCCACGAATCATCACAACGGAGTGTTCTTGAAGATTATGTCCTTCACCTGGAATATAAGCAGTAACTTCCATACCATTAGTTAATCTGACACGAGCAATTTTTCGGAGAGCAGAGTTCGGTTTTTTAGGAGTTGTAGTTGAAACTTTTGTGCAAACTCCCCTCTTAAAAGGTGAAGGGTAAAAAACCACTTTATTTTTTTTTGAATTAAAACCACGAGCCAAAGCAACAGCTTTAGATTTCTTTTTAATTGTTTTGCGATTTTTTCGAACTAATTGATTAATTGTAGGCATATCAAATAAAAATAGTCATAACGACTAGTGAAAACACTTTACTATAAAGCCCTTAAAAAAGCAAGCTCAAGAAAGTATTAAATAATAAGGTCTGACTTAGGTAGCAAGAACCGTTCTTGCTACCTATTATTGGCTGTTTATTTCTTTAATAAAGTCCTTGAAAATGACAATAGCAAATTATAAGTACTACTAATTACTTTTCCTGTTTGACTAAAAAAGTTTTTGGAATTGGAAGTTAGAGAGTTCCAATTTCGGCTGAAAAAGCTTTCGGATGAAGCTAGTGAGTTCCAAGTTTGACTAAAAAAGTTTTTGGAATTGGAAGTTAGAGAGTTCCAATTTCGGCTGAAAAATTTTCCAGAGTTAGATGTGAATGAGTTCCAATAATGGACAGTGGCCTGACTTCCCTGTTTAGTCACTTTCTCGGTTTTATTTATAAAATTAGTGAGCCAAGATGAGATATTGTTTATGGTGATATTAAAAGATCTTTTTGCTACTTCTATTTTATCAGTACTAGCCGTATTAACTTCTACATTTTTTTTAGGAGCAACTTGAGGATTTGGAGTAATTACTTTTTTATTATTCCAAACTGTTTTGACACAAGAATCTTGAGCACAATCAAATTTAATCCAACCTCCATATGGACCCGAAGCCCAAGCCCAACCTTTCCATTCTCCAGTTTTAGGATCAATAATTACCTGTTGTCCTGTTACAGAGAAATTGATAGTCCCAGAATTTCCAGCTAAGGCAACACCCTTCAGTAAACCAGTTTTTTTATTAGCAATATAGACTCTTCCATAAGATGATTTAAATTTTATGATTCCGAGTTCATTTCCAAAAACCTGCCCTCTTAGGCCGTTATCAGAATCTATAACCAATGGAGAACCTTTTGATATTTTAAAATAAATAATCCCCGGTTTAGGGTTAGTGCAAGTTGGATCTTTACAAACTTCTACCTCATCTTTGGCGGACATATCAATATGTCCAATTCGGTCAGGCGTAAATATATTATCCACTTTGGTTAAACCAAAAAGATTATTTATATTATTTGTAACAGCAAAACTTTTAGTCGGCGTTATGAGAAATAAAGCAATTAAAATAACAGCAAAAATTGTTATTTTGGAAGATATATTAAATTTCATTTTATCTAAAAAATATTCTTTCATTAATTTTATTATAAATTAATTAACAAAAAAAACAAACTTTTTTATTAATATTTATTATAACCCTGTTATTAGAGAGAAAAAATAGAAAAGAATTGGGGCAATTTGATTCCAGAGAAAAATGATAAAGAAAATTAATATGAATATACCGAATCTTTCCATAAAGTTCTCAATGTAACGATATCTAGAAGGAATAATTGAAAATAAAATTTTTGATCCATCTAATGGTGGAATTGGAATAAGATTAAATATAGCTAAAACTAGGTTTAGGAAAACGATAATTGATGAAATTTTTATAAAAGGACTAACCGTAGTAGTTCCCGCTATGTAAGTTGGAATGCCGAGCAGTGGAGCAAATCTAATTAACATTCCAAAAATAATTGCAATTAAAATATTAGAGGCGACTCCAGCAATTGAAACAAGAATGGTCCCCTTTCTAACATTCCGTAAGTTATTTGGATTATATGGAACAGGTTTAGCCCAACCAACTAAGAAAGTACCGTGAGTTGAAAAATATAATAACAACGGTAAAATAACCGAGCCAAAAGGATCAAGGTGTTTAATAGGATTTAAGCTTAATCTTCCACTATCTCTAGCCGTATTATCCCCAAGAAGATAGGCGACATAACCATGCGAAAATTCATGAACCACTATGGACATGATTAGAATTAAGATATAAAATATTCCGTTTATAATTTGAGCTTGCATGAGTGTGCCTTATATGATAGCATACGAACCATATATGGCAAAAGTTTGTGCAATAACTAAAAAAGGTTCAATGATGGCAGGAGGATATTCCAATGCTGTTCGTGCTACAAAATTTAATCCAACTGGTAAGGTTCGTAAATATACTAATCTTCAGAAAAAACGTATCTACGTGCCAGAACTAAAAAAATATTTTCCCTTAACTCTTTCAACTAAAGCTATCAGAACTATCAATAAAAAAGGTGCTTATGTTGTTCTAAAAAAAGCAGGAATTATTAAATAAAAAACATTACACTTTTCCACACCTGTGGAAAAGTGTAATGTTTTTTATTTTTCACGAAATAAATTTACCCCATCAGTTTCAAAAATAATATTTCCCTCTTTGAATGTTTCTAGATATGGAATGTGGAGATTTTTTAATCTATTTAATATTTTTGGGTTAGGAAGATTATAGCGATTATTTCTTCCAACAGAAATAATCGCTATTTGAGGTTTAACATCCTTGAGCCACAAAACACTTGAAGAAGTTTTAGAACCATGATGACCTAACTTCAAAACTTGTGAGTGTAAGAAATTATTATTTTCATTCCAGTTAATCATATTCTCAGTATAAATTGTGGCATCCCCTGTTAACATAAAGGATTCTTTTCCGTAAACGAGTTTTCCAACAATTGAACCGTCATTAGAAGTTAATTTAGATTTTGAAATATCTTTATCTGGAAACAGAATATCAAAATAGATGTTTCGGTCTTTGTCTAAAATAATTCTCATTTTATTATTGGCAATAATTTTCTTTACTTTATCTTTTTTAACTTTTTGTTCTATTTTTTGATAAATTCTATTTTTTGAAGGAACACCATTTTCTATGATGTCAGAAACTTTATAATCATCAAGAACATAGGAAAATCCAGTGATGTGGTCGCTGTCGGCATGTGTTTCTACTAAGACATCTATTGATCTATCACCAAAAGGCATTACTTCAGCTAATTTTTGTATGACTTTAGCATCTGGACCTCCATCAATTAACATCTGTTTACCATTAGGAGCTTCAATATAAATCGCATCTCCTTGTCCAATATTCAAAAAAGCGACAGTTAAATATTTTGTTTCTTCCCTTTTGGAAGATACTGTAGAATAAATACCTAAAGTAACTAAAAATAAAATAAAGAGAGGAACAAAAAGTAAATATCGTTTTGAATATTTCATATTATAATTAATATACTATCATTAAAAATAAGATAAATCTAACTTATTTTGCGCGATAGCGTAAGAATAGTTAGATTTTAGGTTGAAGGTTGAAGGTTGAAGGTTGAAGGTTGAAGGTTGAAGGTTGAAGGTTGAAGGTTGAAGGTTGAAGGTTGAAGGTTGAAGGTTGAA
>VAPE01037384.1_pt1 | contig 26405 bp, 23 predicted proteins | sample 3393911 | NCBI WGS metagenome assembly VAPE01 (sample SAMN08290436, study PRJNA428436) | hydrothermal vent metagenome | isolation source: Deep-sea hydrothermal vent chimney | place: Atlantic Ocean: South-mid Altantic Ridge
AAAGTTGAAATTTTTGATATTAAGAATAATAAAATAAAGTATTTTTCTAATAGTGATTGTGAGTTTAAGTATAGAAATAGTATTTTCAAGAATAAAGTTAAGGGTCAATATGTTATAACTGCTGTTATTTATCGATTAAGTAAATTTTTAATTAAAGTGCCAGATTATTCTAGTGTCAAAAAATATTTTATAGATAATGACATTGAAAGTCCTAAATTAAAAGATATTCGTGAAGCGATTATTTCTATCCGTCAAAAAAAACTTCCAAATCCAGAAGAACTACCTAATGTTGGATCATTTTTTAAAAATCCAATTATTTCAGAAGAATCTTTTCTTTTTATGTGTCAAAGATATAGTTTAAGCAGTAAAGATGTTTCTTATTTCAAAGTAGGGAACAATAAAGTTAAAATATCGGCTGGTTGGTTAATAGAGAATTCAGGTTTAAAAGGTAAATCTTTTGGAAAGATTTCAGTTTATAGTAAAAATGCACTTGTTTTAATTAATGAGGATAAGGCAACAAAAGAAAACCTGTTAAAAACTAGAAATGAAATAATTAAAATAGTAAAACAAAAATTTGGAATTATCCTAGAGCAAGAGCCTGAAATGCTGTAAGAATTTTCTTTTATTATTTTTTTTATTTGTGCCGGAGGGGAGAATCGAACTCCCACCCCTTGCGAGACACGATTTTGAGTCGTGCGCGTCTACCAATTCCGCCACTCCGGCAACTATATGGCTAGTATACCAAAACTTTTAGAAAATGCTAGAATAAAATATATGAAAAAAGAATTACCACTTTCATACGTAGAGATTTCAAAGAAAAACTTAATTCACAATATTAAGCAATTTAGAAAATTACTAGATAAAAAAACTCAAATTGTTGGCGTCATAAAAGCTAATGCCTATGGACATGGAGATAAAGAACTAGTTAAAATTCTTAATCCTTATGTTGATTATTTCCAGATTAATAATATTGAAGAATTAAATAGAATCAAAAAACTTAGTCAAAAACCCATTCTTATCTTTGGTTATTTAAATGAAGATGGTATCAAAAAAGCTATAAAAGCCAAAGTAATTATTTCGGCTTTTGATATGATTCATCTTTTAAAGATAAATCATATTGCTTCTACTTTGAGAATTAAAGCCAAAGTTCATTTACCAATTGATTCATATTTAGGAAGAGAGGGGATAATGCCTAGTCAGGTAGAAAAAATTATTCCCGAGATTAAAAAAATGAAGAATATAATTTTAGATGGTGTCTATTCTCATTTTGCTAACATAGAAGATACGATGAATTTTACTCATGCCCAAAAACAGATTGATACTTATCATGAGTGTGTAGAACTATTCAAAAAAACAGGTTTTCCAGATATTAAAACTCATATTTCGGCAACTTCAGGAATCTTGACCTATGAAAAAAATAATCATTTTCATGATATTGTTCGTCTTGGACTTGGCTTATATGGATTATGGCCCAGTGATTATTTAGAATATTTAAGTAAAAATAAAGTTATTCTTAAACCAATTCTACGTTGGATAACTCATATAGCTCAAATAAAAATCCTGCCAGCTAATTATCCAATAGGTTATGGGTTGAGTTATATAACTAAAAAATCAACAAAAATTGCTGTTATTCCTCAGGGTTATGCTGATGGTTTAACTAGATTGCTTTCAAATAATGGGGAAGTATTGATTAAGGGAAAGAAGGCAAAAATTCTAGGACGAGTGGCTATGAATATGATTGTTGTTGATGTTTCAAAAATTAAAGGCATTCAATTAAAAGACGAAGTTGTTTTTTTAGGGGAACAAGGTAAACATAAAATTACTGCCGAACAAATTGCTAAAGAAATAAAATCCATCAACTATGAAGTAATAACTAAAATTAGTCCACTTTTACCGAGGATTATAGTCTAAACTAAACTTATATAAATCAAATGCGCAAGAACGGTTCTTGCGCATAAAAAAAATCTTGCTTTTTAAGATATTATGTAGTATTCTACAATCACTATGTCACAAAATAGACTTTTTAAATTAGCTTGTGTTGATTGTAAACATGTCAATTATTGGTCAAGTAAAAATAAGAAACTTGTTACTAGAAAAATTGAGCTTAAAAAATATTGTAAATGGTGTAATAAAAATACTATACACAAAGAATTAAAAAAATAAACCCGATAATCGAGTTTATTTTTTTAATTAATCAATATTATATTGCGGGCGATGGAGGAATCGTGAGTACACTTTCGGTCACAAGTATTTTTCTGTTGAAAAATCTCGCGACCCCGACTCGCACCGTCGTGCTCCGTCTTTCGATTCCTTATCTACCGCGTAATAATAAATTAATCAGATAACTCCCAGTTATCTTCTTAAATTATTGCGGGCGATGGAGGAATCGAACCCCCACCAAAGGTTTTGGAGACCCTCGTTCTACCGTTAAACTAATCGCCCATATCAAAGAGTATACTATAGAATACTTATATTTCCCACTATTTTAATTAGTATTTAAGAATTTCTCAATTTTTTTAAAAACAATAAACTTATCGTTCTTTTTAGAAGGGTCAATCCAAATTATATTCTTATCTCGTTTAAACCAAGTTTTCTGTCTTTTGGCGAATTGCCAAATTTTGATATTGAGTTCTTCTATCATTTTTTCTTTTGAAATTTTATTTTGTAAATAAAGTGCTCCATAACGATATTCAAGCCCTAAAGTGTCCATTCTTTTCCAAGATACTCCTATTTTATGAAGATTATTTATTTCTTTTAGCATCCCTTTTTTAATTCTAGAAAGCAAGCGAATATGAATTTTATTTCTTAGATTTTCTGAAGGAATAGTCAATCCAATTCTTAAGATATTGTAATAGTTTTTTTTCTGAGAATTATTAGCTATAGGTAAAACTTTACCTATAGCTTTCGTTATTTCAATTGCTCTAATGAGACGGACTTTATTATTTTTATCTATTATTTCAGCTCTTTCTTTATCAGCTTTCTTTAATATCTTAAAAAGTTCCTGAGTTGTCCTTTCCCCCAATTTAACCCTAAGTTCTTTATTTGGTGGAACTTTAGGTAAATTAGTTCCATTTATCAAAATATCAATATAAAAACCAGTTCCTCCACAGATAATTGGAGTTTTACCTTTTTTAAAGATTTCTTTTATTTTTTTATTAGCCAACTCTTGAAAATCATTAACTGAGAATATTTTTTTAGGAGAAATCACATCAAGAAGATGATGGGGGATTTTCTTCATTTCCTTTTTAGTTATTTTACCTGTTCCTAAATTCATTCCTTTATATACTTGTCTAGAATCAGCTGAAATTATTTCGCCATTAATTTTTTTAGCAATTTCCACCGCAAAATCACTTTTACCAGTAGAAGTTTGACCAAGAATTACTATTATTTTATTTCTCTTTCTCACTCTCGCATAATATCATTTTTTTTGTTATAATCTCAACATATGGGAGTAAAAGATTTTATAACTGAAAAATTAATACGTTCAAAAATGAAAAACTTGCCGAAGAATCAGCAAGATATGTTCATTAAGTTAATTAAAGAAAACCCCGAACTCTTCAAGAGAATTGGAGATGAAGTTAAAGTTTTGAAAAAAAATGGGGTGAGCGAGATGACAGCTACAATGCAAGTTATGCGTAAATATCAGGCTGAAATTCAGAAATTAATGGCTCGATAACTATTGTAGTTGATTAGCTTAAATCAAAGATACTTGTTATAATTTATATGAGTTTATTAATTAACAACTAATTACAAATAGTATGAAAAAACTAAGAATATTTTACATAATACCAATAATTTTAGGGTTTATGGCTTTTTCTAGTGTAGCTTCAGCGGATAATAATAGTATCATAAACAATATTCAAACTCCATCAGTACTTCCAGCTCAACAAACATCACCAACAACTAGATTAAAGCCAGCATTTCCGATTAGGATAACACATGAAAGGAAGAGAATTAAATTAGGAAATACAATACAGAAAAATATTGAAAAAGTAATTAATAATAATAAAATAAATAAAGTAAAAAATATTTATAATCAAGATAAAAACGTTATAGATAATTTTCGTGCAGAAGTGAAAGCAAAAATAAAAAATGGTGAGTTAACACCAAAAGAAGCTTATATTCAAATACAACGACAAATGAAAGTTAGAATAACAAAAGCTCGATCTGAAATGAAAACAATTCGTGAAGAATTTAAGAAAAAAATAGGAACTAAAAATATTTCACTAAGAAATATTTTTAAATTAAAGCATGAAGCTATTGTTAAATTTGTTCAGTCTAAACAGAATGATTTTAATCAAGAAGTTGAAGCCAATAAAGAAGAGGCTAAAGTTAAAATTAATGCCAGGAGATTATTATTTTTAAGAGGATTAGAGAGAGTAAAAAATCTAAAGAAAAGGGTTTCCATAGAAAATATTTCAAATCGTATCCAAGTCATAAATACTAAAGTGGTAGATGTATTTACTAGAAGAATCAATAGATTAGATTTTATACTCGCAAGCATAGAATCTAGGACTGATAAAGTAGCAGTAAATAATATAGATGTAAGTGCTATACGTAATACTACTACATATGCAGAAACTGCTATTTCAAATGCTCGTGCTAGTATTGCTAATCAGGCTACGAAAGTATATACGATTTCTATAACAAGTGAATCTACCGCCAAAGCAACTGTAGAAAAAGTTCGAGACGATTTAAAGGAAAACATAAAAGCTAGTCAAGATCTTATCAAACTTGCTGAAACTAAAGTTAGAGATTCACTAAATCTTTTATCCAAAATACCTAAAGTTAATGAGTTAAATGTTCCAGTAACTGTCGAAACTGGGAATTCAACTTCTTCTAAAGGAGTTAAAAATACTAATCCAACTAAACAATAAAATATATGTCTAATAAAAAATTAATTTTAATAGTTATAATAGTTGTCGTAATTATTATTTTAGGAGGAGTGACTTATTTTATGATTAAATCTAAAAACTCTATACCTGTAAAAAATAATAATTTGTCTCCAATTACAACTCCAATATCAACAACAAAAGTAAATAACGAAGTAAATGATGATACTACAACTCAAATACGAAATAACTTGAACGCCCTTGATACAAATTCAGGAACAGGAACAGGAACAGAAACAGATTTAAATTCTATAAATAAAGAAATAAATAATCTATAGGTTTAACAATATAATTTATCATTCTTTTTTCTTAATACCATTTTATGTCATCTTTATCAATCGGAATAGTTGGATTACCAAACGTCGGAAAATCAACGCTTTTTAACGCTTTGACAAAAAAAGAAGTATCTTGTGAGAACTATCCTTTTTGCACAATAGATCCATCTGTTGGGGTAGTAGCTGTGCCTGATAATAGATTATGGAATCTTTCAAAATTTTCAAAATCAAAAAAAACTATTCCGGCAGCTATTGAATTTGTAGATATTGCTGGATTAGTTGTTGGTGCTTATAAAGGAGAAGGTCTAGGAAATAAATTTTTGGCTAATATACGAGAAGTAGATGCTATCTTAGAAATTGTTAGGATTTTTCCATTAAAAAATGAAGGTCAGAACGAAATTTTACATGTAATGGGTAATATTAACCCGCTTAGAGATATTGAAGTAATAAATCTTGAACTAATCATGGCTGATCTTGAAACTGTGACTAAAAGAAAAAGTAATATAAAACGTGAAGTAAAGAAGGGCGATAAAGATGCAATTGCAGAAGATAAGGCTTTAGAAAAATTAAAGATTTCATTTGAAAAGGGATTTTTAGCTCATGCAGTAAATCTCAATGACAATGAAATGTCAAAAGTCAAAATGTTGAATCTATTAACCATTAAGCCTTTTATATATGGGCTTAATAGAATGGCTGGATCTTTGAGTTTAGATGAAACAAATCAAACTGAATTTCAGAAGTTAATAAGTTATATTGAAAGTCTTGGTTCTAGGTATGTAATTATTGATGCCAAAATTGAAGAAGAATTAAAAGATTTTGATGGCGAAGAAAAAGAAATTTTTCGTAAGGAACTTGGAGGGAAAGATGATGGAATAAATAACCTTATTGTGGAAAGTTATAAACTTCTCAACTTGGAAACTTACTTTACAACAGGAGAAGATGAAACCAGAGCTTGGACAATTAAAAAAGGAAGTACAGCTCCTATCGCTGGATTAGCTATACACACTGATTTTAAAGATAAATTTATTCGGGCTGAAATTATAAATTGGCAGGATTTAATAAATTTAGGAAGTTATAATGAAGCTAGAACTAAAGGTAAAATAAAGACAGAAGGGAAGGATTATGTTGTTAAAGATGGAGATGTCATAGAGTTCAAAATATAATGTATATATGAAAAATGATTGGCAAAAAGCAACAATTCTTTTGAAAAAAAATGGAGTAGTAATCCTTCCGACTGACACTTTATATGGTTTAATTGGTAGTGCCTTATCTAAAAAAGCAGTTAAAAAAATTTATAAATTGAAAGAGAGAAACCTAAAAAAACCTTTGATTATACTGATTATTTCTCTAAACGATTTAAATATATTTGATATAGAAATAAATGAAAAGCAGGCCAAATTTTTGAAAAAAATTTGGCCTGCCAAGGTGAGCATAATTTTACCATGTAATAAATCCAAATGGTTTTACTTACATCGTGGAACTAATTCAATTGCTTTTAGAATGATTGATCATAAAAATAAAAACCTTTTTAATTTAATAAAAAAAGTTGGACCATTAGTTGCTCCGAGTGCGAATAAAGAAAATTTTTCCCCAGCTTATAATATAACTAAAGCGAAAAAATATTTTGGAATGAGAGTTGCCTATTATATTGATGAAGGCGAAAAAAAATCATCTCCTTCCACTTTGATAAGAATAAATGATAATGGGAAAATAAGGATATTAAGAAAAGGTAGTGTAGTTTTATAAAGATTTATTGTTTATTTTTTTATTAAAGTATCATTATGTTGTTTCTTTAACTCAATAACTTCTTCAATAAGTTTTCCTAAAGTATTTTCAATACGTTCAAGCATTTTATCTTCCTCTTCTTCATCGTCATCATCAATATCTTCCTGAATCTCATCAATATCTTCCTGAATCTCATCTACATCTTCCTGAATCTCATCAATATCTTCAGCCACTTCTTTTAGTCGTGTCATCTGTCGGTTGACACTCATCTGAATAAAAATAGCTAAATAAATGGCTTCAAGAGAAACAATAGTAGTTACAATAAGTAGTATTTTTTCCATATTTATACCAAGGAAATACAAGCTAAATGATACTATAAAGAATACAGTATGAGCCAAAATTGAGTTTGTTGAGCCAATCCAATTAGTTGAAATTATTGCCATTCGTTCAAATATATCCATTTGTTTTTTCTTCATTTTATGCATAATGATGTTTATTATACATTATTTTTCTGATATAATAAAATAATTATGAGTGAAAATATAGATAACAAAAAACAACCAAACTTTGAAAAAAATTCAACAAATAAAACAAAAAATTTATGAAAAATTATAATCATCTAAAAATAGAAAAGAAATGGCAAAAGATTTGGCAAGAAAATAAAATTTATAAAACATTAGATTCTCACAAAAAACCGAAATATTATGTTCTAGATATGTTTCCATATCTTTCTGGTAAAGGGCTACATGTTGGCCATCCTAAGGGTTATATTGCTACTGATATTATTTCTAGAATGAAAAGAATGCAAGGATTAAATGTTATGCATCCTATGGGTTTTGATGCTTTTGGTCTTCCTGCAGAAAATTATGCTATTAAAACTAAAACAAATCCTGCTGTTTTAGTTCCTAAGAATGTTGCTCATTTCAAAAAACAATTAAATATACTTGGTTTTGATTATGATTGGTCTAGAGAAATAAATACAACTGACCCTAAATTTTATAAATGGACCCAGTGGATATTTTTACAAATGTTCAAAAAAGGGTTAGCTTATGAATCGTATGAGCCTATTAATTGGTGTCCATCTTGTAAAACTGGTTTAGCTAATGAGGATTTAGAAAATGGTAAATGTGAACGTTGTGGTTCAGAGATAGAACAGAAACCGATGCGTCAATGGGTTCTTCGTATTACAAATTATGCTGAAAGATTACTTAAAGATTTAGATTTATTAGATTGGCCAGAATTTATTAAAGAGTCACAATATAATTGGATAGGAAAATCTGAGGGAGCAGAGATAGAATTCAAAGTTGGGAATTTGATAATAAAAGTATTTACAACTCGTCCTGATACGCTTTTCGGTGCAACATATTGTGTTTTAGCACCAGAACATAAACTTGTTGATAAATTAAAAAATCAAATAAAGAATTGGGTAGAAATAGAAAAATATCGCAAGGAAATTGCCAAAAAAACGGAAATTGAACGTACTGCGGAGGGAAAAGAAAAAACAGGAGTTGAATTAAAGGGTGTGAAGGCAATAAATCCTGTAAACAACGAAGAGATACCAATTTATATTGCCGATTATGTGTTAGCTTATTATGGAACAGGGGCGATTATGGCAGTGCCAGCACATGATGAACGGGATTTTGAATTCGCAAAAAAATATAGATTACCTATAATTGAAGTTATTTTTAATAACAATAATATAAAAGAAGAATCTTTTATTGGCACTGGTACATTAAAAAATTCCGGAAAATTTGATGGAATGGATAGCAATAAAGCAAAAATAGTAATAACTAAATTTGTTGGAGGAAAAATGAAGACGACTTACAAGCTCCGCGATTGGGTATTTTCACGTCAAAGATATTGGGGTGAACCAATTCCAATTATTCATTGTAGAAAATGTGGGGTTGTACCTGTACCAGAAAAAGATCTTCCTGTCATTTTACCTAAGATTAAAAGTTATAAACCAACTGGAACAGGGGAATCGCCACTTGCTGATGTAGACAAATGGGTAAATATAAAATGTCCAAAATGTAAAGGTAAGGCAAAACGAGAAACAAATACGATGCCACAGTGGGCAGGAAGTTCTTGGTATTATTTACGCTATATGGATCCTCAAAATAACAAAATTCTAGTTGATAAGAAAAAAGAAAAATATTGGAATCAAGTTGATCTTTATGTTGGTGGAGCAGAACATGCGACTAGACATTTGATCTATGCTCGTTTTTGGCACAAATTTCTCTATGATATTAATGTCGTCTCAAACCCAGAACCATTTAAAAGACTGCAGTCAGTTGGGTTAATTATAGGAGAAGATGGAAGAAAAATGTCTAAACGCTTCGGTAATATTATAAATCCAGATGAAATTGTCAAAGTTTATGGAGCTGACACCCTAAGACTTTATGAAATGTTTATGGGCCCCTTTAGTCAATCTGTTTCTTGGAGCACCAAAAGTATTATTGGTCCAAGACGTTTTATTGAAAAAATTTGGAGAATATCAAATCAAATTATATTTAAAAATAAAACAGATGATGAATTAGAAAAATTACTTCATAAAACAATTAAAAAAATAACGGAAGATATAGAAACAATGAATTTCAATACGGCTATTTCTTCAATGATGATCCTTGTTAATAAGATAGATTTAACTTTGATTGAAGGTAATAGTATGAGTAAAAAAGATTTCAAATTATTTTTACAAATTCTAGCCCCATTTGCTCCACACATTACCGAAGAAATTTGGTTTAATTTACAAGAAAAAAAATCTATTCATTTGAGTAGTTGGCCTAAATATGATGAGAAAAAAATAATTGACAAAAATGTAAAAATTATTATTCAAATAAACGGTAAAGTCAGAACAGAATTAATTATTAGTAATGATATGAAAGAAGAAGAAGTTAAGAAAAAAGCTTTAGCAAATAAAGTTGTTATTTCTTGGATTAAAAATTCTAAAATTAAAAGGATAATCTATATTAATGGAAGGGTTGTTAGTATTGTTATCTAATTTTTTGTATAGTATACTGTACAAATATAGAGTCAAAATAGTTATTAGTTAAGTATTACATAAAAAATTATGCAGTCTAAAAAAATAAAATTTTTCAATAGAACATCATTCGTGATTTTAATTCTTACCTTATTTGTTCCTTTCTTTTTCTTTATACCATACATATCTGTTACACTTGAAGCAAGTAAGGGTTTTTTAATTTCAATCGGAGCCACTCTGTCTCTCTCTTTTTGGTTAATTGCAAAGCTTGGTGAAGGTCATATTAAGATTCCTAAAGATAGATTAATAATGATTGGAGCAGTAATTCCGTTGATTTTTTTGATTTCATCTTTATTTTCATCGTCACTTTATAATTCACTCCTAGGTACAGGATTTGAGATAGGAACTTTTGGTTCTATGTTGGTATTATTTATCCTATTTTTCCTTTCAGCTATTCATTTTCAAACAGAAAGGAAATTATGGTATTTTTTAACATCCATATTTATTAGTGCTTTGATTTTAATGATTTTTGTATTGCTTAACATCTTTATGGGATTGGGACATATATTCCCTAATTTTTTACAGGCAGTATCTTCAGGTAATCTAATGGGAGATTGGAATAACTTCATTTCATTCTTTGGACTCGTTTCTTTACTTCTTTTGTTTACTATTGAGTTTTTTAAAAATAAAAATAAAATTTTTCTTATTATCCAATACATTATGTTGGTTCTCAGCTTACTTTTCTTAGCTGTTGTTAATATTCCATTAATCTGGACTCTAGTTGCAATCTTTTCTACTATAATTTTTGTTTATAGTATTTCTACTCAATACTCTGGGGTTAAGGATGAACAAAAAGAAAACAAGAAAAAAAAGTTTCCATTTACAGCATTACTAGTTGTTTTTATATCGTTAATCTTTTTAGTTGGCAGTAATTTAGTAGGAGGTTTCTTTGCTAGATATATTAGTATTCCTAATGTTGATGTTAGGCCAACTATTATGACAACAAACCAGGTCGCTCTTAAATCTTTAAAACACAACCCATTATTAGGTACAGGGCCAAATACTTTTATTACGGATTGGTCTCTATGGCAACCTAAAGAGATTGCTCAAACGATTTTCTGGAATGTTGATTTTACAAATGGTTTTAGTTTCTTACAAACGACATTAGTTACAACTGGTTTACTTGGTTTTCTTGCTATTCTCTGGTTTATTATTATTCTATTTATAAGAGGAGTCCAGTCTTTGAAAATTGCTTTACAACGGCCACTTTCTAATTATTTTATGATAACAACTATCATAATTTCTGTTTATTCATGGATTATGATTATTGTCTATAATCCGAACATACTAATAATGATGCTAGCCTTTACTTCTAGTGGGATGTTGATTGGGATATTAGTTCACAAGAAGGTTATCTCAACTCAAGAGTTCTCACTTGTAGATAATCCTCGTAATAGTTTTTTTGCAATTTTAAGTTTAATGATTTTGATGATATTATCACTTTCTTTGTCTTATGTTTATATAGAAAAATTTGCTTCTGTTGTTTATTTTTCAGAAAGTCTTAATGGTGAAATGACGATGAAATCATTATCCAAATCTGAAGGTTTACTTTTGAATGCAATTAATCTCAACAAGAATGATACTTATTATCGTAATTTATCTCAATTATATCTCAATCAGGTTGGACTTCTTGTTAATAACAAAAAAATATCAAAAGATACTTTAAAGCTAAATCTACAACGATTGGTTACTTTAGCTGAAGAATCAGCTAATAATGCGATAAACCAAAATCCCAAACAATATCTAAATTATCTCAACTTAGGGAATGTATATAGTTCAATGAGTTCACTTTCTGTAAAAAATAGTTATAAGAGTGCCGTTACCGCTTACAATAAAGCAAAAGAGTTAGCTCCTAATAATCCCTCAATTATTTTAGCTAAGGCTCGACTTGAAATTATAAATAAAAACGATAATGAAGCGAAAAAGCTTATTCAAGATGCACTTGGATTAAAAACTAATTATGTAAATGCTTACTTCTTGCTAGCTCAAATTGATTCACGAAAAGGGGATGTTACTAGTGCCATAAAACAAATAGAAATAGCTGCCCAAATGAATCCCAATAATCCAACGGTATTCTTTAGATTAGGAATTCTTCGATATAGTAATTCTGATTATACGGGAGCAGTTAGTGCTTTTGAGCAGTCAGTTATTTTAGATCCAGGTTCTTTTCAAGCCCATCTTCTCTTAGCTAAATCATATGGAAAAGCTGGTCGTAAAAATGATGCCTTACTTCAATATCACATGTTAGAAAAAGCATTGCCAAATAATAAAAATATAAAAAAAGATATTAAAGCACTTTCTGGTAACAATTCATCTGTTAAAACAACAACAAAAAATAAAACTGCAAGTAAGAACACTAAGGCTAAATAAATAGCTTTAATGATAATTAAATATAACTAAATGGCTAAGCGTATCCTAGTATTTTTAAATAAAGAACTTAATGGAATGAATGAAGCCGCTTTATTATTAGGCGGCTTTGCTTTTCTTTCCCAAATATTAGGTTTAATTAGAGATAGAATGTTAGCTTATATGGTTGGGGCAGGACCGATATTGGATACTTACTACGCTGCCTTTCGTATACCTGATTTTCTCTACATTTCTGTCGCTTCATTGGCTTCTGTAACTGTTTTAATGCCTTTTATCGTTGGTAAAATTAATAGTGGTCCAGAAGGAAAGGAAATAGCTCATAGATTCTTAAACAATATATTCAGTGCTTTCATAATATTCATGGTTATTGCTAGTATTATTATGCTTATAGCTATGCCTTATTTAGCTAAGCTCATCGCACCAGGATTTTCACAATCACAATTAAAATTACTTATTACAGTTAGCAGAATAATGCTATTATCTCCTATTTTTATTGGATTATCTAATCTAATAGGGACTATAACTCAATTATATAAAAATTTTCTTGTTTTCTCTCTATCTCCTGTATTTTATAATATTGGAATTTTAGCTGGAATAATTTTTCTTTATCCAATATTAGGAATTTATGGATTAGGGATTGGTGTAATTATTGGTGCTATTTTACACCTTCTTGTCCAGATTCCTATAGTTGCAAATCATAAATTCCTTCCTAAATTAGTTTCTCGTATTGCTTGGAAAGAAGTATGGCAAGTTGCTAGATTATCATTGCCGAGGACATTAACTTTATCTAGCAACAGTATTGCTTTTATAGTCCTCATAGCTATGGCATCTACTTTGAAAGCAGGATCTATATCACTTTTTACTTTTTCTTTTAATTTACAGTCTGTTCCAGTAGGAATTATTGGTATTTCATATTCGGTAGCTGCCTTTCCTATTTTAGTTGAATCTTTTTCTCGTAAAAATATGAAAAATTTTGCTAATCATATAATACAAGCTGCTCGGCAAATTATTTTTTGGTCTTTGCCTGTACTGGCCTTATTAGTAGTTCTTAGGGCTCAAATTGTTAGAGTTATTCTTGGATCTCGTACATTTACTTGGGCAGATACTCGTTTAACTGCAGCTGCAGTTGCTATTTTTGTTATATCCTTAGTTACACAAGGATTAGTTCTTTTATTCGTCCGAGGTTACTATGCAGCAGGTAATACAAAAAAACCCTTATTTGTGAATGTTTTTTCTTCAATTATGGTTGTTGTTATGGCTTATTCATTTGTTCATATTTTTCATTCATACCCGAATATACTTTCTGAACTTGAATATATCTTAAGAGTTAAGAATGTACCAGGGACAATAATGTTGGCTTTACCATTGGCTTATGCTCTTGGTTCAATTTTAAACTTTTTCCTAATATGGATATTATTCAAAAAAGAATTTTTAAGAAATATATCATTAAAACTCTGGCCAACTTTTATTCAGAGTTTTATCGGAGCAATCACTATCGGAACAGCAACTTACATTTCTCTTGGAATATTTAGTAACATTTTTAATTTGAAAACTTTTCATGGGATATTTCTTCAAGGGTTTATTTCAGGCATTATTGGTATAATTTTTGGTATAGCCATTCTACTCTTAATAAAAAACAAGGAGTTACATAGTATTATAAATACTCTAAATCATAAATTAAATCATGATCGTGTGATAGCTCCAGGACAAGGAGAATTATAAAAAAAATGTAATTATAATTTTTCTGAAATAGCTTCTCTTTATAAGATTTATCTGATAACATTGAATTATGCTTATTGGTAACATTCGAAATTTCTCTATAATTGCTCATATTGATCATGGTAAAAGTACTTTAGCAGATAGGATGTTAGAAGTAACTGGTACTATTGAAAAGCGTAAAATGAAGAATCAAATTTTAGACTCAATGGAACTTGAACGTGAACGTGGTATTACTATTAAAATGCAACCAGTAAGAATGCTCTGGTCTTCTGAGATTGGTACTAATAAAGAAAAAAAAGAATATATTCTTAATCTGATAGATACCCCAGGGCATATAGATTTCTCTTATGAAGTTTCTAGAGCTTTAAAAGCAGTAGAAGGTTCCATTTTACTTATTGATGCTACGCAAGGGGTTCAAGCTCAGACTCTAACTACCTTACAACTTGCTCGTAATATCGGATTAGTGATAATTCCAGTAATTTCAAAAATTGATTCTCCTTTAGCAAGAATTAATGAAGTAAAAACAGAAGTAGCTCTTTTACTTGATATTGATTCAGATACAATACTTCTAGTTTCAGGTAAAACTGGGGAAGGAGTTACAGGACTTTTGGAAGAGATTATTAAAAGAATTCCACCTCCAACTAAAACGGAAAAAATAAACTCATCTGGGCAAGCTCTTGTTTTTGATTTTAAATATGATAATCATCGCGGAGTAATTGTTTATGTTCGGGTGATGGAAGGTGAATTTAAGAAAGGAATGCCTCTTTTATTTGCTGTTTCAGCTGAAAAATTCATTTCTCTTGAAGTGGGAACTTTTTCTCCTAAAGAAGAACTTAAGGATTCTATAAAAGCTGGAGAAATTGGATATATTGTGACTGGTATTAAAAAACCTGGAATTGCTTCTGTTGGTGATACTATAACTTATTCAAAAAATCCGATGAAAGCATTATCTGGCTATATGAAACCTCGGCCAGTTGTTTGGGCATCTGTCTATCCTGAAAGCCAAAATGATTTTCCTAATCTAAAACAAGCCTTAGGACGTCTGTGTTTATCTGATTCCTCTTTTTCTTATGAAGAAGAATCTTCAGGAACTCTTGGTCGTGGTTTCCGTTGTGGTTTTCTTGGCATGCTTCATTTAGAAATTATAACAGAAAGATTAAATAGAGAATTTAATTTAGATTTAATTATCACTATGCCATCAATAACTTATAAAGTAATTCTTCGTAATAGTTCTTTGAATGATGATAAAACTCCAAAAGAAAAAATTATTTACTCTCCTCATCTTTTCCCTGATGATGGGAATGTTTTGAAGATTTTTGAACCTTGGGTAAATGTAAAAATTATTATTCCCTCCATCTACTTAAGTTCATTAATGCCTTTTATTTATGAACATGAGGGAAAAATAGAAACAACTGAAAATTTTGGAGATAATAGATCATCTCTTAATCTAAAAATGCCATTACGTGAATTAATGCGTAATTTTTTCGATGACTTAAAAAGTCTTACTTCGGGTTATTCCTCTATCTCTTATGAGATAGAGGGTTATCGTGAAGCAGATGTTGTTAGATTGGATATCATTGTGGCCAATGAGCCGGTAGTAGCTTTTACGAGGATAGTCTCGCGTAGAAGAATAGAAGAAGAGGCTAAATCTCAAGTTGAAAAATTACAAAGAATTATTCCTCGTCAACAGTTTGCTTTTAAAATTCAAGGTAAAGCTCTTGGTAGAATAATATCATCAAAATCTGTCTCTGCTTTTCGGAAAGATGTTTTGATGCATGGAAGTAAAGTAGTAGGAGGTGGAGATGTTAGTCGAAAGAAAAAATTATTAGAGAAGCAGAAGAAAGGTAAAAAGAGAATGCGAACCAACTCAAAAATAAACATCTCTCACGAAGTATTCTTAAAGATGATGAAAAATAGTAATTGATTTTTGAGTTAAGAGATGGGAAGATATAGTAAAATCATGCTAATGATAACTAAAACCGAAATAATCCCGAATATTATCCTCATTTTTCGTTGACCTTTTGTGCTAAAAAACATAATATGATTATATAGTTTTTTATGGCAGAATTCAAGAAGAAAAAGCAATATAATTTTTGGTATGCACCTTTAACTTTGATATTATTCTTAGGGTTGTTAATTTTTTCTGCTTTTAGAGTTGTTAATCTTACTAAAAAAGAAAGAGAAACAGTTAAACAAAAAGATTTGGCCTTAGATAATATACAAGCTCTACGTAATAGAGAGAATATTTTGACTCAGGATATCGCTAAGATGCATACTAAAGAGGGTATTGAAAGTATTATCAGAGAGAAATATCAAGTTGTTAAACAAGGAGAAAAGATGATTATTATAGTTAATAATAATGAAGAGACCTCTTCTAAAACGAAAACTCTAGTTAAGTATAGTTTTTGGAATTGGATAATAAATTTTTTCAAATAATATATATAATATAAGATATAATAATACAAAAATATTTGCGGTCGTAGTTTAGTGGTAGAATTGATGCTTCCCAAGCATCGGGTGCGGGTTCGATTCCCGCCGACCGCACATTTAATAATAGTTTATTTTTTTAATATAAAAATTATTTTATGCTATAATTTAATTAGGTTAAAAAATTATTAGTTAAATTATAGCCATCTTTATTATATTATGATGAGCTAGAAAAATAATTATTATGCAAAAAGTCAGAATATATAGTACCCCCACATGTCATTTTTGTCATATGGCTAGAGATTTTTTTAAAGAAAATAATGTAGAATTTGAAGATTTTGATGTTTCTCAGGATTTAGAAAAAAGAAAAGAGATGATGGATAAAAGTGGGCAAATGGGTGTTCCAGTAATAATCATTGGTGAAAAATTAATTGTTGGTTTCAATAAACCACAGATTTCAGAACTTTTAGGGATTAAAGAATAGTAGTATTTTTTAAAATAATAAAGTATTATAAAAACACCAGTAGTGGTGTTTTTATAATTTGTATTCATCTTGCCCTTATAGTTCAATGGATAGAATAGCTCACTCCTAACGAGCTGATCCAGGTTCGACTCCTGGTAAGGGCACCAGAAATTAGATAATAATAAAATTGCATTGGATGTGAATTATTGTTAATATTAAATTATAAGATTTAAATAAAAATTAGTCGGTTTATTCAATGATATTTTATTATTGAATAACACTATTAAGTAAGTTTAAATAAAATATGATTAATGAAATTAATATAAAGGAAGCGAAGATGTATATTGATAATGGAGCAACAATTTTAGATGTTCGGACAAAAGAAGAATATGACCAAAGTCACATAATAGAAAGTATTAATATTGATATCCACAATCCAATTTTTGAAGAAGAAGTTAGTAAACTTAATAAAGAAAAAAGTTATGTTGTATATTGTGCAAGTGGGGCTAGGTCTCTAATTGCCGTAGATGAAATGCTAAAACTTGGTTTTGAAAATGTACACAGTATGGCCGGCGGTATATTTGAATGGAGAAAAGAGGGGATGGAGATAACCAATAACATATAGATTGTTGTGTTTTTATTTTTTGTGTTACTATTCGTAATATATAATTAATAAATTAAAAGTAATATGATAAAAATAAATGAACAAATTCCTGATTTTGAAGTTGATGCTTATTATCAAGAAGATATAAAAAAACTAAAATTATCTGATTATAAAGGTAAGTGGGTTGTATTAATGTTTTATCCTGCTGATTTTACGTTTGTGTGTCCAACAGAATTAGAAGATATGCAGAAACATTATGAAGATTTTAAGAAAAATGGAGCTGAAATAATGAGTATAAGTACAGATACTGCTTATGTTCATAAAGCATGGCATGATGAGTCCGAAGCAATAGGAAAAGTTAAATATCCAATGCTTGCAGATCCAGCGGGAAAAATTTCAAGGATGTTTGGTGTTTATATAGAGGATGAAGGAATTGCGTTAAGGGGAACATTTATAATAAATCCTAGTAGAGTTCTTAAGGCAATGGAAATACATAATAATGATATAGGAAGGAGTGCTGCAGAGGCACTAAGAAAAGTTGAAGCTGCCAAGTTTGTTGAAGAACATTCCGGTAATGTTTGTCCAGCAAGTTGGACTCCTGGGGATGACATACTAAAACCAGGAATTGATTTGATAGGTAAAATATAATTTGTCCAAAAAAAAGTTTTTATATATTAATTTTTTCAAAAATAGATTTAGAGTTGGAATAATCATGTAAAAAAATATGGAGTATCTTGGTGGAGGTGATAAAGTTGGAGTAGAATATTTAAAGGATGCACCAATAATTTAATAAAGTTAGTACTTTTTTAGCTTTTATTTTTATTATAATTATGTTATATTTTTTTTATGGATTCTAGTATTAAGGAGCTTTTGGAAAAAAATTTAGAGTTATCTAAAGAAAATAATGAGCTTCTTCATAAAACCTAGAGGAATGTAATTGCTTGGGTAGCTCAGTTGGTAGAGCACGCGCTTGAAGAGCGTGTGGTCGGCGGTTCGAGCCCGCCCCCAAGCACATACAACACACAAAATAATATACAAAAAAAACACCTTAGCTTTAAGCTAAGGTGTTTTTTATATTAAATAGATTTTACTTTTAATTTTGTTTCTTTATTTTTATTTATCTTTGGAAGTCTGATGATAAGCAATCCGTGCTTCTCAATAGCTTCTGCTTCTTCCGGATCTACTTCCTCAGGTAATGAAATCGTTCGGGAAAATGACCCCCAATATAATTCTTGAGTAAAATAATCTTCAGTATTGACTGATTGATTTTCTTCTCTTTTTCCACGAATTACAACCATATCACGAGTTATAGTAATTGATAGATTGTCAGGATGAACTCCAGCAACCATTGTTTGAATAATTATTTCACTTTGAGTTTGATATAAATCAATAGTTAATTCTGCATCAGACTCATCTTCCATTTCTAACTTTTCTTCATTATGTATATCTTTTAAATCTACTGAGTTTTCGTCAGAGACATTGATAGTTCTTGCTGTATTAGAAGAATGATTTTCTTGAGCATCTTCTTCTTCCATTCGGATGCTTCCAGTTAAACGTTCTAAAAATGATTTCTTTTTTTCCATAAGTAATTTTATTGCGTTACGTATGGGGAAATATGTTTTCCCATACGTCTTAATTTTTCAAAAATAAGAATATTAATAATTACGACGACCCATAATAAACCAAAGACACTAAGAAAGTTTTCGCCATTTCCTTTCATTATAAAAAAATTAAAGGCACTATGCAAGATAATAGCTAACGAAATTCCTATTAAGGCAAATCTATTACGATATTTTTTCAAGTAAAAAGATAAGCCAAGAGCACTTCCAATCATGCTACTAGAAATAGCATGCAGTAACGTTGATCCGAGGAACCTTAAGTTACCAGTTAGTAAACCAACTACCATTCCATTTGTCTTGATTGGCTCTATTAAATATAGCACATTTTCAACAGCAGCAAACCCAAGAGCTACAGCGATGAAATACATTGGATAGTCAATTGGCTCATCAATGATATTACTTGATAAAAGTATAATCATTACGCCGATGAATTTCAATATCTCCTCAATAGCTGCCCAAACTATAATTTGAATTGTATTATTTTGAATAAAATTTAAAGAATATCTCTCCATCCAAATTGCAACAAAAACAAAAAGTCCCCCAATTAAAAATGTTAAAACTATTAAGCCAATTGGTTCTGGCTTTTTATCATCTTCTTCTTTAAACCAAAACCAAAGCCAAAAAATTGCTGGTATTACACCACTAAGAACGGCTAAAATAAAACTTTTAGATTCTTCAAATAAATTTAGCATTACTTAATTATTGGCCACTTAGTTACTATTAATAATTTTTTATTTTTAATCGGAATAAAAGACCAAATCTCTTCTGTTACAAATGGCATAAATGGATGCAGTATAATTAGTATTTTTATTAAGGTATGTAATAAAAATTGTTTTCTTGAAATGCTTTCTTCTCTCGTTCCATTCTCTAATTTTTTCTTACTATTTTCTATAATAACATCGGCAAATCTTGACCAGGTATATTGATATATTTTTTCTCCGACAAGATAAAATTTATATTCTTTCATTTCCTTAGTAATATTTTCAATAAGTTTATGTCTTTCTTTTATTAATTCTAAGTCCTTTTTCGTGTATTTATCAAAATCTTCATCATACTCTATATCAGCTGTATTACTTAAAACAAACCTAGCGATGTTCCAAAGTTTATTGGCATAGTTTTTATAAGCCTTAATTTTATTTTCAGACATTTTGCTATCATTTCCAGGACCTGTTCCAATAATAAGAGACATTCTAACCGCATCAGCCCCAAACTTTTTTGAGACATCAAGTGGGTCTATTGTGTTGCCAAGAGATTTACTCATTTTTCTTCCTTGAGCATCACGAACCAAACCGTGAAGATAAACTATCTTAAATGGAATTTCTCCGAGTAAATATTGACTCATTAAAATCATCCTTGCTACCCAGAAAAATAATATATCATAGCCAGTATCTAGAATATTTGTTGGATGATATATTATTAAATCTTTTGTTTGTGCTGGCCAACCAAGAGCTGAAAAAGTCCAAAGTCCAGAAGAAAACCAAGTATCTAAAGTGTCTGGGTCTTGTTCAAAATTTGCATTGCAATGTTCACACTTTTTTGGATCATTACCTACTATTATTTCTTCGCATTTAGACACCTCTTCTTCTCTTCCGGGAATAGGAACACACTTTGGTTCATGATACCAAACAGGTATTCTGTGCCCGTACCATATCTGTCTAGAAATGCACCAGTCATGTAAATTTTCTATCCAATTATAATAAACCTTCTTAAAATGGTTAGGAATAATTGCAATATCTTCATTTTTGACTGGTTCCATCATCAATTCTTTTAAAGTTTTTCCACCTCTATCTTTGATTGGTTTATTTACATTTATAAACCACTGAAGTTTAGGTAATGGTTCTATTATTCCACCTGTTCTTTCAGCTTTTGAGATATTTTGAATAATTTCTTCTTCTTTTTCAAGTAAACCTTCTTTTTTAAGCCATTCTACTATAATTAGTCTAGCTTCTGTTGTTTTTTTATTTAATATATTTTCACCACCTACAATCATTTTGGCGTATTCATTGATTACTTGTTTTGTAGGAAGATTATGTCTAGTCGCTATTTCTGAGTCTATTTTACTATGAGCTGGAGTTACTCCTAGAGCTCCTGTTCCAAAATCTTTTTCTACTGATTCATCTCCAATAATTTTTATTTTCAATTCAACTCCACAGAAGTTTTTTATAACATAAGTTTTACCAATATACTTTTTATAGCGTGGATCTTTTGGGTGGACAGCTACGGCAGTATCTCCAACTTTTGTTTCGGGTCTTGTTGTTGATATTGAGATAGGAAAATCCTTTGAATATTTGAAAGTATAAAATTTAGCTTTTCTCTCTTCATAAATAATTTCATCATCTGAAATAACTGTCTGACCTTTTGGGTCCCAATTGACAACACGATATCCTCTATAAATCAACCCATCCTCGTACATTTTCTTAAAAGCAGTACGAACAGCTAAATTACGCTTATCGTCAAGAGTGAAAGCTTCGCGAGACCAATCAACTGAAGCCCCCATTTTTTTCATTTGGTCAATAATTATATTATGACTATTTTTAGCAAACTTGTTGACTCTATTTAAAAATTCTTCACGACCTAAGTCACTCTTTTTAATCTTTTCTTTTTGAAGTAGTTTTTCAACTTTCGTTTGAGTTGCGATTGCGGCATGATCAGTTCCTGGAAGCCAGAGAGTTTTATAACCGTTCATTCTAGCGAAGCGGACCATAATATCTTCAATGGTAAGCATTGAAGCATGACCGATATGAAGAGTTCCAGTTACATTTGGTGGTGGTAAAACAATGGAAAATGGTTCTGCTTTTTCATCAATTATTCCTTTTTCTATACAAACATCAGGGTTAAAAAATCCACTTTCTTCCCAAAGTTTGTATATCTTATCTTCAGTATTTTGAGGGTCGTAAGGTTTTAAGAGTTTAGGATTAATATTCAGATTATCTTCATTCATACTATAAAATATAGCATTTTTAAGATTTCTTTTCAATTTATAAAGATAGATTTCCTTTGGCTTTAATTAAATTTATATTTTTTGCCATCTTCTTATTTTGGTATTGAAAATATCCAGCAATGGCTATCATAAGAGCATTATCACCAGTTAATTTTTTAGAAGGGAAATAGATTTTTATTTTTTGAGTAGTCAGACTACTTAATTTTAGTTTTTGGACTTCTTCTTTCATCATTTTTTGTAAATATCTATTAGCTGAAACTCCACCTCCTACAATTAAGGTTTTAATTTGATACTCTCTTATTGCTTTAATTGTTTTATAGACTAGTGTTTCTACAACAGCATTTTCAAATTCTTTCGCAACTTTTGGTTTATCCTTTTCTCTAATTTTATTATCTCTCAGATAATAAAGAACAGCAGTTTTTAAACCAGAAAAAGAAAAATCATAATCCTTTGAATTTATCATTGGGCGAGGAAAATGTACCTGCTTCGACAAAATGTTTGATTTTTCAGGTCCTCGGATAAGGGAGGACGAGGAGTCAGACCTTGAAAAATCAAGCATTTTATCTTCGCTTTTTCTCTCCATTTCTGCTAGCCTAGAAATTTCTGGTCCACCAGGATAGGGAAGCCCGAGCATTCTAGCTACTTTATCAAAAGCTTCGCCAGCGGCATCATCTCGAGTTTGCCCAATTTTTTTATATTTCATCCAATCTTTTATTAAAACTAATTCTGTGTGACCTCCTGAAACGAGCAACGAAAGCATCGGGAACAAACCATCTTTTTTATTGATCACAAAACTCTTACTTTTTTTAGGAAAAATGGAAAATATATGCCCCTCCATATGGTTAACTGGGATAATAGGAATATCCCAGTATTTACTAAGAGCCTTAGCAAAATTAATCCCAACCCACAATGCTGGTTCAAGTCCTGGACCTATTGTTACTGCGATGGCGTCAATTTTTGGTTTTCTAATTTTAGTTATTCCTTCTATAAAATTATCATAAAGTTTTGGTTCTTTCTCTAGTATTTTATTTAATTCTTTATTTCTTTGCGCCGATAATTTTATATCTTTTTTATAAGTAGAAAACAAATTTGCTTCCCTTAAAACTTTTTTAAAGACATTAAAAATATTTTTAGTATGTTCTCTTTTCGCCATCATTGGGAAAACACCACCATATTGAGTATGTATTTTAATTTGTGAAGAAATATTATTCCCTAAAATTTTAAAATTAACTTTTGATTCAATATTTTTTACCACAACAACCGCTATGGCAGTTTCATCACAAGATGTTTCAATAGCTAAAATATTCATAAAAATACTATATCATAAGAGTTTTTATTTAGCTATTTTTATGATAAAATAATGATAATGGAGAAAAAACACATCATTACAATTGCTGGCACATTAGGAAGCGGAAAATCGTCAACTGCTAAAATGTTGGCTAAAACCCTTGATTACCACCATTATTCTACAGGTGATTTTATGAGAGAGATTGCCAATGAAAGAGGTATATCATTGGGGGATTTAAGTAAAATAGCAGAGAATGATCAATCTATAGATAAAATTCTTGATAATTATAATTTAAAAATAGGTAAATTAAAAAATGTAATTTTAGATTCTAGACTTGGTTTTTATTTTATTCCTGAATCATTTAAAATTTTTCTTGAGCTCAATTTAGAGATAGCATCAGAAAGGATTTTAAAGGATAAAAATATCAATCCAGACAGACAGACAGAAGCTACAGGTGATTTTAATACCAAAGAATCTATTATTAAAAAAATAAAAGAAAGATTATTAAGTGAAAGAAAAAGGTATAAGGAATTATATAATATTGAGGACCAAACTTCTCATGATAATTTTGATTTAGTGATTAACACGGAAGAGATACCTCTCGTTGATGTTGTTGAAAAAATTATAGAAGAATATAAGAAATGGTTAATAAGTTAGATTATGAAGATATTAAATGAATTATTAGAAGGAATATCTATTTTAGATTCGCATGGAAATGTAAATGTTTCAGTTTCTTCGATATCCTTGAATTCTAAAATAATTGAGCCGAACTCTCTTTTCATAGCGTTAGTCGGAAACATTGTTGATGGTCATTCTTTTGTGAACGAAGTAATAAAAAAAGGAGCAAAGGTTATAATTCATCAAAATGATTTGGATGAATATCAAAAAGCGATTACTTATATTAAAGTTTCTGATACTCATAAAGTTGCTGGTATAATTTCTGGTAATTTTTATGATAATCCTTCGCGAAAATTGAAATTAGTTGGAGTTACAGGAACAAATGGTAAAACAACTGTCGCAACTCTTCTTTATCAGCTTTTTATTAGACTTGGTTATAAAGTTGGAATGATAGGTACGATAGTTAATAAAATAAATGATAAATCATTTGAAGCAGAACGAACAACACCCGATTCTGTTATTTTAAACAAGTTACTTTCTGATATGGTTAATGCCGAATGTGAGTATTGTTTTATGGAAGTTAGTTCTCATTCTGTCCCGGAAAAAAGAATTTCAGGAATTTCTTTTGTTGGAGGTGTTTTTACTAATTTGACTTTAGATCATTTAGATTACCATAAAACACTTGAAAATTATCGGAAAGCGAAAAGGGGATTTTTTGAGACGCTTCCAGCTAGTGCCTTCTCTTTAACTAATATAGATGATCCTAATGGATTAACCATCACTAAAACAACTAAGGCTAGAAAATATACTTATAGCCTAGAACATTCTGCTGATTTTTCTCAAATGTTAGAAACAAAATTAATTGGAAGATTCAATCTTTATAATATTTTAGCTGTTTATGGAACTGCAATTTTACTTGGGCAAAATAAAGATAGGATCAAAGAAATAATTAAAACCTTAGATTCTATTCCTGGACGATTTCAACATATTAAAAACAAAAAAGGAATTACTGGTATTATTGATTATGCTCATAGTCCAGATGCATTAGATAATGTGTTGAAAACGATTAAAGAAATAAAAGGAAATGGAAAAGTCATTTCTGTTATAGGTTGTGGCGGAGATAGAGATAGAAGCAAAAGACCTATTATGGCTCGTCTCGGTTACAATATGAGTGATATTCTTATTCTTACATCAGATAATCCTCGAACTGAAAAGCCTGAAGCTATAATAGAAGATATGAAAAAAGGTATTGATGACTTTTATTTAGAAAATAAAGTTTTTATAATTACTGATCGCTATCAAGCTATTGAAAAAGCTTGTTCTTTGGCATCTTCGGGAGATTTTGTTCTGATTGCTGGTAAGGGTCATGAAAAATATCAAGAAGCCAACGGTGTTAAAACCCATTTTGACGATATGGAAGAATTACAAAAATATTTATTAAAAAAATAAACTCTCAAACAAAACCCAGCAAGGCTGGTAACATTATAAAACATAATTTATTTTTATCAAATGGTAGAATCTAAATCAGAAAACAAAATATGTCAAAATTGTAAAAAAGACTTTAAAGGGAAAAAAATTACAGTCATGGGGCTGGGGCTTTTAGGTAGGGGAATAGGCTACACTAAATTTTTAGCAGAGTGTGGTGTAGATTTGATAGTGACTGATTTGAAAAGTAAAGAGCAGTTAAAAACTTCAATTAATGCTCTTAGTAAATATAAGAATATAAAATTTATTTTAGGTAAACATCGTTTAGAAGATTTTAAAGGTAGAGATATGATAATGAAAGCAGCTGGTGTTCCATCAGATTCTATCTATTTAAAAGAAGCCAAGAAAAATAAAATTCCAATTAAGATGGATGTGTCACTTCTTATTGAATATGCTCCTAAAATAACAATAGTTGGGATAACAGGAACAAGAGGAAAATCCATGACGACAGCCATTATTTATAAAATTCTAAAAGATAACAAAAAATTCTTAAAGAAAAACGTTTATCTTGGAGGAAATGTTCGTGGTGTAGCTACTCTACCTTTATTAAAAAAAATAAAAGATGGAGATATTCTTGTAGCAGAGCTTGATTCTTGGCAATTGCAGGGTTTTGGTGAAGCCAAGATTTCTCCACATATATCTGTATTTACTTCTTTTATGCCGGACCATATGAATTATTATAAAAATTCTATGAAAAAATATTTTAATGATAAAAGTAAAATTTTTAAATACCAAACAAAATCTGATACATTGATTATTTGTCCAGGAATGAAAAAATTTATTAAATCAAAAGATGTAAAAGGAAAATTTATAATTATTGATAAAAAAAATATTATTGATTGGAAATTTAATATTCCAGGAGAACACAATCGAGAAAACTTGGCTTGTGCAGTTGAAGTTGCTAATCAATTTAAAATACCAGTTTCAAAAATAAAAAAGTCT
>VAPE01017818.1_pt1 | contig 26388 bp, 24 predicted proteins | sample 3393911 | NCBI WGS metagenome assembly VAPE01 (sample SAMN08290436, study PRJNA428436) | hydrothermal vent metagenome | isolation source: Deep-sea hydrothermal vent chimney | place: Atlantic Ocean: South-mid Altantic Ridge
ATCTGGCTATAGACTTGATCGGCAGATTTTAAACGCGCTATAATCGGGTAGCCGGGGTTGTTTTTTCCACCACCAGCCGAGGACGGTTATGAACAGAAAGGTAGAAAAAGAAAAAATAGAGGTGCCTTATGAGAACATTATACGCTGGAATTGATCTTCATTCAAACAATAACCATCCGGCCATCCTGGATCAGGATGACAGGCGTATTTTCGATAACCTGAATCCGTGACGGCTTGAGGTGATACTCCATGCAAGGGGAAAAACGCAACCGGCCAACGTATCTTGTGAAAAAACATTGAATTTCCGTTCTTCCTGCTTGACAAACTCTCGTGTTCTTTATTATTTATAATTGATAATCATTATTCAAGCTCCCTGGCAAAGAGTCCACTCATTGAAAAAGAACGAGACCATGACGAACATGATGCGAATCACTACCCAGCGCCAGATTATCCTGGAAGAACTGTCGAAAGTCAAAACCCATCCTACGGCCAGTGACCTGTACGAGATGGTTCGCAAACGTCTGCCCCGTATCGGTCTCGGCACGGTCTATCGCAATCTCGAACTCATGGCGGAAAACGGTATGATCCTCAAGCTTGAGGTGGGGGGAACCCAAAAACGCTTTGATGCGGCGACGCATACGCACTATCATATCCGCTGCTCCGGCTGCGGCAAGGTTGATGACATTGACACCCCGGTGGCGAACGATCTGGTCAAGTCAGCGTCCAAAAACACCCCGTACCAAATTATCGGCCACCACGTCGAATTCACCGGGCTCTGTCCCGAATGCCAGCAGGGCGGGCAGTCCTCCTCGATGCAATAAATTCAAGAGCAACGGTTATTTCTTTCTGGTCGCAATAACACGAAAATCGGCAGGGCCGGCAGAAGATGCCGAAGGACCGTGGTGAAGCCAGGGAATGAACCGGCAGAATGCGACCCCGGAGCCGCGCCCGGGACCATTTTCACAATCACACAAAAACAACCCGGCAAAAACGCCGCTTACCGACCTTGAGCAAGACCCGGCCCCGGGCCGGGATATCCGTATCCACAACGCTTATCTTTTCCCCGTCCACAGAAACGGCGTTCTGCCTGAGCATGCGCCGGCCATCGGAAGTCGAGTTGACCAGCCCGGCTTCAAGCAACAGTTTCGGCAGCCAGATGACGTCTTCGGCAACCGCCAGCCGGCACTCCGGAATATCGTCCGGCAGTTCGTGCTTTTTGAAGACCTGGTCGAACTGCCGCGCCGCCAGGTCCGCAGCCTGCCGATCATGGAAACGGGCCGTCAGTTCCCGGGCCAGCCGCATTTTCACCTCCTTGGGATGAACCTTGCCGCGGTTCATCTCTTCCCGCAACGCCGCGATCTCATCGCCCGACAGGTCGGAGAGCAGGTCATAGTAGCGGAACATCAGCTCATCGGATAACGACATGACCTTGCCGAAAATATTATCCGGCGACTCCGTAATGCCGATATAATTTCCCAGCGACTTGCTCATCTTGTTGACGCCGTCCAGCCCTTCCAGCAGCGGCAGGGTCAGAACGACCTGCGGCTCCTGACCGTGGCTGCGCTGCAGGTCGCGGCCCACCAGCAGGTTGAAGAGCTGATCCGTACCGCCGATCTCGACATCGGCCTTCATGGCCACGGAATCATAACCCTGAATCAGGGGATAGAGAAATTCATGAATGGATATGGGGCGGTTGTTTTCAAAGCGCTGCTTGAAATCTTCACGCTCGAGCATACGGGCCACGGTGAGCCGTGAGGCCAGCCTGATCATTTCAGAGGAACTGAGTTCGCCAAGCCAGGCCGAGTTGAAGACCACCTCGGTCTTGAGCGGATCCAGAATTTTGAAAACCTGTTCCTTGTAGGTCTCGGCGTTTTTCTCCACATCCTCCCGGGTCAGGCGGGGGCGGGTATCCGATTTGCCCGTGGGATCGCCGATCAACCCGGTAAAGTCGCCGATCAGAAAGTAAACCCGGTGACCAAGCTGCTGAAAATGACGCAACTTCTGCAAAAGAACGGTATGGCCGAGATGGAGATCAGGCGCCGTGGGATCGAAACCGGCCTTGATTCTCAGCGGCTGCCCGGTTTCGCGGGACCGGGTCAGCTTCTTTTCCAGGTCTTCCCGGGAGATCAGATCAACCGTCCCCCGTTCGATGAGTGCGATCTGCTCGTCTACTGACTTCATCTTCATCGGCTACTTGGCATACTCCACCGCCCGCATCTCCCGGATCACGGTAACCCGGATCTGGCCGGGATAGGAGAGCTGCTCTTCAATGGCCTTGGCGATATCCCGGCTCATCAGTATCGCCTCGTCATCCCTCACCTTCTGGCTATCGACAATTATCCGCAGGTCGCGGCCGGCCTGAATCGCATAGGATTTGTCCACCCCGTTGAAGGCGTTGGCAATGTTTTCCAGGTCCTCAAGACGCTTTACGTAACTCTGCAGCATTTCCTTGCGGGCCCCGGGCCGCGCCCCGGAAAGGGCGTCCGCCGACTGCACCAGGATATCGAGCACGCTTTTGGGCGGCTGGTCTTCGTGATGGGCGCCGATGGCATAGACGACGTCATCCGGTTCCCCGTATTTTTTCGCCAGATCACGGCCGATAATAGCATGCGAGCCCTCGACCTCATGGTCCACGGCCTTGCCAATATCATGGAGCAGGCCAGTCCGTTTAGCCTTTTTCACATCCAGGCCGAGTTCGGCCGCCATTACCCCGCAGAGAAAGGCCACTTCCAGGGAATGCTGGAGGATGTTCTGCCCATAGCTGGTGCGGTACTTCAGGCGGCCGATGAGGTTGATCAGATCGACATGCAAGCCGTGTGCGCCCACGTCAAAGGTGGCTTGTTCGCCGGCCTCGCGGATGGTAACTTCAAGTTCCTTGGTGACCTTGGCCACAACCTCTTCGATCCGGGCGGGATGGATACGACCGTCGGTGATCAGCTGCTCAAGCGCCAGCCGGGCGATCTCACGCCGAATGGGATTAAAACCGGAGAGAATCACGGCCTCCGGAGTATCATCGATAATAATATCAATACCGGTTGCGGCTTCAATGGCCCTTATATTGCGGCCTTCCCGGCCGATGATCCGGCCTTTCATTTCATCGCTCGGCAGCGGCACCATGGATACCGTCTTGTCGGCCACGTAATCACCGGCATAGCGCGAAATCGCCAGAGCCAGGATATTTTTGCCCTTGCGGTCCGCCTCCATCTTCAATTCACTTTCGATCCGGACCAGGCGTTTTGCCGCATCCATACGGGCCTCGCTCTCGATAGAGTCCATCAAGAGCCGCTTGGCCTCTTCCCGGCCGATACCGGCAATTTTCTCCAGCTTATAACGCTGGGTCTCGATAAGGGTCTCCAGCTCTTTTTCCCGGGCAGCGACAGCCTGTTCCCGGGCCAGGCATTGCCGGTCCCGCTCCCGCAGGCCGATCTCCCGTTTTTCCAGGACCCGAAGCTCATTCTGCGCCTCGTCCAGTTTCCGGTCGAGCCGCCGCTGTTCATCCTTCAGCTCGTTTTTACTTTCCCGGATCTCACGCTCGGCTTCCTGCTTGACCAGGTACGCCTCTTCCTTGCTCTGCAGTTCGACTTCTTTCTTGAGCCGATCGGCCTCCTGGATGGCATTCTCGACAATCTGCCGGGCCTGGGCTTTGATATTGGCCTGATTTCCCTCCACCAGCTTTTTCCGCAGAAAGACCCCCGCTATCACGCCGACAGCCAGAGCCAACCCGTACAGAATCAGGGTCGTGCCGTTTATATTCATAAGGTTACACCTGTTATGTTGTACAGTCTCCCCGCTGCAAAGATCAAAGAAGGGGCACGCTGCAAAAAAAAAGAAAAAACAGAGGAGCGGACAACCGATTCAAAGCACGAAACGGTTCGGGGAGAAGGCCGTTCGAAAGGACGGCCCCCAATGAAATCCAGGCAGGACTCATGGTCATGCCTGCTGCGGAAATCCTGATAAATTCAGACTACAGACCGGCAGGCAGAAAAGAACCCGGCTCAACAGAGCTACAGGGCATCCACCTTACCAACAGGCCATCAGATTGGCACACTTGGCACCCATCCAGAAATGGTCTTTTTACCCGACATCCCGGAGTCTCGCGAGCTCGTTTACCTCGTTATGCTCAAAAAATAATCCTGGGAATATCCGGCTGGCGCTTATCTTTTCGCCTGCCTTGATCTCGAACAAAAAAACCTCATTTCAGGACGGACACGAGTTATATGGTAAACCTGATCTCATCAGAATATCATGTGATCTCCAGACCGATTTCCATCCGTCAGTTCCACTCGTCGCCATCCCGTCACAGTAGAGGGAAGGCTGTATATAAAAACAGCAGTCGCTGTTGCTGAAATTCACAAAAATCCCCACACTGCCGTGTCAGCGAAATGATTAAACCTAATAGGAATTAGGTGGGCAGCGCTCATGCCAACCGCTGGTAATCAATGAAGACTTCCATTGACTGACAGTGGAGCCGCCCTATTCAAGAGTGTTTGGCTCAATATTTCGCAGATCACCAACAGCGCAGGGAAATTCAACAATTCACCCTGACTGTCTTTACTATAGCAGAATAACTGCAAAAGCAAAACTATAATTTCGTCGCAACCATGTCAATCTATGCCGGAAGAAACCTTATTGATCAGGTGATCAATGGAGTCATCCTGTTTCCGGCGAAAACTGTCATACTCGCTTGCCAGCTGCACATACCGGGCAGCGATTCGCAGGCACCCCAGGACCAGTACCTTGCTGGACGGCACCGACGTCCTGGCGGCCGGGCCGCTCTCGGCGTCCAGTTCGCTGCGCAAAATGTCGAGAACCTGCCCGACATCCTCTTCCGAGGCATCAGTGTAAAAAGAAAATTCCTGGCCAAACAGGGTAAAATGGACCAGACGTTCCACTTGCCGCCCCTTAAGTATAATGAAGAAAGGATGTTGCAGACATGCCCGTTCCCTTCAAAACCAACCGGTCACAATCACGTTTTCTCTTGATCCGGATCAAACAATTCAGTCTGGACACTGGAGGAGTCCTCATCTTCCAGGCCCTCACTCTCAACCTGCTCCGCTTCCCATTGCTCAATCCGGTCGATCAGACCGGCGACCCGGTCTCCTACCACCGACCGTTCGCTGCGCAACTCGGTAATGGTATCCTGCAAGCTGGCGCATTGCGAATCCCGCTCCTGCAGAGTGATCTCAAGGGCGCGGAATTTCGCCTTCAGCTCATTGTACTGATTCAATAATTTATCGACAAACTGTTCCAGGCGCACCAGTTCAGTAGTGTTTTCCATAAGGCGGTCCCTTTCCCTTCCTCTTTTCAGAAAATAATCGAGTTAAACGCATCATCTAGTTGAAATTATAGATAAACTTAAACTGTATAATCAATATACTGAGAGGGAACACAGAGTGCAAGAGTTTTTCAACCGGGCTTAAATTCTATTGCAATGCCAGGCCGCCGGGCATCCGTCCCGGTACGGCATATAGCCGTGAAAAATCCGTTGATCCCCGTCAAAAACCAGCGGCAGGAAATAACGATCCCCTTCCCACATCGGCAGCTCCTCAAGCTTGTCCACCGGATACCAGTCCAGCTCTCCCTCCTCGTTAGCGGAACAAGGGACACCGGAATAGCGGGTGATCAAAAAAATAAAACCCAGCCAGTTCTCCCCCCGGGGGCCGAATCCTGGCCAGTTAACGGTCCCGCGCAAGGCCACTTCCTCACAGGTGATCCCCGCCTCTTCCCGGAATTCTCTGGTCAGGCAGGTCATGACATCCTCACCGGGCAGCATCTTGCCGCCAAGACCGTTATACTTGCCGAAATGGTGGTCATTGGGCCGGGCCACGCGATGCACCAGCAGAGTTCGGGTCCGATCTGGAGAAAGGACATACCCCAGCGTGCCAATGATGGGCATATACATATGAATTTCCGTTCTGTTTCTTGATAGTGTCCGGTTTTGTTTCGAGACTCGCAGCCGGCGGCGGACTACCCCTCGGTCTCGCCGTCTCACCGGCCCGCCGTTTTTTTTCAGGTCACATTTCCCGGACAATATGATACAATAACTTACAATATGTGGAACAGAAAAATAAAAGACTGCCGCCCAAACCACAGGTTGTTGTTTTCCGACCATTGCAACATCCTCCCCGGATATCCCGGCCCATGAGAATACTGGCAAAAAAACAATACCGACTTTGCTGGATCATGACTCTTTTGGTTGTGCTGGCGACAGGAGGTCTTGCCCAGGGACGGCCGCGGTTCCCGCTGTATCCAGACATCAAGCCCAATGTCCGGTTCTGGGAAAAAATCTACAGCCGCTACACAACCAGGCAGGGAGTCCTGCATGACAAGCATAGACTAGAGATCATTTACACCGTCATTGACCTTGTCGACTGGAGCACTCCTGGTTCCGCCCGCATCAACCGGGAGCTGATCAAGCTGGCTCGGCGGCACTACAAGAAAATTCTTGCCGAACTCGGCGCCGGCAAGAAACCGGCGACCCGCGAGGAAAAAAGGGTCGCCGCCATGTTTCCCACAAAAAGCCGCCTGGCCTTTCGCCGGGCCCGGGACGATATCCGGCTGCAAATCGGCCAGAAAGATCGCTTTCGGCGCGGCGTCATCCGCTCCGGCACCTATATGCATTCCATTAAAAAAATCTTCATCTCGTACGGCCTGCCCGCCGAACTGGCCTATCTGCCGCACGTGGAATCGTCGTACAATCCCAAGGCCTACAGCAAGGCCGGCGCCACAGGCATCTGGCAGTTCACCAGAACCACGGGCAGACAATACATGCTCATTAACAGGATCATCGATGAACGGAAGGACCCGCTGCTGTCCACCCGCGCCGCGGCTCGTTTCCTGAAGAGCAGCTACAGGCAGTTCGACTCGTGGCCGCTCGCCCTGACCGCCTATAATTACGGCCAAGCCGGAGTGGCGCGGGCGTTGCGGAAGCGGAAAAACTATGAGAATATTTTCAACAACCACCGGACCAGGTTGTTCAAATTTGCCTCACGCAACTTTTACTCCGAATTCCTGGCCGCAGTGCACACGGCCCGCAAACTGGAAAAAAATCCCGCCATCATTCTCGACCGGCCGGCGGCGACCCTGACAATTCACCTGCGGGGCTATGCCAGCGCGCCGGACATCCGCGCCCATTTTAGAATCTCGGCAATAGATTTCAGCCGCTTGAATCCGGCCCTGAGAAAACCGGCTCTGGCCGGCGAGAAATATATCCCGAAAGGTTTTCCTGTCCGTCTGCCTGCCAACAGGCGGACACGAAAACTGATTGCAGACATCCCTTCAAGACTCTACCATGCAAGACAGATACGGGACCACGAATACATCGTCCGCCGGGGCGACACCCTCAGCGCCATCGCCCGCCGATACAGGATCACGGTCACGAAACTTGTTCGAGTCAACAACCTGAGCCGGAAGGCGACAATCCGCATCGACCAGAAGCTGAAAATTCCCGGCAGGATTCCGGCAAGAAGAAGGGAACATATCACGTTGCTGCAAACACGATCAAAGTTTCAGCCAGACTGAAAAAATCCTGAATCCGTGAGCGTCCAAGAACGAACGGTGCAGATGCAAGGCGGCAACGAGGATGGTTATCCCGTGTGATATCAACTGGTGGCCAACATAGCAGATGCGTCGTTCTCGGACGCCCCGCAGGGTGGCGCGGCGAAGACCAGAAAATGCAGTTATTCGGAAACAATACAGTGGATTCTACCTATTGCATAGGATACCACCTCAAGATACGGATTCAGGAAAATTTAAACCGGGCGAGCGGACACAAGTTTATGACACTAATCGCAAAGTGGCGTCCATGTCGGAAACAGAGTTGAAAAAAGAGCGGCAAGCCGGAAGAAAACCGGGGGGGATCCCCGGCACCAATGGCGGAAACTGCCGGCTTCAGCAATGGGCCTTCAGCATTCGTCCGGATGAAAGCAGGTCGATAGCGGCCCTGCGCAGCTGGCTCCGCATTATGCTGATCATGGCTCATGAGTTTATGGCCGCCGCAATAACCCTGCGCGCCTCCGCCCTCACCTACACCATCATCCTGTCCATGGTACCCATGCTGGCCATGGGCACGGCGATCCTCAAGGGAATGGGCAGTGGCGACCGGTTACGAGTCGCGGCCTACCGACTGCTCGACCAACTCGGCCCCGCGGATCAGGCGGCCAATACGCCGAGCCGGGCGGAACAGCCGCAAATCCCGACCGGGCGGGAGGGCCGGAATGCCACGACCCAACCGTCCGCACCAAACAGTGTCCGCCAGGCCGTCGGTGCCGGAGCAAGAACACAGCCGGTACCCCGGCAATCCTTGAACGGTCTGTTGCGCAATGCCCTCAACACCATTTTCAACTATGTCGACCAGACCAATTTTACCGCCCTCGGCGCCTTTGGCATCGTCGGCCTGTTGCTGAGTATCATCCTGGTCATGAGTACGATTGAAGAGGCCATGAATGCCATCTGGCACTGCCGGAAAAGACGTTCTTTTTTGCGCAAAACCATAAATTACCTGGCCCTGCTCATCCTCCTGCCGATTTCCATCAATGTCGCCCTGGCCGGTGACGCCGTCCTGGAATCCCCGAAGATAATGGCCCGCCTCCATGCACTTATCCCGTCCGCCTGGGCAGTGGCCATGCTGCTCAAATTTCTGCCCTTTCTTTTTATTGTCCTCTCCCTCATGGTCATGTACCTTTTTCTCCCGAATGTCAAAGTCAAGACCCATGCGGCCTTTATCGGGGCGGTCTTTGCCGCCTTGTTCTGGCTGATAGTCCAGTGGTTCTATTTTTACCTGCAGATCGGTGTTGCCAGGTACAATGCCATTTACGGTTCTTTTGCCTCTGTGCCCCTCTTTCTCATCTGGATTCAGGTAGGCTGGACATTCATCCTCTCCGGGGCCTTGCTGGCCTATGCCGTGCAAAACCGAAAATTGTATCACCTGCCCGGCACCAGCAGCACGCCCCAGCGTAAACTGCAGTTGGCCTTTGATATCCTCGACAGCGTGTACCGTGACTTTGCCAACCGTGAAACCACGACCGTGGAACGACTGGCCCGAACTCATCCCGGCGAACGGCCCGGCGATATCATGGAGGTCGCCGAACTGCTGGCCGCAGGCGGCGTTCTCCGCCGCACCGAAGATGGAGAGACGACCTTTGTCCCGGCCACCCCGGTGGAAAACCTTGAAGCACGGGAGGTCATCCGCCTCATTCTCGGCCATGAAGACCTGCCCACAACCGGCGGCCGCTTTTCCCGCGCTGTTCTCCAGGCGGCGGAATCGGCCATTCCCCGCGAGGCCTTTCCTGCCCCGCCTGATTCGCCGGCGGCGCAACCGACAATTTCAGCCACCTACAAGGAACAATGAAAAAACATTACAAATTTTCCATCTGGTATTTCATTATCGGCATCTGGGTCGTCCTCTTGGTGCAAAGCTACCTGGCATCATCTTTTGCCGTCAAAACGATCCCCTACAGTAAATTCATCTCCTATCTTGAACAGGGGAAAATCGCCCAGGTGGCCATATCGACCAACCAGATCCAGGGCCGGCTGAAAAGCGAAACGACCGGCGGCAAGAGACAGTACTTTAAAACAATCAGAGTTGATCCGGCAACCTCGAAGCTGCTCGATAAATATAATGTTGAATACTCCGGCACCGTCGAATCAACCCTGGTCCGCGATCTCCTCTCCTGGATCCTGCCGGTTTTCATCTTCCTGGGCATCTGGTTTTTTCTCATAAAAAAAATGATGCCCCAACAGCCCGGCTTCATGGCATTTGGCAAGAACAAGGCCAAAATTTACAAACAGGAGGATATCAACATCACCTTTAACGATGTGGCCGGGGTCGATGAAGCCAAGGTCGAGCTTGAAGAAATTATCGAATTTCTGAAAACTCCGGAGAAATACACGGCGTTCGGCGGCCAGATGCCCAAAGGGCTCCTTCTGGTCGGGCCGCCGGGTACCGGCAAAACCATGCTGGCCAAGGCCGTTGCCGGAGAGAGTAACGTGCCCTTTTTCGGTATAAGCGGTTCGGAATTTGTTGAGATGTTTGTCGGCCTTGGTGCCGCCCGGGTGCGTGATCTCTTTGAAGAGGCCAAAAAAAATTCGCCCTGCATTATCTTTATTGATGAACTGGACGCCCTGGGCAAGGCCAGGGGAGTCGGCGGCATGGGCGGTAACGACGAACGGGAACAGACCCTGAACCAACTGCTCGTTGAAATGGACGGCTTTGATTCCAATATCGGCGTCATCCTCATGGCGGCAACCAACCGGCCCGAGGTGCTCGACCCGGCCCTGCTGCGGCCCGGCCGCTTCGACCGCCAGGTCCTGGTCGACCGCCCCGACAAGGAGGGACGGAAAAAAATCCTGGAGGTGCATTTACGCAAGATCACCAGGGTGGGCGAGTTGGACCTGGACCGTCTTGCCGCCATGACGGCCGGCATGGTGGGAGCCGACCTGGCCAATCTGGTCAACGAGGCGACCCTGCTCGCCGTCCGTTCAAACCGGAAGACTGTGGAGATGGCCCAGTTTGAAGAGGCCGTGGAGCGGATCGTTGCCGGCCTGGAAAAGAAAAACAAGGTGATCAACCCCAAGGAGCGCAACGTTGTCGCCTACCATGAGCTGGGCCATGCCCTGGTCGCCATGTCCCTGCCGGGCACGGACCCGGTGCAAAAAATTACCATTATTCCCCGGGGCATTGCCGCCCTGGGCTATACCATGCAGTTGCCCACCGAAGACCGTTTTCTGATGAATCAATCAGAACTGCTGAACAAGATCGCCAGCCTGCTTGGCGGCCGGGCCGCCGAACTGACGGTCTTTAACGAAGTCTCCACCGGCGCCCACAACGACCTGGCCAAGGCCACGGATATTGCCCGGTCCATGGTCATCGAATACGGCATGAGCGACAAGCTGGGCCAGGTCTATCTCAAGGGCGAACCGACGGCTCAATTCCTGCAGCCCGGCCTGCGCAAATCCGGGGAATACAGCGAGGAGACCGCCCGCATTATCGATGAAGAGGTACGGAAGATTATCGATAAACAGTACGAGGTCGCCCTGGATATTCTCAAGGACAAGCAGGGGCTTCTCAAAAAAGCGGCGGAAGTCCTGCTGCAAAAGGAAAAAATAACCGGCGCAGAATTGGCGGAAATCATCGCAAGCGAGCAGCAATCTTAACAAGTGCCCATCCGGAAACGGTCTTTTTGCCCGATCTCGGCATTATGCTCAAAAAATAATCCTCGGAATATCAGTTATATGCCTATGGTTATTTTTTTCCGCATGCCTTGATCTCGAACAAAAATCCTCGTTTCTGGACGGACACTAACAACGTGACTTGCGACGAAGTTCGTCAAACAAAGCGGATGCCGGCGACATTGATCAATACGGGGTATATCATCAGGCCGAGGGCCAGCCAGAATACGGTCTGCAGGCCGTGATGCTCACGGGAGTCGGCAACGACTTCCGGGTACCGGACGGTGATGATCAGACCCAGGCAGGCAAGGGGCAGCAGCGAGGTGACCGAAACCGCCCCGCCCCGCTGCTCGTAGAGTGCAACGACAAGCCAGCCGACAGCGGCGAAAAGCATGACAGAGAAAAAGGCCAGGCCCGGCGAAACCGGCCGCCGGGGTTCATGGTCCGCATCGTGCGCAGATGCGGTCTCAAAAAAACGCAGCCCATGTCCCAGCAAAGCGCCGCCGCAGCCGGCAAGACCATTGACGATCATGTCCCGCCAGCCATAATAGCGCAGAGGATCCAGGCCCTGAATCATCTCATCATGAATGCCGAAAAGCAGGGTGACCAAGGCGGTAAACAGGACCAGCCGATTGCCCTGGAGACGATGACTGAGGGCAAAGCGAACCAGCAAAGACAGGATGATATATTCAGCGACATGAATTCGCTTAATGGGGACATGCGGGTTCGGGACCGCCAGGGCCAGGAAGGCGACCCCGATGCCCAGAACAAGAAAGATAAAATGTACTCTGATGCCTTTACGAAAGCGCTGAAAGGCAGAGGCAAGACTCAGCAACAAAACAACAAGAGTGACCAGGACAGGCAAACGGCCGGTCCATGGTCCGGCCCCCAGTTGCCCCCGGAGCCAAACCCAGAGCGGAAACATATTGACATAACAGACGACCAGGAGGAAACAGGCCACATAGAGCAGAAAGAGACGCATGGGGGGGATCAGTGAGGGGTCAGCCTTGCCAGCAGGACCTCCACCGGGGCGTCGGTCTCGATTGTGATCAGACCCCGGTCCCGGAGTTCGTCAGGCGGTTCAAAGGTGGCCTTCTGGGCCTGGTAAATTTCCCAGCGGCCGTCAGAGACCGCCTGCGGGTCACGGGCCCGCTTTGCCAGTCTTCTTTTAACCTCGTCTTCGGCACAGGTGCAAAGGATAAAGACTGCCGCCGCGCCCTGGGAGGCGGCCAACGCCAGGACCTGCTCCCGTTCGGCCCGTTCGGAGTACGAGCCGTCCAGCACCACGGCCGGCCGCCCGGCCTGCAAATCGTCCCGCGCCCGGTCGAGCATGGCCTGGTAGGTCCGGCGCGAAAAATCCCGGGTATATATCCCCTGGTTGACTCCGGCCTCGCAGCGGGTCGCGGGATCAAGGCCCGCCAGTTCCTTGCGCACCCGGTCTGTATTGTAGTACGGTAAACCGTAATGCTCGGCAAACTTTTGCGCCAAGGTGGATTTACCCGAGGCGATCCGGCCGAAAAAAACGTAGATTCTCTGCATGCGACCTTAGCCTGCCACGTAGCTTTCGGCGAGTTGAAAATACTTGGCCGCCCCCTGCAGACTGGCCTGCCGGACCGTCTCGTCCACGGCGGGATCGGCGGCCGTGAACAGACCGATCTTGCCCCGGACATAGGCCCGGTAACACTTGTAGAAAACCAGCATCCCGACCAGGTCGTCGTCTCCCGAAACGCGGCAGAAGCGCTCAACCAGGTAGGCGGACAAGTCGGCAAGCCCGTGAAAATCCAAATCCATGGCCAGAAAGGCGATATCGCTCGCCACGTCACAATAACGAAAGCGCTGATTGAACTCTATGCAGTCGTAGATGTACACCTTGTCCGCGAGGCAGATGTTGGCCGAATAGAGGTCGCCGTGGCAGTCCCGGATGCGCCCCTGGGCGATCCGCCGGGCAAACAGGTCCTGCCGGGCGAGAACCGCCCGGGCATAGTTCGATATCCGCTCGAACCGGTCCCGGCTCAAGGCGTCGCCGCCGACAAACTCGCGGGTCTGGTCGAAATTCTCCAGTACGTTCACGGCAACTGACTCGGCCGTCCCGAAGCGATCGATCTCTTCGCTACGTTCGGCCTGCCGGTAAAAAGGCACCAGGGTTTCGACCAGGGAATCGATATGTTCCCGGCCCAGCTCTCCCGCCGCGATCACATTGACCATCATCCGTTCTTCAGGCATGCGGACCATTCTGACGCCGTACTCAATCACCTCGCCCCCACCGCCCAGGCGGTATCGGCCCTGCTCCAGGGTGACGGTGACCAGGCCAAGATAGATATCCGGACACAGGCGGCGGTTCAGGATCAGTTCCTGTTCACAACAATATTGCCGTTTATCCAGGGTGGAAAAATCAAGAAAACCGAAATTCACCGGTTTTTTGAATTTGTAGACATAATCGCCGGCCAGCAGGACATAGGAGATGTGGGTCTGAACCAGGCGGATATCGCTAGCTGCATGATCATAAACAGATGGCGAGAGAAGGGCTTGAATAAATTCCGGCAGGTTTTCTTTGGCCATGACAATCTCCAGGATCGGGGAATTTGCTTGTTTTCGCTGCTCAAATTAGCACACTGTACCAGAAGATCAAATCGCCGTAAATGGGTAAGGCGTCACAGCCACCCCATCTCCACGCGGTCGCTCTCGCCCGCATAGAGGGCTATAGCGGGTGAGAGCGACTGCGTAAATCCGGGGCACCTGTGCCACCTTACAGTTTGGGATAAATAATATCGTATAATTACAACCCCTACGACTGGTTACGTAAAGGGTTTACCAACGTCTCCGATCATGGTAAGGATTCGCTCAAAATATAAGTTCGCAGAATTGGCGGCCTGGATTTGGGTTGGATTTCGTTGCGCCGCTTGAGTGAAACCGCAGGCGTAGCAGCGCCACGTTGAGGATTTCGCGATTGAGGATCGACTAAAGACAACCCGCAGCCAGGATGTGAAAATGTGATGTTATTTTTGAGCGAGCCCTAAGGTTCGCAAAAAAATATTTGCCGATAAAAAAAAGCATGAATGAACATGAGCTGCTGGACCTGCTGAACCGGGTCCGCAATGACACCCTGACCGTCAGCCAGGCCATTGAGCGGTTGCGGCAACTGCCGGTTGAACTCCTGTCATCAGCCCGGCTGGACCACCATCGACAGCTGCGTACCGGTCTGCCCGAGGCGATCTTCGGCGAAAATAAAACGGCAGCGCAGCTCGTTGAAATTTTTACAGCGCTCCTCAAGCAGAAAGACGTGGTCCTGGCTACCCGGGTCGCGGCGGACAAGGCCGGCGAGGTACTCAGCAAGCTTGACGGCCTCACCTACCATGATACGGCCCGGATCCTGAGCGGCAACGACCAGTACATCCCCGCCGACTGCGGCCGGGGCACGGTGGTCATCGTCAGCGCCGGCACCTCGGACCTGCCGGTGGCAGAGGAGGCGCGTATTTGTCTTGAACGATTCGGCCACCGGGTCGAGACCGTGTATGACGCCGGCGTCGCCGGACTGCATCGCATCCTGGCCCAGGCCGACCTCCTGCAACGGGCCTCGATGATTATCGTGGTGGCCGGCATGGAAGGCGCGCTGCCCGGCGTGGTGGCCGGCATGGTCCGGGCTCCGGTTATCGCCGTGCCCACCAGTGTCGGTTACGGCACCGGGGCCGGGGGCTTCAGCGCCCTGTTCGGCATGCTGAACAGCTGCGCTCCGGGGCTGGCCGTAGTCAACATCGATAACGGCTTCGGCGCCGCCTGCATGGCAGCGGCGATTAACAGAAACCTGAACCCGTGACGGCTGAGGTGATATTCCAGCAATAGTGTAATTTGTTGCATTATTGTCGAATAAAAACATTTTCCGGTCTTCACCGCGCCGCCCTGCGGGGCGCCCGACAACGGCGCATCTGCTGCGTTGGCAACTCGTTGATATCACACCAGGATAATCAACATCGTTGCCGCCTTGCATCTGCACCGTTCTCGAACGCTCACGAATTCAGGAGAAAAATCAAAGAATAAGCCCCTCGCCATTGCGCAATGCCGGCTATCGTTTTATAGTGGATAGCTTTTACCTGGCAAGAGTCCGCCGATTCACGTTTATGACAAAACAACCAATACATAGAGTTCACTCAACAGTACGTTCCCGGAACAGCCGGACCAAGGCGACAGCCCGAAGCCGGAATACCGTGAAGTTATCTTTCGAGCGGACCCGTAACACAAGAGAAGAGCACCGCCAATGAACACCACCATGAAACTGAAAATCGCTCTAATGGCCGGACTTATTCTGTTCTCTATCACGGCCATTATCCCTTCGTTCTATAAGGGCGCCCCGTCCTGGTGGAAAACATACCTGGCCCCGCAAGGGATAAAACTCGGCCTTGACCTGCAGGGCGGCATGCATCTGGTGCTGCGGGTGGAGCTGGACAAGGCCGTACAGAACTCGCTTAACCTGGCGGCCGCCGACCTGAAAGATGCCCTGGCGGACAAACATATTACCGTGGTGCGCATGCCTTCCAGCAACCCGCAGCAGATCACCTTCACCCTGCCCAACACCGGGGCGGTGAACACGGTGAACGAAATCATCAAAAACGACTTCCCCGACCTGGACATTAAAGTACTCACCGAACAGGGCAGCTTTCCCCGCATTATCCTGAAACTGAAGCAGGAAAAAATTAATTTTATCCGCAAGAATGCGGTCAACCAGTCCCTTGAGATCATCAGGAACCGGATTGATCAGTTCGGTGTCGCCGAACCGGTCATCATCCGCCAGGGCGACAACGAAATCGTGGTCGAACTGCCGGGCATCAAGAATCCGAAACGGGCCATCAGCCTGATCGGCCAAACCGCCCAGCTTGAATTCAAACTGGTAGCCGACGACAGCGGCTTGAACCTGCCGCAGCTTATCGACGACGCCGTCAAGGCCGGACAGTGGAAGCCCGGCGACAGCAGGGAGCAGCTCAACCTCGCCCTGCAGAACCGCCTGCCGCCCGGCACCGAGATCTACTTCCAGCGATTTGTCGACAAACAGACCAAGCGGGTCAGCAAGGTCCCCATCCTGCTGAAAAGCCAGGTCCTGATGACCGGCGAGATGGTAAAAAACGCCCAGGTGCGAATCGGCGGCACCTTTAATCAGCCCTACGTCAGCCTGGACCTGACCGGCCGGGGCGGTAAAATTTTCGGCACGGTAACCGGGAAAAACGTCGGCAAACGGTTGGCGATTATCCTGGATGGAGTGGTCCGCTCGGCCCCGGTGATCCGGGAAAAAATTCTCGGGGGCAGCGCCCAGATCTCGGGCGGTTTCAGCCACGAAGAGGCCACCGACCTGGCCATCGTCCTGCGGGTCGGAGCCCTGCCGGCCCCGGTCGAGATCATCCAGAACATGACCGTCGGCGCCAGCCTGGGCCACGACTCCATCACCAAAGGTTTGACCTCCGGCATGTTCGGCGCCCTGATCGTCCTGGTCTTTATGGTCATCTACTACCGGCTCTCAGGGGTGATCGCCGACCTGTCGCTGGTGATCAACATTCTCTTCCTGTTTGTCGGCCTGGCCATGCTCGGCGCTACCCTGACCCTGCCCGGCATTGCCGGTATTATCCTCTCCATCGGCATGGGGGTGGATGCCAACGTGCTGATCTTTGAACGAATGCGCGATGAATTCGCCCTGGGCAAATCCGTGAAATCAGGCGTGGACAGCGGTTTCAACAAGGCATTCTGGAGTATCGTCGACGCCCAGATGACAACCCTGATCACGGCCATGGCCCTGTTCCTCTTCGGTACCGGGCCGATCAAGGGCTTTGCCGTTACCCTGTCGCTGGGCATCATCTTCAACCTCTTTGCCGTGCTGTTCGGCTCCCGGCTGATCTACGATGTCCTCTACAAGACAAAAAAACTGAAGAAAGTCCGCTTCATGTGCATTCTCAAAAAATCGAATTTCGACTTCATGGGCGTCAGAAAGATCGCCTTTACCGTCTCTGCCATCCTGGTGATCATCGGTCTTTTTTCCTTTGTCGAAATCCTCAGGGGCCAGGCCAACCTTGGTGTTGATTTCTCCGGCGGCGCCCTTTTGCAGTACAAGGCGGAGAAGCCCTTCAAGCTGGAAGATATCCGGGCCGACTTTCGCCAAAGCGGCTATGGCAATGTCAAGCTGCAAAAGGTGACCGGTGAAAACCGGCTGATCGTCAAACTCAAAAAATCCGAGGAAACGGTTGGCAACCTCGGCGACGCGATCACCGCCGTCCTGAAAAAGAAAGAAGCGGACAAGAAATTTGTCCTGGAGAGCCAGGCCGAAATCGGTTCCTCCGTCTCGGCGACGCTGCGGGACAAGGCGATCGAGGCCATTGCCATCTCGCTGATCGGCGTCCTTGTGTACCTGGCCCTGCGCTTCGACCTGAGCTTCGGCCTGGCGGCGGCCGCCGCCACCTTTCACGACGTGCTGGTGGTGCTCGGTATCTGCTGGCTGTTGAACATCGAGATATCCCTGTTGATCGTCACCGCGCTTCTGACCCTGGCCGGTTATTCACTCAATGACACGGTGGTCATCTTTGACCGGATCAGGGAAAATATGCAGAAACACGACAAGACCGATTTCTATACCATCATCAACAACTCCATCAACCAGGTCATGAGCCGGTCCATTATCACCTCCATGACCACGGCCTTCACCCTGGCGGCCCTCTTCTTTTTCGGCGGCTCGGCCATCCATGGTTTTTCCTTTGCCCTGCTTATAGGCGTGATCGTCGGCACCTACTCGTCGATTTTTATCGCCAGCCCGTTGCTCAGTCTCAAATCGCGACAGGCATAATGCATGGCGGGAGCATTACCGGAATACTTCCAGCGGCTGGAGCAGGGAAAGCGCTTCTGTTTTTCCTGCCATCCCGGCGTGCCCTGTTTCACCGAGTGCTGTCGGGAGCTGGACCTGGCCTTGACACCCTATGACGTGCTGCGCCTGAGGAACAAGGTGCGGATGAACTCGACCGATTTTCTGAAACAGTATGTCATTATCGAGCAGAGCCCGGACCTCGCCTTTCCCATCTGTTACCTGACCATGGTGGATGACGGCCGGGCGAGCTGCGTTTTTGTCGCCCCGGCCGGCTGCACGGTTTACGAAGACCGGCCGGCAGCCTGCCGGGCCTATCCTGTCGGCCGCGGCGCGTCCCGGGAAAATAACGGCTGGGTCCGGGAGACCTTGGTCCTGGTCAGGGAGCCGCACTGCCTTGGTTTCGCCGGGACCGAGAACCAGACCGCCGGCGAATATTTCCACAATCAGGGCCTGGACCACTACAACCGCCGCAACGACGAACTTATGATCCTTCTGCAGCATGAACGGCTCAGGCAGGGGTTCCGGCCGACACGACGGCAGCAGGAGCAATTCATTATGGCATTGTATAAGCTGGACCTGTTCCGGCAGGAAATGAGTAGCAGCCGAATCAACATGAAACGGCCGTTGGCGGTTGCGGAACTGCAGGGGCTGGCCGGAGATGACGAGCAGCTGTTGCGACTCGGCGGGCACTGGCTGCGGCAGGAGTTTTTTAACGAATGACCGTGAGAGAAGACTGTCCGCTCGGCGAAAAACGTACCCAGGCCCTGCGGCGGATCAGTGCGGAATACGGCCGGGAAGAGGGCGGCTCTCACGGCCCGGATCACACGGAAAGAGTGTACCATATGGCCCTGGCCATCGGCCGGCGGCTGAACGCCCGGCTGGACATCCTGGCCGCCGCCGCCCTGCTGCACGATATCGGCCGGCGCCACGAAACCGCGAGCCGCGGCAAGATCTGCCATGCGGCCAAGGGCGCGGACCTGGCTGCCACTATCCTCCAGGGGCTTGAATTCTCGCCCCGGGATATCGAGGCCATTACCCACTGCATCCGTTCGCATCGCTTTCGCGGCCGGGAAGCACCCGGCTGCCTGGAAGCCAGAATCCTCTTTGACGCCGACAAGCTTGATTCCATCGGCGCCATCGGCATTGGCCGGGCCTTTCTCTTTGCCGGTCAGATCGGCGCCCGGCTGCATAACGCCGAGCTTGATCCAGAAGCCACCCGGTCTTATTCGCAGGAAGATACCGCCTACCGGGAATTTCAGGTCAAAATGTCCCGGGTCCGGGAGCAGATGCTGACCCGGCCGGGGCGCGAGTTGGCCCGGCAGCGCCACCAATTCATGGAAGTATTCTTTGACGAGTTGAACCGGGAAATTTACGGGACAGAGGTCCCTTGATACCTTGCTCCTCACAACCACGGGAATCTATGCTGAAATGCTGAAACTGGTAATCTTTGACTGCGACGGAGTCCTCTTTGATTCACGCGAGGCCAACCGCGCCTACTACAACCATCTCCTCGCCCGGTTCGACTGTCCCCCCATGGATGAGGAAGAACTCGAATATGTCCACACCCACAACGTAGCGGCTTCGGTTGCCCATATCTTCCGCCGCCATCGCCAGGTCGACCGGGCCGTCGTCGACCACTTTCGCACGGAACTCGATTACTCGCCCTTTCTCAATTCCATGATCATGGCGCCTGATCTGCTGGAATTCCTCCACCTGATCAAACCGCGTTACCACACGGCAATCAGCACCAACCGGACGACGACCATGCCCATGATCCTCGACATCTTCAAGCTGCGGCCCTGGTTTGAGCAGGTGGTCACCGCCCTGGACACGCCCCGGCCCAAACCGGCCCCCGACGGCTTGCATATGATCCTCAACCATTTCGGAGTCACCGTCGGCGAGGCCATTTACATCGGCGACAGCGAGGTGGACCGTGAGCATACCGCCAACCTGGGCATGGAATTGATCGCCTTCCGGAATCCCGGCCTGACGGCCGAGTATCACGTGGACCGCTTCATGGCCATCCCCGAACTGCCGCCATTCCGCCAACCGGAAAAAACAGAATGTCCCTGACCGTCAGACATACCTTCATGGTCACCGGCCCGGACCTGGACACCTGCGGTCGACACGTCCGCTTCTTTTTAGACACAACCCAATTGGTTCGCTACGACTCGGTAGAAATTGACCAGGAACACTCAATCCGCAGTACGGAGCCCCGGTTTCAGCAGGAGTTGGACCTGGTTGTCGCGGCAAACCAGGCCATACTGGTGGAGCTGCTCGGCGAACTGCGGCAGGAAGGATACCGACAACTGGATGATCTTCTCACCCTGCCCCAAGGCTTCCAGAGCAAGCTGCTCCATATCGTGAGCCATCTCCTTGACGGCTTTTTCGGTATTGACAGCCGCTTTTTCGACCTTGATGAAGACTCCCACCGGCTCACCGCCAAAAGGCGGCAGCAGATCAGGAACAACCCGGATCAATGCTGGCTCATCGGGATAACGGCCCGGTCGGCCACCAAGCAGGGTTTTGAAAAAAAAAGCAAGTAAGACTTGCTATAATTCATTCGCCCCCTCGTTACTTCCCTCTGCCTTCTCCTCTACCTTCTCTACCTCATCAAGATGCCGGCATCCTTCCATCAGGATCAGCATGAAATCACCGAGTTCCCGGGCCTCCATGAGTGAAGGAGACAGGCCGGGCACATAATCGAAACGACCCTCCTTTTCCTGCATCAGAGCATAGATTGCCTCCTGGTTATCCATTTCGCCAAAGCGAGCGGCAATCAGGGCTCCTTCGCGAAAGGAAATCCGCCCCCGACCAGCCGGCACGTCAAGCAGCAATTTGCCGGTTTTCTGGTGCATGTGAAAAACCTGCAGTAATTCGAGGGGAGAAATGGCATCAAGACGGCCGCTGATCATCACACCGTCATCCTCGACAACCATTTGTTCCCCGGATTCCGCCGCCAACTCTCCCAACCGGAATTTAATCAGGCCGGTACAACCGCCGCAGGTAAAAACCGTATCCTGTTGTTCGGCGCACCCGGTTGCGGCATGGGGCAAGAGGACAAAAAGCAGGGAAGTCAGTTCCCGGACCAGGATAAGGCAGGACGGCCTCCCGGCGGAAAAATTGACAGCCTTATCCGTAAGGACAAAACCGTCCTTATCGCAATAAAAAGGGCAGTTACGCTCGTAAACAATATCAAAGGCTACCGCAAATGTCGTCATGAATCATCCGCTTGCTAGAAAAGAATCTATGGCAATTAAGACATCGTATATATTATAAAAAGTTGCTGAATCCGTGAGCGTTCGAGAACGGTGCAAATGTAAGGCGGCAACGATGTTGATTATCCTGGTGCGATATCAATTGGTTGCCAACGCAGCAGATGCGCCATTCTCGGGCGCCCCGCAGGGCGGCGCGGTGAAGACCTAAATATAAATTCGCGGCCCACCTTGACGGGTATCAAGAGGCGGTTCCGGCCTTTTTTCAAAGATTCCATGACAAAGCAACTTGTTTCCCTTTACGGAATACTATACTATATAATGTAAATATGAACAGAAAGGATATAGGTATCTCCCTTTAGTTGCTCGGTTCTCCTTACTCAAGAGGGAATTGTACAAGCCAATGCCGTGTATTCTCTCACCGTATCAGTTCACCAGGGGGACAACCTCTGGGGGATACTCAGCCCGTATGAGTTTCCAGGACCTTGAATTCTGTCGGGACGCCGAATCCATCCTTGGTGGATGAGAGGAGGTCAAAACGGGAGAGGATGCGGTACTGATGAACTTGTACCTCTCACTCAGAACCCGGACCCAAGGTTAAAGCATGTCCACTGTTGCTCAACGTCTTCTTGCCGATTTTGACCAAGTCAAAGAAACTCTTGTCCGATATTCGAATATCAGCATCATTCGCACTGCCGGAGAACCGCCGGACCATTATGAAATTGAATATCACCTGAAGGGATATAAAAAAAATCCCGACGGTACCATCTCTCCGGCTAATCAGCATCGCATTCTGATCGACCTGCCCTTTGGCTACCCGCATTTTCCGCCGAGCGTCAAGCCACTCACTCCTGTTTTCCACCCTGATATCGATCCGGACGCTGTTCGTATTGCGGACTTCTGGCAGGAAACCCCGTCTCTGGCAGAACTTGTTCTCCATATCGGCAGAATGATCTGTGGCACGTACAATCCTGAAAATCCCTTTAACCAGGAAGCATTCGACTGGTACGAGGAACGCCGGGACTGGCTCCCTTTTGACAGCGTGAAGACGACAACCGGCGACGACTCGTTAAAGACCGTGCCGACTGCGGCCGGCACGGAAGAGGAGCCCGTTCAACTCTCCCCGGAGGAAGAAGAAATTACGGCGGACGACATCCCGCTCGCCCCTGAAGCGGAAGACTGGCCCCGTGATATCACTGCCGGCCAGGCAACCGATGGACTCCCGACCGACGAACTCCCGACGATATCGGCTGAAGAGGAGATTCAGCTCGGTCTCAACCTGGAAGAGGAAGACCAGTTTCCGCCGGCAAACAAAATTGACGAAATTGAGGAACAGACCAGTGATCTGGGCGAGGATATCTTTGCCGCCCTGGGGCTGGATGATGAGTCGCCAGGGGAATCAGCCGAAAAAGAAGAAACAGACCGCCGCAGGCCTATCCGGCCGCTAATTGAACAAAAAGAAATATTCAGGGCCCAAAGAATCCTCGCCGATATTCATGATCCGGCCTCGGTCCCTGACTTTGAGGAACTGGAACGGGATATCGCCGAAGCGACCCGCAAGGCCACGAGGCTGTATAAAAAGGCTGGTCAGCTTAAGCAACAGGAACAGCTGGAAAAAGCCGGTCTGCTGTTGGACCAGGTGGCCAACGTCGCTATCGATTATCCCGGCCTGGAATCCGCCCGCAACCGTATCCGTGAAGATATCATGGCCCGGCTGAACAAACCGGCCGAGCCGGCAAACGGGACCGAATCCGCAGCCGGGCGAAAAAAAACCACTGCCGGCAAACGGGTTTCGCGGATTTCGCAGAAAAAGGTTTCGGCAAAGGCAAGACGTAAAATTCCCTATAAACAGATCCTGGTACTTGCCATTCTCATGGGGGTCGCGGCCGGCGGCGCAAGCCTCTACTTCAAAGACTCCGCTAACCTGAAAAAAGCGACGGCAAGCTGGCAGCAGGCACAAAAACTCAGCGCCCGACGACAATATAAAGAGGCCGGCAAATCGCTGGCTACAGCGCAATCGGCCCTGGGCAAAATATTTTTTCTCCGGCAGTCCCGAACAACGCTGGCACAAAAAATACACTCGCTGGCCAACTCCAGGGATTTCAAGGAGGGCTTAAAGGGCCGGGTTCTGTACAACGGCCAATACATCAATGCCGAGCTGGCGAAAAAACTCAGCCGGTTCAACGTCCTTTTGGCAGCGGCCAACAAAGCCGTCAAGACGGGAAAAACACCGGCGGCCATCGAGGCCATGAACAGGGCATTAAGGTTTGCTAAACAGAACGGCCTGCAGGAACAGATGCGGCAAATTCGTCCGACCCTCAGCAGCCTGCAACTGCAGGAGTCATTAGAACAGGCCAAAAAAGCAGCAGAGAAAAAGGAGTGGCCGCAGGCCGCCGAGACCTATCGCAAGGCCCTGGAGCTGAGCGCCTCATTATCCACTGCCGCGGACAAAAGCGATATCGCCTCTCATTTTGCCGTCGCCGCGTTTCACAGTGAACTTGACCGCAGCAAAACGGCCTTTACCGCTTCAGAATGGCAAAAAACCATTGAAATGCTGCAACGGGCCGAAAAAATTCTGCAACAGAACCCGCAAGCCGCTTCGGCGGCAGAAAAAAAAGAACTTCATTCGCTCCTGCTCAACTCCCGGCTTTTTCAGATGTTGAGCACTGCAAAAAAAGCCTATGACAAGGGAAATTGGGATAAGGCCATTCAGGAATATCGGAAGTCGATCAAGCTGTTGCAGCAGAACCGCGACCAGCTGGGAGCAGAGACGGGCGACTACATCGACAAAATTGAGAAAACAATTCTCCTGACCAATATCGCCCGGGAACGGAGCAAGGCCTCAATGATGGTGAAAAATGAAAATATCGCCGCAACCATCTCCCGTGACCAGACCATTGTCGACCTGATCAAAAAGAGCAGATTCAATCATGACCCGACGCTGAAAAAAATCCTGGCCAACACCCGGCGACAGATTGCAACGAAAAAGAAACAGCTTGAAATCAAGCGGAAAACAGACTGGCTCAACACCAACTTTCAAAAAATCTTCCAGGAGAACTATCCCTCGACCAGTTCATCGGAGCTGGCCAATCGGCAAGTGACTTTTTTAAAAAAAGTCGGCAACAAACTCATCTTCAACCTGAGCTGTATTGAACTCCGGCAAGGCCGATCTTTCGGGCTGGAGCTGAATTACAAATATGATCCGGACACGGATTCCTGGAGCCTGTACTCTGGTCAGTGAAACCTGAATCAGTGACGGCTTGAAATGACACTCCACGTAACATGTGGAATTTATTGCATTATCTCAGAACAAACGCGTTTTCCGGTCTGCACCGCGCCGCCCTGCGGGGCGCCCGATAACGGCGCATCTGCTGCGTTGGCAACTCATTGATATCACACCAGGATAATCAACATCATTGCCGCCTTGCATCTGCACCGTTCTCGAACGCTCACGGATCCAGGTGAGAATGGGCATGATGGTGCCCACCGGGAGCGGCCAGGGGACCGCCCGCCTTGCCCAAGGCGTTCTCCAGGGCGGCCTCGGCATGCCGCAGAGAAGAAGCGGCGCTTGTGAGCAGCTCCGCTATATCCGGCTTGCCGGCAGCCTCCATGGTTCCGGCCCACTGGAGGAATTCTCCGCCATGGCCGCGGTTGTGCTCTATCCAGTGCGGGAGCATGACCCGCAGTTTGTCCAGATCATCCATATCGTTCATTCCCTTATTTTTTCTTGTCCCTTGGCGGGTACAGAGGCGGGGACCAGCACCAGCGTATTGCCGAGAAAATCAATCCGGGCAACGGCCACGTCCGGCACCACTCTCGGCTCTTCAAAAAAGGTGGAGAGGGTCACCCCTTCCGTGGTTACAGCCAGGCCGGTCACACTGTTCATGATTTTTTCCTGTCGGCCGTCCCGCTCAAGCACTACACTCATCTGACACATGATTTCCTTCCTTCCTGGGCAGTATTCCCTTGAGATTGTCTTTCACCGAAACATTGAGACAATAAATTTTTTTTCTCTCTGTACTACCTCTGTGGGCTCTGTGAAATCCGCCCCTGGTGAGATAGTTATTTCTGCCGGGGCGCTTTTAGATCAAAAACCTGAACTCTCCCTTGCCCAACAGGTTGTGCAGATGCAGCATTCCCCGCAGCCGTCCCGAGCCGTCCGTTACCGGCAGGACCGTTATTTCATGCCGCTGCATAATACTGAGCGCATCGGCGGCCATGAATCTCCAGTTGATAGTGACCGGGTCCGGGGTCATAACCGCCCCGATTTCCAGGGTATCGAGGTTCACGTTCTGCAACACCAGCCGCCGCACGTCGCCGTCAGTGACGATCCCGCTGAGTCCGGTATCCTCGGTAATGACGATAACCGCGCCCAGGTTTTTCTCGTCGAGTTCGATAATGGCCTCGGCAACGGTTGCCTGCTCCTTGACCAAGGGGACATCATCGCCGGTGATCATGACCTCGCTCACCGCCACTTTCAACCGCTCTCCCAAGCTGCCGCCGGGATGATTCCGCCTGAAATCCTCGACCTTGAACTGTTTGCGCTTCAAGAGGACCACGGCCAAGGCATCGCCGAGGGCCAGGGTGGCCGTGGTACTGGTGGTGGGCGCAAGCCCCAGGGGACAAGCCTCCCGGGGGATGCCGACGTCAAGGACCACATCCGCGTTAACAGCCAGGGTGGAATGAATATTGCCGGTCATGGCAATGACCCGGATGGAGCGGCTCCGCAGACTGGTCAGCAGGCCGTTGAGTTCCGGCGTCTCACCTGAATGGGAAATGGCCAGGATGACATCCGACGACGTCACCATGCCCAGATCACCATGCATGGCCTCCACCGGATGGAGGAAAAAAGAGGGCGTCCCGGTGGAATTCAGGGTCGCGGCGATCTTCTGTCCCACCAGCCCCGACTTGCCGAGACCGGTAATCACCAGGCGGCTGGGGCACTCCATAATCAGGCCGACCGCCTGCTCGAACTCCGGGCCAAGACGCTCCCGCACGGCGAGAATGCCTTCGGCTTCAACCGTCAATACCTCTCTGGCCTGTGCAACAGTCACGCGTCCTCCTGCGCAAGCCGTCACAGGCACCCCATCTTCACGCGGTCGCTCCCGCCCGCATAGAGGGACTATAGCGAACGGAAGCGACTACGTAAATCTGTGGCACCTGTGGCGG
>VAPE01025386.1_pt1 | contig 26092 bp, 19 predicted proteins | sample 3393911 | NCBI WGS metagenome assembly VAPE01 (sample SAMN08290436, study PRJNA428436) | hydrothermal vent metagenome | isolation source: Deep-sea hydrothermal vent chimney | place: Atlantic Ocean: South-mid Altantic Ridge
TATAACTTTGTACGCTTATGACAGAAAAAAGAACATTCACAAAAGAAGAAAAGCTTCAAATTCTAAAAGAAGTTGAACAAGAAGGGGTGAAATCCACATTGTGAATGACTATCGTTTCGTCAGTTTCGTTATGTCCCGGAAAAATTGTAACCATTAAAATCCGGCTATCAGGTAAAAAAACAAAAGAATCAGGCAAAAAGAAAATATTTGTTCTGAAAGTACTCATTTCTGTTCTGAACGAAAATTTAGGCTAAATATTATTTTGAGGTGCTGAGATGAAAATCTTTTTTGCCAATAACGGATTGAAATATCATTGCCGGATTGAATTCCCCTCCTCGGAGTAATGGCATCAATGATAAATTTAGGGTAAAAGTAGAAAAACTTTGAATAGAAATCCAATATTATGCTTTTCCCAGCACCTCAAAATAATACTTAGCCAAAATTTACAGGAAGGGGGAAAGCAGTTTTTTATTGAAAAGGGGAAAAGCGATTCATGATAAACCGGAAATTGAAAATCCTGATAACTACCGGGTTGATAAATTCAGAAACCCGACATAACGCCTGCCATGACAGAAAAATAATAATAACACGTCTTTGCAAGCACGACTGCCGGAATGCTTTTCGTTTTGAGGAAATTTTGTGGCGTGTGAAGCCTGTATCACCTCAGGCGGTGGCAATCTCTTTAAAAAAGCAAATCGTCGACACAACAGCGCGCACTAACCCGACACCATGCTCGCCATGACGGATTGGATGAGATGGCTCCTTCCCTCACTTGAAGCGATATCATCGCCATGATGCGTAAATACTTAAATATTAGAAGTCCACTTTAGTTATTCGTTAATTTAATGACCTCCATACATGTGGTGATGTTTATGAGTAGGCTGTTTTATAACTGCGAGGAAGCGGTTGTGTACTTTGCCTCCCCGGTGTTCAAGGTGCCTGTACATGGCTGTTTTGGCCATATCCTCAATGAAAATCCACAATATACAATAGCCCCAGACCAGTGCAACATTAGTCCAACTGATCGAAGTTATCATCCCCATAGGGTAAACAACAAACAGCGTGGCCAATACTTTGGTTGCAACGGCTGACCACAACAGAGAAGGAGCCGGAAATGGTTTTTTATAAAACGGCCCTTTTGTTCTGGTGACAAACAAAGTAAGGTGCCCTGCTACAGCAAGTTTCAGAAAAATAAAGGTTTGGATCTGTGATAGATTAAGATGTAGATACTCTTTGGCAATGATCAAAATACCGAACGTTTCTATAACCCCGATCAACCCTAAAACGGTAGAAATACTCAACACTTTTTTCATGTCCCATTTTACCGGTTTCTTATTCAAGAAAGTATTGTCGTAAGCGATGGTCATGATCGGCACATCATTGAAGAAGGCAAGAAGAATAATCAACAGGGCGGTAATAGGATAGAAATTGAAAAATATCATGGCCAGAACCACGAAGAACATGATGCGTATGGTTTCGATAATACGATACATCGCGTAGCTGTTCATTCTTTCAAAAATCTTCCTAGCTTCCGAAACAGCATCGATAATTACTGATAATCCAGGAGTGGTAAGAATTAAATCAGCAGCAGCTCTCGCTGCATCGGTAGCTCCACTTACTGCAATACCAAAATCGGCCTGTTTTAGGGCAGGAGCATCATTTACCCCATCACCAGTCATACCGGTAATATGATCACCCGCCTGGAGGGCTTTTACAATTCCATATTTGTGTTCGGGAAAGACTTCGGCAAAACCACTGGCAGCCTCAATTTGTTGTTCAATTTTACGGCTGGGATGCTTTATATCCGAATCATCTTTAAAGATTGCATCCACACGTTGGATATTAGTTCCTAATCCTAATTGGCTGGAAACCTGACGGGCTATGGCAACATTATCACCGGTAACCATTTTAACCATGATGCCATTTTCTCTCGCCATGGCAATGGTGGCAGCAGAATCCTCACGCGGAGGATCAAAGAGTGTTAATATACCTAGAAATTGCCAATCGCCTCCGGCATCTTTTCTTGCTACGCCGAGTGTTTTGTACCCTTTGGCTGCAAACTTCTCCACCTCCTCATTAGCCTTTTCAAGATCTTTCCCCTTCACTTTACACAGATCCATGATAACCTGAGTAGCTCCTTTGGTTGTATTCAGTTCTTTACCGTTGGTATCGGTTAATATTGCTTCCGTCCGTTTTCGGATAGGATCGAACGGAATGTATTTTTTAAGAGAAAAAGAGGAAAATAACTTTTTATCTTTCATTCCTGATACTACGGTCAAATCAATCGCATCGTTGGTGTCGGTTTCCGAGGAAAGGGAAGCATACAAAATAAGCTCCTGGTCATCCTTTGCTTTGAACAAAACCGAATCTCCCAATGTTAATTTGTTTTGCGTAAGCGTTCCCGTTTTGTCGGAACATAAAATATCCAGACCCGCAGCTTCTTCAATAGCTTCCAGTCTGGAAACAATTACTTTTTTCTTTGACAACACCAATGCCCCTACCGCCATGGTTACCGATAATACGGCCGGCATTGCAACAGGAATGGAAGCCACAGTCAGGATTAGTGCAAACTGAATCAGTGTAATGACATTATCGCCCCTCAACAATTGGACGAGAAACAGTATGGACACCAGTCCGAGGCTAAGGAAAATCAGGTAATCACCAATGTGGATAACAGCTTTTTGAAAATGAGAAGTGGCTCCTGCATCCGAAACAAGACCGGCTGTTTTTCCGAAATAGGTGTCTGCTCCGGTGGCCGAAACAACACCAACCATTTCTCCCTGTTTCACAATGGTTCCGGAATAGCAGATGTCATCCGGTTTTTTATTTACAGGAAGGGACTCTCCCGTTAAAGCGGCCTGATCTACGCTCACATAGTCACCTTCTGTTAATTTCAGGTCGGCGGGGATAATATCGCCGATTTTAATACGAACTACGTCACCCGGAACGATCTCCCTTGCTTCAATCTCTATCCATTTTCCATCCCTGAGAACTCTGGCCTTTAAAGCCAGTTGTGCTTTTAGGGCATCCAAAGCATTGCTTGCTTTCAACTCCTGCCAGAAACCGATACCGGCATTAAACAAAAGCAGAGCGAAAATAACAAAGAAGTCGGTCAGGTGCTTCACTGCGAGAGACAAAACAGCAGCAATTTCTATCATCCATGGGATAGGCCCCCAAAAATAGCTGAAAAACCGTGCCAGCATGCTTACGTGTTTTTCAGGCAATGCATTGGGCCCCATTTCTTCGAGACGTTTTTTAGCTTCTTCCGCAGACAGCCCTTTGGAAGAGGTATCCAGCTTTTGGAATAAGGCATCCTTATTCATTTTCTCAGCATCCTTTATCGTAACCTGTTCCATGTTATTACAGTTTTAGTTATTATCTGGTTTTATTATATTACACTTCCTTAGTTTAAAATCCTGCGTAAGCGCTCATTTTCAATCTTGCGCAAATCGTCGGAAATAAAAGGGAGCATCACACTCTCCAGAATGTCCTGCCTGAAATCCCTCGCGTGTGATACAAAACCAAGCAAAGCATCCTTAAACACGACTCCCAATGGCGAAGGAAGTTGGGCAAGGAATATTATCGCCGGTTGTAATAGTTGCTCTATTTTTTCTTTTCTTTTCGTTGAATCTTTGGGGAGTTCCTCATTTAAAGTCTTTATATCACTTTCAAAAGTCTTTTTCACCTCCTGGAAATAATCCTGTAGTGCTTCATCAGCCTGATTACTCAGGATGGAAAGGTAAACTTTAGCCGTTCTTTCTTCCGTCGGCACCAAATGTCCTTCTGCCACCTGGCTGGCCACAAACAACGTTATTAATGCAGGAACCTTGTATATAACATCTCGTAATTCCTGATCTTGCTTTTTAATTATTTCATTCATTTTTCATTTGTTTAATCATTGAATAGGTTCGCCTTTCTATATATCCGTTTTCTGCACTAATAATGTCCCGGCTTCCGGATCTCGGGGAGAGGTTATATCGAATTCCAAAAGATACAGGTAGCCTTTTAATGTATCCGGATATACTATGTACAGCAAAAGTAAGGTTCTTTCTCTTTAATTTCAGGAAGTAAGACAAAAAATATGTTAAAACCCGGTCTAAAAAGGTACGATTTTGATTTCAGCCATTTTTACCACTTAATCTTCTTGCCTGAGGAGAGACTGGCTCTAAAGGGGAAGAGACTGAAAATCAGTGCTCCCTTTAGGGAAGGGGTAAATACTGATTTTCATTTTTTACCTTTCAGTTCCTTTTTAGGCCGGACTCATATGTTAAGAATCCTGTTTTGTCCAGTTAATTTTTACCCGACCATCACCGACGTCTCGGCATAACGGAACTTCGTGGAGATAACACGTGTGCTTATCGCCATGGCCAGCGTCAGTGTGCCAATCCTCCCTACAAACATGGAAGTGATAATGATGGCTTTTCCGGCTGCTGACAGCGAAGCGGTAATACCGGTGGAGAGTCCCACGGTGCCAAATGCTGAAAATTCTTCAAAGAATAATTTAAGTAAGCTAACCCCCGGTTCTGTGATGGCAAGGAAGAAAGTCGAAATAAAAATCATGGATATGGAAAACAGAGCGATAGAATAAGCCTTGTCGATAGTGCTAAACGGAAGCGTTCTTTTGAAAAATACTACAGACTTTTCACCTTTTATGGTGGCGACAGCCGACTTTATAATCACGGCAAATGTTGTAACTTTAATGCCCCCACCGGTTGATCCGGGGCCTGCTCCCACAAACATAAGGAAAATAAAAAACAGCAAAACCGGTGTTCCCAGCTTTCCTATGTCCACCGTGTTAAATCCCGCTGTCCTGGTAGTTACCGACTGGAAAACGGATGTTACTGCTATCTGGTACCACGAATCTCCCGCCATGCTGTCTTTTTGGAGAATATAGAAAACCAAAGCGCCTATCGTAATTAAAAACAGCGACATATAAAGGGTTATTTTTGTACCGGTATTGAGTTTGCGCCAGGGCGATTTTATCCTGCTTCGAATACTTTTTATGCTAAAGACATCCTGCATGGCCACAAAGCCGAATCCTCCGAAGAAGATAAGAAAAATGATGATTATCTGAAGCCCGTAAAGATGACGTACGCCGTTTTCGGCCAGGTTGTTTGAGAAGGTAGAAAAGCCGGCATTGTTGAAAGCTGAAACGGCATGAAAAACAGAGGTAAAAAATTGTGACTTCCAGTTTGCAAAGTGGACGTTACCCCATGAAACATAGAGAAGCAGCGTTCCCACAGCTTCCATCAGCAAGCTGAACTCAACAATGCTTCGCAACACACTTTTTGAATCGGAAAGCCGGTCGGTACCCAGAAACTCTTTCATCATCGACTGATATTTAATGCTACCTGATGATTTGGAGAAAGTGGCAAAAAATGTAGCAAATGATATAATATTTATTCCGCCAAGCTGAATCAGGAGCATGATGATGAGCTTGCCTTTGAGGGTGAAAAAAGTAGCGGTATCCACCACAATCAAACCGGTAACACAACTTGCGCTGGTGGCAGTAAAAAGCGAATTGATAAAATCAAAATGGTGCCCGACAGTCATTTCGGGGAGCATCAAAAGACCTGTGCCTGTGCCGATGAGTAACACAAATGAAAGTACCAGAAGTGTAGCTGGTTTCAGATTTAATGCTGCAAATTTAGCCCCCGATTTTCCAAGTTCGATACCAATAATAGCAAAGAAGTAAAATTGAAGTAACAACAGGGAGTGGTTGTTGACCAAATCATCAAACAGATCTTTAAAAATTAATTTGTTGAAGAAAGAAGGAAAGATGATATAAATAACAAAAAGAAATAAGGCTCCTCCTTCCAGCTTGTTTTGTTTTATAAAATTCAACGGGTGAAAATCATACAAAACGAAAATAATATAACGGAAAAAGAAGAAAAGCAGACTTAGCACCATGGTTCCTTCGGCCAGATGGGTGGAACGAATGGTTTTTGGGAAACCATAATAATAGATACCCACCCCAATGGCAAACGTGAGAACCAAAAAGCTTAGAACATGTAATGCCTGAGCAACAAAATTTTTGCTGTTGAAAAGCCGAAGGTTAATCTTCTCTCTTATTTTGAAAAGCCTGGAGGGCATAACCTACTAGTTGTTTATGTCGATAAATTTCTGAATATCACGCGAACTGCCAAAAACGACAATAAAATCATTCTCATTGATGACTGTATCTCTGTGGGGAACTCCTTTGATGTGTTGTCTTTTAACAATCTCATTTCCCTCCTTTTCTTCCACCTCATTTTTGATGGTGACCAGATTGATATTGTAAGCTTCACGCAGTTGGATGGACTGTAGGGTTTGTCCGATAATAGATTTTGGCGCCTTTATTTCAGTAATCACATAACCATCGGGCAGGTCAAGAAAGTTAACAATACTCGGGTTCAGCAGTCGCTCGGCAACTACGGCGCCCACAGCATGTTCCGGGGAGAATATTTCTTTCAGCCCCAACTTCTCCAAAATCAAACGGTTTACTTTTCCCTTTGCCCTGACAATGATACGTTTTATATCCAGCTCGATGAGGTTTACAGCTGTCAGAAGCAGCTCTTCAAAATCTTCGCCAATGGCGATGACTACTGCATCGTAATTCTGGATATTCTGAGAGAGCAAAGCATTTTTGTCGGTTGAATCCAGCGCAACGGCATAAGCCACGTCGTTGGCAATGTAATCTACCTTTTCCTGGCTTTTGTCGATAGCCAGCACTTCAGCACCTTTCTCGGAAAGTGTACGTGCGATAGCTTCTCCGAATTGTCCTATTCCAATGACAACAAACTGATTATTAGACATGAGTTTTACTTAGTTATGGGGGCAAATGTACAGAAAATAAAGAATGTTTATTCTGACAGTATAATTTATTCATATTTTAAAAATGTATGGTTAAAGCAGCTTAAAGGGACTTTAAGTTATCTCCAGTAAATCGTGCGCATTCACAAACAAAATATCACCCACCTCATCAAATCCTTCAAAATGCTTTTGTCCTTCATGCTTAAGCTGTTCATTATAAAACCCCACAATAGTAAGCGCAGCTTCGGAAGAGTTTTGCGCCAGAAGCGTTCTGAAGTTTACTTCGGGGTCCTGCCCAATAACGGTTATGTTGTTTCTTGAAACTGGAAGCCTGCCTTCCATCACAAAACGGGCAATATTGTTCCGGGTTTCTTCCATCTTATTTTTTGGAGAAAGGGTGAAAAGGCTTATGGTAGCATTTTCCCATGCCGGATGCCCCAAAATGACATAGCTGAGAAGGATCATCAGGCGCTCGTTATCTCTGTTTAAGTCACGAATCCATATATGAATACCGTTATCGTATTTGATGTTCCTCATGGAACTTCCCAGAATACAAATATCAAAATCGCCTGCCTGAACCATACGCAGGTTCTCAATAATCTGAGGAAGCTGGTCAGGCTGGTGTTTGTCGAACTCAAAAATTACAATGTTGTTTTCTACACCTGAAATTCCGGGGGTCTGAATGATTTGCGCAATGGCGGAGGTATAGGAAGGAGAAATGATGGTGTCCACAATCATGTTTCCTGCTGTTTTGTTTGCTTTCATAATTAGCCGGTCCATAATTTTTTTTGCTTCTTCGTGGGTCTCACGTGAATAGTAACCCTGAATATAGTGCATATATGTGCCAAAGCCGTGCGAGTAAGAAATCCAGTTGAGTAAATCAAAGATTTTATCCCGTTCAAAGGTGTCAGATGAAATGCAGATGGCAGAAGGCCGCCAGGTTCTTTCTTTCATGGTACCACTTTGCAGAAAAACAGTCAGCTTACGGCTAATTTGAAAAATAACACCATGAAAAATATTTTCGAGTCCTCTTCTGTCCTGATGAATCCGTTTCATTAAAAAATACAGTAGAAAAATAGATACAACGGAAATAAAAGCGTAGAAAGGATTCATCAAAAACATTAAGACGGTAGCAAAAATAAATCCGGCAAGTGAGAAATACCATTTAGACTGAAAAGTAGGGCGGTAGGAAGGGTCTGAACCAAAGTGGTTTAGAAAAGAGATTAGATTCATGGAGGCATAGGTAATCATGAAAAACATGGAAATGATTTTCGCAACGGCATCTATGCTTCCCAGAGCCACAAATACCAGCGCCAGCAAAAGGGTGAAAAAAGTGGCACTTTGGGGTTCGTTGGTTTTTCCTTTTCCTTTTCCCAGAATTGTATTCATTTTTTCTGATGGAAAAGATTTGTCCACAGCAATGGCCTGCAAGGTTCGCGGGGCTACCAGAAGAGAACCAATGGCGCTGGAGATGGTGGCTGCCGCCAGCCCGAGAGGAATAATAATCCATCCGTACAGCGCAATCTTACTCATAATCAAAGGTTGCGAAATCAGATCCTGTGGTGTGGCCGATGCATTCAGCTTGAGGACAACGAAAACATAGATAATCATCCCCGAAAGGGTTGCCCATAAAGTTCCGCGTGGAATAGACTTTTGCGGGCTTTTCAGGTCACCCGATAATCCGACTCCCGCATCCATCCCTGTAAAAGCCGGAAAAATAATGGCAAGCATGATAAAGAGCTGATCCGTGTTGCGTAGAGGTTCGGCAACTTCATTGGCGTAAGTCATATCCGAAACAGGATGACCAAGGAAAAATGCCGTTAGTGCCAGCAGCAAAATGGTTACCACTACATACAACATCTTTATCCCGAGTGAGGCTCCTTTTCTCCAAATGAGAATACCAAGAATTAGTAAAGCCGGAATACTGATAGCCTGACTGGGAATGAAAAGATTGTAATGAACCTGAATAAAATGAAGCAGCGGCGTAAATGCTTCCGTAAAAGCAATAATATAAAAAGCGACGCTGATGGCTTGTGACAGGTATAAGGAGATGCCGATGGTGGCACCAATGTTTAATCCGAAGGAGCGGGAAATCATGTAATACTCTCCGCCTCCTTCTACCTTTTGGTTGGTGGCAATCTCGGAGATAGCCATGGATGTGGGAAGTGTAACCATGTGCCCGATTAAGATCAGAAGAAGGACGCCTGCCATCCCGACAGTACCCACTGCCACGCCGAAACGTAAAAACAAAATAGCTCCGAGGATTGTGGAGATAGCAGTAAAATAAACTGGAGCTGTCCCCATCTTTTTTACCGGCTGCCTGGAAGTTGCTTTTTTCATGACAGTTAATTCATATCCATACAATCATTTTTTTCAAAAATAGGTTTTTACCAAATAATTAGATGGCTTTTGTGAAATAAAAAAAGGCTGTTCATCAGATTGGACAGCCTTTTATAAAGTGGAGTTGAAAAAAATTATTTCCAGTAGTAGAAAGCAGTGCCACCAAGTTCCTGCTCAATTTCCAGCAACCGGTTGTACTTGGCCAAACGTTCGCTACGGCTGGCAGAACCTGTTTTCAGGTGGCCGCCATCCATGGCTACGGCAAAGTCGGCGAGGAATGTATCGGTAGTTTCGCCCGAACGGTGCGAGATGAAGTAACGCCAGCCGGCATCGCGGCACATGCGTACAGCTTCGATGGTTTCACTCACTGTACCTATTTGGTTTAGCTTGATAAGGGCTGAATTGGCAGTGCCTTCCGCAATACCACGTGTGATGTACTCGGTATTGGTAACAAAAATATCATCACCAACTACTTCAATTTTATCACCAAGGCGAGCTGTAAAGTCCTTAAATCCTTCCCAGTCATTTTCGCCCAGCGGATCTTCCCACAATACAATAGGATATTTTGAAACCCACTCTTCGGACATTTTAATCAGACCGTTGCTGTCCATTTTACCGGCTCCCGACCATTTGAGGTCGTAGTGATCTTTGTTGTCGGTGCAGAAAGAACTTGCTGCATTGTCAATGGCAATGGCAATATCTTTTCCGGGTTTGAAACCGGCTTTTTCAATAGCCTGGATAATGGTCTCAATCACATCTTCGTTGCTGTCGAGGTTTGGAGCAAAACCACCTTCATCACCCACACCGGTAGAGAGACCACGATCTTTCAAAATGCCTTTTAATGTGTGGAAAGTTTCTGCCACGTAACGCAGACCTTCGCGGAAATTGGGAGCACCAATCGGAACAGCCATAAATTCCTGAATATCCACACTGTTGTCGGCATGAGCGCCTCCGTTCAGAATATTCATGCAGGGAACGGGAATACGACGTGCACCGGCGCCACCGAGGTATTGGTACAAAGGCAGACGAGCCGAATTGGCAGCAGCACGTGCTACGGCCATAGAAACACCCAAAATGGCATTGGCACCAAGGCTGGATTTGTTTTTGGTGTCATCCAGTTCAATCATTTTGCGGTCGATAATCGACTGCTCGTGAGCATGCATCCCCAAAAGAGCGGGAGCAAGTACATTGTTCACATTTTCTACGGCTTTCAGGACGCCTTTTCCGCCATAACGTTTTTTGTCGCCATCGCGTAATTCAACGGCTTCATTTTCGCCCGTGCTGGCTCCCGAAGGAACCGATGCAACTGCTTGTGTTCCATCGCTGAGTTCCAGGTAAACCCTTACTGTGGGATTTCCTCTAGAGTCAAGGATTTCCATGGCACGAATACCGCTTATTTTGTTGTTTAACATTTTTAACCTCCTTATTTTGATAGTTTTAAAATTTGTTTTTTCAGCCGGTAAAATTCATCATTTTCCAGCTAAGAAACAAATAAAAGACTGCTCCGTTCGCTTTTTTTCCTTCGTCGTTACCTCCTGCTGCCGGTGACTTCTGTTTATAACGATTGCAGGATTTAAAATGTGGGGTTTTCACACTGATATTGAAAAAAAAATGCAAGGTTTTCTCTTTCATTTATGTTTAATATTTAAGTAAAGCACCGGGAGATATGAAAATACATGTATATTTGTACTCTATTTATAAACCCCTAAATTACAAAACTATGAAAGTAAAAATGTTTTTTGCTGCTATCCTTTTATCCGGACTTGTGTTCAGCTCGGGATGTAGCAAGATTAAATCCCTACTGGATAAGAAGTTTGATGCTAACTACACCGTTGACATAAATGTTGCGGTTCCCGCTTTAAGTTCTATTAAAGCTGTACAAGGTACTTTCTCAGAAAGTGCTACAATAAATCTTACTGATAATTCCGATGTTTCTCAATATCTGAGTCTGATTAAATCGTGGAATATTACCAAGCTTACCGGGACATTTAAAAATGTTTCGAAAGATGCTGTTTTGCAAACCGGTACTATTACATTCTCTTCAGATGCCGACACTGCAACCTGGACTTTTACTAATCGTCCAATCGTAAACGGAGGTACTTTTACCATGGATAATACCGCCGGACAATGGACGGCATTTAATAAAATTCTTAGTGAAAAGAAACCGATAACAGTTTCCTTTTCAGGAACTACCGATAAGGATGATTTTACCTTCACACTTTCGGTTAGTATAAATTCGACCATCGTAGCCAATCCGTTAGGATCCAAATAATTACAGGTAATATAACTAAAAAAAGCCGGTAAAACCGGCTTTTTTTAGTTTAGGAATTATTTACTCGTTCGCAGGTCGATATGAGCAGGAATGGAAAGATGTGCCTGTACTATTTTCCATCCATCTTTCTGCTTTTCCAGAACTCCCGTAAACCGGACACCTTCAAAACTCCTCGCTTTTCCCTGATAGACAAAGTTATAATTTAAAATCTCTGCAAACCACGCTGTATTCTGCTCGGGATTCAGCTTGATAAACTGATCGGTCGGAGAGATGTAAGTCTCACTGATGCTGGCAAACTGCTGTTTGATGGCTTTTTTAATGTTGACCCAGCCCATGAGTTTCTCTTCAGAATTTGTGCCAAATAGAATAATGTCATTGTCAGGAGCCCAGATTTGTTCAATCATGGAAAAATCTTGATTCTCATTGGCAATAACATACTTTTCCAACACATTGGCAACAGCTTTTTCATTATCCTGATTATTTGCCTTTGGAGCGTTGCAGGCAGTGGCCAACAGGAGTAGGCCAAATAAGGTAAAGACTAAACTTTTCATGATAAAGAGTTTTTGGTTAATTAATTTTTTATGCTGTGAATATACAAAAAATAATTAGTCAACAAAACAAAAATGTCCCGAAAGGCTAAAAAACAGGCAACAACTAATTGAGAAACACAATGTTGAGCCTTATATATATTGCATACTTAAATAAATTTAAAAACCCTTTTATTATTACAGCTTTTCTTCGTAAAATTGCACACAAGTTAAAAAACGAATCCCCTTGATAGCCATGATTAGGAAAGTGACTGTAAATCAAATAATTACTATTTTTTTATTCTTCTCTTTCTTTTTTATTGTACCACTAAATTTAGTGGCTGGTAACCCACCATCGTCCACATCGGAAAAAACGAGTAGCAAAAAGGAAGAAATGGACATTGGGAATATGATAATGGAACACATTACAGATTCCTACGAATGGCATTTTTTTAGTGTGGGCGAGCATCATGTTTCCCTATATCTGCCTGTTATTCTCTATGATCAGGGACATTGGATTGTTTTCTCATCTTCCCGGTTAGACCACGGGCACGCTTCTTACAAAGGTTATCATGTAGCTGAAGATGGGGCAAATATCGGAAAGCTGGTTCGTAAAGATGCCAGTGGCAAGGAGGTTCCACCGCAACTGGATATTTCCATTACCAAAACAGTATTTGCTATTTTCCTTGATGCACTGCTGGTAATGATTGTTTTTCTTACCGTTGCTAAGTCTTATGGCAGAAGAGAAGGACAGGCTCCGAAAGGATTGCAGTCTTTTATGGAGCCTTTGGTATTGTTTATACGCGACGATGTTGCCAAAGATTCTATCGGAGAAGAGAAATACGAGCGTTATCTGCCATACCTGATGACACTGTTCTTTTTTATCCTGTTCAGTAACCTCATCGGGATTATCCCTTTCTTCCCCGGGGGTGCCAATGTTACGGGAAACATTGCTGTTACAGGTGTTATGGCTTTCTTTACCTTTGTGATTACAACGGTTAGTGGAAACAAACATTACTGGAAAGATATTTTCAACACCCCCGGCGTTCCGTGGTGGTTAAAATTTCCCATTCCGCTTATGCCTTTTGTAGAGCTTATGGGGATTTTCACCAAGCCTTTTGTCCTGATGGTTCGTCTTTTTGCCAACATGGTTTCCGGCCATATTGTGCTGGCAGGTTTTATCAGTCTGATATTTATTTTCGGGAAGTTTGGTATCGGCCTGGGATATGGCGTTTCCCTGTTTTCCGTTTCCTTTTCCATCTTTTTGGATTTACTGGAAGTGCTGGTTGCTTTTATCCAGGCTTACGTTTTTGTTTTACTTTCCGCATTATATTTTGGAATGGCCACGGAAGTGCCCGAACATCATTAATTTAAAAACTAATTATTCATCACTAATCTATAAATTATGCATTTATTAACTGTTTTACTGGAAGCTGTAGCCAATCTGACTCCTTATGCAAAAATGGGCGCCGGTATCGGTGCTGGCATTGCTGCTATCGGAGCAGGTATCGGAATTGGACAAATCGGTCGTGGTGCGGTGGAAGCTATTGCACGTCAGCCTGAAGCTGTGGGCGATATCCGTTCCAACATGATTGTGGCTGCAGCCCTTATCGAAGGCGTTTCCTTCGGTGCCATCGTTGTCTGTCTGTTGATTTTGTTTGTTTAATAAATCCTTCAGAGAACGCAAATTTTACAGCATCCCGGCGGTAGGCCGGGATGCTTAAATTAGAAACCAATCAAAAAAAGATAAATTATGCAACTAATTAATCCCGGATTAGGTCTTATTTTTTGGATGACAGTCTCTTTTAGTATTGTTTTGTTTATTCTTGGAAAATTTGCCTGGCCTGCTATTCTGAAAGGACTCAGCGAACGTGAGCAGAGCATTCAGGAAGCCCTCGATTCTGCCAAAGAGGCACAAGAGCAGATGAAACGGTTGAAGCTTGACAACGACAAAATGCTCAGAGAAGCCATGGAGGAGAGAGATGTTATCCTCGCGGAGGCGCGAAAGATAAAAGATAAGATTATTGGTGAGGCAAAAGAAAAAGCCGGGATGGAGGCTTCGGGAATTGTGGAAAGTGCCAAAGAGAAAATTAATATCGAAAAACTGGCTGCTTTGCGCGAAATTAAATCCACCGTTGCTGAATACGCCATCGAAATTGCCGAAAAAATTCTTAGAGAAGAGCTGAAAGACAAGTCCAGACAGAAAAAATACGTTGAGAAACTTTTGAAAGAAACCAGTTTAAACTAACAGACTTTTATCATGAGAGTGAATTTGCTGGCAAAGAGATACGCACATGCCCTTTTCGACCTTTCTCTTGAAAACAAGATTGAGGAGAAAGCCGCCGCAGACATGCGCCTGGTGGGACGTGTTCTGGCAGAAAACAGAGAATTGAGGAGAATAATGGCCAATCCTGTTCTGAACGGATCAAAAAAAGTAAAAATTCTCAACAGGTTGTTTGGCGAGAAACTGAGCGAACTGAGTCTCCGGTTTTTCAGTCTTATCATCCGTAAAGGACGCGAAGTTTATCTCGAAAGTATTTGTCTTGCATTTGATGATATTTATAAAGATTATAAAAATGTGATTGGCGCAGAGCTCATCACCGCTACAAAGTCAGATGATAAAATCAGAAAACTGGTGGTGGAAAAGCTGAAAGCTATTACAGACAAAGATATTGAGCTGAAAGAAATTATAGATGAAGATATTATCGGCGGGTTTGTGGTACGGCTGGAAGATTACCAGTATGATGCCAGCGTGACAACACAGCTGAGGCGGTTGCGGAAAAACTATGCCGACAAATTGAAATAATTAACCTGTATTTTAAGATATAACGATAAAACATAAATTATGGCAGACATCAAACCGGCTGAAATATCAGCCATACTGCGGCAGGAACTGGCAGGCTTTGAATCGGAAGCCACCCTCGAAGAAATTGGTACTGTCCTTATGATTGGTGATGGAATTGCCCGTGTTTACGGCCTCTCCAATGCCGAGCAGGGAGAGTTGGTCGAATTTGAGAAAAACGGCCTCATGGGGCTTGTCCAAAATCTTGAAGAAGACAATGTGGGGGTAGTGCTACTTGGCGATGCCGAAGACATTAACGAAGGTGATAAAGTTAAACGAACAGGAAGAATTATTTCCATAAAAGTGGGCGAAGGCTTACTCGGACGCGTAATCAACACCCTCGGCGAGCCCATCGACGGGAAAGGCACCCTGGAAGGCGAACTTTTTGAAATGCCCCTAGAGCGTAAAGCACCGGGTGTGATATACCGCCAGCCCGTTAACGAGCCGTTGCAAACCGGTATCAAAGCCATCGATGCTATGATTCCCATAGGTCGTGGCCAGCGTGAGTTGATTATCGGTGACCGTCAGACCGGAAAAACAGCCATTGCCATCGATACCATTATCAACCAGAAAGAATTTTACGAAAATGGTGAGCCTGTTTACTGTATTTATGTTGCATCAGGACAAAAAGGTTCTACCGTAGCACAGATCCAGAAAACGCTGGAAGAGCATGGTGCTATGGCTTACACGGTTATCGTCTCGGCAACGGCTTCCGACCCGGCAGCCACGCAGTTTTATGCTCCTTTTGCCGGTGCTGCCATTGGCGAATATTTTCGCGACACGGGTCGTCCGGCTTTGATTGTATATGACGATCTTTCAAAACAGGCTGTAGCTTACCGCGAAGTTTCCCTGCTGTTGCGCCGTCCTCCGGGACGTGAAGCTTATCCGGGTGATGTGTTTTACCTGCACTCCCGCCTGCTGGAACGTGCAGCCAAAATCATCGATTCCGATGCGATTGCCAAAAAAATGAATAACATCCCCGAAAGTATCAAACATCTCGTGAAAGGTGGTGGTTCCCTCACTGCTTTGCCGATTATCGAAACACAGGCCGGCGACGTCTCCGCTTATATCCCGACCAACGTTATTTCCATTACCGATGGTCAGATTTTCCTCGAAACTACTTTGTTTAACTCAGGTATCCGGCCTGCTATCAACGTGGGTATTTCTGTGTCACGCGTGGGTGGTGCGGCACAAATAAAGTCCATGAAAAAGGTGGCCGGGACACTGAAACTCGACCAGGCACAGTTTCGTGAGCTGGAAGCTTTTTCCAAATTCGGTTCCGACCTCGATGCTGCCACACTCAACGTGCTGGAGAAAGGACGCCGGAATGTGGAGATTCTGAAACAGCCCCAGTATTCTCCCATGAAAGTGGAAGAGCAGGTCGCCATCCTTTTCTGTGGAACCAACAACCTGCTGCTTGATGTCCCTACGGATAAAATTCGTGATTTTCAGGAGAATTACCTGAGTATTATGCAAGCAAAATATCAGGATGTTTTGGGAGAATTGAAACAAGGTAAGCTGACAGATAAAGGTGTAGAAACCATGAAAAAAGTAGCTGCTGAGATTTCAGGACGCTACAAAAAGTAACTTTAACCTGACTAAGTATTATGGCTAACTTAAAAGAAGTCCGGATAAGAATAGCTTCTGTAAAATCAACCATGCAGATTACCAGCGCCATGAAAATGGTAGCGGCTGCCAAGTTGCGGAAAGCACAAAATGCAGTGACCACTATGCGGCCATATGCAGCTAAGCTACAGGTGATTATGCAGGATCTGAGTGCCAGCCTCGATGATTCGAATGAGAATGTTTTTACCACTGCCCGCGAATCTGAAAAAGTACTTTTGGTAACGATTACCTCCAACCGCGGACTTTGTGGCGCCTTTAATATGAATATTGTAAAAGAAGCCGTAAAACAAGTGGAAGGTCAGTTTGCCCCGCAGCTGAAAAAAGGGAACGTTGATTTCTTCTGCGTGGGGAAAAAAGGTGCAGATATTTTAAAATCAAAAGGTTATACTGTAAAAGAAGTGGAGAGTGCCATTTTCGATGACCTCAACTTTGAGAGCGTGGCTTTTCTGGCCGAAAGTCTGATGCAGAAATTTGCAACAGGAGAATATGATAAAATCTTACTGGTTTACAATGAGTTTAAAAATGCTGCCGTACAGGTTTTACAATCTGAACAGTACTTGCCCATCGTTGAATCGACTCCGGATGAATCAGCCGGAGAAGAGCACAAACATGTGGATTACATCTTTGAACCCGGTAAAAAGGAAATTATCACCGAGCTGATTCCCAAGTCGTTGAAGATTCAGTTTTACAAGGCTCTGCTGGATAGTTTTGCTGCCGAACACGGCGCCCGGATGACAGCCATGCATCAGGCTACCGACAATGCCACCGAATTGTTGAAGAATCTGAAACTGACCTACAACAAAGCCCGTCAGGCTGCCATTACCAACGAAATTCTGGAGATTGTCAGCGGCGCAGAAGCTTTGAAAGGATAAGCTGTTTGGTTGTGAGATGTTAATATTTGATGTTGGGGGTTACCTGGAGTGTCCGCTTGTGCATCTCCGTTTCCATACTGGAAAGTAACAAATTTTGTGGTTCCCATCATCCAAAAAGTAACCTTCCTGTTTTTGGTTTTCTGGTAATACGGCATTATATTTGCTGAAAATCACGTATCCGAAAGAAATTCTTTTTCCTATGAAAAAACAATGGATAAGTTGGGTAAGCATAAGCCTGCTCGTGCTCATGCTGATGTCGTGGCAGGGCCTGACAAAACCCGGTAATTATAGTGGCCTGTGGAAAAAAGTTCAGCAATACTCCCAAAAGGACCTTCCAAAATCCGCTTTGAAAACGGTGGAACTCATTTACACTAAAGCCAAAGCTGAAGGCAACGAAAGCGAGGTGTTGAAAACGCTGATTTACCGTATTAGCCTGCAAAGTACCTTTCAGGAAAATTTCCGGTTAAAAAGCATTCGTGAATTTGAAAAGGAAGTGAAAGCCGCCACACCAGTGGAGAAACCTTTACTTTATTCCCTGCTCGGACAATTATACAGGGGCTATTTTGACAGTCATTTTAATAAAATTTTGAACCGAAAAACGTCAGCTTCCTCCGGTGATACTTCTTTGGAAACGCTGAATGCCAGACAATGGAATTTGAAAATTCAAAATGCATATCTCGCTTCTGTGTCGTCACCTGAAGTATCAGGACAGGTCAGGCTGGCTGATTTTTCTGCTATTTTGCAAAACGACAGCAATGCTTTGGTATTATGGCCGACACTTTACGACCTGCTGGCCAACCGGGCCATCAGCTATTTTTCTTCGAACGATGCCCGACGATGGCTTCCTAATAGCAAAGCGGTTCCTGACACCAGCCTGTTTGCTCCTGCTGCTGATTTTATAAAAATGGATTTCTCCGGCAACAGTGCTTCCGTAACAGCCAATGTTCTTTCCCTGCTTCAGCATTTATTACGATTGCATAAGGCCCAAAACCATCAGGCTGCTTTTGTGGATGCCGATTTAAAACGGCTTGCTTTTGCCAAATCCCAACTACCTGATAATTTTACCAATAGTCTGGCTTACTCCCACGCATTGGAGAGATTGATGCAACAGCTTCACAATCAGGAGATTTCTGTGCGTATTGCCGGCCGGCTTGCACAGGTTTATCGCTCACTGGCTTCGTACAACAAAAGCCAGACAAACTATCTGATAAAAGCGGAAGCGACTTGTAAGAAAGCACTGAAAGCCTTTCCCACAGCACCTTTTTCTAACAACTGTAAAAATATAATTACACAAATTAACAAACCGGCTTTCCGGATAAAACTGCGACAGGCGTTGCTGCCCGGCAAGCCGATTCTGTCTCTGGTGACTTATAAAAATAGTGCCAAGCTTTATTTTCGTGTGGTAAAAATTTCACCTAATATAGAAAATCCTTTCTCAGGTGAAAATCTCAAACGCCAGATGAAAAAGCTTCTGCAAAAGCCTGCTTTTAAAAAGTGGGGACAGTCGTTTCCATTTGCCGATGACCACCGGATGCACACGGCAGAAATTGCCATGCCGGCGCTTTCCATTGGCTCGTATGTGGTTTTTGTTTCTGATAATCCTCATTTTGGCAAAAAGAGTACAGTCCTTTACCAGCAGATTCAGGTTACACGGCTATCATTGCTTTCTCAAGAAAATAACAGCGCACAGGCGTTGGATATTTATCTTCTTGACAGAGCCAACGGAACACCGGTTTCCGGAGCTACCATTAAAGTTTATGGCCGTTCGTACGACTACCGTGCCAGGGAGCAGCAGGTAACACCGCTGGGCAACTATTTTTCAGATGCCAACGGGTTTCTTCAAATTCCACTGAAAAACGATCGTGAATTCAACGGCTATATTCTGAAAGCTTACAAAGGAGCGGATACTACTTTCGTCAACACGTTTGCCCGTTTTTACGGATCACTTTATCAGGAGAAGCCAATACGGCATACCTATCTTTTTACTGACAGGGCAATTTACAGGCCGGGGCAAACCGTTTATTTTAAAGGTGTTGTAGTGGAATCAAAAGGTAATGAGGCCCATGTATTATCCGGTGTGAAGCAGGATGTGCAACTGCTGAACGCACAGTACAAAAAGCTAGATGAACAACAACTTGTGAGTGATGCTTCCGGCTCGGTGAGTGGTTCGTTTGTACTACCCAATGTGGCGCTGAACGGACGGTTTATGATAAAAACAGCCACCGGAATGATTAACATACGAATGGAGGACTACAAACGTCCGGCTTTCTATGTTGCTTTCGATACGCTGAAGAAAGCTTATTCGCTGAATGATGAAGTGACGCTAACGGGAAAAGTGGCCTATTATTTTGGTGGTATTCCGGATGATATTCCGGTAAAATACACGGTAAGACGGGAGAGTTATTTCCCAATTCCTTATTACGGGAGCTGGTATCCTGTATCTCCTGAAAACAGGGTGATTGCCGGTGGCATCGTCCGTACCGACAGCGCCGGACATTTTCAGGTTACCTTTAAAGCTTTGGCTGACAGAGACATTCCCGGAGATGCATATCCTGTTTACCGTTTCGTTCTCCACGTGGAAGCCACCGATGCCAGTGGCGAAACCCATTTGGCCACACAGGATATCCGGCTTTCGCGATTGGCGTTGTTGCTGCACCTCCAGATCCTGCGAAACGTGATTCGCGAACAAGCTCACGGGATTGAAATCATTGCCAAAAACCTGTCGGGAGCTGAGGTTCCGGCAAACGTGCAGGCGAAGCTTTATAAGCTGACGACACCTAATAACTTTTTGCTCAAACGCTTGTGGCCAAAACCGGATACGGTACTGATGACCAAAGATTATTTTGCAAAAAACTTTCCCCATCTTGCTTTCCGGAATAAAGACAATAAAAACTATTGGAAAAAAACACTGGTTGCTGCTGTGGAGATTGATGTTCATGGGGAAACACCAGCTTTTGTCAAAAAGATGAAGAGACTGAAACCGGGTGAGTATCTCATCGTTGCAACGGCAAAAGGGCAACCGGAAGTTTCGGCACAAAAATCCTTTACGCTCACATCGAAACGCTCCTCGAAACTACCTGTGAAGGAAATTTTCTGGCACAGCCTGTCTGCAGACCTGGCTGAGCCGGGTGATGTTGTGCAACTGCGTGTAGGTTCTTCTACCGGAAACATGCGGATACTTTACGAAGTGCTCAATGGCCGGGAAGTAATACAGCGGCAATGGATTACAGCCGGTAAAAAATTACTGAAACTTCAGGTTCCCGTCGAAGAAGCTTTCCGTGGCAACTTTGTGGTACGCCTGATATCAGTGCACAGCAACCGGTTTTTCTCATGGTCGCATACGATCAAAGTGCCGTTTACAAATAAAAAACTGTCAGTAAGCCTGCAAACTAACCGCAACTTTCTGAAGCCGGGAGGAAAAGAGCAGTGGACGGTTCGGATAAAATCAGCTTCCGGGAAAAATCAGCCTGCCTTTTTGCTGGCTGGCATGTACGATGCCTCGCTTGATGTGTATGCCGCCAACCGGTGGAAGATGTTTCCCTATCATAGTAAAACGACCGGGCAATTCTGGCGTGCTTATCTGTTTAATACCGGCTATAACCGTTCTTTATTCAGCCATCCTACAAAGTTACTGCCGGTAACGAAAATTTCCTATCCGCAAATCAACTGGTTCGGCTATCCTGTTCTTTCTCAGGGAGAACCTGTTTTTTATACTGTCGGAAGTTCTGTAAAAAGATTGATGATCGTCAGTAATGATGTAATCTTATCGGAGGAGCCTTCTTTGAAAAAAGAAAAACAGACTTCTGTTCGGCCTTCTGCTTTGCCTGTGGAAAAGAAGAAGCCATCCATTCCACTACGTACCAATTTTAATGAAACTGCTTTTTTCTATCCAAACCTCGTTACGGACAGTACCGCTACTGTTCAAATTAGTTTCACAACACCCGATGCGCTGACACAATGGAAATTTATGGTACTGGCTTACACAAAAGATATGAAAACCGGCAGCCTTGTTCGGAAATTTACTGCCCAAAAAGCGCTCATGGTTATTCCAAATTTACCACGTTTTGTGCGTCAGGGCGACCGGCTGACTTTTACGGCACGGTTGTCGAATTTATCAGACAAAACGCTTCCCGTAAAGGTAAATATTGAATTTTTCAATCCCGAAAACGGAAAGAAACTGAGTCCCTTTTTAACCCCGAAAACAGCGGAGCGGCATGTGGTGATGCTGCCAGGGAAAAATGCATTGATATCCTGGCTAATTGATATTCCGCAGGATATTCAGTTTCTTGCTTACCGCATAAAAGCTGTTTCCGGCAATGTATCAGATGGCGAAGAACGAATGATACCGGTACTCAGCAACCGTGTGTTGGTAACCGAAAGTATGCCGATGTTTGTGAACGGAAACCGGAAAAAGAGTTTCACTTTCCATAGCTTTCTGAATGACACTTCCGCTACCCGGAAAAATTTCCGTTATACACTCACTTTTACATCCCATCCGGTATGGTATGCTGTGCAGGCTTTGCCTTATTTGAGCAGGCCAAAGTTTGAAAGTGCGGAAAATATCTTTTACCGGTTTTATGCCCATGCCCTTGCGGGAAAGTTGTTGAAGGCGTATCCCCGAATTCAGCAGGTTTTCCGTCTATGGAAGCAACAAAGTCCGGATGCTTTTTTGTCTGCTTTACAAAAAGACCAGGAACTTAAAAATATTGTATTACAGGCTACTCCATGGGTTTTAGATGCCCAAAATGAAACAGAACAGAAACGCCGGATAGCACTCTTTTTTGATTTGAACCAGATGCGACAAAAGCAGCAATCGGCTTTGAACCGGTTGCAGGCAGCACAGATGCCCTCCGGAGCCTGGTCCTGGTTTTCGGGTATGCCCGCCGATTTTTTCACAACGGAAAACGTTTTGTCCGGGCTGGCCGATCTGGTGCAAATGAAAGCCATCGACCTGAAACAACATCCGGCTTTGAAAATGATGTTGCAGAAAGGACTTCGCTACCTTGATAATGAAATAGTACAGAGATACAGCCTGTTACAAAAGCGGTATCCAAAAACACTCAGCCAAAACCATCTTACCCCGGAACAAATCCGGTATTGTTATCTCCGTTCCGGATTTTTGACTACCGTTCCCCCCGGCAAAGAGGCACGAAAAGCCTTTGACTATTTCAGCGGACAAGTCAAACGCTTTTGGCCTAAGCTGAACAACAATATGCAGGCACTCTCGGCCATGACTTTGAGCCGGCTGGGATGGGGCAACCAGGCTGAAGCCATCATCCGGGCGCTGAATGAGAAGTCGTTGCTTAACAAAGAAAACGGCATGTACTGGAGAAATGACAACCGTTATTCCAACCAATCGGCTATTTCCACGGAAGTGAATATTATGAAAGCTTTTGTGGAGGTGATGAACGATACCCATTCGGCTGATAAAATGAAGACCTGGCTGCTGATGCAGAAACAAGCCAACTACTGGCCGGGGACCAAAGCCACGGCTGACGCGGTGTACGCCCTGCTTATGAATGGTAGTCGATGGCTTTCCGAAACCAAACCGGTAGAAATTACTTTTGGCAACGGCGAAAAATTACCTACTTCAGACTTACATCGGAAAGCCGGGAGTGGTTATATAAAAAAGGTGTGGACAACAGCTGAAATAACACCGGGTTTGGGAAAAATTACTGTGAGCAATCCCAACAAAGGAATGGCCTACGGTGCTGCTTATCTGCAATATTTTGAAGATATTAATAAGGTAAGCCGGCAATTGACGGATGTCTCCATCGAAAAAATGTTTTTTAAAGAAGTTATTACGCCGAAAGGAAACGAGTGGGTTGGCCTTTCGGAAAACGAATCCCTGAAAACCGGCGACCGGGTGATGGTTCGCCTGCTTATCCGCTCCACCCGAGCAGTAGATTTTGTACATGTGCAGGACATGCGCGCCGCAGCCTTCGAGCCGGAGAAATTGCTTTCAGGTTACGAAAGAAAAGGTGGCCTAAGCTATTACGAAGAGATAAAAGATGCAGCTACAAATTTCTTTATCCGTCATTTGCCCAAAGGCACTTTTTTGCTGGAGTATCCATTGTTGGTTACCCAGAGGGGTATCTTTTCAGATGGTATTGCCCGGGTACAAAGCATATATCTGCCTTCATTTTCCGCCCATTCCTCGGGGAGGAGAATAAAAGTGCAGTAAAATACGTTCTTCTTATTTGGAAAGAGAATAAACGTATGGTCAACAAATTAAAAATGTGCTCATTCGGAATAATTTTCCGCTTTTTGTATTAGTTTTGCGAAAATTAATTTTATTATCATGGAAGAACAGAGTAAAGTGTTGAAAAACAACAAAAAAAAGCCGGCAGTCGGGATACTGGTATTAATTGTTATCCTTGCTGTGGTCATTGCCGGACTGGCTTTCTGGGCCATCGGTTCATTGAATGAATTACACAAGGAAAAGGTGGAAAAAGAGGCACAGCGTACAGAGTTTAAGGTACAGCTTGATTCACTCATGGCCATTCACAACAAAATTAAAGCTGAATACGGTCAGTTATCCGATTCGCTTACGGTGAGAGACAGTGTCATTCAAGCAAAAGCTTTGGAAATCAAAAAGCTTATGAATACCCGCTGGGAGTATTACAAGATTAAAAAGAAACTCATCAGCTTACAGAAAATTGCTCAGGGTTATGTGCTTCAAATGGATTCATTATATAATGAAAACCATGCTTTGACAAAAGAAAATCATCAGATAAAAGAGGTTCTCCAGCAGGAAAAACTGAAAAACGCCCAGCTGATAACAGAGAAAAAGGAGCTTAGTGGAAAAGTGGAACAGGCTGCTATTCTGCGTACTTACAATTACAAAGTTGAGGCTGTTCATGTTACCGGTGCGGGACGCGAGCGGAAAACTGATAAGGTGAGAAGGGTAAGCAGAATCAAAATATGCTTCACCATCGCGCAAAATAATATTTCTAAAGAAGGTACACGTACAATTTATGTTCGTATTGCCAAACCCAACAAGAAAATTCTTGTCGTCAGCGACAACGAAGAATACTCGTTCATGTACAACGGCAAAAGGTTGCAATACAGCGCTAAAAAAGAGATTAATTATCAGAACCAGTCATTGGATGTATGTTTGACGTGGACGCGTCGCTCTACACTGAAACTGAACCCCGGCGTTTACAAAGTAGATGTTTTTGAGGGACAAAATTCAATTGGTCATGCTGCTCTGAAATTACGTTAAAAGGAAGACAGTTCAATAAAAAAAGCCTGCTGAAAAGCAGGCTTTTTTTATTGATAACATTGAATTACTTCTCCGCTGAAAAGCGTCTCTCTTTCAGAATTTATTCTCCCAACGTCGCCACCATAATGGCTTTGATGGTGTGTAAACGATTTTCGGCTTCATCAAAAACAACAGAGTGTTCCGATTCAAAAACCTCATCGGTAACCTCCATGGCTTCAACGCCGTATTTTTCATATATTTCTTTTCCGATAACCGTATCCGTGTTGTGGAAGGCAGGAAGACAGTGCAGGAATTTCACTTTGGGATTACCTGTTTTCTTCACCATATCCATATTCACCTGATAGGGCAGTAGCCTCTTGATACGCTCTTCCCACACGTCATCAGGCTCACCCATGGAAACCCAAACATCCGTATAGAGATAGTCAACGCCTTTGACCCCTTCATCCACCTTTTCGGTCAATGTAATCGTGGCACCGGTTTCGTTGGCAATTTCGCGGCAGGTCTCTACCAGATTTTCTTCCGGCCAGTAAGCTTTGGGGGCTACGGCACGAAAATCCATTCCCATTTTAGCAGCGCCCACCATAAGTTCGTTTCCCATGTTGTTTCTGGCATCGCCACAATAAGCAAACGATACTTTGTGGAGTGGTTTATCCACATACTCCATCATGGTGAGCAAGTCGGCCATCACCTGAGTGGGATGAAACTCGGTGGTCAGGCCGTTCCACACCGGCACACCGGCATATTTTCCCAGTTCTTCCACGATCTCCTGACCAAATCCGCGATATTCAATACCATCATACATGCGGCCCAAAACGCGGGCTGTATCTTTCATGGTCTCCTTTTTTCCCATTTGCGAACCGGTGGGGCCAAGATAGGTTATATGAGCACCCTGATCGTAAGCAGCAGCTTGAAAAGCGCAACGGGTGCGTGTGGAGGCTTTTTCAAAAATCAAAGCAATATTTTTCCCTTTTAGTTTTTGCTGTTCGGTGCCGGCATATTTTGCCTTTTTCAAATCGGCAGCCAAATCCAACATAAATGTTATTTCTTTCGGAGTAAAATCCAGAAGCTTCACAAAGTTTCTGTTTCTGATATTAAATGCCATAATATTTTGTTTTTAAACGGTTTATATATTTATTCCCGGCTCAGGAAGCCGCAACAAAAGTAAAGAAAAATCTTACAAATCAGGGAGTCATTATTTCGGATTTCCAATTCGATAGTAAAAGAAATCGGGATTTTAAATCCCAACTAGTGGCTATTTCTGTTTTTCATGTCAAAAATTTTTCAAAATCCAATAATTTTGATTCACTTTGCAAAAAAATTGAAAAGTTATGAAAATAAAAACGTTTCTTTTGGTTTTGCCTCATATTGGCACACGAATGTTTCGCGTGCCTTGTCTTGTAAGCAGGACTGGTTTCAATGTAATATTTGCTACTTAGCAGAAGAAAACGGAACTACTACGGTAAGCGTTAAATAAGTTTTAAGGTCGCTAATTGCATCCTCCAATTTACTGATTATTTTTGTAAATCAAATCACAATATAATGGCTGAAGAAAAAAGTGACCGCATAATGTTGCCCGATGAAGTAATCACTAACAAA
>VAPE01022004.1_pt1 | contig 26052 bp, 24 predicted proteins | sample 3393911 | NCBI WGS metagenome assembly VAPE01 (sample SAMN08290436, study PRJNA428436) | hydrothermal vent metagenome | isolation source: Deep-sea hydrothermal vent chimney | place: Atlantic Ocean: South-mid Altantic Ridge
ACATTCCTCAGGGTGCTCGGTCCGGAGCCCTGGAAGGTTGCCTATGTTGAGCCCTCCAGGCGGCCCACGGACGGACGGTACGGGGAAAATCCCAACAGGCTCCAGCACTACTACCAGTATCAGGTAATCATCAAGCCCTCGCCTCTCGAGAGCCAGGAGCTGTACCTCGACAGTCTCAAGGCACTTGGCCTCGACCCCCGAAGACATGACATAAGGTTTGTCGAGGACGACTGGGAGTCCCCTACACTCGGGGCATGGGGGCTTGGCTGGGAGGTCTGGCTCGATGGAATGGAGATTACCCAGTTTACATATTTTCAGCAGGTAGGCGGGATCGACCTCAAACCGGTCTCGGTTGAAATAACCTATGGTCTTGAACGTATTGCTATGTATCTTCAGGAGGTGGATAACGTCTTCGACATACAGTGGTCCGACAGTATCAGGTATGGTGAGATACACCACCGTGGAGAGGTGGAGTTTTCAAGGTTCAACTTCGACTATGCCGACGTCGGTCTTCTGAAACGTAACTTCGATGACTTTGAGAGGGAGGCAAAGAGGCTTGTCGGTGAAGGGCTTGTCCTCCCCGGATATGAGTTCTGTCTTAAATGCTCACATGCGTTCAACCTCCTTGATGCAAGAGGTGCTCTCTCGGTGTCTGAAAGGACGGGTTATATTGCAAGGGTAAGGGGTATTGCAAAACTCGTTGCCGAGGCATACCTGAGACAGAGAGAGGAGATGGGTTTTCCTCTTCTTGAATCACCCTCCGGAACCGCTTTGCAGAGTGAAGAGGTGCCGGGGGAGAGGCCGGATGATGAATCCCCCGCGGGGGGTGACAGCGGCTCCTTTCTCCTTGAGGTAGGAACCGAGGAGATACCCGCGCGGTTTATGCCTCAAATGCTTTCCGGCTTGAGGTCTTTGATCGAGGAGTATCTGAAAGATAAGGATATAGATTTCCGGAGTATAGAGACTCTGGGGACGCCGAGACGCCTTGCAGCCATCGTTGACGGTCTTCCTCAGAGGCAGCGAAGCAGAGAGAGGGTGGTTTACGGCCCCCCCAGCAAGGTTGCATTTGACGAAAAGGGAAACCCCACAAAGGCAGCGGCAGGCTTTGCCATGTCACAGGGGGTCGATATCGATAGTCTCAGGACCGAGAAGAAGGGCAAGGGCGAGTACGTGGCGGCGGTAATAGAAGATGGTGGCAGGTCCGTCTCCGATGTCCTGGCCGAGGGTATCAGGGATATCATTCTTTCCCTACAACCGCCAAGGTCCATGAGGTGGGCATCGGGAGAACTCAGGTTTGTTAGACCCCTGCACTGGATTGTTGCACTCCTAAGTGACGGGGTTGTGGATGTCGGGATAGACGGAATAAGGGCCGGCAGGAGGACAAGGGGGCACAGGTTCCTGAGTCCGGAAGTATTTGAGATTAAGGATATAGGGAGATACAGGGAGCTGCTTAAGGAGCATAAGGTCATCGTTGATCATGTTGAGAGGGAGAGGCTCATTGCAGGGGAGATTCATTCACTGGCTGAAAAGGAGGGGGGGGAGATAGTCAGGGACCCTGAACTCCTTGTGACCGTTAATTTTCTTGTTGAATACCCCGATGCCGTAGTGTGCGGCTTCCCCGAAGAGTACCTGAAGCTCCCCAGGGAGTTACTTATTACCGTAATGAGAGACCATCAGAAGTACTTTGCAATACAGGGAAAGGATGGGAATCTCCTGAACAGGTTTGTTGTGATAAGCAATACCGGTCCGGAGAACGCATCTGCTGTCCGCTCCGGTGCGGAACGTGTTATCAGGGCGAGATTTGAAGATGCCCGTTTCTATTATGAGGATGACCTCAAGAGGAGTCTTGAAGAGAGGTTGGATGAGCTTAAGAGGGTCACCTTTCATGAAAGACTTGGAACCCTGTACGAAAAGGTGATGAGGATATCTCATATAGCCGCAGAGATCAGCAAGGCTGTTCCTTCCGGAGGGGAAAAGGTTGAGAGGGCTGCCATGCTTTCAAAGGCAGACCTGATAACGGGTGTCGTAAGGGAATTCCCTGAACTCCAGGGGCTGATGGGAAGGTACTATGCCCTGTGTTGGGGTGAGGACAGGGAGGTGGCGGAGGCAATTTACGAGCAGTATCTGCCAATGCACGCTGAAGGGAAATTGCCTGCAACGGATACAGGCGCCATACTGAGTGTGGCTGACAGGATTGACAACATAGTATCCTTCTTTTCAATAGGCCTCAAGCCGACCGGGTCTGAGGATCCCTATGCCTTAAGGAGGAGTGCCCTGGGGATTATTGCCATTCTTTTTGAAAAGGGGTATGGACTGAGCCTGGGCCGTCTTGTCGAATCAGCACTACGTGGCAGGGCTATACGGAACAGGGAGAAACTGATGAATGAGGTGTTGGAGTTCTTTCTCAACAGGCTTGAACCGGTCTTCATTTCAAAGGGCTATCCGGTTGATACTATTCAGGCCGTCATTCCCGGTGCGGTGGACACGCCGCTTGTCAGGATTAAAAGCATTCTGGATGGAGTAGTTGCTTTTAAGAAAGAAGGGGCTTATAACGATACCCTCCTGGCCCTTAAGAGGGTTTTTAACATATTAAAAGGACAGACTCCCGGTGAGGTCAGGGTTGAATTATTTACCGAAGATGAGGAGAGGGTGTTCTATGACAGAGTTGCAGAGTTCTCTGCACAATTCAGCTCCCTCGTATCCGAAGGCTCGTACCGGAAGGCCCTGAGATCGGTAGTGGACCTTGCCGAACCTATAAACAAATTCTTTGATAATGTCCTCGTGATGGATAAGGATGACAGTGTCAGGCGTAACAGGCTGGGCCTTCTCTGGATGATAAGGGATGCACTGCTGGGATTACTTGATATAACAAAGCTTCAGGAAGTATGATAAACTGGTAAGGGAGCACCGGCCGGAACAGACCTGTTTTACGGGTTACATTAAACTCTAAGGAGGAACCGATGACTTTCCCTGAAGAACTCAGATACCATAAGGAGCATACCTGGGTTAAGGTGTCGGGAGCAAAAGCGACCATAGGAATTACCGACTATGCACAGGACTCACTTGGAGACATTGTGTATGTTGATCTTCCCGAGGTCGACGCCGAGATTGAGAAGGATGCTGAATTTTCAGAGATTGAATCGACGAAGGCAACTTCGTCGGTTATTGCACCGGTTTCCGGAACAATCATCGAGGTTAACGAGGAACTTGACGAGTCACCGGAGGTGATAAATGAGGACCCCTATGGTAAGGGATGGATTGCAATCTTAGAGATGTCCAATCCGTCCGAGATAGACGACCTTCTTGATGCTTCCGACTATGAAAGGTATGTTGAAGAGGAGACCAAATGAAGATTGCTGTTTTGGGTGCCGGACCCGGAGGGTATGTTGCAGCTCTTAAGGCCGCCCAGATGGGTGCCGAGGTAACCGTTATCGAGAATGAGGAGGTAGGAGGGACCTGTCTTAACAAGGGATGTATCCCGACAAAGACAATGCTGGCATCTTCCGAACTCTATTCAAAGGTTAAGGAGCTTTCCTCCTTTGGGTTCGACCTCAACGGTGAAGTGGTTCCGAATATGGAGAAGATCATTGAGCGGAAGCGCAAGGTGGTCGATGTTCAGGTAAAGGGTATAAAGGGTCTGTTCAGGAGTTGGAGTGTGGAACTCAAAAACGGCAGGGGAGAACTTGTCTCGGATAGGGAGATCAGGATATCAAAAGCGGAAGGCGGCGAGACGGTTACTGCCGACAGGATTATCGTAGCCACCGGTTCAAGACCTGCAGAGATTCCAACATTTCCCTATGACGGAAAGAATATCATATCTTCCACAGAGGCCCTGGAGCTTGATTCGATTCCCAAGAGCCTCCTGATTGTCGGTGCCGGTGTAATAGGATGCGAGTTTGCCTGCATCTTCAGGGAGCTTGGTACAGAGGTTACCGTAGTGGAGTTGCTTCCAAGGGCTGTCGCCACCGAGGACGAGGAGATATCCAGACTGCTCGAGAGGGAGTTGAAGAAGAAGAAGATAAAGCTCTTTACCGGGGTTAAGGCTGAGAATGTTGAGGTAAAGGAGGACGGCGTTCATACGGTGCTCTCCAACGGCAGGGAGATTATTTCCGATAAGGTGCTTGTCTCCATAGGGAGGGCATTTAACAGTGACGGCATCGGTCTTGAAGCTGTTGGTGTCGAGAAGGGGCCCAGAGGCGACGTCCGGGTGAATAACAGGATGGAGACAAGCCTGTCCGGCGTTTATGCAATAGGGGATGTAACCGGTGGGATTTTACTTGCCCATGTGGCTTCCAAAGAGGGACTTGTTGCCGTTGGCAACATAATGGGCACGGAGTCCGTGATTGACTATTCCGTTGTCCCTGCCGCTATATTTACATCTCCGGAGATCGCTTCCGTCGGTCTGAGGGAACATCAGGCATCTGAGAGGGGCATTGAGTATCTTACGGGGCATTTCCAGTTCAGGGCACTTGGAAAGGCACATGCCATGGGTGAGATTTCCGGTATGATAAAGGTGATTGCAGAGAAGGATACGGACAGACTCCTCGGTGTCCATATAATAGGGCCACATGCTTCCGACCTCATTCATGAGGCTGCTGTTGCACTCAGGGCAGGTCTCAAGGTCAAGGATATTGCCGATACCATCCACGCCCATCCTACCCTCTCAGAAGGACTCATGGAGGCCGCCGAGGATGTCCATGGTGAAGCAGTCCACGTCCCGAAGAAATAAGAGAGACAACCGCATTTATAATTGAATTTAAGGTAACGTGTCTGATTGGGTCTTGACAGCAAAAAAGCAGAAAAAGGAGTTCTTTTCTGAACTCGATGTCCTTTTGCGTGCCCTTGACAGGTTCTTTAATCCGGATAACCTGCCGATAAGTGAAAGTAGATACACGGGCAGGAACTTCTATAACGAGATGGTTGCCGTGAGGGATGTAATCCTGAGGGTTCTCAGCATCCTTGAGAACGTCATTCCTGAAAGCAAGAAGAACGCATTCTGGTTTCAGAAGTTTGCAGAGCAGAAGTTCCTGACCGACAGGAAGAGAGACCGGTTCAGGGAAAATCTCTATCAGCAGGACAGTCCGGAAAAGTCCGTGTTTTTCCTGTACGACTCCTTTATTAACCTGAAGGTCCTGATACATGACCTCTTGGTATCTGAAAAGATATCTTACAACGCCTATAGGAACTTTGGTGAGCTTATAGTCAGGGAAATACGGGAAAATAAATTATTCGATCCCTTCAGGAAAGATATCGACCCCGAGTATGATTCTATTGATAACAGAGATATATCCGCTGTTGTACGCTCCATAAAAGACAGGAACAGCAGAAGGATTGCATCCGGAATCTTCCTCTATCTATTCAGGTTTTTAAGGTACCTCTCTCATATGGAGGTTACGTCCCATCTCTCGGTTTCGCTGAACTGTTCCTATATGATGCTCATACTGTTGCGTTCCGAGATAAGGGAGCTGAAGGGATATCTTGATGAGATTATATCGGCATCCCGCTCTAAAAGTCTTTCAAATGTGCTTGAGTCGATATCCTTCCAGTTCTCTATGGAGATAAAAAGGGTTTATGAGCAGGAGTTGTGGGATATCCTTGCCCTGGGGACGAGTAGTCAAATCCGCGGAAGAATTGAGAACTCTTACGGAATCCTGTTTAACACAACAGAGCAGTGTATAGTTCAACTGGCCAGGCATTTTTCCACCGACCTGGAGGGTGAGAAGGTCTTCCCGAGCTTTGAGACAAAGCTGGAACAGTCCCTGAAGTTGAGAGAGGATATCTTTGTCCTGTACCGGTTATTCAGGATTTTTGAGGAAAACTTTGAGGATCAGGAGCGAAGGGCAACCCTTTTTGCTTCCATAAGGGGTTACATGCTCTATTTTGAGAGCTTTACATTCAGACTCCTCCGGTACGAGGATTATGAGGATTTTGCCAGGTTTTTTGATGGCTTCCTGAACATAGCACCTGATTCCCTCTATTATGATGATAAGGCCGACAAGATACTCCAGAAGTGCAACAGATTCAGTATCTTCCTCAAGACAACCCTGAATCTTGTTTCTCAAAGAAGTGAATTGATTAAGCGGCCCCTCGATAGAGCACGTGCTGAAGAGACTCTCAGGCAGTTTCTTCCCGAGGACTTTGAAGTCTGACATAGCCTTTTTTGGCTTTCTGAAAACCGGGGTTCTAAAACTGCACAATCCCATCCGTTATAGTGATTAATCACCGGATCAGGGTGTTCAGTCAAGCACCACCGCCGGAGGCTTTTGCCTTTAACGCTATGCGCTATGCTTCATTCTCCACCGGAGGCGGAGGCTTTCGGCAAGCAGGCTTGTAAATTCCAGGGAGGTGTATTATGGGAGAGATTATTGATGTTCATGCAAGGGAGATTCTTGATTCAAGGGGGAACCCGACGGTCGAGGTAGAAGTTACCCTGTCCTCCGGGGCCTTTGGTACAGCGGCAGTTCCATCGGGAGCATCCACAGGGGAGCGGGAGGCCCTTGAATTAAGGGATGGAGACGAAGCCCGCTTTCATGGCAAAGGCGTGACAAAGGCTGTGAGCAACGTGGTGGAAGAGATAGCGCCGAGGATTATCGGCCTTGATTCGGAAGACCAGATATATATCGACAGGCTGCTCATTGAACTCGATGGGACGGAGAACAAGAGCCGGCTTGGCGCCAATGCCATTCTTGGTGTTTCCCTCGCTGTCTGCAAGGCCGCCGCTGATGAACTCGGGATCTCCCTCTATCGGTACATAGGAGGCTGTAATGCAAAACAACTGCCTGTACCGTTTATGAATATAATGAACGGGGGCATACATGCAAGCAATAACCTCGATATCCAGGAGTTCATGATTGTCCCTGCCGGTGTCGAGAGCTTCGGTGCTGCCCTAAGGGCTGGTTCCGAGATCTTTCAGACACTGAAGAAGATCCTGCAATCCTGCGGCCTCAGTACCGCTGTGGGGGATGAGGGTGGTTTTGCGCCCGACCTGAAAAGCAATGAGGAAGCCATCCTGCTGATTATAGAGGCGATTGAAAAATCAGGGTACAAGCCGGGAGGAGAGGTGTATCTCGCCCTTGATACCGCTGCCTCCGAGCTTTATGAGAATGGTCTGTACAGTTTTGAGGGGAGGAAGATCGGGGCCCCGGACTTTGTTGATTACTATGAGGGCCTGACGGATAGGTACCCCGTTCTCTCAATAGAAGACGGGCTGGGTGAGAACGACTGGGACGGATGGAGGTTGATGACTTCACGTCTCGGCGGCAGAATTCAACTCGTGGGAGATGATATCTTTGTTACAGACCCGGAGATAATATCGAGGGGAATCCGGGATGGTGTAGCCAACTCGGTTCTTATCAAATTAAACCAGATCGGCACACTTACAGAAACCCTTGACGCAATCCTGCTGGCAAACAGGGCCGGCTATACAGCGGTTATATCACACAGATCAGGCGAAACAGAGGATACGATAATCGCCGATCTCGCCGTGGGGTGTAATGCCGGATTTATTAAGACGGGTTCACTTGCAAGGGGTGAGAGGGTCGCCAAGTACAACAGGCTTCTGAGGATTGAGGAGGAACTTGAAGAGTCCGCTCTGTATATGGGGATTAACGGGTTCTTTAACCTTGTTTAGAGTCTGTGTATAAAGTCGAACAGTTGTTGTTTTTCCGTCATTCCCCGAAAGCGTTCGGGGAATCGTTCTTTAGGTCAGGATTCCCACAATCCCGAATGCGTTCGGGATTGTGGGAATGACAGGGAAGACAGGACGTTGAACCACCTTCAGAACGTGCAGGTTTTTCTGACTGCAGGTTTGGGATTACACAAGAACTTGTTATCTGCTTTAAGAGATGATATAATAGAATCTAATGTATCCCTATAACCGTTTAAGAAGACAGGTATATAATGAGAAAAGAAAAAGGGGCCTTGTTTTTTATACCGTTGCCCTGGTTGTTATTTCGTATCTTCTCTGGACCCTTGTATTTGATGACAGCGGATACCTCAGATACAGAACTCTGAATGAAAAACGGCAGGAGGTCCTGACGGAGATTGTGAAACTTCAGAAGGACAACGCCGGTCTTAAAGGGGAAATACGGCTGCTTGCCAAGGATCCTTTTTACGTAGAAAAACAGGCCAGGGAGGAACTCAATCTCTCAAGGCCGGATGAGTATGTATTTATTTTTCAGGATTAAAGGGGATTGGTTGTTCCTCTGTAACCGTTTCGCTGTGTCTTAAGGCCTCAGTGATTCGTTAAGTCTTTTCCAATATAAATTTGAAGAAATCGGATATTCGGATATAGGAAAGGAGAGGTATGGAAGCTAAGAAAAAGGTGCTTGTGATCGATGATTCACCCACTGTGAGGAGGCTTGCCGAGCTTGTTCTTACTCAGTCAGGCTATGAGGTATTCACTGCACCCGATGGGGACGAGGGGCTTGAACTTGCAAAAAAGATAAAACCCTCCATAATACTGGTAGATTTCATAATGCCCAGGATGAACGGTTACAAGCTCTGCAAAATTATCCGTTCCGATCCGTCCCTGAAGGACATTCCGCTGATGCTTATTACAGCAAAAGGTGAGGAGGTAGGACAGACCTTCGAGGAGAAGTTTGGAGTCATTCATTATTTCCAGAAGCCCTTTGAGCCGGATGACCTCGTCAATAAGATCAATGAAGTGCTTGGAATGGAGACAAGGGAGGAAATGACCCGCCTCCAACCTGAATCACCGGAAATGCTCGTTGAGAACATCGATCGTCTCTTCAAATATTATTTTGAACAGGAACTTAAAGTTCTCCTCAAGAGTATTATGACCGAGGTACTCAAGGAGACCGAGGTTGTCCGTTGCAACGGATTGATAATTTCCGGAGAGTTAAATCACTTATCAGTGGCGGATGTGCTCCAGTTTATCGGCATGATCGGTCTTTCAGGAAAACTGACTGTTGTTTCCCGTAATGTTAACTCAGAGGTTTATCTTGAGAAGGGACAGATTGTTTTCGCTGCGATAAGCAAGACGGGATACCGCAGGTTTCTTACGGACATGCTCATAGAGGACGGTAGGATTGAGAAGAAACAACTCAATGCAGTGGTTTCTGAAGCCAAGAAGAGAAGACTCCCTGTCGGCAGAATTCTGATCCAGGAGGGTTTTATTACGGAAGATGAGTTGATGGTGTATCTCAAGACCCGGATAGAGGAGGCAATCTTTCACACACTCTCTGTAAGTTCCGGCAACTTCTATCTCGAAGAAGAGCCTCTTCCGCTCAGGCTGAGCGACATAAAGTTCAGGATACCTGTAAGCTCGATCATCCTTGACAGCTTAAGAAAACTTGATGAAAGCAGGGTTGCTGCGGAGATTTTTCACAGTAATGACCTTGTCCCCGTCAGGTTGATAACCAACGTTGAGGTTCTTGAAGACGTATCCCTTGATGAAAAGGAGTTCAAGCTGTTTTCATTGATAGACGGGAAAAGTAGATTAAGTGATATTATAATAAAAAGCAATCTCGATGAACTGGAAGTAAAGAGGATATTTTATTCACTTCAGAAGATAGGTCTGCTTAAGATCTAAGACCGGGGATGAGAGGAGGTAGGCTCCGATGGCAAGGATCCTTGTTGCTGAAGACAGCATCACAGATATTCAGTACATAAAAAATGTGCTGAAGGATACAGGGCATGAGATATCTGCTGCAATGGATGGTGAGGAGGCTGAACGGAAGGCGAGATCGGAAAAATTCGATCTCATAATTCTTGATGTGGTAATGCCGAAAAAGAACGGGTTTCAGGTATGTCGTGACCTGAAAAAGGATGAGAACCTCAAGGATATGCCTGTAATAATGATTACATCCAAATCACAGGAGAGTGATAAGTTCTGGGGAATGAAGCAGGGGGCAAATGAATATATTAAAAAACCCTATGAACCGGCTGAACTGCTTTCTGCAATAAAGAAATACCTGAGTTGATGCAATGGCTGATCATAAAGAAGATAATATCGGGGAAGAACAGAGGATATCACCGGAGATAAAGGCATGCGTTTTTCCCGTGGGTGAGAGGATTTTCAGCCTACCCATCGATAACCTGCTGGAGATTGCCGAGCTGGAAGAGGTTGCTCCTCTTCCCCTGTCTCCTGACTATATTGATGGTATTGCCCACCACAGGGGAGAGGCCATTCCTGTTCTGAACCTTGAAACGGTCTTTGGCATCGAGGAGAAGGCATCTCTGCACAGGTGGTTGCTTATTGTAAGGATAGGGGGAGAACTTGTTGGCCTCTCTCTGAATAACATGCCCGACCTGAGTTATGACTTCAGTGGTGAAGTGATAGATCCGTACAGGTTTTTTGAGAGCTACAGGATACGTTAATGACTATGAAGGGATTGATAGATTTTTTCCTGGCCGAGGCCGAGGAGCACATAAGCAGCCTTGAGAAGGGCTTCCTCACCCTTGAGAAGCATCCCTCTGACGATGAGCTTCTACAGGAACTCTTCAGGTCTGCCCATACTTTAAAGGGCTCTGCGGCTCTCGTGAAGTTGACCGTGATCAGTGAGATCTCCCATGCGATGGAGGACGTGCTTGAGGATATCAGGGATGGAAAGAGGTCTGTTTCAAAGGATGTGATCGAATGGTTGTTACACGCGGTTGACGGTATAAAGCACCTGATCTCCGAGGTGGTTGCAGGGAGGGAGGAAAAGAGGACGATACTGCATGAAATAGTGGAAACCCTGGAGGTTATATCCGATCAGGAAGGCCTCAAAAAAGAGGTTGAAGAGATCCCCTTCCTCGATAAAAAGGTTGATGCTGTTGTTGAGAAGAGACGGCTTGGAAGGAGGAAGGAGGATTTAGAGACAATTTCAAGCTATGTCAGGGTCCATATGGACAATATAGAGAAGATGATGAGTAATATTGGTGAGTTGACGATTCTGAAGAACTATTTTACGTCGGAAACAGATGAAATCTTTAATTTAAGGGATGAGATTGAGTATGCCGGGCGGAGGCTTTTAAGGGAAATAGACGAGTTCGGTGACAGATATTCCTATTCAATTCCCGAGAAGGTGACTTATGTTGATTCACTCCTTGAGGAGTTTCGTGAGCTTGAATTTGACCGTTATGATGAACTGAACCTCTTTGCACGGAAACTTCAGGAGATAACAAGCGATATAACCGAGGCCCTTAAGGGTATCACCGGATTATTTGATAAGTTTACAGGTCATATTCACAGGCTCGGAAGGTTAAGCACAGGGCTGAGGGATCTCGTTTCAGCCGCAAGGATGGAGGAGACGGGCAGGCTTTTTCAGCGGTTTACAAGGGTGGTCCGTGATCTATCTGAACAGAACGGGAAAAAGGTCCGCTATATTGTCAGCGGTGCAGATACAAGGATTGACAGAATTCTTTACGAACGTCTTTTTGAACCACTGCTGCATATAGTGAGAAATTGCATTTCCCATGGTATTGAATTGCCTGAAGAGAGACTCGAGGCCGGAAAGCCTGAGGAGGGCAGGGTGGCGCTCTCTGCCAGGAGGGAAGGAAACACGGTTGTTATAGACGTCAAGGACGATGGTAGGGGTGTTAACCTGAAAAGGGTCTACCTGGAGGCCCTGAAGAGGGGGGCTATTGGGAAGGATGAAAAAGTGACAAGGGCAAGACTGCTGAGTTTCCTCTTTACGTCGGGTTTTTCAACATACGGTGAAACTGATCTGATCTCCGGCAGGGGAGTGGGGCTTGATGTTGTCAGGCAGGCTATAGCCGAGATGAACGGTACAATCGACGTTGCGACGGTGGAAGGAAAGGGAACCATTTTCAGGATAAGACTTCCGCTTTCACTGATAATTGTCAATATAATCCGCTTCAGGGCGGGAAACCTCCAGTTTTCCGTACCATCAACCCTTGTACAGGAACTCGTAGAGGTGAATCAGGACCGCCTTCGGGACGAAGGGGGATATATTACGATTCGTGACCGTGAATATGAGGTCAAAGATCTTGCCGGTATATTTAAATTAAGACCTGATAGGTCAACAGGCACCGTTCCCGCTATTGTCTTCAGCATTTTACCGGGTAAGGAGGTCGTCCTCCTGGTGGATGAGATAGTAGGCCAGGAGGATACCGTCATAAAACCCCTTGGAAGATTCCTTGAGGGGCTCAAGTACTATGCCGGGGTAAGCATTTCAGCAGATGGAAGGCTCACACCTGTGTTAAACCCTACCGGTCTCTTTGATGAGAAAGTTGAGGTTCAAAGGGGCATCCCCGAAGATGTTTCCGGCCGTGCCTTCAAAAACATCCTCGTTGTAGATGACTCACTCAGCGTCCGTAAATTTGTGAGTATACTCCTTGAGCAGAAGGGCTACAGGGCGCTGACGGCGTCAAACGGGCTGGAGGCCCTTCATATTATAGATGAAGAACCTGTGGATCTCATAATTACAGACCTTGAGATGCCGGTAATGCACGGTTATGAACTCCTCGGAGAATTAAAAAGGAGGGGGATGATCGATTCAGTTCCTACTATAGTATTAACATCGAGAAGCAGCGAAAAGCATAGAGAGAAGGCATCTCTTCTTGGGGCCAAGGACTTTATAGTAAAGCCCTTTGAGGAGGCCCGGTTGTTACAGGTGATCAGAAATAATATCAGCAGTCTGCATCTTACCTGAGAGGCACGGGGCTGAGCGATACGCCTCTCGGTAGTCACTATATAGGGCAGTTTTCCCGTCAGGCCTGTCCGGTCAGGTCTTCCTCTCTTCCCTGGAGCAAGAACTTCTCGACGGATGATAGCAGTTCCTTCGAAGATACCGAGAGTCTCTCGGATATGCTTTCAGAGTCCTGAACAAGATTCAGAAGTTCAAGGGAAATCCTGTTGACCGATTCCATCGAGAGGACAACCCTGTCCGTGGTTCCTTTCTGGGATTGTGAGAGGTTGTAAATTTCCGAAACTATGCCCTTTGTTTTATCAATGGCGCGCTCGATTTCTGAAAAAGATGTGCCTGTTTCTGAAGCAAGGGCGGTTTGTCTCTCAACAATTTGCGTCTCCTCTTCAAGGGATGCCGTGATTTCACCTGCCTCTGTCTGGATGGCCCGGATGATGTGGGTGATCTCTTTTGTGGCCTCAGCAGAACGGTCTGCAAGTCCCCTGATCTCTTCGGCAATAACGACAAAGCCCCTCCCGGTATCACCCGCACGTGCCGCCTCGATGGAGGCATTCATGGCGAGGAGGTTTGTCCTTGACGATATCTCTGCTATCAGACCGGAAATGGTTCCGATATCCATAATCCTCTCAGAGAGCATCTTCATCTTCTTATTGATGGTCTGCACGGTTAACCTTATAAGCTGCACACCTTCAATGCTCTGGTTAACCAGCTTTCCACCTTTTGAAGCGGCCTCTGTAGCAAGGGCTGAGATTCTTGTTGCGTCATCGGTTTTTTCAGAGATCTCCACTGTGGCGCCGGCGGTTTCATCGATTGCCCCTGTTGCATCCTTTAGCTGAACCATCTGGTCTTCCGCACCTTCAGACATCTTCTTGAGCATATCCAGCAGGTTGAAGCTGTCTTCACCCACTCCCCTGGCGGTATTCCTGACTTCATTAATAAGAGATGAAAGTTCGTCCATCATGAGATTGAACGCATCGGCTATGGAACCGAATACATCGGCGGTAACCGGGGCCCTCCTGGTGAAATCACCCTCGGATGCGGTACTAACCACGTCGAGGAACTTTATGACATTTTCCTGTGTCTTTTTTCTCTCTTCATCGGTCTGGATATAGCCACGCAGCCTTGCGAGTGTCTCATTCAGGACCGTTGCTATCTGACCTATTTCATCGGTCGATTTTACATCAACCGAGAGATTCACGTTGCCCTCGCTTATTGCACGTATCCCTTTCATCAACGCACTTAACGGCCTGACGATCCTGTTGGACATAAACAGGGAGAGCAACAGGCCAAAAGAGATAGCGAGCAGGTAGATTACCAGTATCTTCCATATATCTTCCCGGATAGCATCAAAGAGGTTCAGTTTCTTGAAGCCGATATTAATCGTTCCATAGGTTGCCACGGGATAGGAGAAATTTCTCACTACCTTCCCGGGGAACTTCACATCACTTGTTATCTCTTTCAACTTCATACCCACCCCTTTTAACTGAGGGGGGATTTTGCCACCGAAGGTATCAGCGAATATTTTTCCATCTTCAAATCTGAAGAAAGCATATTCTATATCCTTGGAGGAGGCTTTTATTTGCCGGGTAATCGTGTTAAGGATCTTGATATCATCCGTTAACATTGCATCCAGGGCCTTTGATGCCACTGAAACGGTATAAAATCTATTCCTCTGGTTTTGAAGAACAGTTAATCTCTTGCCCATTGAATAAGCATAGTAGCCAACAATTGCAGAAACAATTATGGTTATAGACAGCAGCGTGGTAATAGTCAACTTGGCTTTTATCCCCATCCCTTTTATGTCTGTAGGCATATCTGATTCTCCTTTCTTAAATAATAATTGCCGGTATACTGCATCTAATGTGTCCCGTTCTTTTCCTTAAGGTTTACAGTGCCCTGTTTCGATATGATTGCCTGTCCCTCATCACTCAGTGCAAACTTTATAAAGTCTCTCACCATTTTTGACGGCCTTAGCGCGACAGTGAGGTACAGTGGTCTTACAAGCGGATACTTCCCCGTGCCGATATTCTTCTTAGTAGGAGCCAACCCGTTTAATTTAAGAAACTTCAACCCTTTTCTCTTACGGGCGCTCGATATGCCCGAAACTGCTATGGCATCCAGGTGCTTCTCTATATATTTTTCAACAGGGCCGGAACTCTTTTTAATGATGGCATCGGGCCTGAAGTCCTTATTGGCATCCCCGAACACCATCTCTCTTAACATATAGGATACACCACTTATTTTGCTTTTTCTGATAACCACCTTTATCGGCCTGTCCCGTCCGCCGATCTGTTTCCAGTTGGTTATTTTACCGAGAAGGATATCCTTTAACTGCTTTGTTGTTATATTGCTAAGCCTGTTCTTTTTGTTTACGATGACAACAAGGGCATCCCAGGCGACGGGAATAAGCTTTGTGTTCCTCTCAAGTATGTCACCCTTGATTTTATGCCTGCACGAGCCCCCTATGTCTATCCTACCGATCCCGACAGCCCTGATCCCGTAAGTCGCTCCGCCGCCTTTGAGGTGGATCTTTATGCCCGTCTTTTTTTCGTAGGCCTTGGAAAGCTCAGCCATAAAAGCCTTTTTGGTAATTCCGCAGCCTCCCCATATTAGGTTCTTGGAATATCCGGCAGAGGGCGAAAAGACAATGGCTAACAGGAAAAACAGCAAGATGAGGAAGATCTTTTTATTAGCAACCATATTGTTCTCCTTGCTATAGGTTTTTGAAAGAAACGTTAGTTGCCCAGAGAGTATGTCTGTTTACGGGGACAGAAACAGAGATCAAGTGATTTGAAAGGCGCCGATTGTTTGGATCGGGATCGGGAACATTACAGGTTGTGATACTCTCCCCTCTTAGTGAGACACCCAAATATGGTGGCATATATGACCTGTGCAAGTTTAACCACCACTCCGTTATTCTAAGTAAGAATGCAGGTTTCATTATAACCGACAAAGCCCTTATTGTCAATAGCTGCAAGATAGAATTCTTCCTTATCGGTGTCGTCGTTTGTCCGGGAGCCGCTTGACTGATATTTTAGTGATACATGGCATCCCCCCTGTCAATGCCTCCCTCCCGGTTTACCGTATGCATTATGTCATCGATCATTATCTCGTGGATTGCCTCGATCTGCTTCTTTTCAATCTTTAAACTACTTGCGATCATTTCAAAGCTCAAGCCCTGGCTGTAGTGAAGTTCCGCTATCAGGATCTTTAACAGGTCATCCTTTATGATCTGTCGAAGTTCAGCATCTTCCGTATCTATGGTAGAACAGGTATTATCAAACGACAAACCCCTCTGCAGTTTTTCCCTGAGCCTTTTGATTTTCCTGTCATATATCCTCTCCTCTTCTTCAGTGAATTCCTTGTAATCAACCATGGTGGTTCCTTTCTTTTTTGCACATTTTTAATATTTTAACATAGATGGACTTATAAAAAATAAGGGAAAGGGGTCCGGAAGGGCCTCAGGTATAATGATATAATCAGTCAAGCCTTCCGGCCATCAGCCGGAGCTTGCCAATGCAAGTGAAATTTGATTAAATTGCATTCCTTGCCTTCATCCCCGACCAAAGGTCGGGGCCTTTGTCAAGGTGCATTATAGAGGTGTAATATGGAAGTTGTACGGATAATCGGTGCCTTCTTGGTCTTTGCCTTTCTCCATAGCCTCTGTGTGAGGGAGCGAGTGAAGCTGGCGGTTGCAGATTTGCTCGGGGAAGAGTTTGTGAGGGGGTGTTACAGGTTTATGTATACCGTTTTCAGTGTCGTTATCGTTACCCTGACTTTCAGGTATATCCACTCCCTTGAGGATCTTGTTCTTTACAAAGGTCCTTCTCTATTCCGGTGGTCCATGCACATCATTCAGTTTGGGGGATTAATATTCGGTGTCATGACCTTCAGGGTGATTGACGGTATGGAGTTCACCGGATTACGTCAGGTTACCGCCTTTCTCCGGAAACGGCCAGTTTTGGGTGATATCGAGGGGATTAGGGGAACCCTGCTGATCCAGAGAGGATGCCTGTGGCTAACAGCTTAAATTGAAAGGTAATTTATGGCACGCCCAGGAGGATTCGAACCCCCAACCTACGGATCCGTAGTCCGTCGCTCTGTCCAGTTGAGCTATGGGCGCTTAGTTGATTTTAAGGGATTTTCCAGCTGTTAGTCAATCTAATAATCTGAGGATGCAGGAGGGTTGAAACATCATGGAAGCTTTGTCCACCCCTCAGGGTTCGTTGCCCGAATCATAAGTTGTCATCCCTGAAAGCAATTCACGGCAGGCTCCGAACCCGTTGCAGGGCAGCGCAACCGGATTTTTCATAAGACCGTGAACCGGGTTCAGAATATGCTGAACTTGAAATATTTATGGGGATTTTTCCTTATGTCTCTTATCAGCTTATTCAGTTCATCGAGCGTATTTTTCAGTTCAGTTGTGAGCTTGTCTTCTGTAAGCAGGCTCCCCATCAATCCCTCCCCCCTGTCAATCCTGGAGAGGATAATGTCCATTTTGCGGGTAACGGAATTTATATTCTCATAAAGACTCTTGTCTTCGATGAATTTTTTCAGGGTGCCCTCTGATTTTTCGAGATCTTCTGCAAACCTTTGAAGGGACGTTGTCGTACTCAGAAAACGATCGTAGAGGGCGGGGTCCTTGATCAACTTATAAACAGTTCCTTCTGACTCCTTAAGGGAAGAGGTAAAGAGTCTTACATCTTTGGCGGATGCCGAGAGATCGAGGTAAAGTGTGTCATCCGTCAGGAGTTTGCCTGCAGTTCCGGTTCCGGAGGTGAGGTTTTCGCTCAGTTTGTTAAGGTGCTCCGCTGTCTCCTGCAGGTTGTCATATATGGCTGGGTCTTTAAGGAACTTGGCAACCGAGCCTTTGCCTCCTTCAATTTTTTTGAGAATCTCTTCAAGCATGCTTACAAAGTCGGAGATCCTTCTTATGGATTCCTGGCTTGTTTCTACGATATCCTTTAATTCGATCTGTGAAAGGCCGATGATTGTTCCATTCGGGCCGATGAGGGGGGAGTCTTTGGACCCGGGACTTATCTCCACATATTTGTCTCCAAGGAGCCCGAGGGTAAGGATGGTCGCAACAGAGTCCTTCCTGATATATTTTAATGTTTCGGGTTTTATGGCCATTGTGATCCTTATCTTCTGCTGAGGTATGAATTCAAGGGACTTGACAGCGCCTATTTCAATGCCGGAGAACCAGACCGGCGCACCTCTTCGCAGTCCCTTGACATCCTTAAAGGTTGCGTGTATTTTTGTCTTGGGGGCAAAGAGTTCCCCGATGTTGCCTGCAAATAGTACGGTTATAAAAAGCACAAGGAGGGCTGATGTTACCACGATGCCTACCTTGAGTTGGGCCCAGTTCAGGGCCTTTTTGTGGTTATACATGCATCACCTCTCAACAGTATGAGTTCGTTTATGAACGTTTGCAGTTGCCTGTTTTCCGTAGATACGAGTTCATTAATATTTCCGTCGAACTCTATTTTACCAGCCTTGAGGTATAAAAACCTCTCTGCTATTCGTGCTGCGTCCGTCACTTTGTGTGTTACCACGATAACGCCTTTACGTTGGGGTGGGGTTCCCGCTGAGAGTTCATTGATAAGGCTGCAGATGTTTTCCGCTGACAGGGGGTCGAGCCCGGTGGTGGGTTCATCATAAAGGATCATCTCCGGTTCACAGGCGGCAAGGGATCTGGCAATGGCTACACGCCTCTGCATACCCCCGCTTAACTCGTCGGGCATAAGATACAATGCCTCCTCTATACCAACCCTTCTTAACATCTCCTTGACCTTTTTTTCAATCTCCTCTTCAGAAAAGTTGTAGTATTCCCTGAGGCAGAAGGCCACGTTTTCATACACGTTAAGTGAGTCGAAAAGGGCGCCCTCCTGAAAGACTATGCTGAACTTCATTCTTATATCACGCAGTTGCGATTCATTAAGGACCGTAATATCCCGGCCATCGACTAAAATGCTTCCACTGTCCGGCTGGATGAGACCGAGAATGAGTTTCAGTATGGTTGTCTTCCCCTCCCCGCTGCCTCCCAAAATGGCGACCTTTTCATGGAATTCAGCCTTGAAGCTCACTTCGTTAAGGACCACCTTCTCCCCGAAGGACAGGCTTACTTTATTGAATTCAATCATACCCGCATGCCCAGGATAAACATGAGAATCCTTGTAAGTGCGAAATCCGTTACGATTATCATTATGGTCGACAGCACAACGGATGTGGTGGTTGCCCTCCTGAGGCCCCTTGCCCCACCCCTTGTCGAAAGCCCCATGTAGCAGCTTATGCAGGCGATGAGATAGCCGAATATAAAGGGTTTTGCAATCCCTGAAAATATATTGTTGAAGTCCATTATATCCTTGATCTGGCTCCAGTATAATGAGCCGCTTTGATGACTTACAAACACGGCTATATAGTATCCCCCGAACAATGAAACCGCATCTCCCACGATTGTCAGCAAAGGAAGCATAACAATGGCGCTCAGCACGCGAGGGGTTACAATTTTTTTTACAGGATCAACACCGAATACCCTGATTATATCCACCTGATGCCCGAGAACCATTGAGCCGATTTCGGAAGCCATGCCGGAACCGACCCTTCCCGCAAAACTGAGGGCTATAGCAACAGGACCTATTTCTCTTATTATGGCAACACCGACGATCTTGCCTGTATACATGTTCAGCCCCAGCACAGAGAGTTCAGCAGAGATCTGGAGGGAGAGAGCCATGCCGATAAACAACGAGACGAGTACAATCAGGAAGAAGGATCCGGATCCGGCGTAGTCCATCTGTTCGATGGTTTCCCGCAGATAGAAGGGTTTTCGGAAGACCCCGAAAGGGGCCTTTATGCTGAGGGCATAGAAATTCTGAAGGTCATAAACAAGTTCCCTGAGATTCATGTCTGTCTCCAGGATGATAGAATGCTATTATAATAACACAAGTCAGGTGATGTCGGCCGGAAGCCGGCCCTTACAAAGCACCTTGTCTAAAGCCCCGGCCTTTGGTAGGAGAGTTTGATTAAATTTTCAAAACCCCACCCCGAAATATCGGGGCTGTGGGGTTTCCTCATGTACCCCTTTGGAAAAGGGGGGTTCAGGGGGGATTTTTGAAACTAATAATTTTTACCTGACGATACCCCGCCCCGAAATATCGGGACGGCGGGGAGGTTCATTTTAAGGTGTGTCTTTCCCGGGAAAAGGGTTCCTCAGGTTGACATCGTCTGTGCTTTCTGATAACATCAGCAATAGGGCATGATTTTCAAGACACTGATAAAAAAGAAGCTCCCACGCTTCCTCGATGCTGTAAACAGGAACTACAGACTGATAGCGCCTGAGCAAAAGGGCAGGGAGACATACATCTTCAGACCCTACTCACGGTTTTCAAATGTGGCCCTCGAGTTTCTGCGCACCATTATTCCGCCCAAGCAGTTCTTCTTTCCTCCAAAGGAGGGTCTCTTCCATGTAAAGGCAACGTCCGGGATCGAGGTCGGCACAGAGGAAGCGCCCTTCAGCATCATCTTCGGCCTTCATTCCTGCGACCTTCACGGCATAGACATCCTGGATAAGGCTTTTTCATACGGGGGCAGGGACTCTTTTTACTGGAGACGGCGTGATAAGTTCGGCTTTATCGGGCTCAGTTGTCTGCCTGATAAATACTGTCTCTGCAAATCAATGCATACGGATTTCATTGTGGATATTTACGACCTCTTTCTCTATACCCTCGACGAGGTCTACATGGTAAGCGTCCGGTCTGCGCTTGGTGATGACATGTTGAGACTCCGCCCCGAGTTGTTCAGCGAACCCACGGAAAAAGAGATAGCCGAGTACAAGGAGAGGATACGGACAAGGGAGGCCATGTTTACACGCATCATGGATATCACTAACCTTGCCGATCTCCTGACCCTTGAGTACAAGAGCGATGTATGGGAGCAATACAGTCACCGCTGTCTCTTCTGCGGCAGTTGTGTAATGGTCTGTCCCACCTGTCAGTGCTTTGATGTTTATGACTCCACGGACCTGACGACAGCCACCGCTACAAGGTGGCGCAGGTGGGATGCTTGTATGCGCAAGGACTATGCCCTCGTTACGGGGGGGCACAATTTTCGCGGCGCAAGGCCGGAGAGATTCAGGTTCAGGTATCTCCATAAAGAGATGGGGTTTGCCGAGATGCACGGCAAGGCGACATGCACGGGCTGCGGCCGGTGCAGTGAGACGTGCCCTGCAGGGATAGACATGGTGGAAGTAGTAAGGAGCATAAGGGAATGAGCCTTGTACCACAGACAGCCACCCTTGTAGAGAAGAGGTATCTCGACACGCAGCACAGCCTCTTCAGGTTCGTCTTTGACGACGGGGGCCGGAGGGAGTCTTTCTCCTTCAGGCCGGGACAGTTCGTCATGCTCAGCGTCTTCGGCGTGGGTGAGGCCCCGATATCCATCACCTCGGGGCCTGATGAAAAGGGTTTTGTGGAACTCTGTGTGAGGAAGGCGGGCAGGGTTACGAGTGTGCTCCACAGGCTTGAGGAAAATTCAAAGGTAGGGATCCGCGGCCCCTATGGTAACGGTTATCCCGTTGAGGTCATGGAGGGCGGAAACCTCCTGATAGTGGCCGGGGGGCTTGGAATAGCACCGCTGAGGTCGCTTATCCGGTATATGCTCTACAGAAGGGAGCGTTTTGGAGAGGTCGGTATCGGTTATGGTGCAAGGGACCCCGGGAGCGTTCTGTTCAGCGGAGAGATGCAGAACCTGGTGATGAGGAGCGATATAAGGTGTATGCTCTCTGTGGACGGTCTGCCGAAGAACAGCCCCTGGCAGGGCTATGTCGGCAGGGTTACGGAACTCCTTGACAGGATTAATATGCCGCTCAACGACACATCCGTGGCCATCTGCGGACCACCCGTGTTCTATAAGTTTGTCCTTGACAAGCTCCTCGGTCTCGGTTATTCCAAGGGGCGTATCTACATGTCTCTTGAGCGCAGGATGGAGTGCGGCCAGGGCAAGTGCGGACACTGCGTGGTGGGTCACAAGTACACCTGTATCGAGGGGCCGATATTTACATACTGGGATGCGATAAATCTGCCGGAGATCTTTTGAGATTGTTATGGCTATGGAAAAACCCAAATTAGGGCTTTATTCCCTGACATCCTGTTCAGGAGACATCCTTGAGATAACCAATCTCGAGGAGGACCTCCTCAAGGTGCTTGAGCTTGTCGAAGTGGTTGACCTCAATGTGGCCATGCCATCTACAGGCAGGGGTCCTGATATCGCCCTTGTGGAAGGGGCTGTCACCCAGGCGGAAGAGTCGGTGTTTCTCAGGGGCCTGAGAAAGAGGGTCAAGTACCTCGTTGCCATAGGCACCTGTGCATGCACGGGCGGTGTGATAGCCCGCGGGCCGAAGAAGAGAAAGGGCTGGTTAAGAGATGTCTATCCAGTGACGGGTGAGGGCTTCACATCCGGTTTTCCGCGGCCTGTCAGAGACGTCGTGCCTGTGGATTTTTCAATCCCCGGCTGTCCTATAGAGAGGACTTATTTCATGCACTGCCTTGGTTACCTGCTGAAGGGAGTGATGCCGGAGGTGCCAAACTATCCGCTCTGCATGGAGTGTAAGATAAAGGGCAACGAGTGCCTGCTGAGGTACAGGGGACAGCCCTGTCTTGGTCCTGTCACAAGGGCCGGCTGCGGTGCAAGACAGCCCTCGCTGGGCAGGCCCTGTGACGGCTGTTTCGGTGCCTATGATGATGCAAACAGGGAGGCCCTTGTGGAGATATTCAGGCAGATGGGCCTTGGAGAGGATGAGATAAAGGAGAGGTTCGGCCTCTTCTGGGAAAGGGGACGATGAAGAGACAACTCATGGCAAGGGTGGAAGGACACGGGCGTATAGGTCTCAAGATAAAAGGCCGGCGTGTGGAGTCTGTGGAACTCGACATACTTACCCCTCCGAGGCTGTTTGAAAGGCTTATCGTGGGCAGGCACTTCAATGATGTGCCCACCATAGTCTCAAGGATATGCTCCATCTGCTCCGCCTCACACAGGGTTGTCTCTGTAATGGCCGTCGAGGACGCCTTTGGCGTGAAAGTGCCCGCAGAGGCCGTGCTGTTAAGGGAGCTGTTGCTTCATGCCGAGACGCTTGAGAGTCACGGGCTGCACCTCTTTCTGCTTGCGCTGCCTGATTATTTCGGCTACGGCTCTTTTCTCGATATGGCAAAAGACCGGCCTGATGCCGCCTCCCTCGGCTTTAAGATAAAAGGCATCGGAAACAGGATACAGGAGGTCGTCGGAGGGAGGGCGATCCACCAGATAACACCCGTGGTGGGTGGCATGAGTGCAGCGCCCTCCGGACCCGCCTTGAAGCGTATTGCGCAGGAGGCGGGATCCCTCATTGAGGATGTTGCCGGGTTTTTGTCAAAAGAGATCCCTGCGATTCAGTACACGGACCTTGCCGGGGTCAAAAACCGGGTATCCCTTGCGGGCAGGAAGGGGTACGGCTATACAGGGGGGGATATTCTCATAAACGGTAAGGAAAAGGTAAAGGTCCGGGATTTCTACGGGAAGTTCCATGAATCGGACCTTCCGCCATCTTATGTAAAACACACCCTCTATGGCGATGAGCCTTTTATGACGGGTGCCCTGCCGCGGATTCTCAATTCGGGCGGCAAACTCAAAGGCAGGGCCGGGGTTCTTCTTAAGAGGCTCGGCATCAGGAAGAGCCGGAGTATATATATGAATAACATGGCCCAGGGTGTTGAGATAGTATTCTCCCTTGAGAGTGTGGTGGATATTATAAGCGACCTGCTTGATTCCGGCCTTCCAAGCGGGCAGGACGGCGGCATTACGGCTGAATTCACCCCCCGCTCCGGCACGGGCACGGCAGCTATCGAGGCCCCGAGGGGTCTGCTTGTACATACCTACACCCTCGACGAAAAAGGGCATGTGACCGAGGGCAACATAACTACTCCCACGGCCATGAACCTTGCGGATATGGAGCGCACCCTCAGGGGTATGGCCGATGCGCTTATAAAAGATACCACGGATATAAAACCGGCGCTTGAGACGCTCGTTCGTGCCTATGACCCCTGCATATCCTGCTCGGTGCATATCCTGACGCTATAGCTTGGGGAGTGGAGAACAACCGCCGCAACTCCCCCTGTTTATCCGACGGAAGCCGGCATGTTCATCGGTATGCAAAAAGAGCTTTTTATAACCTCCGCTTCAACCCGGGGAAATTTAATAGAAGGAAAGAGTCGGCATATGTATGGGTATTAAACAGAAACCCCATAAGGGCCGGATAATCAGAGATGATCCACGGGTATGGAGATGAGTGACAGACTTAAATACGAGAGATTCCTTTGGTTTCATCACAGGATGAAGGCAATGAGGTATCCCAATGCCGGACATCTCGTTGAAAAGTATGAGATATCTTCCCGTACAGCACAACGGGATATCGAGTTCATGCGTGACAGACTCAATGCACCCCTTGAATATAATCATGAAAAGAGAGGGTATTTTTATAGCGACAGTTCCTACCAGCTCCCATCTCTATGGTTTACCGAAGATAATATCGTAGCCCTGTCCCTGGCAGTCAGGCTTGCCTCTTCTGTTCCCGATACCGAAATTAAGCAAAAGCTCTGTGAGCTTCTCAAGAGGATACTCAACTTGAGCGATAGTGACGAGAAACTCTGTTTTGATGATATATCGGAGAAGATATCTGTGAAGAACACCGAGTATTCGAGGGTTGATGAAGAATATTTTCACGAGATTGTCAATGCACTGTTCAAAGGGAAGCCACTGACAATCGCCTATTATTCGCCCCACAAGGATGAACGGACCGTGAGAACTATTCTGCCTCTGCATCTATTGCAATATATGGGAAGCTGGCATTTAATCGCTTATTGTACAAAGAGAAAATGGATCAGGGACTTTATGATATCGAGGATTAAACACCTGGTACCTGCCTCGGAAGAGATAACACTCCCTGAGAACCTTCCGTCCATAAAGGAGTATATAAGGAAAAACTTCGGGATAATGCAGGGAGGAGAGGCTAAGGAGATATGCCTGAGGTTTTCGCCTTCAGTTGCCGAGTGGGTGCGGGAGCAGGTATGGCACCCATCACAGGAGGTCTCCTCTGAAAGCGATGGCAGCCTCGTTATGAAGTTTCCGGTTGCCGACTTCAGGGAGATAAAGAGGAATATATTGAGCTATGGATCAGATGTAAGAGTCGTCTTCCCGGAAGAGCTAACAAAGGAGATAAAAGAGGAGATTGACCGGATGGGGAGGATTTATTGAGAGGGCAGAAGAGAGGAAAACAGAGGAGAGCTGATGTAGTCTGTTGTGCTCTCCCTTCCAACTAACTCCTGGCTGTACAGACACTGTACAACAAGGATTGAGAAGACTGAAACATGACATATCCAAAAAATATTCTGTTGGAATAAATTTGCATATATGTAAGAAAAATGATAAAATGTAAGAAAAAGATACAGAAGAGGGATATAATGCCTATTGCAACACTAACATCGAAAGGACAGATGACGATACCAAAGGAAGTGAGAAGAGCCTTGAACCTGAAACCGTCTGAGAAGGTCATCATTGTTGTCGAGGGGGATCAAGCGGTTATTAAACCTCTCAGGGGCAATATCCTCGATATCGGCGGCTCTATAAGGATACCCGGCAAGGAGAAACCCATAGATTTTCACAAAGTTAGAGAAGAGGTGAAAAAAGAGGTTGCCAGAAGGGTGGCTGCAGGCAAATAATCTATGGGAAAGAAGTTTATTGATACAAACATATTCCTCAGGTATCTGACCAAAGATGACCCTTCAAAGTATGACAAGTGCAGGAAAATCTTTAAGAAAGCGATTGAAGGCAAAACAGCCCTTGTAACGTCAGGGATGGTAATTGCTGAACTGGTATGGACCCTTTCATCTTATTACAGGGTTCCCAAGGCCGATGTTATTGAAAAGATTTCAATTATAGTCAGCACCGGGAGCCTGTATATCCCTGACAAGGATATCATTGCGGATGCCCTCGTCCTTTACAGCATGAAAAACATTGATTATATTGACGCCTATAATGCTGTTTTTATGAAATATCATGATCTTTCAGAGATCTATTCATATGACGAGGACTTTGATGTAATCAAAGGAGTTAAAAGAGAGGAGCCGTAAATGGATAGTGCATATATTTGAAATCTACTACAATATAAGCCTTAAAACTCCTTAATTTGGAGTTAAAAGATGATAAAAAATTCTGAGATACTTAAAAAATTTGAAGATAGCCTTATCAGAGATGAGGGGAAGCTCACCTTTGATAAGGCAATAAAGCTCTTTACTTCCATGTGGAATGAAGGGGTAAGGCTTGGTGTGCTACCTCCCAAAGAACCCCTGGAAGGGATAGAAGTAGATATACGGATTGCAAAGGTGCTGAATTCATGTTTGAAGAGACCCTC
>VAPE01014747.1_pt1 | contig 25881 bp, 19 predicted proteins | sample 3393911 | NCBI WGS metagenome assembly VAPE01 (sample SAMN08290436, study PRJNA428436) | hydrothermal vent metagenome | isolation source: Deep-sea hydrothermal vent chimney | place: Atlantic Ocean: South-mid Altantic Ridge
GGCCGGCGGAACCGTCCATATTGACGTAGCAGCAACTCTAATACCGCCCCATTCGCCGCGGTGCCGCCGCCGGCCTTGTCCCGGGCCGGCGCCATACCGCAACTCCGGCATCGCCCGGCCTTCACCACCACGCCCATCCGCAACCCGTTTCGTCCCGACACACGACCCCGCGCACCCCATACCGGCTCCGGCGCCGCCGGCAACCGAATCGTCATCATCCGATCACCTTCAGGTCATCACGCCGCCCTACCCTGGCTCGCGTCCCGACCTGCGGTGACCGGTGCGACCCGGCGAATCCGCGAGGCGGGAGTCCCACCCACTGCCGCGCGGGCCGCAACGGATAAGTAAACGCCGAGCGGCGCGGCAAACGCACTGGAGAACCGATTCATGCAAATGCGAAACCTGCATCACATCAAAACCGGGGCGCTCGCTCTGGGCGGACTCATGCTCGGTGCATTCGGCGCATTCGGTCCGACGGCGCATGCGCGTCCGGCGGCCACACCCATCCGACACCTGGTCGTCATTTTCCAGGAGAACGTCTCCTTCGATCACTACTTCGCCACCTACCCGCATGCCGCCAACCCGCCGGGCGAGCCCCGCTTCACCGCGGCGCACGGCACGCCGTCGGTCAACGGCCTCACCCGTTACCTGCTCACACACAACCCGAACAGCGCCAATCCCTTCCGCCTCGATCGCTCGCAGGCGATGACCTGCGACATGGACCATGCCTACGCCGCCGAGCAGCACGCCGCCGACGCGGGCCTCATGGATCGCTTCGTCGAGTCGACCGGCGCGACCTATGACGGCTGCAACCCGGCGCAGGTGATGGGCTACTACGACGGCAATACCGTCACGGCGCTGTGGAACTACGCGCAACGCTTCGCCATGAGCGACAATTCGTTCGGCACCACCTTCGGGCCCTCGACGGTCGGCGCCCTCAACTTGGTCGCGGGGCAGACCCACGGGGCCACCCCCGCCAACCTGCCGAACAAGGTCGCCAACGGGACCGTGATCGGCGACCTGAATCCGACCTACGACGACTGCTCGCCGACCGACAAACCGACCTTGGCCATGCGCGGGACCAATATCGGCAACCTGCTCAACGCCGCGCACGTCACCTGGGGATGGTTCCAGGGAGGCTTCCGGCCGACGGCGCGCACCGACGGGAAGGCCGTGTGCGGAGCCACGAGCACCAACATCGCCGGCCGGACGGTGTCCGACTACAGCCCGCACCACGAGCCGTTTCAGTATTACGCGTCGACGGCCAACCCGCATCACCTGCCGCCCACCGCGGTAGCCATGATCGGGCGCACCGACCGGGCCAAACACCAGTACGACCTGCGCGATTTCTGGGCCGCGGCACATGCCGGCAATCTACCGGCGGTGAGTTTCCTCAAGGCCAAGAAGTACCAGGACGGCCATGCCGGCTACTCGGACCCGCTCGACGAGCAGACCTTCCTCGTGCGGACGCTGAACCGGCTCCAGCGCCTGCCGCAGTGGAAGCACACCGCCGTAATCATCTCCTACGACGACTCCGACGGCTGGTACGACCACGTGCTCGCCCCGATCGTCAACCAGTCCAACGACCCGAACTACGACGCCCTGACCGGTCCCGGCACCTGCGGGAGCGCGGCCACCGGCGCCTATCCCGACCGTTGCGGCTACGGTCCGCGCCTGCCGCTGCTGGTGATCTCGCCGTGGGCCCGGGAGAACTTCGTCGACCACGGCATCACCGACCAATCCTCCATCCTGCGCTTCATCGAGGACAACTGGCACCTGGGTCGCATCGGCGACCAATCCTTCGACGCCAAGGCCGGTTCGCTCCGGAACCTGTTCGACTTCCGCGGCGGTGCGCACATGCGCCGGTTGTTCCTGAGCCCGCGCACGGGCGAGCGGGTAGACCACAAGCGCGGGGGTGACGACGCATCTATGGGCGAGTGATCCCACCCGCCGGGCGGCCCTGCGAGGGGCCGCCCTTTTTTCATTTCCGCAGCCTATCGTCCCTCTGACCGATCAGACATAATTTAAATTGTGGGCCGCTGAGAATGAAGCGATGCTTGCATCGGCGCGGGGGTCGGGGGTAATCTTTACACCGACGGCGAAGGAGTTCGCCGCGGCGCGCGCCGGAATCGCCCTCTCGGCTGATAACTCCTGCTACGGGTGGCAGCTGTTGGAGCCGCGGGAATGGTGCCCCGTGTGAGGAGGGTGTGTGCCGGATCTCGTTCATCATCTGCTTGCCAATCTTCTCCAAGTCGCCTTTCTGGTCCTCTTCTCGCCGCTGGTAAGCGGCGTACTCGCTCGCATCGAGGAGATGTTGCAGGGCAAACACGGTCCGAGCATCTTTCAGGGCTACCGCGACATCGCCAAGCTCTTCACCAAGGAAGAGTTGATTTCCGAAGACTCCTCCTGGGTGTTTCGCTTCGCACCGCCGATACAGTTCGTGATGCCGATCTTCGTCGTCCTGCTGGTGCCGGCGCTCACCGCCTATCCGTTGTTCTTCGCCTTCATGGGCGACATGGTCGCGGCCGGCTTCTTCCTTGCGCTCGGTGGATTCTTCGTCGCGCTGGCGGCCATGGACACCGGAAACGTATACGGCCCGGTCGGGGCAAGCCGAACGCGCATGGTCGGCTTTCTCTCCGAACCGGTGTTCATCATGGTATTCTTCAGCGTCTCCTATATCGCCAATTCGACCATCCCCTATGCGGTGAACGCCGCGTTCTCGGCGTCCTGGGCGACGAGTCTCGAGCCCGCGCACCTGCTGGTACTGGTCGCCTTCTTCATGCTCATCCTCGCCGAGAACGACCGCATTCCGGTCGACAGCGCCGCCGGGAAAATCGAGATCGCCATGATCGGACATTCCAAGAACCTCGAGTATTCGGGGCCGGGCGCCGCCCTGATGAAATGGGGCGGGTCGATGAAACTGATGCTGCTCGCGATCATCTTTCTCAACGTGCTGCTCACCCCCTGGGGGCTCGCGACCACCATGGCCTGGAGCGACATCTTCCTCGCCATACCCCTGGTACTCGCAAAGATACTGGTGTTTCTATTGGTGCTGGCGACCGTCGAGATGAGTCTCGCGAAGTTGCGCCTGTTCCGCATCAGCGAGTTCCTGGCCACCGCCTTCGTGATCTGCGTGTTCGCGATGAGCGTCAGACTGGTGGGAATCGCATGAGCGCGCAGGCACTGGAACTCGCCCGCGCGTTCGACGGCTTTTTCGCCGCGCTGTTCGTGCTCGCCGGCCTGGGCGTAATCGTGGCACGGCAGATGCGCGGCACCCTGTATCTGTTCATGTCGCATGCACTGATGCTCAGCGCCTCGGCCGTCGTGCTCGCCGTGGCTCTGCACAGCACCCATCTCGCCTGGGTGGCGCTGATCACCTTCAGTACCAAAGTGGTGGCCGTGCCGTTGGTGTTGGTCTGGGCGACGGGCGCCAAGGTCTATGGGCGGCGCGAAGTCGACCACGTGCTTTCCGTCCCCCTGTCGCTGTTGATCGCCGCCGGGCTGGCGTTCGCCGCCTGGATCGTGAGTCAGCCGCTGGTCCATGCCATCCCCGGACGGCCCTTCGCGGCGATCAATTTGCCTACCGGCCTCATAGCGATCTTCTTCGGGGCCTTCACGGTAGCGGTACGCCGCGAGGGCGTGGCTCAGCTCATGGGCCTGCTGATCATGGAAAGCGGCGCCTTTTTCGCGTCGATCTCGATCGTTCATGACCTGACCATCATCGCCGAGATCGCCGCGGCGGTGGACGTCCCCATCGCGGCGTTGGTCATCGGGCTGCTCCTGCGTTCCATAGGGGCGGTGACCGGCAGCACCCGCGTCGGACACATGGCCACCTTGCGCGAGCGCCGTTGATGGTACTCACCCTCATCCTCATCCTTCCGATCGGCGCGGCGCTGCTCACCGTGGCGCGCCGCCGCGCCGCGCCGTGGGTCACCCTGGCCTCCGCCCTGGCGGTGCTGGGTCTGGCCGTCGTCGCCGCGCGGGACGTGATGGCGACCGGGCCGCTGGTGGGGGCGCACGGCGGATTTACGCTGGATGCACTGGGTGCGCTGTATCTGCTGCTCGTCGCCTTCGTGGGCGTGACCGCTTCGTTGTATTCGATCGGCTACCTCGAGGCCCGCCACCGCGAGGCGGGCCGTGTTGCGCCCCGCTACCGCCAGTATTACCCGCTGTTCAATCTCTTCCTCGCTTCCATGCTGGCGGTGCCCCTGCTTACCAACCTTGCGGTGATGTGGATAGCGATCGAACTCACCACCATCTTCTCCGCCTTCCTGGTGGCCTACGAAGACCGCGCCGAGGCACTGGAAGCGGCCTGGAAGTACGTCGCCCTCACCACCATGGGCGCGATGATCGCGCTGCTGGGTATCCTGGTGATCTACTACGGCGTCCACCATGCGGGCCAACCGCCGAGCTGGGCGGGACTGGTCGCCGCCGCGCCGCACATACCGCCTGCGGTACTGCTCACCGGCTTCGTGCTCGCGCTGGTCGGCTTCGGCGCCAAAGCCGGCTTGGTGCCGATGCACACCTGGCTCCCGGATGCACACAGCCAGGCGCCGGCTTCGATCTGTGCGTTGCTCTCCGGTGTGGAGACCAGCGCCGCGCTGTACATGATTCTGCGCCTGTACCCGGCGCTGGCGCGCAACCCCGGCATCCCCGATGCAAACGCCTGGTACCTGGTCGCCGGCCTCATGTCGGTGGGAGCGGCCGCGCTCCTCATTCTTCAGGTCACCGATTTCAAACGCCTGTTCGCCTACTCCACGGTGGAGCATATGGGCATCATCCTCACCGCCTGCGGACTGGGCACCCCCGCCGCCCATCTGGGTACGGTGTACCAGCTTTTCGCCCATGCCCTGACCAAGTCATTCTGCTTCTATGCCGCGGGCCTCGCCGCCGTCACCCTGGGCACGCAGCGTATACGCGGCAGCAGCGGGCTCCTCAGCAGTTCGCCGCTGGTCGGTTGGGCGTTGCTGCTGGGTGCGCTGGCCATCGCCGGCGCACCGCCTTTCGCCATCTTCATTTCCGAGTTTCAGATTCTGCGCGCCGGGTTCGGAGCCGGCGAGTACCTGGCCACGGGCCTGCTGACCGTTTTCATCGTGGTCGCCTTCATCGCCATCGTGTATCAGATCGGCGGCATCGTGTTCCGCCAGCCCGCGCCCGAGCGCGCCCCTGCTCACCCGCTCCCGGTGAGCAGCGTGTTTGCGATGGCGATCGCCTTCCTGCCGCTGCTGGTATTCGGCTTCTATCTGCCGCCGCCGCTGCTGCGGCTGGTCCACCAAGCCGCCGCCCTGCTCGGAGGCACGCCGTGAACCGACTCGCGACATTGGCCGCGGCGCTGGCCGATCATCCGGGCCTCGAGTCATCCCGGCTCACGCAAGATCAACTGGAACTTACCGCGGTGCCCGGAGCGGTTTCGGTGCTCGTGGAATTGCTGACTCACGAGTACGGCTTCGAGTTTGCGACACTGCTCGCCGAGGATCTCGATTGCGGCTTTACCCTGCATTATTCCTTCTTCCATCCGGCGGATCACGTGCTCGTCTCGATCGGGACGAGCGCAAGCGGGGAACTGCCGACCATCAGCGACCGCATCTATGCGGCCGACTTGTACGAGCGCGAGGCCGAGGATCTGTTCGGGCTGCATTTTTCCGGACATCCCTTCCTCGGGGACTTCGTGCTCCATGACGACGTCTGGCCGGAGGCCGTAGCGCCGATGTGCCGGCGCTACGCCGCGACGACCCCGTCGGCGAGTGCCGAGCGAGCCTCCACGTGGCACCCGCGGCGCCAACTCACCGAATCCGGGAGTGTCGTGTTTCCGATCGGACCGGTGTGGGGCGATTACCTCGAGGCGGGGCTCTACGTGCTCGAAGGACCCGGCGAACAGATCCGCCTCGCCCACACACGACTGTTCTACAAGTACCGGGCGGTGGAGAAGATCGCCGAAGGCCTGCCGGTGCCCGCCGTGCTGCTGCTCGCGGAACGCTTCAGCGGCAACGCCGCCGTGGCGCACGCACTGGCCTTGTGCCAAGCGGCGGAGCGTATCTCGCACACGACGGTACCCGAGCGGGCGCGTCGCCTGCGCGTGGTGCTCGCCGAACTCGAGCGCATGCGCTACCACATGGCGGTGCTGGCGGAGCTTGCCGGTTCCACCGGCCTGGCGATTGGAAAGGCCATGGGCCAGGAATTGGAAGAGGCGCTGCTGCGCCTCGCCGCGCGCGTCGGCGGCCACCGTTACTTGTTCGGCCTGATCGCCCCCGGCGGGCTCGCTCGCGACCTGGATGCCGGCGCACTGGCGACGCTCGGCGCCGAACTCCCCTCGCTCCTGATACGTATACGCCGATACCAACGGCTGCTGGAGGCGAGTTCGAGTTTTCTCGACCGCATCGAGGAGGTGGGCGCACTCGATGCGACGCTCACCGCGCGCTACGCCACCGTCGGCCCGATCGGACGCGCTTCCGGTCGTACCCTGGACCTGCGCTGCGCCCTGCCCTATGCCGGCTACGCGAGCCTGCCCCCCGCAGTGGCGGTAGAATCCGAAGGGGACGGCTACGCGCGCATGCGGGTGTTCTTCCATGAAATCGAGGACTCGGGCGCGTTGATAGGCGCGGCGCTCGACGCGCTGCCGACCGGCGCGGCGACCGCCGGCTGGGAGCCGTGCGAGGGTTCCGCCCTCGGCTGGGCCGAGGCGCCGTCCGGAGCGTTCTTCGACTGGCTGCGACTCGACGCCGACGGCCGTGTGCAACGCTGGTCGGCCGGCACGCCGGGATACCGTAACTGGCACGCCTTCCACCGCGCGGTGGAGGGCGCCGCATTCCAGGATTTCCCGATCATCATGGCGAGCTTCGGACTTTCGGTGGCGGAGAACGATCGCTGATGGCCAACTGGGTAGCACACAGTCTGATCGACGGTATCCGCAGCGAACCCGGCCTCGACGCCGGGCGCCTGCCGGCGGGCGCGACCCCCGGCCGAGCGGTATCGCAGCCGCTCGCGGCACAGGCCGCGGCACGAATGGCCGCAATCTGCCCCAGCGGAGCGATAACGGCGCGCGGGGATGCGGTCGACGTGGATTTCGTACACTGCGTGCATTGCCAGCGATGTCGCCGGCCCGACGGTGATCTCGCATGGCGGGAAGATGCGCGATGGGGCGCATGGCGTGATGCGGCGCCCAACCCCTTGCCGCGCCGCTTCCGCCGCTCGGTCCATGTGCGCTACCTCGACGCCGGTGCTTGCGGCGCTTGCATGGGCGAAGTGCGTCTGATCGACGCGCCGCCGTACAACCTGCATCGCTACGGTATCTTCATCACAGCCACGCCGCGCGACGCCGACGTATTGCTGGTCGCCGGGCCGGTCACCGAGGCGATGCGCCTGCCGTTGCGCAAGACCTACGAGGCGATGCCGGAGCCGAAGCGGGTGGTGGCGATGGGGGTCTGCGCGATCGACGGCGGCGTTTTCGGTCGGAGTTTCGCCAGCATCGGCGGCGTGCGAAACGTGGTGCCCGTGGACCTCGTCATCGCCGGCTGCCCACCCCCGCCGCTCGCAATCGCGCATGGCCTGTTGCTCGCCGCCGGGCAGTTGCAACCGGAGCAGGGCAGCGATGCCCCCGAGTCATGACGTGGTTCGCCGCCGCTTTCGCCGCTCTGGCCGCGAGCATCGTAGTGGTCTGGATTTCGCCGGCCCGGGCTCGGGTCCGGGCGAGCGGGTGCGCCTTTTTCGCGGCGAGCGGATTGGTGTTCATCACCGGCGTAGAGGCCATATCGACCGGCGGCGCAACCGTTTCCCTCGGCCCCCTCTCGTTGCTGGGAGAGATCGGCTTTGTGCTGAATCCGCTGCGGGGGTTGTTTCTCATCGTCACCGCCGTCGTTTTCCTGGCCGCGACACCCCTGATGATTCGCGACGCGGCTCAGTACCCGCGTCATCGGGCGGCGCTGTTTCTCACCCTGGTCGCGATATTGTACGCCGGCATGCTCGCATTCTTCACCGCGGCCGACATAGTGTCTTTCGTCTTCTTCTGGGAAATCAGCGCGTTGGCTATCTGGGGGCTGGTTACCTTTCACGCTCAGGAAGCGCGCCCGGTCGCGGCGGGCTATCTGACACTGATGTTGAGCGAAGCCGGAACGCTGGCCGGCATGGCCGGCCTTTTCCTGCTCGCCTCCCACGCACATGGCACGGCGTTGTCGTCCATCGCGGCGGCGGGGAATCAACTGCCGGCAGGCACATTGTGGATCGCTTTTCTGCTCACGTTCTTCGGCTTCGGCGTCAAGGCCGGCATCGTGCCCGTCAATGCCTGGCTCCCCGAGGCGCACGGCTCGGCCCCGCGATCGGTTTCACCGATCCTCTCCGGCGCGACGCTCAACCTCGGCGTGTTCGCACTCTTCGTCATCGACGGCCCCATTGCGATCCATCACCCGCAGATGGCGCTGCTCGTTCTTTTCGTCGGCGCGGTAACGGCATTGACCGGTATCGTCTATGCGCTTACCGAGCGCGATCTGAAACGGTTGCTTGCGCAAAGTTCGATCGAAAACCTGGGGATCGTGGTAGCGGCGTTGGGAGCGGGATTCACCTTTGTCTCGCTGGGCCACCCGGTGCTCGGCGCCATGGCGATGGTGGCCGGTCTCTACCACATGATCAACCACTCCGCCTACAAGACATTGCTGTTTGTGGGGGCGGCCGGCATCGACCAGGCGACCGGCACCCACGACCTGGATCGCTTGGGCGGACTCATGCGGCGCATGCCGGTGTTCGCCACGGCCTTTCTCATCGGCGCGCTGGCGATCGCCGCACTGCCGCCTTTCAACGGCTTCGTCAGCGAGTGGCTGCTGTTCGAATCGCTGTTGCGGGTGGTGGAGATCGCCTCGCATCCGGTGCGCGCCGTCTTCGCGCTTTCGGGGGCGATGCTCGCGCTGACCGTGGGACTCGCACTGACCTGCTTTGTAATGCTGGCCGGCTCGGCGCTGCTTGGACGGCCGCGGTCCGATGTGGTCGCCGCAGCGACGCCGGCACCGGCGAGCGCGACCATCCCGATGTGGGGGCTCGTCGCAGTCTGTTTCGGGCTCGGGGTACTGGCCACTGCAGTGATTCCGCTGCTGGGGAAACTGGTTCACCCGCTGGCCGGCGCCAACCCCACCGCGGCACTGGTCCCGGCCTTCTTCGCCACCCCGCATGGGCTGCCCGCCGGACTGACCACCACCTTGTCGGGGATAGGCGCCGAGGTCGGGCGCGGCGTGCTGCCGTTGCGTTCTCTGGTGGTGATGCATTCGGGCGGAGCCGCCACGCCGGTGGTCTTTGCGATGTCCACCGCACTTGCATTCGCGGTGATCGTCCTTTTGCTGCTAAGCACCTGGGGTGCAACGCGCCTGCTGCGCCGGCGCCGCCCCCGTCGCGTCGGCGTCTGGGATGCCGGCCTGCCGAGCCTGCAACCGCAGATGGGCTACACCGCCACCGCCTTCTCCGCCCCCGTGCGGGTGCTCTTCGAATCGCTGTTGCGCCCCGTCGTGCAAGAGCGGCAACACTCTCAAGGCAGCTTTCTCATCGGCATCGAGCGCGAAACGCATGTGGTCCACCTCGTTGACCGCCTGTTCTTGAACCCGATGTCCTATGCGGTGAAGGCGATTGGGCGATCATTGGCCTGGTTACACCAAGGTGCCGTCACGCTCTATGCCACCTGGGTGCTGGCGACGCTGTTCGCCGCACTGATGGCCATGAAATTCTCCTTGTAACCTCCCGGCCGAAGGATAAGGCGCGCATGATCTGGACCTTGTTTACTTTGGTTTTCGTTGCCTTGCTCGCGGCGTTGGGGGGTGCCGCCCTGGCCGGTTCTCCGATCGGGCGCAACCTGCACCGCTTGGCCGGATGGAGCGCCGCGGCGCTGGCCTTGGCCGCCGGTGTACTGGCCATGCTGGGGCACACGCTGTCGGCGCATGTCCCCTTGTCTTTGCTCGGATCGATGCTGTTTATGCTGAATCCGTTGCGAGGCTTCTTTATCGTTATCGCCGCCTGCGTATATGCGGCCACGCTCGCGGGCGCAACCGCCGGCGCCGGGCGTGAACCGCCCCGGCGGGCCGTTTTGTTCCTCATTCTCTACACGGTGCTGTTCGCGGCCCTGCTCGCGGTACTTACGGCGGGCGATGTCCTCTCCTTCGTATTCACCTGGGAGATCATGTCGCTAGCGCTGTGGGGGCTGGTGAGCTTTCGCGTAGAGGGCGAGCAACGCTGGCAGGCGTCGCTCGGCACCATCGCGTTCAGCGAGGCCGGTACCATTGCCGGGCTTGCCGGGCTGCTGATACTCGCCGCCGGCGCCGGAAGCCCGGATCTCGCCGTGATCGCCCAACGCGCGGCCGATCTGCCGCCGGCCATCCGCTGGACCGGCTTTCTGCTCACCTTCTACGGCTTCGGAGTAAAAACGGGCATCGCCCCGGTGAACCTTTGGATGAACGACGGCTACGCCGCCGCGCCGCCCGCGGCGCGCGCGCTGTTCTCCGGCGCAACCATCAACCTCGGCGTGTTCGCGCTGTGGACCATCGACGGCCCGCTTGCGGTCCACGAACCGTGGATGGGGCTGCTGGTGCTGGTGACCGGCGCAGTCACCGCACTGCTCGGCATCCTCTATGCGATCCTCTCACGCGACATCGGCCGCCTGCTCACCGAGAGTTCCATCGAAAACCTCGGCATCGTGGTGGCGGCAAGCGGCGCCGGTTTCGCCTTCGTCGCCTACGGTCACCCGGTGCTCGGGGCCATCGCGTTGGTGGCCGGTCTCTACCACATGCTCAATCACTCCGCCTTCAAAACGCTGCTCTTCCTCGGCGCAGACGGCATCGAGCAGGCGACCGGCACCGCCGATCTGGACCAATTGGGCGGGCTCATGCGACACGTACCGCTGTTCGCCACGGCCTTTCTCATCGGTACGATCGCGATCGCCGCGCTGCCGCCGTTCAACGGCTTCGTGAGTGAGTGGCTGGTACTTGAATCCCTGCTGCGCGTGGTGGCGATCGCTTCGGTGCCCGTTCGTCTCGTCTTTGCGCTCTCCGGTGCGCTGCTCGCGCTTACCGCGGGACTTGCACTCACCTGCTTCGTATCGCTCGCCGGCACCGCGCTGCTCGGCCGGCCGCGTTCGTCCTATGCCGCCAACGCGCGCGTCGCGCCGATGAGCGCAACCTTGCCGATGTGGCTGCTGGCGGGCGTATGCCTGGCACTCGGCGTCTCCGCGACCGCCGTCATTCCGCTGCTCGGCGCGCTGGTGCACCCGCTGGCCGGCGCCGATCCCACCAACGCGCTGGTACCCGCCTTCTTCGGTGTCCCCCAAGGTCTTCCCGCCGGCCTGGCAACCGCGCTTTCGGGGATAGGCGCCGAGATCGGGCGCGGCGTGCTGCCGTTGCGCTCGCTGGTCGTCGTACATTCGGGCGGCGCCGCCACACCGGTGGTCTTTGCCATGTCCACCGCCCTCGCCTTCGTCGTGATCACCATCATGTTGTTCTGCGTCTGGCTCGCGGTCCACTTACTGCGCGGGGCGCGGGCACGGCGCGTGCGAGCCTGGGATGCCGGCCTGTCGCAGTTGCAGCCGGAAATGCTCTACACCGCCACCGCCTTCTCCGCCCCTGTGCGGGTGCTCTTCGATACCCTGCTTCACCCCGTGGTCGACGAGCAACAGCACCAGCACGGCGTGTTTCGGATAGGCCTGGAACGCGAAACCCATCTTGTACACGTCGCCGAACGATGGACATTGCGCCCGCTGGTCGCCGCGGCGAACGCCGCATCGAGCGGGCTTGCGCGCATGCATCGCGGGCGGGTGACGCTCTACGCCGCCTTCATCCTCGCGAGCGTGGTGCTGGCGCTGCTGCTCGCCGCGGCCCTGATGCTGATAAATTGAAGTGCGCCCGCCCCCGGCAGCCCCCCGGCGCCGCAAGGGGCTGCAAATCACCGACGGGGGCCCTGATGCCCTCCTGCTTGGCGCGACGACTCGACATGCTCCGGCTTTCCCGTGACGTGGACACACTCGGCGACAGATGAAGCCCATGAATGCCTGCTCCGCGCCGATCGGCGTGCTATTCTTGCCCGTCCTGGCGACGGACCCCTTTACATTTATGAAGAAGGAGGAAGATACGTATGTGGCTGTTCCTGTCGGTAAGCCTCGGCGCCGTGGCCGGGGCGTGGGCCCGCTACGGCATGACGATGTTGATACAAACGGTGGCCGGACAGCGCTTTCCCTGGGCGACGCTCGCCATCAACGTGCTGGGCTCATTCCTGATGGGCTTTTTGTTCTTCGAGACCCTGGAGCGCGTCGTCGTTTCACCGGAACTGCGCGCCGGGCTACTCACCGGAGGACTCGGGGCGTTCACTACCTTCTCCACCTTCACGATGGAGTCGCTGCTGCTCGTCGAGGACGGTCGGCTGGCGGCGGCGCTGGCCTACGTAACCCTGTCGGTCGTGGTCGGCTTCGGCGCCGCCTTCGCCGGCGCCTATCTATCACGTAAACTGTAACAAAGACCCACTTTACCGGGAGGATACCGGCATGCTCAAAGACATCACCGTCGTGCGCATCTATCTCACCGAGGGCGATCACCGAGAGCATCACCTGCTACTCGAGGAGATCCTCTCGATCCTGCACGATCGCCGCCGCGTGCGCGGCATGACGGTGTTCCGTGCGATCAGCGGCTTCGGCGCACGCGGCGTGGTGCACTCCGCCGACCTGCTGCGCCTCACCGCCCACCTTCCGCTGGTGGTGGAGTTCTTCGACGAACCGGCGGTCGTCGAAAATGCCCTCGAGCTGATCGAAGCACTGATGCCGCCCGGCCATATCGTTTCGTGGCCGGCGCGCTGCAATTGCGGGTCAGGTGCCCAAAGCCCGTCACCCCCCGCACCCGGGAACGACTGAGAAGCGCCGGCGCCACCCCCTCGCGGCAAGCCCTTGCACGCCCGCCCCCTCGGCGATCCTCGGTCCGGAATCACGGCCCTGCACCCGCACGGCCGTGGATGGCGTATCGGAGGTCCCGTATGCACCCGCCGCACCGTTCACCGGGGACCGCATGCACGAATCCCGGCGGGCACTTGTAGTTGAAACCACCAAGCGAATGTCGGACGATCGCCATTGGAAGCGACACGCGCCACGCCCGGACGGGGCGCCATGTTGCTATACTGGAAGCAATGCCGGCGAGCCGATGATGGCCCGTGGTGAGAAACCCGAAAAAAAACGAGTCCGCTGACGCATGACAGGGGCAACCACAGAGCGAAACGTGGCCGTAGAGCACGCACTGCTGAGACTGCGCGAGTTACCGCCGCTGCCGCTGGCGATCCGGGAACTCTCTGCAACCCTCAGCGACGACCAGGCAAGCTACGCGGTGATCGCCAAGGCCCTGAACCGCGACCCGCCTCTCACTGCGCGCATCCTCGGGCTGGCCAATTCCGCCTTCTACGGCATGGCGGGGCGCGTACACTCGGTGCAGGATGCGGTCCGGATACTCGGGCTGACCCTGGTACGCGGCGTGGCCATGGGCATGTGCCTCATGGAACCGCTGGACACCCGACGCTGCGCAAGCTTTCGCCCCCGGGACTACTGGCTGTCCTCACTGCTCACCGCGCTTGCGGCGCGGCGCCTGTCGTCGCTGGTGACCGCCAGGACCGCCGCGTTCTCTACGATTTCCGAGGATCTCGCCTATCTCGGCGGCCTGTTGCACCGCATCGGAGTCATCGCACTGGTCTTCCTGCGCCCGGACGTAATGGAGCCGTTGCTGGGCGGCCTGCGCGGACGTGACGGCACGCCGCTGAGCAGCCTGGAGGAACACTACCTGCAGCTGAATCACCGACAGGCCGGGGCATGGCTGCTGTGGCGCTGGCGACTGCCCGGGCCGCTGCCGCACGTCGCGGCGCACTACGCGGAGCGCGGCTACCGCGGCGAGGACTGGGGACTGTGCGCCCTGGTGGGACTTGCCTCGCGTTGGGCCGATGGGATCCTGGCCGGCGATTCGGAAACACCGTGGGACGACACGACCCTCTCGATCTTGGGCATCGCACCGAAGCCTGCGGGCCGCCTGCGCGACGAGTTGGCGCCGACCGCCGAGTCGCTGCGCGAGACCGCGCGGGAGATGGCGGAGCACGGCGCGTGAGTCGCGAGCCGCTGCGCGACGCAGTCCGCGACCTGCAGGACGGCGTCCTGAACCTGCTCGACGCCCTCTCGGTACTCGGCGCCACCTGGGCCCTGCCGGCCGAAGGGCAAGGCGAGGAGGCGTTGCTGTCCGCCGTTCTGGAAATCGTGCTCGGCCATCCGAACGTGCAGGGCGCTTCGATCCATCTGCTGCGCGGCGAGTGGCTCGAACGCGTCGCCGCGCGCGACGTCGCCGACCTGCTCGGTCCCGATGCCCCGGCACCGGGGCCCCCGCCCGGAGCCGAACGGATCGCGCCCGGCGACGGGGTAATCGGCCGCGCAGCCGCCGCCGCGACGCTGCAGCACTGCGCGGACTGCGCTCGGGAACCGGCGGGTGCAGGCCAGCCGAACGTCGGCTCGTTGATCGCCGCGCCCATCCCCGGAAGCGAGAGGGCGCCCGAAGTACTCGGCGTCCTCAGCCTCACCCATGCCGACCCCGGGCAATTCACCCGCTGGCACGAGCGACTCGCCGCAACGCTCGCCGGTGCCGTGGGGCAACTCCTGCGCAGCAACCGCCTCTCGCGCGACCTCGAGGCCGAGGTCCGCGAGCGTACCCGGGCGCTCGCCGAAGCGCTCGCCGAGTCACAACGCCTGCGCGAGCGCTTCGAGGAGTGGGCCCTGGTCGACGAACTCACCGGGCTGCGCAACCGCCGTTTCTTCTTTTCGGAGGGCGAGATCCTCGTGCAGCGCTCGTTGCGCTACGACGATCCCCTGAGCCTCATCATGCTCGACCTCGACCGCTTCAAGGAGATCAACGACACCTGGGGACACGGTCAGGGCGATGTGGTGTTACGCGAGATCGCCCAGCTGCTCGAGGCCGGAATGCGCCGCGGCGATCTGCTCGCACGCTTCGGCGGCGAGGAATTCGTCCTGTTGCTCTCTCATACCGATTGCGACGGCGCCAAGCGCTTCGGCGAGCGCCTGTGCGAGCGGGTGGCGCAGCATCCACTACGCTATCAAGGCACCGAGCGGCGCACGACCATCACCGTCGGGGTCTCCTGCCACCGCCCCGGCCACCCGGAGGACTCCGCGCAACTGCTGGCTCAGCTCATCCGCGAGGCCGACGACGCCCTCTACTACGGAAAGGCCCATGGGCGCAACTGCGTACACACCTACCCCGACCTGACCTCCTTGGGAATCACCCACCTCAAAGGAAAGTCCTGATCACGGATTCGGATTCGCAGCCGGTCGCGGGGACCCTTTCTCCCGGACGTCTCAACCACATGAATGACCAGATCTGAACTCGGCATATTGCCCTCGGGACACCTGCACTGGTTCCCGACGGAGGACGACCGCGATGCCGACCGGGAAACCGGGCGGGCGGTCGCGATCGCCGATGCGTTTGCGCGCGGCATCGCCGAAGGCCTGATTGCACTGGCGGCGAAGGAATACGCCGCCGATCTTCCCCCCGTCCTTGGCTATTGGCGGGCATTCGCCTGCCGGTATCTGGCCGAGCGGTGTCAGATGACGCCGGCCGACTCGGCGCATCCCGATCCGATCGGCGCACTCGACGAACACCAAACGGGATCGCTGCTCGAAGGCGTACCCCCGATGCGCGGCGCCGAGTATCTCTCCCCGCAGGTGCTGAACGGCATCTGGTCCTGGCTCGACGATCAGGTATGCGCACAAATCCGTCGACACGGCGGCCTCGGCGCATTCCTGGAAGAAACCGCGCCACGCTGGCATCAGGTCGGCCGTGTCTGCTTCCACTTGGCGGAAAACAGGCTCGACCGGGACTATCCGTTCGCGTTTATGGCGACCTATGCCCCGGAGCTCTCCCGGCGGAGCCGGGGCCAAATCCGCCACCAACCCTTGGCCAAGGCCTTGCAGGAGTATGCGGGTACCCGAAACAAGCAGGCCCTCATCCGCCTGCTGTCCCCCGTGCAGCGTGTATCCGAGTCCAGTGTTCTGATCAGGGAACTGGTCGAGAGCGGGGATCTGTATCACCCACTCGCATGGACCCCGGCCGAGGCCTATGAATTTCTCAAGGAGACACCACGTTACGAGCAATGCGGTGTGATCGTCCGCCTGCCCGACTGGTGGAAAAAACGCACCCGGCCGCAGGTCAGCGTCACCATCGGCAGCGTTAAACAGCAGAAGCTCGGTGCCGATGCGCTACTGGATTTCAAACTGGGGATCGCCCTGGGTGACGAGACCCTGACCAAGCGCGAGTTACAGGCGCTGCTCGCGGCACAAGAGGGGTTGGTATTCATCAAGGGTCGATGGGTGGAGGTGGACCGCGAGAAACTGGCCGAGGCCCTTGCGCACTGGGAAAAGGTCGCCGCCGGAGCGGCCGAAGACGGGCTGTCCTTTTCCGAAGGGATGCGATTGCTGGCCGGCGCCCCGGCGGACCTGGGCCGACCGGACGTGCCGGTCGACGATCGGCAATGGGCCTTCGTCCAACCGGGCCCGTGGCTGGGATCCTTGCTGGACGAACTGCGGGCGCCGGAAACGCTCGAGGGCATCGACCCCGGCGGCGCCCTCAAGACCCGGCTGCGCCCGTATCAGAGAAGCGGCGTCAGTTGGCTGTGGCTCCTGTCACAACTGGGACTCGGCGCCTGCCTGGCCGACGATATGGGCCTGGGAAAGACCATGCAGATCATTGCGCTGCTGCTGGTGCTGAAAAAGCGGCGCGGCAAGACACCTTCCCTGCTGGTGCTGCCCGCGTCGCTGCTGGCCAACTGGAAAAGCGAACTGGAGCGCTACGGACCCTCCCTACGTTGCCTGTTCGTGCATACTTCGCAGATGTGCAAACAAGACATCGAAGCCCTTGCCGGCAATCATCAGGCCGGGCTGACAGGCATCGACTTGGTGTTGACGACATACGGCATGTTGCAGAGGCAACCCTGGCTGCAGGAGCGGGACTGGCGGCTGCTTATCCTTGACGAAGCACAAGCCATAAAGAATCCCGCCAGCCGACAAACCCGCGCAACCAAGAAATTGAAAGCCGCCTCCCGGATCGCGTTGACCGGGACTCCCATAGAGAACCGGCTCGGCGATCTCTGGTCCCTGTTCGATTTCCTGTGCCCGGGCCTGCTCGGATCGGCGACGCGATTCAAGGACTTCGTCAAATCGTTGTCCGCCGGAGAAAGCGATCGATACGCCCCATTGCGCAACCTGGTTCGCCCCTACATCCTGCGCCGGCTCAAGACCGACAAGACCATTATCAGCGATCTACCGGAAAAAACCGAGGTGCATGCGTGGTGCGGTCTGACCAAAGCCCAGGCCGCGTTGTACCGGGGAGAGGTCAAAAAACTGGCCACCTCACTCGAGACATTGGACGGGATGCAGCGGCGCGGCCTGGTGCTTGCCTACCTCATACGTTTCAAGCAGATCTGCAACCATCCCTCGCAGCTGCTGGGCGATCACCGGTATGATCCCGGTAACAGCGGCAAGTTCACCCGGCTGGCCGAGTTGTGCGAAGAGATCGCCTCGCGTCAGGAAAAGATGCTGGTCTTTACCCAGTTTCGCGAGATAACCGGCCCATTGGCCTCGTTTCTGGCCGAGCAGTTCGGCCGGCCCGGACTGGTTCTGCATGGCGGCACTCCGGTCGGACAGCGCAAGCGACTGGTGGACGATTTTCAGCAGGAAAGCGGGCCACCCTTTTTTATACTGTCACTCAAGGCCGGCGGTACCGGGTTGAACCTGACCGAGGCGTCCCACGTGGTCCACTTCGATCGCTGGTGGAACCCGGCCGTGGAAAACCAAGCCACCGACCGGGCGTTTCGTATCGGACAACGGAACAATGTACTGGTCCACAAGTTCGTCTGTCAGGGAACGGTGGAAGAGAAAATAGACGCACTGATAACGGAAAAGACGGCGTTGGCCGGCGACATTCTGGAAGGCGGCGCCGAAACCCTGCTGACCGAGATGAACAACCGGGAACTGCTGGAACTGGTTTCGCTCGACGTCAACAAGATACAAGTCTGACGGGAGAATAGTCGATGTCTTATGGTGGGTGGCGGCCCTATGTGCCGGTAGCGAGGCGACGCGCCAACACGGCCGAGAAAATAAAAAAGCTGCGCAACAAAGGAATGGACATCGAACCCATCGAGATCCAGGGCCGCAAGATCGCTCATACCTTCTGGGGTGAGGCTTGGTGCAAGCACCTGGAACGATTCAGCGACTTCTCCAACCGCCTGCCGCGCGGCCGGACCTACGTCCGTAACGGTTCGGTCTGTCACTTGGCGATCAAGAAGGGAAGAGTCGAAGCCATCGTTTCCGGTTCGGAGCTATACAATGTCGCCATCCACATCGCCCCCCTGGCGTCGGACAAGTGGAAAAACATACGCAGGCAATGCGCCGGGCGGATCGGCTCCATGTTGGAATTGTTGCAGGGGCACCTCTCCGACCACGTGATGGGAATCGTGACCGAGCCCGAAAAAGGGCTATTTCCAAAACCCGGAGATATCAAACTCCACTGCGACTGTCCCGACTGGGCCGTCATGTGCAAGCACGTGGCCGCCGTGCTGTACGGAGTCGGCGCCCGCCTGGATGAAAAGCCGGAACTGCTCTTCGCGCTGCGCAAGGTCGATCACCAAGACCTCATCTCGTCGGACCTGGACATACGGGCGGCGACCGCCGGGCGGGGGAAACGGCGGCGGCTCGCAAATCAGGATCTCTCGAATATGTTCGGTATCGATATCGAGGACACGACTCCGCCGACAAAAAGGAGAAAAACACCACCGAGAAAAACCGCACGCCGTTCAAACAACGGGGAATCGGCCAAGAAGAATGCGACGCAAGGAAACGGGAAACCCAGGGTCCGCAACGCAAAAGCGACTCCGGGGAAGAGAGCGTTTACTCCTACCGGCACGGCGGTTTCCCGGCTGCGCAAGCAGCTCGCCATGACGCGTCCCCGGTTCGCGGATCTGCTGGGCGTAACCCCACAAACCGTCGCAAACTGGGAAACCAAACGTGGCAGACTCAAACTCCAGAAGCGAACGCTGGCGGCACTCACTCAGGTATGGTTACGGAAATGATCCGGGTCGGAACAAACCCCGCGATGCCGTAAAGCACAAATCCGCCGAGCGTGCCGAACATGGCATTCAGGCCCAACGCAGTCCGGATGCAGGAACCGCGGTATCGTCACCAGGCCTACGGAAACGAGGGGCAGGCTGCCGACGAGGCAGGAAACGCCCGACCACGAACGGCGTCGTGCGGGGCAACCACCCGCCGCGCCCCCGCTCGCAGTCGATCCACTGGGGCACATAAACCTTTTCCGGCCGGCACCCCACCCCGACGCATGGAGAGCTGAGCGCAATCGTGGACCATATCGATAACGGCTGCGCGGGTGGCGTCCCCTTGGGGACGCCACCTTCCCCCGCAACTCCGGCTGTACTCGAGGCCTATCGTAATTAATTGAATTAAATAAATATATACAAGTACGCACTCACATCATCTTGTTTACTTCGAGTAGATATTGCTGTTTGACGATTATATCGTCATTTTGTATAGTTCAGATATGATCCATCGAGATATCCAACCTGCACTTGTTCAGATGAGCACCCAATACCCGGTGGTTACAATCACCGGGCCACGCCAGAGCGGAAAGACCACCCTTTGTCAGGCGACCTTCGCGCATAAACCCTATGTCAATTTTGAAGCGCTGGATACCCGGACTTTCGCGCGAGAAGATCCGCGGGGATTCCTCGCGACCATCCCTGACGGAGCTGTTCTCGATGAAATCCAGCGCGTCCCGGATCTGCCTTCGTACCTGCAAGAGATCGTGGACAAAGACCCACTACCGGGCAAGTACATTCTGACCGGCAGCCAGCAATTCGAATTAATGAACCAGGTCAGTCAATCTCTGGCGGGACGCACGGCCCTGTTGCGGCTCTTGCCGCTCTCCATCAATGAACTGAAAAATGCAGACCGTCTCCCTCCCCTGTTCTCAGTGATGCATAGCGGTTTCTATCCCCGCATATACCGGGACAACCTGGACCCGACACAAATGCTGGGAGGCTATTTTTCAACCTATATCGAGCGGGATCTTCGGCAGTTGAGCACCATCCACGACCTGCAAAAATTTGAGCGTTTCGTGCGTCTCTGTGCAGGACGCACAGGTCAGCTGCTGAACATGAACAACCTGGCCAACGATACAGGGATTTCACACAGCACCGCGCATCAGTGGATCGACCTCCTGCAGGCGAGCTACATTATCTTTCTGCTTCCCCCCTGGTTCACCAATACGCGCAAGCGATTGGTGAAATCACCCAAACTCTACTTTTATGACGTTGGCTTGGCGGCTTGGTTACTGGGCATACACCAGCCGGAACATATCCAGCGCGACCCGCTGTATGGCTCGTTGTTTGAAAACATGATCATCATCGACCGGCTTAAATCAAAGTACAATGCAGCGCTTCCGGTCGAGTGTTATTTCTATCGCGACAATACCGGAAACGAAGTTGACCTGATCGAACCCGAAGGGCATCAAGTGCATGCCATTGAGATCAAAGGTGGAGCAACCATAAGTAGCGATTACTTCAAGGGACTGGCCAAGTTCAAGAACGCTTTTCCTGAGACGTTCCTCGATGGCACCGTGATCTATGCGGGCGACCAGTCACAACAACGTTCGGAATGGACCGTTCGCTCTTGGTCGAATGCCATAACGCTGTAAGAACAGGGCCAGGCAACCAAACGAGACAACCCAAAGAAGAAGCGTGCTGAATAAGGGTAACGTCCCCTTCCTTTTAGGGACCAACTCTCTTGGCGAAGGTCGCCATACGCCAATCTCCCCGCCAGTGTCGCGATATCACCGCAAACTCGGGAAGCTATTGCCCGGATTTCTCTGTAACTTCTTGTTTTAACTGGCGTCCCCAAGGGGATTCGAACCCCTGTTGCCGCCGTGAAAGGGCGGTGTCCTGGGCCAACTAGACGATGGGGACGGGTACCGGCAAACCAATCAGGGCCGGGAAACCGGTCCTGCAAGAACTTGGTGGAGCCAGGCGGGATCGAACCGCCGACCTCTTGCATGCCATGCAAGCGCTCTCCCAGCTGAGCTATGGCCCCGTGAATGAAAATAAGCCGCGAACTCTACGATAGGGGCCCTTCCGTGTCAATGGGTTAGCCCGCCTCGCCCGACCTCGCGGCCGGCGCCGGGCGCAGCGCCCGATCGATGCGGGCGAGGGCCCGATCGCGTCCGAGCAAGTATACCGTAACGTCGATCGGGGGCGATACCGTGCCTCCGGTGAGCGCCACGCGCAATGGCTGGGCAACCTTGCCCAGCTTGAGGCCGGCGGCCTCGGCCACCCCGCCGACGGTGGCATGCACGGCCGCCGCGCTCCAGGGTTCGAGGTCCGCGAGCGCGGCGCGCAGGGCGGTAAGGATTGGGCGCTGTGCCTCGCCAAGGTGTTTGGCGGCGGCCTTCTCGTCGTAGCCTTCCGGCTCGCGGAACAGGAACGTGCTGTTGCGGGCCATCTCCTGCAGGGTCTTGGCGCGCTCGCGCTGTGCCAGGACGACCTCTTCGAGGGGCGGGCCCGCAGCCGGATCGAGGCCGAGGCGCTGCAGGTGCCAAGCGAGGTGGCGGGCCACCACGGCCGGCTCGAGGGTCTTCAGGTAGTGCTGGTTGAACCACAGGAGCTTGTCGGGATTGAAGGCGGAGGCCGCCTTGTTGACCTCGCGTATCTCGAACAGCCGGATCATCTCCTCGCGCGAGAACACCTCCTGGTCGCCGTGCGACCAGCCGAGTCGCACGAGGTAGTTGAGCAAGGCCTCGGGCAGGTAGCCCTCGTCGCGGTACTGGAGCACGCTCACGGCCCCGTGGCGCTTGGACAGGCGCTTGCCGTCCGGCCCCAGGATCATCGGCACGTGCGCATAGGCCGGCGGCTGCGCCCCGAGGGCGCGCAGGATGTTGATCTGGCGCGGGGTGTTGTTGAGATGGTCGTCGCCGCGGATTACGTGGGTGATGCCCATGTCGTGGTCGTCCACCACCACGGTGAAGTTATAGGTAGGGGTCCCGTCGGCGCGCGCGATGATGAGATCGTCCAGTTCCCGGTTCTGAAACGCTACGCGCCCGCGAATCAGATCGTCGACTATCACCACGCCGTCGGCGGGGTTACGAAAGCGCACCACGTGGGCGACGCCTTCCGGCGGCGGGTCGCATCGGTCGCGGCAGCGCCCGTCGTAGCGCGGCTTCTCCTTGCGCGCCATCTGCCCGGCGCGCAACACCTCGAGCCGCTCCCGGGAGCAGTAGCAGCGGTAGGCGTGGCCCTCATCGAGCAGCCGTTGGAGTACTTCCCGGTAGCGGTCGAAGCGCCGGGTCTGGAAGTACGGGCCCTCGTCCCAGTCCAGCCCCAGCCAGCGCATTCCCTCGAGGATCACGTTCACCGAAGCCTCGGTCGAACGCTCGCGGTCGGTGTCCTCGATCCGCAGGACGAAGGCGCCGCCGTGGCGGCGCGCGTGCAGCCACGAAAACAGCGCCGTGCGTACGCCGCCGATATGCAGGTAGCCGGTGGGACTCGGGGCGAAGCGGGTCCTGGGGAGCGGGGAGAGGGACATTGGGTCTCGCCGGGATTCTCTGGGGGGCCGGCCGGATCGGCGGTTTTGGGCTGCGAACAAGCGCGAGATTGTACCAGAGTGCGGCCCATGATGCGGAAATCGACCCGACCCGGACCGGGCGGCCCCCTGAAATTCCGTCCCGACCCGGGCGATCGGCTCGGCGGGAGAACCCTGCCTCACGCGACATCGCGCGCCGCCTGCAAGGCAATAAGTTGCGATAAATCGGAAGGCCGATCCGCATGGCATCGACAGCGACGTGAGCGGCGGCCCCGACCCGTTTCGCGAGGGGAATCGCAGACTGCGGCGACACTCGCGCCACGGGCGGGCTGGGCGCGGCCTTCGGGCTGCCGTACACTTGTTTTGGAGTAGCCGGCTAGCGTGATTTTGTGCTGCGGGTGGTGTTCGCAGCGGCACGTCCGGGTCGGCGTGGTCGCGGTGGCGGCGAGAAGCCGGGCTCCTGCGATCGACGTCGAGCCGTGCCGGACGCAACCGACTGAAAGAGGAGCGCGCCGGGTGAATGTACGCAGGGTCATGCTGGATGTGGATAAGGCACGCGGCGGTCCGGAGCTGATCGACATCGCGGAGGCCATCGAAGCGGTGGCGGGGGTGGAGGGCGTCAATATCACCACCACCGAGATCGACGAGGAGACGGTGGGACTGCAAGTCACCGTGGAGGGCGATGGTATCGACTACGATGCGCTGATCGATGCCATCGGGCACACCGGCGCAGCGGTGCACAGCACCGACGAGATCGTGGCCGGCGTACGCATCGTCGAGCGCGTTCCCCGTACTCGCTGATCGGCCGGGCTCAGTAAACGATGAAACCGTTCGCGTTGTTACCGGTGGCACTTGGGTTCTCCGACGGTATCCTGAACACGCTCACGCTCGCGGCGGGGCGCTTGGTGGACCCCGGCGAAACGATAACGCCGGCGCTGGCACTGCGGATCGCGGCGGCCGCGGGGATCGCCGGCATCTTCATGCTGTTCGTTGCGGAATATGCCCAGGCGAGAGGGGAATTGGCGCGCGCTGAGTTCATGCTGAATATGGGCGAACACGGCCGCCTCATCGAGTCGCGCCAGGGCGCTCGGGCGTTGCGCGCGTCCGCCGGCGCCGCTCTCGTCTCGGGTGGCTGTGCCTTTATCGGTTCACTGCTCCCGCTCGCGGTGGGAATGCTGGCGCCTCGGTCGGCGCGCATGCTGGGCCTCGGGGTGGCCGTCGCTGCGCTCGGTGCGCTCGGCGCCCTGCTCGCACGGGCCGTGCACGGCGGGCTGGTGCGCTGGGCCTTGTGGATGGCCGGCGGCGGTGTCGTCATGGGCCTCATCGGGGTATGGCTGCACATCGTTTGAGAGGAGATGGACGTTCAGCTGCAAAAGTTGATCGAGAACGTGGCCGACCACGAACACGCCGCGGAGGAGATCCTACTGCTGGGCGCCCGCGCCGTACCGGCGCTCGCGGATTTCCTCGCCGGTCCCACGCAACCCTCGCCCCAAGCCCGGCTCTTCGCGGTCTGCATGCTGGACGCCATCGGCACGCCCGCGGCACTGGCTGCGCTCGACCGGAGCGTGCGGGCCCATTCGTTGCAGTCGCTGCACCCCCAGTATGCGCAGGCCGAGTACGTGGTCAAGAACGAGGCCTTGCGCCGGCTTGCACAGCGGAGGTATTTGCCGCTCGACGAGCTTGTTTCTTTTGCCCTGCTGGAGGAGCGCCTCCCCGCAGCCGCCGCGGCCGCCGCGGAGCGGGGCATACAGAGTTTGATCCCCGAGCTTGCGGGCGCACTCGGCGACGGCATGCTCGGCTCGGCAGCCTTCGAAGCGCTCGTGCGCTTCGGTACACAAGCGGTCCCGGCACTCGCGATCGCCCTGGCCGAACCTGCAAGCGCGGCGTTCGGCCAAGCGACGCACCGTCGTCTCATGACGGCAATCGCCCTCGCCACGATCGGCGACCCCGATGCGGTTCCGGCGCTGCAACGCCTCCGGAACGACCCGCATCCCTTGCTGCGCTCTACCGCGGCATTGGGGTTGACCTGGCTGCGCGGTAGCGCACCGCTTCCGGCGGAAGCCCGTGCGCTCGTCCGTGGCGCGCTCTGCCCCGCAGGCCGGCTCCGGCTCGAGTGTCAGGCGGCCGTCGAGAAATATCCGGGGGCTTGCCTCGACGCAATGCTGAGTGAACTCCGATGCGAGTGGACGATCGACCTCTACAGGGACCGCCACCCCGTGGGGCCCGCCGAGCGCGCCTGGCTGCTGCGCGTGCTGTTCCTCAATGCCGATGCGCCTCGGCGGAACGTGCTCCGCGCGGCCGTGCACGAGCTGCCCGCGAGCGTCACGGTCCGGGCGTTGCGCGGCGTACACGATACGACCGCCGTATCCAACGTGATCGGCCTGATTCGGCATCCGGATTCGGGGGTGCGGGCGACGCTGGCGGACATCCTCGGCGAACTCCACACGCCCGAGGCGCTCGGTGCCTTGGTCAGCCTGGCGCTGAAGGATCCGCGCCGGCGCGTCCGCGGTGCGGCGCTGAAATCGCTGCACCGCCTGCTGCAAAGGGAGAAGGGGGCGGTGTCCATCGAACGGCCGCCGCTGCGCCGCGCCTGGGGCCATCCGTTCACGTTCCTGCGCTTGCGACAGATGCTGCGTGCCGCACCGCGACCCCGGTAACTCGCGGGCACCGGAAAACGCCGGCAGAATTGAAGGGGGGCGGGCAAGCGAATCGGCGCCCCGCCGTCGCCGACAAGTGCCGCCGGTAGCGGTGCGGACGCCCCACCGCCCATGGTTCGGCGCCGAGAGGGCGAAGTTCTGCTCCAGTCCTCTGGACGCCACGCCCGAACGTAGTAAAATGCGCAACGGCGAAACAGCGTGCGGCGGTGCGGCGGCAAACATAGCCCGGCATGGCCACCGTTCGATCGGCTTCGGCACGCGACGCGAGATAGGTTGTCAAAATGAGTAAAGCGGGCGATTAGCTCAGCGGGAGAGCACTGCCTTCACACGGCAGGGGTCGCAGGTTCGAACCCTGCATCGCCCACCAATCAATAAGTTACAATTAGACGCTTTCTAGAGTTGGGGTGTTTTGGGACAATTCGCGAAATGAGTGTCCCGTATTTGTCCCGAACCTACCGCTGGTTACCGCTGTTCGTTTCCCGTATTTGTCCCGACCGGTCCAATTGAAGGTCTGTCGAGGTGACTCGACGCCGGGAGTCGCCGTGTCGGGAGGGTGTCCGCGCATACAAATTTGGCTCCTCGGCAGAATTTGTGGGTGGA
>VAPE01016274.1_pt1 | contig 25640 bp, 21 predicted proteins | sample 3393911 | NCBI WGS metagenome assembly VAPE01 (sample SAMN08290436, study PRJNA428436) | hydrothermal vent metagenome | isolation source: Deep-sea hydrothermal vent chimney | place: Atlantic Ocean: South-mid Altantic Ridge
CAGGACCTCGGCCCCGAAGGGCATGGCATGCGAATAGCGCTCAGAACGGAAAACCGCTGTTTTTTTGCTCATCATTCATCCATCCCGGCATGGTCCGCCGGGACCCGGCCATTATCTTTCATGCAGCCACTCTGCAAAAGTCCTCCCTGCTATCTCTTTCATATACAGCGTGTTGAGATACTTCACAACCGCCGCCTTATCTTCGGGCGGGATGAGAAAGCCTGGATTTCCCTGAGAAATATAAAGTCCTGACTTTTTCTGCTCCGGCCCGGCCCCTCCTCCTGCCGGTTTCAGGCCCGACAATGACTTGAGCACTTCAATCATATTTCCCCAGCAGCCGCCCTGATCAAGATGCTCAATAATCTGCATTACGACGGTATTCAGGGATATTACGGCGGTCGGCAATACCGCCGCGCCTTCAGGGCCGCAGGGTGTGGTCGAGGCGAAACAGCGGCAGGCAAAGGGACGGGCGGGATAGATTGTGCAGTAATTCCCGGCCAGAAAAATGCAGGGGGCAAAACTCCATTCTTCCGCCCCGGTCTCCGGCACCTTGCCGTCGAGAAACGACCTGGCGAACTGGTTTGTCGTGCACGCAGGCAACGAGGGGGTGGAGGCCGCAAGGCGGCCGGCCAGGTCGTCATCCCGGATCACGCCATATTCAGCCAGATATTCCAGGATGCTATTCCCTTCAAGGGCGGTTATCGTGACGCTTTGCGTGCAGCATGAAGCGCAGCCCTTCCGGCAGGCAAAAAAAGTGTCGGCCAGAACCGTTTCATACGTTTCATAGATAGACGCCAGCAACATTTTTTTGCCGGATTCAGTCATGTTCAGGCCGTGGGGCATTATTTTTTTACTCCCCGGCTGACCTGAAGATGATGGTAAAGGTGCTGCCCTCTCCTTCAATGCTGGCCACTTCGATACTACCGTTATGTTGTTCAATGATATTCTTGGCAATGGCCAGGCCCAGGCCGGTACCGCGGCTCTTGTCCGTGAAGAACGGGGTAAAGATCTGCTCCATCTTTGCCGACGACATGCCGGCGCCGGTATCCCGGATCTCCAGCACCACGCCGTCACCTGCCGGGGCGGGTCGCGTCCTCACCGTGACCGTACCCCCGTCGGGCATAGCCTGGATTGAATTGATAATCATGTTGAGCAACACCTGGTAGATCTGCTCTTGATCAATAATAATTTCAGATAGATCGGGATCAAGATCAAGTTCGATGACGACTGATTTCTTGTCCAGTTCCGGCTGCATGAAGCGAGCCACCCGTTCCACCACGCTGTTGAGCTGAGCCGGTTTCATTCTCGGGTCCTGCGGCCTGGCAAAATCAAGAAACTCGCGGACGATATTATCGAGCCGGACGGTCTCTTCCACAATGATGGCGGCAAGATGCTCGTTACCCGGCGCCACCCGGCTGATCCGGTTGCCGAGGATTTCAGCGGTTGAGCGGACAATACCCAGCGGATTCTTGATCTCATGGGAAACCGAGGCCACCATTTTGCCCAGACTGGCCAGGCGGTCGGCCTCATACAGCTTTTCTTCGAGAATCTGCCGTTCCCTGGCCCTGGCCTCCATAATCCGGTTGGCCCGGACCACGATATAGGAAAGGACAGCGAACAGGATGCCCATGATCGTCAGGGACAAGACGATAATCCGGCCCTGCAGGTCGGCAATCGCCTCCATGTCCCCGGAAAGATCATTCACGATCTCGATAACACCCATGATACTGCCGCTCCGCTCACCGAGTTTCCGCTCCTGGCGAAACGGAATATAGGTCTTGAGTTTACAGTATACCGGCGGGGTGCCGGGCAATAGATTAAAGAGTGAGCCGCTGAACTCGAGAACGGAATTATTTTCTCCCCGCAGCGCCTTGAAATACTCAATTCCGCCCATGTCGGTCTTACCCACCAATTCCGGCTTGGTGGAATAGGAGATGATATTTTCCTCAGAGTCGTAGATGGTCACCGAATCTATCCCCATGCCCCGGGTGACATTGTGGACAATGGCATCAAGCCGCTCGAACTGGGTGTGGTTGCTCAAGGCGATACTGCCGTACCTGATTACGGTCGGCAGGACAAAACGCAGGAATACCTGCCGGTTCAGATTCTCGGCGAAAAGCTCGGAATAGGCCTCGCTGCGAGCGAGAAGAACATGTTTGGCATTGTTGGAAATAACCCAGGAAAGAACAAAGGAGGCCACAAGAATAACCCCCAGACTGGTAAAGGAAAAATACTTGACCAGCTTGAAGGGCTGCAGAGCGGCGTTTCTAGCCCGGGCCTTGGTTTTTTTTCTCTTGCCGAAGAAATCAGGTGGTCGTATCTTCATTGGTAACTGGTCACAGGGTGTGGCACTCTGCGTTATTACTTGTATCTAACCTGTAAGCCGCCACAGGTGCCACAGATTTACGTGGTCGCTTCCGTTCGCTATAGTCCCTCTATGCGGGCGGGAGCGACCGCGTGAAGATGGGGTGCCGGTGACGGCTTACCTTCATTGCACACTCCGCAACGGCGGCATCTGCTTGTGTCGCAGGCTGAGGTCAACTGTTCGCGCGCGCTCTTGAGGTATTCGCGCCACAGATATTCTTTGTGCAGACCGTGGTCAATGACATCCCAACAGAACAGTTCATTTTCACTGCGGGGCCGGATCGCGTATTCCCATGCGGTCAGACCGTGCACCCGCAGGGACCGTTTAAAGGAAAGGCCCCGGACGGCCATATCCAATAACACCGGAGCCAGCCGCCGGTCACCCCGGGAAAAGACTGCCTGCTGCAGGACCCCTTCCGGCCGGTCCACGTTCATCCTCAGGTTGGCGACCCCTGCCAGTTTCTTGCGAAGATACCTGATTTTCCCCTTGAGCGCCATAACCGCTTCAACTTCGTCCGGGCAGGCGGCGGCCCTTGCCGCCGACAGCCCGCCAAAGGAAACATACTGAAACGGCGTCCAGGGTTTGGGCACGAAACTATTCACCGACAGGGTCATCTCGGTCACCCGGCCCCGATTGCGGCCGATCGGCAGAATCCGTTCCCGCAAACGATGGATCAGGGTGACCAACTCATCAAGGTCGGCTGTCGTTTCAGTGGGCAGGCCGATCATCACATAGAGCTTTAAATGGACAATTCCGGCCTCCGCCAGGGACTGCGCCGCGGCCAGCAGGTCTTTCTCGGTCAGCCCCTTGTTGATGACCCGCCGCAACCTCTCCGAGCAGCCGTCCGGGGCAATGGCGGCACTTTTCAGGTTCGATCCGGCCAGAAGCGAGAGCAGCCGGCCGGAAATACGGTCTGCCCGCAGGGAGGAAAAGGAGAGCGAACAGGATTGGTCCTCAAGATACCCGGCAATACGATCCAGGACCTCGTGATCCGCCATCTCCATGCCCAGCAGACCAACCCGGTCAAAGCCGGCCGGGCGCTGCCGCAGGCCGGCAATAATGGCCTCGGCGCTCCAGAGACGCGGCGGCCGGTAAATGAAACCAGCGGCACAAAAACGGCAGCCGCGGCTGCAGCCGCGGCCCAGTTCCGTCATAAACATGCCGAGCTCGGCGGCCGGCGACAACTGCCGGGAATGCGCGGCAATATCCATGTTCTCCTGCACGACCTTGCGGACCCGGGCGGGCAGACCGGGGGCCGGGCGGATTGACTCCACAATGCCCTGATCTTTGTAGCGAAAGGAATAGAGGGCCGGGGCATAACAACCGGCCAGGCTCGCCCCGGCTTCATGCAGCAAATCAAGGCGGCTGGCGCCGGCAGCCAGGGATTTCCCGACCAGCTCCAGCAGGCCCGGCACCACCGGCTCGGCCTCACCGATCACCATGAGATCGGCAAAGGGGGCCAGCGGCTCGGGATTCATGAACACGGCCACGCCGCCCATGATGACCAACGGCGAGCCGGCCCGGATATCGGCCGCCCGGGCCGCGGCCAGCGGCTCTATCCCGCCGGCGACCAGCATCGCGATCAGGCGGGGATAATCATGTTCAAAGCTGACTGAAGTCAGGATCAGGGGGAAATCACTCAGGGGCCGGTTTGATTCCAGGGAACGTAACGGTTCGTCGGCCACAGGATAGACAAAGCGTTCGCAGACCAGACTATCATCTTCGTTGAGCAGGCTGTAGACCAGCTGGAAGCCGAGATTGGAAACGGCGAGCGGGTAGGTGTTGGGATAGATCAGGGCCGCCGCGAGCCGGCCCGTCCATTTTTTCCGGACAGTACCTTTTTCCGTGGCCAGAAATGACGACAAGGGATTCAAATGGCACCGGCAAACGGCGTGCCGGTGTTAACCTGAGGAGTGAACAACAATACAGGGACCAAGAGACTAATTTGCTTTTTTGCGAATATAGGCCGGCTCTTCCCAGTTATCGCTTTCATGATCGTCAAAAATAGGCGGCGGCATGATGCGTGAACGCGGCACCGGGTTTGGCGGGGCGCTCCTCTCAGTCCGGTTATCCCCGGACTCCCGCGGCACCTTGGGCTCCTGATGACGCGCCGACTCTTCTTTCTGCCTTCTGTTCCGCGTCACCTCAATATGCGGGAGGGTCTCGGTTTCCTCAATGCCGGCAATACCGGTGGCGATGACGGTGACCCGCAGCTCTTCTCCCAGGGACTCGTCAAAGAGGGCGCCGATAATAATATTGGCATCCTCGTGCGCCTTGTCCTGGATCAGGGCCGATGCTTCCATGAATTCAATCATGGTCAGGCTGTCCTGAGTTGCGGAGATATTAATGAGAATACCCTTGGCGCCGTCAATGCCCACGTCTTCCAGCAACTGGTTATCGATAGCCCTTTTGGCAGCCTCGGTGGCCCGGTTTTCCCCGGCCGCGGCCCCGGAGCCCATAATGGCCGGTCCCACTTCCTTCATCACCGTTTTCAGATCGGCAAAATCAACATTGATATGGCCGGGCAGATTAATCAGGTCCGTTATCCCCTTGACGGCCTGCAGCAGGACATTGTCAACCATCTGCATCATGCTGACCAGGGTGGAGTTCTTCTGCATCAAGCCGAGGAGCCGATCGTTGGGCACCGTGATTATGGTGTCGGCATATTTTTTTAATTCCTCCCAGCCCTTCTCGGCATTGCGCATCCTGGTCTTGGCTTCAAAATAGAAAGGCTTGGTGACCACGGCCACGGTCAACGCCCCGGACTCCTTGCTCATTTTAGCGATAACCGGGGCGGCGCCGGTGCCGGTGCCGCCGCCGAGTCCGGCGGTAACGAAAACCATGTCCGCCCCCTGGATCACCCCCTGGATATCCTCGTAACTTTCCTGGGCGGCGTCCTTGCCCTTTTCCGGGTCGGCGCCGGCCCCCATCCCCTTGGTAATCCCGGGCCCGAGTTGCAAGCGGATATCGGCACGGGAACGCTCCAGCGCCTGCATATCGGTATTGGCGGCAATAAACTCAACGCCGCCCAGACGACTCTCCACCATGGTGTTAATAGCATTGCCACCGCTGCCGCCGACGCCGATCACCTTGATGATCGCGACTGACTCTTCCTCAACCATTCTGAACGCCATGGTTTCCCCCTCGAATTTCGGTATTCCCTGTTTACTCAATAATTAACTATCAGGTACAAGCGAAAAACTGCCATAACCTAGGCCTGTAACCATACTTATACCATTGATGACACTGAGACCAAAGAAGATTCCTTGGCAATCAGACTATATTTTTCACCCATTTCGTCAATTTTCCCATAACGCCTTTCGGCCCCCTGGCCCTGGAACGTATGGCCTGGCCGCCGTAAAGGAGCAGGCCGACCCCGGTGGTACAGCGCGGTGAATCCACCTCATCGACCAGGCCGCCGACCCCATGCGGATAACCGATGCGGACCGGCATATCAAAAACCTGCTCGGCCATCTCCACCATATGGGCCAGCAGGGCCGTGCCGCCGGTGATCACGACCCCGGCATTCAGATGGCTGCGGTAACCCGAGGTGCTGATATCCTTATTAACCAGCTGCAGGATTTCCTCCATCCGCGCCTCCAGGATTTCCACCATGACCCGCTGCGAAACCTTGCGCGGTTTGCGGTCGCCGACGGTCGGCACCTCGACCACCAGGTTTTCCTTGATCATTGATGAGAGAGCGCCGCCATACATATATTTGAGTTCTTCCGCATCCTGCAGCGGTGTCCGCAGGCCGACCGACAGATCACTGGTAAGACTGTTGCCGCCAAGGGCCAGCTCCCAGGTATGCTTGATGGTGCCATTGCAGAAAATGGCCAGGTCCGTGGTGCCGCCGCCGATATCCACCAGGGCTACGCCGAGTTCCATTTCGTCCCGGTTCAGCACGGTATGCGAGGAGGCCACCGACTCAAGGACAATCTCGGACACCTGCAAACCGGCACGATTGCAGCTGGTGACCAGGTTATGCAGCGCAGTGACATCCGCGGTGACGATATGCACATTGGTCACCAGCCGCACCCCGGTCATGCCCAGGGGATTCTGGATTCCCGTGTTATCATCAACCATGTATTCCTGCGGCAGCACATGGATGATCTGCTGGTTGGCTGAAATCTTGACCGTCTGGGCGGCCTGAATGACCGCCTCAATGTCCTTCTGCTTGATTTCCTGGTTATTGATGGCAATAATCCCGGGGCTGTTGAATCCCTTGATATGATTGCCGGCAATCCCGACAAACACCGTTTCGATAACACAGCCGGCCGAATCCTCGGCCTTGGTCACCGCCTCGCGGATGGACTTGACGGTGGACTCGATGTTGACGACAACGCCCTTCCGCATCCCGGAAGAGGCGGCAATACCGACGCCGATGACATCGACGCGATCCGCAAAGACCTCGCCGATCACGGCGCATATCTTGGTCGTCCCGATATCGAGCCCCGCCACCAGTACACCCTGTTCTCGAATTTCGTTTTCTTCCATACTCATTTTCCTTTCAAAGGACCCGAGCTGGCCACCAGAATCCTGTTTTTTGCATAATTCATGCGAATTTCGGTAATATTTTTTACCCGATGCCGGCGATAGAGCCGGTCGAGAATCTTGACCAACTGGTAATACCGGGTTCGAAGGTGCTCTTTCCCCATATAAATAGGAAAAGGATAATCGACCAGATAGACGATCAAGCCGTCTTTATCGCTGACATGGACCTCCGAGATGGACTGAACCGGCAGAATCTGGTTCCCCCTGGCGGCCAGCAGCAACAGAGCAAGGGCCTGGCCCGCCGGGGAGTCCGTCATTATCCGCCCGTCCCTCAGGCTCCTGGTCACAGGTGCCCCGGTCAGGACCGGAAAATCGAAATCCCTTGACACGGACAGGGAGGCAAAGACCCGACCCTGCTCATCCACGTAAAAAAGACGTTGCCGCCCGGGCGGGCCGATATTGACCAGGGCCAGGGGCCGGTGTTCCTGAACGATGACCTCTACCGTTGACGGCCAATATCGCTTGATCCGGGCCAGGGCTACCCAGGGCAGTTTTTCAACCATCTTTGCGGCCCGGGCGGTATCCAGGGCCAGCAGATTGATGCCAGGTTCGAGCCGGGCCGCATCAATAATCTGCTGATCCCTCGTCATTTTATTGCCCTTGATCGTCACCGTTGTCAGGCAGAAAATATCGGAGGTGGACACCATCTTATAGCTCAGCCAGCCGCCGGTGGCGACCAGGAGCACCATAAGCAGGCCGAACGTCGCCCGGCGTGACAGCTTTTTTAATCGCCATGAGCGCTGACGAGCGACAACGGCGTGGGGCAGCCCCGGATGACGCCGGCGCAGACTTGCCGGCAGTCCCCTGACCGCGGCGGCGAACCAATGTGCCAGTCGTCTGCCCCCTCCCTCTTTCTCCGGTACCCGCGGCCTGTACATACCCTGATTCCATTTCTCCGTAAGAGTTCAGCAGCACTCTATCCGCACACTCTCGAAACGTACGGCATAGAGGGGCTACAGCCCACCCGTCCTGACCGCGCACATCCGAGGCACTGCTGCACTCTTACAGGTTTGAGGTAGACCTCAAGCCGTCACGGATTCAGGGTCGAGACTATATTTTACATCCCCGGTAAACTGTTACCCTTTCTCCTTGCCGCCGGACAGCCGGCAACTACAAAAGATGCACTTCAGGCTCCAGCATAATGCCGGAAGCACGAAACACCCTTTTCTGGATCTCACCCATCAACTCGATGATCTCGTCTGCCGATGCCTGACCGGTATTGACAATAAAATTCGCATGTTCAAGTGAAACCATGGCCCGCCCCGACCTGAAGCCCTTGAGACCGGCGGCCTCGATCAGCCGACCGGCCGAATCACCTGCGGGATTCTTGAAGAAAGAACCGGCCGAGGCCACACCGGCCGGCTGTTTTTCCCGGCGCCGGGCCAGGTATTCCCGGCCCCTCTCCTGAATTTCCCCGGGATCACCCGGTTGCAGGACAAAACCGGCACCCGTAATTACCGCATCGTTCAGGGCCGCTTTCCTGGGCCGCAGCCGCCGGTAGGAAAAGACCAGGTCAGACCTCGACACCCGGCGGCTGCGGCCCTGCCGATCGACGAACTCGACAAAATCCAGACAGTCGCCGACGGCCTGGCCCCAGGCACCGGCATTCATGCACACGGCCCCGCCGACGCTCCCGGGAATACCGGTCATAAACTCCAGACCGGCCAGTCCATGGCGGCTGCACCAGGCAACGAGCTTCGACACGGTGCAACCCGCGCCGGCCTCGACCACCACCCCGGCTGCCGGGGCCGAACCGCCGCCGTTCCGGGAAATGGCGCAGAAATCACTCTGCAGCACGATCAGCACCCCCCTGAACCCCTGGCCGGAAACCAGGATATTACTGCCCCGGCCAATCACTCTCCAGCGGACAGCATGATCTTCGAGCCAGCGAACCAGCCGGGAAAGTTCCGCCCGGGACCCGGCCTTGATCAAGGCCTCGGCCCGGCCGCCGGCCCGGAGAGTACAATAACCGGCCATGTCTGCATCCCAGTCGATCGCGCCGGGCCAGAACGCCGCCAGGTCCCGACGCCGGGCCGTGGTCATGGGCGGCGTCAACCCTGTATGTGCTGCAACCGGGCCCATATAGTGGGTTACTCCTGAATTCCTGTCATAAAAACAAGAACATTGATCATGTTTTATAGCAGGTTGTTTAGGCTGCAGGCTATTAGCCCTACCCTAACAGCCTACAGTCTAACAGCCTACAGCCTAACAGCCTACAGCCTAACAGCCTAACAGCCTGTAAACAGATACGCTGGAAGTTGATTTGGGTTGTGGGCATCGCCCGCCTTGGTTAAGATTTATCGTCTCTCCTCATCCCCCGGGGTTTGCTCCTGCAACAATTTCAGCAGGGCCTCCCCGGTCCGCACAATATTACCGGCCCCGAGGGTCAGGACCAGGTCGCCGGGCCGGACCATCTTCGCCAGCTCCGCGGGCAGGCTTTCCAGGTCGGGCAGGTAATAGGCTTCGCGCTGGCCATGCCGTTTCACGGCCCGGACGAGCGCTTCGCTGTTCACCCCTTCGATGGGCGCTTCACTGGCTGCGTAAATATCGCTCATAACCAGGACGTCGGCCCGGTGAAAGGCAATCTTGAACTCGTCGAACAGGGCCAGGGTCCGGGAGTAACGATGCGGCTGAAAAACGACGATCAACCGCTTGCCGGGCCAGCCGTCCCGCACCGCATCCAGGGTGACCCGGATCTCGGTGGGATGATGACCGTAATCATCGACCACCAGGACCCCGGCGGCCTCGCCCTTGACATCCAGACGCCGCTGTACGCCGCCGAAACTCTCAAGGGCGGCGACAATGGTGGCAAAATCGATATCAAGCTCCAGCCCCAGGGCCACGGCGGCGAGGCTGTTGTAGACGGAGTGGCGGCCGGGCATGGGCAACCGTATCCGCCCCAGTTCCTCTTTGCCCCGGTGGACCATGAACTCGGTCCGGCACCCCTCCGGCCTGATATCCGCGGCGTGGAGATCGGCCTGTTCGGTCAGGCCATAGGTTATTTTACGCCGGTGGATAAGGGGCAGCAACTCGGCGATATTGGGATCGTCAAGGCAGAGGATAATGGCGCCGTAAAACGGCAGCCGGTCAATAAACCGGAGAAAGAACTCTTTTATATGATCCAGGTCCCGGTAGTAATCAAGGTGTTCCATATCAATATTGGTCACCACCTCGATCACCGGCGACAGCTTCAGGAACGAACCGTCGCTCTCATCGGCCTCGGCGACGAGGAACTCGCCTCCGCCCAGCTTGGCGTTACCGCCGAGACTGTCGACCTTGCCGCCGACCACGATGGTCGGGTCCAGGCCGGCCTGCTGGAGCAGCCAGGCAACCAGCGAGGTGGTCGTGGTCTTGCCGTGGCTGCCGGCCACGGCAATGCCGAACTTTTTGAGCCGCATGAGCTCGGCCAGCATCTCGGCCCGCTGGATCACCGGAATCCGCTGTTCCATGGCGTTCGCCACCTCGGGATTCGCGGCGTCAATGGCGGAAGAGGTCACGACCACGTCCGCCCCGTCGACCCAGCGCTCCTGGTGACCGAAATGAATCGTCGCCCCCAGGTTCTCGAGCCGGCGGGTAATACCGGAACTCCGCAGATCCGAACCGCTGACCTGGTATCCCAGGTTCAGCAGGAGTTCGGCAATGCCGCTCATGCCGATGCCGCCGATGCCGACAAAGTGTATTTTCTTGGTTTTTTTATACATACCGACAATTACGAAGCAGCGTGACGCCGCGTCTCTTCAACCAGGCGCAAACATTCGGCAACGATGATCCCGGTCGCCCCTGACCGGCCCATCTTCTTCATCTTTTCCCCCATTGTATGGAACTCCTCCGGATCATGCAACAGAGACATGATCTGCCGGGCAAGTTTCCCGCCGTCCTCCAGTTCATGTTCGAGGAGCATGCGGGCGCCGCCGCCGGCCTGATAATAGAGCGCATTTGTTTTCTGATGGTCATCCGCCGCATAGGGATATGGTATCAGCAGGGCCGGCAGCCCCATGACCGCGAGCTCCGCCAGGGTCGTCGCCCCGGCCCGGGAAACAACCAGGTCGGCCCGGCTGTAAAGCCCGGCCATGTCCCGGAAGAAAGCACTCACCTCCGCTTTGATTCCCAGTTGCGCGTAACGCGCCTTCACCTCGTCCATATCCGCCTTGCCGGTCTGGTGAATGCAGTACCAATTCCTGTCCCCCTGACCGCCAAGCTCTTGCATGGCCTCCAGGACCAGCATATTGAGCCGGTGCGCCCCCTGGCTGCCGCCCAGGACCAGCAGGGTTGTCTGTTGCGGCCCGCCGGCCGGCTTTACCGCGGCTGCGGCTGCAGCCGCGGCTATAATTTCCCGGCGCACCGGATTACCGGTAAGTACTGTTTTTTTCTCCGGAAACGGATAGCTGCACGGAATCGAGAGAAAAATCCTCCTGGCGATCCTGGCCAGCATCCTGTTGGCAAGCCCCGGGACTGAATTCTGTTCATGGATACAGACCGGGACCCCCTGCAGCCGCGCCGCCGCCAGGACCGGGCCGGTGACATAGCCGCCGACGCCGAAAACCAGGTCCGGTTTAAACCGTTGCAGGATCTTCCGGGCCTCAAGAACCGCCCGGGGCAACTGCATGACGCTTTGCAGCCGGTGCAGCATCCCCATGCCCTTGAGTCCCAGACAGCGGATGGCGGCCAGCTCAAAATCGTAGCCGGCCAGCGCCTGTTGATCGAGCTGCCGCCGGGTGCCGATAAAGAGAACCCGGCAGTCCGCCAGCCGCTCCTGCATGGCCGTGGCCAGGGCGATGCCAGGGAAAAGATGGCCGCCGGTACCGCCGCCGGTTACAACAATGCGCATGGTTTCGCCGGTACCGGCGGCGCTTCCCGGGCAAACCGTTTACCGGCCGCCCGCCGGCGGCCGAACCGGTCAATCCTCGACATCATTTTCTGAAAGCATTCCGGACAGTAGACGTGCGTAACCGGTTCATCGTTCAGGGGCAGACGCCCCCCGAACCATCTACCGTCCAGCCTGGTTCTTTTGCACTCGCAACAAACGCTGATCATAATTTTGCTCCTGAAGCAGCACGGTTTGTCTGGCGCAGGTCGGTTACGGCCTGTTGAAAAAGCCGGCCCCGCTCGGCGTAGCCGGTAAACATATCAAAGCTGGCGCAGCCCGGCGACAGCAGCACGGTATCTCCCGGCCGGGCCGCCGCCGCCGCCAGGCGGACGGCATCCTCCATGCCGGCGGCCCGGCTCACCGGGACCAGCGGCCCAAGCGCTGCGGCCATGGCCCCGGCGGCTTCACCGATCAACACGAGCCGCCGGACATACCGCTTGACCGCCGGCCGCAGGAGGGTAAAATCACTGCCCTTGTCCCGGCCGCCGCCGATCAGGACCACCGGCCCCCGGCAACTGGCGAGCGCCGCAGCCACGGCGCCAATATTCGTCCCCTTGGAATCATCGACAAAGAGGACCCCGTCAATCTCGGCGACCACGGCCATGCGATGTCCCGGCAGCGTGTAGCCGGCCAGCCCGGTCCGGCAGGTCTCGGGCCGGCAGCCCAGCGACCGGGCGGCCAGGATGGCGGCGGCAACGTTCAACCGGTTCACGGCCGAGTTCAGCCCGGTTTCCCGCAGATCATAGGTCTCGGCCACCTCTTTACCGGCAATAGAGTCGGCCAAAGACACCCCGCCTGCCGTGACCCGGGCCTCGGCCCGGGGCGACCGGCCAAAACGAAGCACCGTCCCCGCGGTAGTCACGGCCGCCGCCATGACCAGGGGATCGTCGGCGCCGACAATGGCGATGTCCCCCGGCCCCTGGTTGGCAAAAATCCGGCGCTTGGCCGCCCCGTAGCGCTCCATGGAGCCATGCCGGTCAAGATGATCTGGAGTCAGGTTCAACAACAGGGCCACGTCCGGCCGGAACTCCCCGGACAACTCCAGCTGAAAGCTGCTGAGCTCGAGGACCACCACCTCGGCGTCCCGCGGCCCCTGCAGATAATCCAACAGCGGGGTGCCGATATTTCCCCCCACGAAAACCCGGCGGCCGTCGGCCCGCAGAAGATCACCAAGCAGCGAGGTCACCGTGGTCTTGCCGTTGCTACCGGTCACCCCGACAACCGGGACCCGAATCCTGCCGGCGGCCAGGGCCAGTTCACCAACAATGGCGGCCCCCTGTGCCGCGGCATACTTGAGAACCGGCAGATCCAGGGGCACGCCGGGGCTCGGGATCACCAGCTCGGCGCCGGCGAAAAAGCCGGTGGTGTGACCGCCGCTCTCCAAGGCCACGTCCAGCCGCCGCAACCAGGCCAGGTCATCCTCGGCAATCCGGGTTTCGGGCCGCGATTCAGAGACCGAGACCCTGGCCCCCAGGCCGTGCAGAAAGCGGACTGCCGCCAGGCCCGAGGCGCCGAGGCCGACAACGACGGCCCGCATATCTTTTGCCGGTTGCATCAAATCTACCGCAGTTTCAGGGTTGCCAGGGCCACAAGGCCGAGAACCACGGAGACGATCCAGAACCGGACCACCACCTTGGGTTCCTGCCAGCCCTTTTCCTCAAAATGATGATGAAAGGGGGCCATGAGAAAGATCCTTTTCCCGCCGGAAATCTTGTAATAGCCGACCTGCAGAATCACGGACAGGGCCTCCATGACAAAAATACCGCCGACAATGGCCAGGAGGATCTCCTGTTTGATAATAATGGAGACCGCTCCCAGGGTCCCGCCCAGTGCCAGCGAACCGACATCACCCATGAAAATCTGGGCAGGGTAGGTATTGAACCAGAGAAAACCGAGGCAGGCCCCAACCATAGCGCCGCAGAGCACCGCGACCTCGCCGGCCCCCGGCACAAAGGGAATCTCCAGGTACCTGGCGACAATGGCGTGGCCGGCCACATAAGAAAAAAGGACATACACGGAGCCGCTGATGACCAGCGGCCCGGCCGCCAGGCCGTCCAGGCCGTCGGTCAGGTTGACCGCGTTGGAGGCCCCGACGATAACCACGACGGCAAAGGGGATATACCACCAGCCGAGATCCGGGTGGAAGGACTTGAAAAAGGGCAGGCTGAGGCGGCCGTTGTACTCGGGATGAACCAGGAGATATATACCGACCGAGGCGGCGCCGAGCACCTGGAGAGCGAGCTTGGCCCGGACCGACAGACCCTTGCTGTCCTTTTTCCGAACTTTCTTCAGGTCGTCGATGGAACCGATCAAGCCGAAAAACAGGGTGATCCCCATAACCAGCCAGACCAGACCGTTCCGCAAATCCGCCCACAGCAGCGTGGAGATCATCATGGCGGCCAGGATCAACACCCCGCCCATGGTCGGGACCCCCTGTTTGCTCAAGTGAGACTGCGGCCCGTCATCCCTGACCACCTGCCCTATCTGCCGGCGTTGCAGCAGGCGGATAAAACACGGCCCGAACATGACCATGATCAGAAAGGCCGTCACGGCCCCGCCAATGGTACGGAAGGTGATATAGCGGAAAACGTTGAAGCCACTGAATTCAGTATGGAGCGAATAAAGCAGGTGATAGAGCATGATCGTCTAACCGTTCGATTTTTCCGTAAGCAGCAGTTCCAATGACTGCAACATCAGCTCCATGCGCATGGAGCGTGATCCCTTGACGAGCAGCCAGTCGCCGCTCCGCATTCGTTTTTCATCTACGAGACCGGCAAACCAGCCGGCCATGGAAGCGGTATCGGCGCAGACCTTGATTCCGGAGGGGGCCAGGCCCGATTCTACGGCCGCCATGGCTGTTTCTTCGGCATACTGCCCGGTAACCGCCAGGAAATCATAGCCCAGTTCGGCAACCAGCCGGCCGATCTGCCGATGCGCGGCTGCCGCTGCCGCGCCCAGTTCCAGCATATCGCCCAGGGCCGCCGCCCGCCGGCACCGGTCACCGAAGGTCCTGACCGTATTGAGCGCCGCCGCCATGGCAGAGGGATTGGCGTTATACGAATCATCGACCACCTGGAGGCCACGGGGCAAGCGGCGCAGCCGCAGCCGCTTGTCTCCCGACCGGTATTGCTTGAGGCCCCGGACGATGGCGTCCGGCCCGACCCCGGCGGCCAGTCCAATGGCCGCCGCCGCCGCGCAGTTGCCGACATTATGCTGTCCCACGGCCGGCACGGTGAGCCGCTGCTGCCAATCATTGAGCTGCAGGGTGAAGCGCATGCCGGCAACGCCGAGGCTCCGGACCCGGGTGACCCGCACCTCGGGGTGATAACGTCTGCCCAGCCGGCTGACGGCAAAACCGATCAGCCTGCCCCTCCCCCGCCGGGCCAGGCGCCGGACCAGCGGATCGTCGTAGTTGATGACCCGCACCGCGTCGCCGCGCATGGCGGCAAAGAGTTCACCCTTGGCCGCGGCCACCCCGTCGATCGTCCCCAGTCCCTCGAGGTGGGCGGCCTGGACATTGGTAATGCAGCCGATATCAGGATCGGCGATCCCGGTCAGCCGCTTGATCTCGCCCGGCCGGTTCATGCCCATCTCCAGCACCGCGACCCGGTGTTCGGCCTTGAGCCGCAACAGGGAAAGAGGCAGGCCGATGAGGTTGTTCAGGTTGCCCTGCGTCTTGAGGACAGCGTCACAACCAACGGTTTCGTACTCGGCCGCGAAAATGGCTGCCGTCATTTCCTTGACCGTTGTCTTGCCCGAACTGCCCGTGATCCCCACCACCAGCACTGCCGGGGCCAGCAGGCGGCGCCGGTAACGGGCCAGGTCGCCGAGGGCCCGCAGGGTATCGACCACCCGGATCACCGCGGTTCCCTGCCGGTCCGGCGGCAAAGGGCGCTCGACAATCACGGCCGCGGCCCCTTTACGCACGGCGATATCCACATAATCATGGCCGTCAAAATGTTCGCCGCTCAGGGCGAGGAATACATCACCCGGCTCGATAGTCCTGCTGTCGGTGGAGATCGCCCCGAGCAGGACCCGGCGGCCGCCGCTGCTCAGGGTGCCGCCGGTCGCCCGGAGGAGATGGTCGGTGTTCCAGCGCAACAGTCCGTTTTTTGCCTCCAGCCGGTCGTCGAAAAAGCGTTTTTCATTGCCGATAAGCTGGTAGGTTTCATGGCCCTTGCCGGCAATCAGGACCAGATCCTCTCCGGCCGCCAGGGCGCAGGCCGCCTGGATGGCCTGCCGCCGATCAGCAATGACGACATAGCCCCCTGCCCGGGCCTTGCCGCGCAAAAGGTGCTCGAGGTCGGTCTTCTTCATCTTGCTTTGTTGCAGCCCCGGTTCGATATCGGCGATGATTCCGGCCACATTCTCGCGCCGGGGATTGTCTGAACTCAGCAGGGCCACATCGGCAAGACGGCCGACCACCTCTCCCATCATGGCCCGCTTCCCCCGGTCCCGGTCACCACCGCAGCCGAAAACACAAACCAGGCGGCCACTCACGACCTGGCGCAGGGTCCGGAGGACATTTTCCAGGGCATCGGGCGTATGGGCGTAATCGACAAACACGGCCGGGCCGGGCGGCCATTGTCCATCATGGCCGGCAAGCCGGACCCGTTCGAGCCGACCGGCGACTCCCCGCACCGCGGCCAGCCCGCCGCCGATTTGTTCCGGTTCCATCTCCAGGGCCAGGCCGACTCCGGCGGCCGTCAGCAGGTTGAGCACATTATAGCGGCCGATCAGCCCTGATTCCAGGTGCACGGCACGGCCGCCGAGATGGATGGTGCAGCGCAGACCGTCCAGGTCCTGGACCGGCTCTTCGGCCCTGACCTCGCAGCCGGGGGCAAAGCCGCAGGTAAGCAGAGACTGCCGACCGCCGGTCCCGGAAAACGGCATCACTCCCCTCTCCCGCAATTCCCGGGCCAGTCGCCGGCCCCAACCGTCACCGGCAGTCTCCCGGTTTTGCCTACCGGCAACAAACGTCACCACCGCAACCCCGGCCGGGGCCAGGAAATCATGAAAAAGTTTTTGCTTGGCCTGAAAATACGCTTCCATAGTCCCGTGAAAATCAAGGTGGTCACGACTCAGATTGGTAAAAACCCCCACGTCAAAATAGAGACCGGCCAGCCGTTCCAGCGCCAAGGCATGGGATGAAACCTCCATCACGACATGGGTGACGCCGCTGTCACACATTTTTCTCAGCAATCCCTGCAATTGCACCGGTTCAGGCGTAGTCAGAGGGGCGTCCCGAACCACCATGTCGCCCCGGCGGTCCAGGTAGCGGTAGTTGACCGTGCCGATCACCCCCGGTCTCCGGCCCGCCGCCAGCAGCATCCCCTCGATCAGCCACGAGGTCGTCGTCTTGCCGTTGGTGCCGGTCAGGCCGATCATGGTCATTTCCCGGGCCGGATAGTCGTAAAAAGCGGCCGCCAGGTGACCAAGTGCCCGGCGACTGTTCTCCACCCTGACCACGGCCACATCCTTTGCGGTTTCCACCTCCCGGTCGACAACAACGGCCAGACAGCCCCGGGCAACGGCCTGGGACACATAGCGATGGCCGTCAGCCTCCCGTCCCTTGACCGCGACAAAAACAGAGCCGGGGATGACCGCCCGGGAATCACAGGTCAGACCGGTAACCGGCCGTTCCAGCACGGCCCGGCCGAACGGGTTGACCGTGCAGCTTACCTGGCCGAGGAGTTCTCCAAGCAACACCATGGCGCCGGCCGCTCAAATTTCCGGCGCCAGGGTCAGAACACACTCGCCGGCATTGTTCAGGGGACGGCCCGGCTGCGGATTCTGGGCCACGATCCTGCCGCTGCCCTCAATCCGGATGCGGAGATTATGGCGGCTCAGACGCCGCAATCCCTTGCGCAGGCTGAGGCCGGTGAGCCGGGGCATCAACGAATCCGCGCCGGCAGCGCCCGCCCTCTGTGGCTGAAAATCACCAATACTGCGGCTAACCAGGAACTGCCCGTAGTTCGCTTTATTCTCGCCGACAGGAACATGGGCTGACGTTTTCCGCGCCGCCTGTCGATACAGAGACGGGAGCAGTTCCCGGCCAAGAGCGGCAAGCCTCTTTGTTCCTTTCTCCGTGGATTTGACCAAAGGATAGAGAGAGTCACGCTGGGTAACCAGGGCCAGCATCATTGTCGGGAAGGTTTTGGGCATCATGCCGATCAGGATATCCTGCATGATATATCTGCCGGCCCCGTCCTTGGTGACTACATCCACGGCCGAATCCGTATACAGCAGAAAACTGTTCGAGTCCCGCTTAGCTGCGGCGAAAAGTTCCCGGCGCATCCGGACGCCCATGGTCGGCGACATAATACGATGACGCCCTGCCCCGCCGTCAAACTTCCGCGAACGGTGAAAACGCCTGGCGGCAGAGCGATCCAGGACCGAATCAAGCACATGCGGCCTTATCTTCCAGCCGCCGTTCACCAGACCGGCGACCGTTGTTGCAAGTTGCATGATGTTCACCCCGCCGGCAAAGGATTGATTCTGTCCGGTTTTTCTCTGTTCCCCCTCTTTCCCGTCGCAGACCGGGGCGAGGCATTGATCCCTCTCATAGAGGCCGATCGCCCTCTCATACTGTTCAACATCCTTTTCCGGCAGGCCGAAATCAGGCGCGGCAACGGTTTCAGGCAACAGAGCCCGCCCCAAGGCACCGTTTCTGCGCACGGCCGCCGCCCGAACCAGGAGGGGACGAATCAACCGGGTGTCAAGAAAATTACAGAAGAGACTTCTATGGCTGGCGTCGGTCGACTGCCAGAAATAGTTCGGATTAAAGGACGGCAGAACGACGGCGGCCAGAACGGCGCCGGTATCGGGCTGCAGCAAAAGGGCCAGCCCTTCACTTGCCTGCTGCCGCTCCATGTACTGCCGGAGCCGCTGTTCAATCTTTTTCTGCAATCCCAGGTCGAGAGTCAATACCAGGTCCATTCCGGAGCGGCCAAGGATGTCCTGCCCGGCAAAATCAATTTCCGGCACAGTGGCGCCCTTAAACTCACCATGCCTCAGAATCGTATCATACAGCCCCTCGACTCCGGCCAGGCCCACGCCGTCGCCGGAAAAGCCGATGACCTGGGCCGCAGTCTCGTGCTCCGGGTAAAAACGCTCTTCCTTCGGGTTGCAGAACACCCCGGCAATCTTCAGGCGCCTGACGGCGGCGGCCTGCTTTTTATCAAGGTCGTCCGCAACCTCGATCACTCTCTGCGACTTTTTCAACCGGGCCTCGATCACGTCCTGGTTTTCACCTATGACTTCGGCCAACAACCTGGCGACCTCGCTCCGATTTCCCAGTTCAAGCGACCGGGCATAAAGTGAATAGACCTGGTAACTCACGGCCAGTTCCCGAAAATTCCGGTCAAAAATCGACCCCCTCAGAATAGAGTCAGCGGACATAATGTCCGCTGACTTTTCAGTAATTCTGCCGGCAGCGAGCCGGGTTATCCTGCCGATATCCTGGAGGGAAAGAGGAAACCTGTACAGGGCTGCCACAGCCGCTGCCAGCAAAAAAACCGAAAGTATAAGGCCATATAAACGCCGTCTCCTGCGTTTCTTTTTTCCGGCCGCCCCGATTATCATGAATTTAGAGATAATGGATCTGGCCTTTTCCCGGAATCATGAGCTGAAACCGTTGTGATGCCTGTTTTATGACATTTTTCTCTGATGCCAACTGCGCCCTGGCGGCCAGCAGACCGATATTCTCATTGCCGGCCCGGGAACGGACGGCCTGCAACTGCTCAATCCGGACGGCGGCACTCTCGATACGTCCGTGCATAAACTGGCCCACCGAGAAAACAACAACAATTCCCGCAAAAATAATGACCGTCACCAGCCTGATCAACCGTTGTGACACTTCGGGTACGACACGGACCGTCACATGCTGACGCATGCCGATTACGGTTTGAGGGCGAAAAAGCTTTGAGCTGAAACCGGTTATCATGGCGCGGTCCTCCAGAGGTTATGGCGATTTTTCGTCTGTACCTGAACAGTTATTGATTTTGTTCCCGTCCCCCGTCGGCTCACCCGGCCCCGGCGGGAGAAAGCCCTTCATTCGCCCCACGCGCCGTCCGGACGGCGACCCGGAGTTTTGCACTTCGGGACCGTGGATTGGCGTTTACTTCCTCAGGCAAGGGTTCAACCGGGTGTCTGGTGACAACCGCATAAGCCGGATTTGCGGCAAAGGCCTGCTTGACGATTCGGTCCTCCAGCGAATGAAAGGTGATCACGCACATCCTGGCCCCGGGCCGCAGGACCGCAGGCGCATCGGCGAGCACCCGGACCAGGTTATCAAGTTCCCGGTTGACGGCAATGCGCAGGGCCTGGAAAACCCTGGTTGCCATATGCCTCTTCCGCGGGTGGAATTTTCTCGGTACGGCGGCGGCCACGATTTCAGCCAGCTGCCTTGTCGTCTCCACCGCCCGTTCTTCCCGGGCCTTGACAATATAAGCGGCTATGCGCCGGGCCTGCCGCTCTTCGCCGTAGTTGTAAAAAATATCGGCCAGCTGTTCCTTTGATAAGCGCCGGATGAGCTGCGCCGCCGTTATCGATTGGCGGACATCCATGCGCATGTCAAGGGGCGCATCGGCCTGAAAGCTGAACCCCCGTTCCCCCCGGTCAAGCTGGAGTGATGAAACCCCGAGATCCAGCAGCAGACCATCGACGGTTGCAACCCCCGCCTTCTGCAAGGCCGCCGTCAGATCGGCATAGCTGGTACGGACAATTGTCAGGCGCCGGCCGAATGTTGCCAGTCGCTCCGCCGCCAACCCGGCCGCCTGCTCATCCCACTCAAAACCGATAACCCGGCCCTCCGGGGCGGCCGCCTTGAGAATCCTCTCGGTATGCCCTCCCAGGCCCAGGGTGCCGTCCACATAAAGGCCGCCGCTTACCGGTTGCAGATAGCTGATGACCTCAGCCGCAAGGACCGGCACATGAAGATCCGCCCCGGGACGCACAACTAGAGAATGCCCAGCGACGAAAGACCAGGAGCAAAATCTTCGAACTTATCGCGGGTCCGGCGGGTCTCGTCCTGCCAGGCGCCCTTGTCCCAGATCTCGAAATGATCGAGCATCCCGTTCAAGACCACCTCCTTGCTGAAACCGAACTCGGAGCGCAGGGACCCGGGCAGCAGAATCCGCCCCTGTTTGTCCACGTGACATTCGGTAACGCCCGAGATGACGTAGCGAACAAAATCACTGAATCCGGGCAAAGCGGGCGCCTCTTTGAGCAACTTTTCTTCAACCCGCTCCCACTCGGCCACGGGGTAGGCCTTCAAACTCTTCTGCCAGTTGGTGACAACCAGGGCCTCGGAATAGACTTCGCGCAAAACCTCCCGAAAACGGCTCGGGATATTGAGCCGGCCCTTGGCGTCAAGCGTATGTTCCGACCTGCTGCGGAACCGGAATTCGGGAACTTTCTCCTGCATATTATTCACCGATTCAAACCACTGGCCTCCCCGGAATTCCCCTTTTCACCACTTTGTACCACCTAATATAATTAATATACGAAGCGTATTGCAGAGTCAAGGAAAAATAATACAGAAAATCAATAGGTTGAAAAATATCAGGAAACGCCAGAGGCTACAACATATGGTGTACCACAACAACGCAAACGCACTAAAATAATGACAAAACGGATAAAAAAAAGAGGAGCTGGAATGAAACCTACAGGGCTACAGGCGGGGAACTTTTTGTTTTATAAAGACAAAACAAAAAAATCTTTGAGGGCCTGACGGGCAAAAGACAAAAAAGGGGCACAAAGTGGGGTAGAAATCAGGAAGAAGTGGTGCCGGCTCCAATCTGTTCATAGAAATCGCGGCCCGCAACGTCATTAATCACCACGGCGGGAAAGTTCAGGACCTCAAAACGAAACATGGCTTCGGGACCGGCATCCGCAAAAGCAACCAGTTCGACGGACCGTACACACCGGGAGAGAAAGGCCCCGGCCCCGCCAAAGGCAGCGAGATAAAGCGCGCCGTGCCGCTGCATGGCCTCGCGCACCGGCAGAGAGCGGGAGCCCTTACCCATGGTGGCCAGCAGACCAAGGTCAAGCAACTGGGGCGTATAGGGGTCCATCCGGTAACTGGTGGTCGGGCCGACGGCCCCAATAACCATGCCGGGCCGGGCGGGACTCGGGCCGACATAATAGAGCAGCTGACCCGCAAGATCGACGGGCAGATCTTCCCCCTGATCAAGCAGAGCGCAGAGGCGGCGATGGGTCTGGTCCCGCCCCGTGTAGAGGGTCCCGGAAAGATACACCTGGTCACCGGCCCGCAGAGATTCAACCACGCCGTCCGCAAAGGGGAGGGTAACCTCTTTAAAATCGGCGGCAAAAGCGGACGGGGCTCTCAGCAGTGACATATTATTCCTCATCTGATATTTAAAGCCGGACGACCGGAGATACTCCTTCACCAGTCGACTTGTTGGGTTTCGTTCCTCTACCCAACCTACGGAGATACGGTGCTTGAGCAGGGTAACTGTTCAGATGTACTCCATATTCGGGTAAGCAGGCCAACGAATCTATAGCATGACCCCGAATCCGTGACGGCTTGAGGTGACACTTCGTGTAATATGTAGAATTTATTGCATTATCTCCGAATTGATGCACTTTTCGGCCTGCACCGCGCCGCCCTGCGGGGCGCCCGATAACGGCGCATCTGCTGCGTTGGCAACTCATTGATATCACACCAGGATAATCAACATCGTTGCCGCCTTGCATCTGCACCGTTCTCGAACGCTCACGGATCCAGGATGACTATGTGAGGTGGCCTGGCCGCCCGAAGATGGAGTGCAGATGAACGGTTACAGGTCAAGTTCCTTGTGGCGATGCGAGTGACACTGGATATTGACCGCCACCGGCAGGCTGGCGATGTGGGTCGGAAAAGTGTCCACATGGACGGCCAGAACGGTGTTGCAACCACCCAGGCCGAGCACCCCGCGCCCCTCCCGGTTAATCCGCGCCAGGAGCTGCTCTTCGAGCCGGGCGACATCCTCGCGCTCACTGGGTCTGCCCAGCGGCCGCAGCAGAACCTTTTTCGCCATCAATGCGGCCTTCTCGAAGGTGCCGCCGATCCCGACCCCGACCACGAGCGGCGGACAGGGATTGGGACCGGCGCTCACCACCGTCTCCACGATATAATCAACAGCCCCGGGAATACCGGCAGCCGGCGGCAGCATCTTCAGGCCGCTCATGTTTTCACTGCCGCAGCCCTTGGGCAGAAAACGGAGTCGGCAGCGCTCGCCGGGCTCCAGTTCCACATGCACCACGGCCGGCAGGTTGGTCCCGGTATTGTTCCTGGTCATCACGTCACAAACGGATTTGCGCAGAAAACCTTCCTCGTAGCCCTGTCGTACACCTTCCTGAATCGCGGCCTCCAGGTCGCCGTCAACATGCACCTCCTGGCCCAGGGTGACGAAAATCGTGCAGATACCGGTATCCTGACAGAGCGGGATCTCATCGCGGCTGGCGATATCGGCATTGTGTAGCAGGAGTTCCAGCACACTTCGGGCAAGGGGCGAGGTCTCGCGGTCCCGGGCCGCAACCAGGGCGTCCAGAATATCAGGCTCCAGGTCATGGGCCGCCGTCACGGCCAGGTCCCTGACCGCCTCGGTTATGCGTGCCGCCATAACTGTTTTCATCCGTTGCTTCCTTCCTCCTGAATCCATGACGGCTTGAGATGATGTTCCATACAGTATGCTGCTTTTATTCCATTATTACCTAACAAACGCATTTTATGATCTTCACCGCGCCGCCCTGCGGGGCGCCCGATAACGACGCATCTGCTGCGTTGGCAACTCGTTGATATCACACCAGGATAACCAACATCGTTGCCGCCTTGCATCTGCACCGTTCTCGAACGCTCACGGATTCAGGTCATCCTCATCATTCTGCAGAATCGAAGCGAAATCCACCTTGGAGCCGAAGGTATGCTCGGCCGCCGGGAAGATACCGGCGGCCACCTCGTTCCGGAAGGCGGCAACCGCCTCCCGGATCTGCGGGGCCAGGTTCAGATATTGTTTCACAAATGCCGGGGTAAATTTATCAAACAGGCCCAGCAGATCATTGGTCACCAGGACCTGGCCATCGCAATCCGCGCCGGCGCCGATACCGATGGTGGGCACGGCGACCGCACCGGTAACAATCCTGGCCAGTTCCCCCGGCACACACTCCAGGACCAGGGCAAACACCCCGGCCTCTTCAAGGGCCCGGGCATCGGCGACCAACCGCCGGGCCGAAGCAAGGTCGCGGCCCTGGACCTTGAAACCGCCAAGCTGCCCGGCTGTCTGCGGAGTCAACCCGAGATGCCCCATAACGGGAACACCGGCACGGGTCAAGGCCCGCACCACTTCGCACATCTCCTGCCCGCCCTCAAGCTTTACCGCGTCGCAGCCGGCCTCTTTGAGAAAACGCATGCCGTTGACCACGGCCTCCCGCACACCGACCTGATACGAACCAAAAGGCATATCGCCCACAACCAGGGCCTGTTTCGTCCCCCGGCTGACGGCCCGGGAATGATGCAGCATCTCGTCCATGGTGACCGGCACCGTTGAATCATAGCCGAGAACCACCATGCCCAGCGAGTCGCCGATCAGCAGGATATCTACCCCGCCCTCGTCGAGCAGCCGGGCCATGGACGCATCATAGGCCGTAAGCATGGAAATCCCGGCATCGTTGTGCTTCATTGCCAGGATATCTTTGACCGTGCGTTTCCGTACCATATCCGCCTCCCGAATCAGTCGAAGAGTCCGGGCCGGTTCTTCAGGGCCTGCTGAACCGGCCGTTCGAAATGTTCGTAGGCCGCAACCGTGGCCATGCGGCCGCGCGGCGTGCGAATGAGAAAACCCGACTGGATAAGAAAGGGTTCATACACGTCTTCCAGCGTATTTTTCTCTTCGCAGACCACGGTGGACAGGGTGTCCAGACCGATGGGACCGCCCTGGAACTTGTCGATCAATGTCAAGAGGATGCGCCGGTCCATCTCGTCAAGACCGAAGCGGTCCACGGCCAGCATGGTCAGGGCCGCATCAGCCACCTCGCGGTTGATCTTCCGGTGCCCGCCGACCTCAGAAAAGTCACGAACCCGCCTGAGCAGACGGTTGGCGATCCTGGGAGTGCCCCGGGAACGGCAGCCGAGTTCCAGGGCGCCCTCCTCGTCAATGTCGATGTCAAACAACCGGGCCGAACGTTTGATAATGGCCACCAACTCTTCGGCGCTGTAAAAATCGAGACGCAAAACCACCCCGAATCGATCCCGCAGGGGCGGCGTCAGCAGGCCGGTCCTCGTCGTGGCGCCCACCAGGGTAAAGCGGGGCAGGTCCATCTTAACGCTTCTGGCTCCCGGCCCCTGGCCGATCACCAGGTCCAGTTGAAAATCCTCCATGGCCGGGTAGAGGATCTCTTCCACGACATGGTTCAGCCGGTGAATCTCGTCGATAAAAAGGACATCACCGGGCTGGAGACTGGTCAGGATAGCCGCCAGGTCACCCGGCCGCTCGATGACCGGGCCGGAGGTCACCTTGATGCCGGCCTCCATCTCGTTGGCAATAATATAGGCCAAGGTGGTTTTCCCCAGACCCGGAAAACCGTGAAACAGGGTATGGTCAAGGGCCTCGCCCCGCTGGCGGGCAGCCTGGATGAAGATACGCAAACTCTTCTTCAACTGCTCCTGGCCGATGTACTGATCCAGTCGCTGCGGGCGCAGGTTAAGGTCAATTCCGGCATCTTCCGGGCTTTCCCGACCGGCCACCAGCCGTTTTCCAGTCACATCTTCTTCAAAATTCATAACCGGGTCCGTGCCAACCTCGTGTTTTTACTAAATTTCCAGGCTGTTAGGTTGTTAGATATGTAGGGTGC
>VAPE01013765.1_pt1 | contig 25448 bp, 27 predicted proteins | sample 3393911 | NCBI WGS metagenome assembly VAPE01 (sample SAMN08290436, study PRJNA428436) | hydrothermal vent metagenome | isolation source: Deep-sea hydrothermal vent chimney | place: Atlantic Ocean: South-mid Altantic Ridge
AGTTTTCAAAAACAGATCCAGGAATACCTGGCGTGTCCGTTACGGTAGCTGAGACCCGCCCGATAGTCAGTGGGCCGCTGACAATGCGGGCGCCTGCCTCAGTACAGGTGATGACATATATTTTATCACCATTGTCATATTTCGTTTGGATTATCATTTTTATTTCTCCTCTTTTAAGATTGCAACAAATCCTTCGTCATACCATTCGCACAGCGCTGTCCGCATAAATGCCTGGAAGGAATCTGGGCCGTCGAGATCCCCACCGGGGTCGCCGCTTTCGACTGTGATTGAAACGACATCCGTGAACCCGCGTAAACCGGCGCCTACGTCGTCGAAACATTCCACTGAAAACTTGTAAGTTTTTTTATTCTCTGTCATTGTCAGTCCTCTAAATAATGCCAACCTTGCCCGACATAGACAGGGTTACGCTTAAGTATTTGCCCGTTTGACATAATTGCACACACCGTAATGTCTGCGCGAGTCCCCGGCTGTTTGTGACGGTTGCGGATGTAATATTCACAGCCGCCGTCCAAGATCTCCGCGACCACAACTTTTTTGCCGGTGTCATTGCGGGTTACCTCATCCCCTGCCAGGCAGGTGAGGATTCGTTTTGGATGCTTCATAATATCAGGCCAATGAGACCGTCTGCTTTAGCTGACGGTTGTTTACAATATGTTCCCCGCGACCCATATAATCCATAAAATTGCCCCCGCTTCGATGGCGAGGACGGCGGCGCCGCATAAAAACTCTTTCATTTTGTTTCTCCTTGCCCGGCTTGCGCCGGGCTTCTTTGATTCTCTTTTTTGATAGCCTCCTCGCACAATACAACAATCTTTGCCGCATATTTTTTCCTGTTTTTGGTTGATTTGCCGTGGTAAACCCATTGTTTATATGGACTTAAATCGCTCATGCAGCCGCCTCCAGGCCACGTAATAATACAAGTCGAGGCACAAAAGGTTACTATACCGTCTGGGCTGTATGCGATATAGTACTCACACGCAGGACAGCCACTATCAAAATCAGCAATATCTAACCCCGCAAGGCTAAACATTTTCTCCTTATCCCCGGTTCCGTGCTCCGCTTCAACTTGCCATAGTTCACGGCAGGTTTTTAGAGCTTCGAGTTTTGTCTGTTTCATGGTTTTTCTCCTTATTTAGATTAGCTATTGGCTAATCATATCTTGCCATTCCGGACACGACGACATAGCCAGGGGCGTGTCCCCCACTATTATATGATCAAGCAGTTTAATGTTCATAACCTGGCATACGTGCCATATACCCCGCGTGAACACCCAATCCGCCTTACTCGGTGTGTTACCGCCGGAGGGGTGGTTATGCGCGAGTATGACTGCGGCCGCATTCAAGGACAAGGCCGTTTTAATAAGTTCCCGCGGATAAATTGTAGCCGCATTTATTGTCCCGCGTGCTATTATCCGGTATGCAGTAACCTTGTTATTCGCCGCTAAGAACAAAGCCGAGAAAACTTCTTTGTCTTTTTTATTTCGCAAGCGCCAGAATATGGCGGCGATAGCGTCATCGCTGCTGCGCATTACTTTGCCTGGTGTTAGTTTTTCACCGGCAAAGCGCCTGGCGGCACTAAAAACATCGTTTGTTGATGCCGTTTTATATTCGCCGGTATTATCTTGTACGAATAATTGTTTCATTATTTTTCTCCTTTACCCGGCTTGTGCCGGGGCTGTTTGGTTTTATCTGAAAATATAGGCTCCGGCAACGCGAGGCATACCCCACCGGTCCGGCAAATAAAATACCTCGATCTGACTCTCCTGCGGTCCCCGCGCTCCCAGCGCTCCGCTGCATGTGCAGCAGGCGACCCCGCACAGGGTTTTCTTCGCTCGTTTAACCTGACCGGCGGAAAGACGCCCCCCTTTGTGGGGGCGTAAAGTGATGAAAGACTTGTGGAAATTGTTTTCAAGTGTGATCGTTTTCATAATGTTTCTCCTTGCCCGGCGCGTGTAGCCGGGCGGTTGTTGATTTTTTTTAGTACCACGGCGAAGACTTTATTGTCTTCAATTTTATCTACGTGCCAGTCCGGTTTCTGCTCTTCGCCGGGCCGGCAGTCGCCGCAATTCCCACAGTTCCTTAAATCTTTCATACTTTTCTCCTTGCCCGGCTTGCTTGTCGGGCGGTTTGTCCCGCCTGCCGACTGCGCCGACAGGCGGAGTGAAAATGGAATTTATAACTCGTAATCGGCTAGGATTGCGGCGAGTTTTTTTGCCACCTCTTTACCGCAAGCCAACCCGCCGGCCAATATCTCGGCGATTTCTTTGTCGTCGTTGGCAAACCGGTAAAAATCGGTGCCGGTGTTGGTCCACTCATTGATAATGAGCTTCCCGCTTGCTGTCGCCAGCAATATGCGACCATAAATATAGGGATTGCCTGATTTAACGCGGGCAATTTCTGTGGATGCTTCCAGGTCAAACCAACCTTCAAAGTTGCCTTTAAAGTCCCTTACCGTAATTCTTTTCATTTTGTTTCTCCTTGCCCGGCTTGTGCCGGGGCATTGAATTATTCCAACCCCAATTTGATCGCAATGTGCCTGCATAGCTGGCACGGATCATTTTGTCCTCTTTTGATTTCGTGCCGGTGGAATTCCCGGTTAGCCCTGAACCCGCGCAACGTAGGCACATTATCGAAGCAGGTTTCGGCGATGTGCTTAACCTCGGCCCGTGTGAGTTTTTTCTGCCATTTCGGTTTCATAGGTTGTCGCATAATTTCCTCCCTTGCCCGGCTTGCTTGCCGGGGTTCCTTGGGTTTTATAATTTTTCCGGCTCAAATCTGCCGGAAACCAGCCCATCAACAGAGCCAAAGGCGGGTGTATATGTGGCCCCGTACTCTTCCACTCCGAGATATTTTTGAGCTTTTTGCTCACAAATGAGATTTGTGAGCCCCTCTGCAACTGCAACCACCTCCAGTGTTACGTTGTAAATGTGCAGTGTCATGATCCCCTCCTGATTGATAATTATTGGTTATTACCCTTATAGTAGCAAGCCTCATGCCAAGTGACAAAAAACCGCAAATCTTTTAATTGTCTTAATAAAACTAAGCGCTTACCTTGTTTATTTTGTTGCCAATCATTGCTCGTCTTGCTAGTCAGAAATATAAAAAATGATACTCATATTTGTAAGAAATTGTGATAAGTGGTTGATTACATAGCGATAATAGCAAAGTATAATAATTTGTACTAGTAAAAATAACTAAATTTTGTGCTTGCAATCTGTGTATATGGATGATATCATAATATAAATGAGTTAAAAAAGAAAATAATAAATTCCGGCGCGGAGAAGCGAACTGTATGGATTTATTGATATTTTTAATACTATTGATCTTTTTCTGGGGTTGTCGGGACAAGATCATAATTTCAAAATTTAGCCCTGTCGCAGAGGTAGTGATAATTACTATCGTATCTGCCGCGGGGTATTTTTTTGTGGGGGGTTGAGATGGCGGGGAAGCATCCAGGCGGCCGGCCACGTCATAGTTCTTTTGAGTCTCCTGGAAAATTAGAAAAAAAGTTTGAGGAATATTTCGCTATATGCGCCCAAGGGGTTGAATTGCCATGTGTAATGGGGATGGCTGTTTTTCTGGGATGCACTACTGATACAATTTTAGAGTACGAGGGCAAGAAAGAGTTTTCCTCAACAATAAAAAAGGCAAAAGCCCGGGCCTATTACGAAAAGATGAAATTGGCAGCGGCCGGCAAGATGAATCCCACCATTTTTATTTTCGATGCCGTAAATAATCATGGCATGATTAATACTCGTAGTGAGGCGCGCAACAAATCGGAGCTGACCGGGAAAAACGGAACTCCTTTGATTCCGGCAGACACGATATCTGTCGAGGAGCGAGCGCTTTTACAGGGGATTGCTAAAGATTACGCTCGGAAAATCATTACATCGGGATAAAATGCTTATATCCCCCCAAACGCCTGAAAATCAAAATCGTGAATATATCTCAAAAAATGCCAGTCGTTCACGGGCTGGTAATTCGTTTTTCCTTATAGTTTTTTACATTGTCTCTGCGAACAATCACGCGGGAATAGTGCCTTACAACACAAGATACTAACAAATCGTAGCTATGACGAGCAAATCAAAGATTATAAGCAGGGTAACTGACGACGGAGACATTGCTCCGCTTATGGCTGTTGATCCTTGGATATGGGCGATACAAAGCAAGATTAACCTTGCAAGTGGCGAATTCGGCTGGAAAAATCACGAATATCAAGTTGAGCCGATGCAGAGCAACGCCCGGCGGGTTGTGATTCGGAAATCTACTCAAATGGGTTTTACAGAAGCGTACGTTTTGCGCTGTTTGCATAGATTAATTACCCAGCGCTACAAAATGGGGATTCTGTACCTGTTTCCTACGCGTGACGATGTCACCGATTTTTCTACATCGAGGTTTAAGCCACTTTTGGTGGACAATTATGATGCAATCGGGAGCTATATTTCAGACACAGACCGGGCGAATCTGAAAAGAATAAACAAATCATATATTTACTTCCGGTCTGGTCGGTTGGGGCAAACTATTGAGGGGCAGAAAACCAGTTCTAAACTCAAATCCATCCCAGTAGACGCTTGTGTTTTTGATGAATGGGATGAAATGGACCCTGGCGCTCAGGAGATGGCAATTAGTCGCATGCAGCATTCGCCGCACCAAGATGAGGTTTATCTGGCAAATCCCACTATTCCGGATTATGGGATTGATAAAATGTACCAACTCTCAGACCAGAGAGTATGGATGCTGACGTGTGAGAAATGCGGCACGGAAACTTGCTTGGAGCTGGAATTCCCGCAATGCCTGGAGCGTCGTGGACAAGACGTGGTTCGTGTTTGTCGCAAATGCGGTGGGATTATTCTACCATCCGCCGGCAAGTGGGTTGCCCAGTATCCGGGAAAGGATATTGCCGGGTACTGGATAAGCCATCTCAATTCCATGTATGTTGCCCCCCGCGATCTTTTGGACCAGTGGGAGACCGACGGGCTGGATAAGTCTAATTTTTATCGGCTTAAGCTGGGCATGCCTTATATAGGCGCTACCGATAGGTTATCAAAAAATGATGTTTTAGCTTGTTGCGGGCAAGATCTTGTCGAGCTGCGCAGTTCCGCCCCTTGTGCCTTGGGCATAGACGTAGGATCTACGCTCCACGTGGTGGTGTTGACGAAGCCGTCTGAGGATCAGCGTAAGATGATTTTCTGTGGATCTTTTAAGGAGTTTGAGGATGTTTACGATACAGTGCGCAATTTTAATATTCAGGCGTGCGTGATTGATAAATATCCGGAGACCCGCAAGGCGCGTGAATGGGGCAAGTCTATGTCATTCCAAACATTTTTGTGTGAATATCGAGAGAGTACGCATGGGTTTGCCAAATGGGACGAAAAAGGGTTGGAGATTGCGGTAAATCGGACGGAACTTTGTGACCAAACCCATGACCTGGTTTCAACTGCAGGGAAGTTCACAATTCCGCGTCGATCCGAAGAAATAAACAACTATGCTGTGCAGATGACCAATACGGCCAAAATCCTTAAAACAGACCCACAGAGCGGAGTTTCCAAATATCTCTATATAAAACTAAACAGTGAAGACCATTACAGACATGCTACAAATTATGCCTGGTTGGCTTCGTTACGAATAAGCAGCAACGTGCGCAAGAAAAAGCCCCGCAGAATAGTATCTTACAGCCCTTTTGATGCCGTGGTTGGCTACTGATGGCCGAAGAAAATAGTGCAGAAAATAACACGGAACTAGCAGGGCTGAAAGACCGGCAAGCTGTACGTTCCATGGCTCGGACATTGCTGATTACACGCAACGAAGCTGTGTCGTTTCGTTCGAGTCTCAACATTGAACGGCAATGGCGCGAAGATGAGATGCTTTTCCTAGGTGAAGATACTACTGGACCCGCGAAGAAAACTATCGCCGACTATGCCGCCGGCAATGCAGTGTCGAGCAAGAAGCCCGTCAATAAATCTCAAGTCATTATCAATATCGTCCGGCCTAAGTGTGAAATTGCGTGGGGCCGTTTTTGTGATATTTTATTTCCCGTCGATGATCGTAACTGGGGACTCAAAGTCACTCCAGATCCCGAAGTCGACGAAATGCTGAAAAACAACGAACCGGCAATACAAAATAATTCTCCAGTCACAAAAAAAGAAGACGGGCAGCCCGCCACCATGCGCGATGTTGGGCAAGATAAAATGTCGATGGCGAAAGAGCGTATGGAAAAAATGCAGACAGAAATCGCCGATCAGCTCGAAGAATGCGATTTCAATGCCGAATGTCGTAAGGTTGCGTGGGATGCTATCCGGATTGGTACTGGCGTGTTAAAAGGCCCGGAAGTTATAAAAAATGTTGAATTATCGTGGAAAAAGATTACCGACCAAACCGGCGAAACATTTGTTGCAGAGCAAAAAGAAGAAAAAAAGCCGGCTTCTAAGCGAGTTGATCCGAGAAATATCTACCCCTCACCCGAATGCGAGGAGTTACGAAAAGCCCAATACATTTGGGAATACGGAACGATCCTGCCGAGGGATTTGCAGAAACTAATCGGCGTCCCGGGATACGAGGCGAATGAAATAAAATTAGTGTTGGAGGAAGAACCCAAACGCCTGAACTTAGTGGCGGGAAAACTTCAAGTCGATTCCGTAGCAAAAGGAATGCTTTATGAAACCTGGGAGTATAACGGCGCTGTAACCCGCGAAGCTTTATCAGCTGCTGGATGTGCTTGCGATGGGGATAGCCCTTCTTTGATGGCAAGTGTTTTATTCATAAACGAGCGTCCGATAAAAATTGTTATCAACCCGGTAGAGGTGGTTGGGGATCTTCCCTATGACGGGTTTACCTGGTCACATGTTGACGGCAGTCCTTGGGGGGTCGGTTTGGCGCAAGAATCAAAATGGCCGCAACGGGTCATCACCGGAGCTTGGCGTGCAATGATGGATAATGCCGGTGATTCTGCCGGGGCCAATGTTGTTATTTTGGACGGGCTGGAACCAGCTGATGATGTCTTAGAGGTTACGGGCAAAAAGATATGGGTAGCTACGGACGAAATCGACGATGTGCGCAAGGCGTTCGGACAGTTTCAGATTCAAAACAATCAAAATGAACTAGAGGCGATTATCAACTTAGCCCTGCGCTTTCTTGACCAGGAAACCAGCATTCCGACTTTATTTAACGGTGAGGCAAAGACCGCCCCGGAGACTCTTGGGGCCACGAATATCATGGTTAATGCCAACAACGTCAGCCTGCGCATGCGGGTTAAGCTGTGGGACGATGCCATAACCAGACCGCATCTCAAGCGTTATTATGCCTGGAATATGCTCTACAACGAGGATGAGAGTATTAAGGGTGACTACAACGTCGACCCGCGTGGGATTTCCGATTTGTACGAAAAAGATCAACGAGCGCAAAGTTTGTTGCAGGCATTTAATCTCAAGGGTGATCCTGATATCGGGCCGCTTGTTGACTGGAAAAAAGCTACCAGGCAGTTTTTCAATTCGATGCACTTGGATATCATGAAATCTCCGATGGAGATAAAAGCTTCTGAATCCAAACAACAAGCTCCGGCCCCTCCGCCCGATCCTCGTATTCAAAGCGCACAGCTGCGTGGTCAATTTGATATCAAAAAAGAGGAAATCAGACAAGATGCAGATTTGAAGGAACTCGAATTTAAGGCACAGGAAGCGGCCAAGGAAAGAGCGCACCAAGAAGTTATAGAAAAGATGAAATTAAACATCAAAATCATGGAGTTGTCACAAGCTCAAAATATAGCAATTGACAAAATCAAGTCAGAGCTGGCCCTTAATGCCGGAAAAATGAATTTACAACGTGAATTATCAGCCTCACCTGGAAAAGGTCCGCAAATTGTCACACCAATAGCAGAGCCGCCGCAACGAGCCCCGGACGGCAGGGCATTTGAGGAATAGCATGTGGTTTCGTAAAAATAAAATACAAAAACCATTAACCGTTGGCATTGACCAGGCGGAGGGGGTTATTGACCCGTTATCTTCCACTTGGAAAGCGATAGAAAACTGGGCGCAGCATGAGCTTCAATCCGCACGTGAGAAAAACGATCACGCCCGGAACGATATACTCAAAACTACGTTCCTGAGAGGGGAGATTGCCAGGCTGAAGAAAATCCTGACACTCCCAAACGAGCCGGGAGACCGCCTTAAAAAGAAACGACCGCCTATTTTAGCCGGGAGGGATTGAGATGTTGACAGACGAAGAATATCGAGAGAAAGCAGGTGAAGCAATTTTTAAAGGTGAAGAGCCGCCCAAAGTCGCCGAGGAATCGCCGACGGAAGAGGTAGCTACGGAACCACTTAAAGAGGAAATTGTTGAGCCGGAGAAGATCGAGAAGGTCCCTGAAGAGGTGACCGATCCTAATGCTGCACGTTGGGACAATTTGACTGAAATGTTGAGTCAATTTGACACCAGGATTAAGGAAACGGTGGGCAGGGTAGGGGCGATTCAAAGCACATTGGATGCCTCTGCCAAGCAAGCCAAGGAAGAAAAAAACTCCGCGCCGACGAAAGAAGAGATGGAGATCGCCGCGAAGAACAAGGAAACATGGGACGGGCTAAGAACAGACTTCCCTGAATGGGCAGAAGCGATAGATGCGAAATTCGCCGCCGAACGTGCCGGATATCCTGATATCGAGGCCCTGTCTGAAAACATCCGCGAGAAAACAGTTGCCGAGGTAAAAGGCGAACTTAGCGGAGAGTTTGAGGATAAACTTCAGGAAACTTTGGCTCAAATTAACGAGCGTCTTGTTACAGCGTTTCATCCTGGCTGGCAGAAAACTACCGGAAAGCCCGGGTTCGTCCAGTGGCTTGCAGGGCAACCTGCGGATGAGCAGCAAAAGTATTATTCCGACGATCCGGTTCAGGCTATCAGTCTTCTTGATAATTGGGAAGAATCGCAGTCCGGGAAAACCGTGGCTGAGATAAAAGCCGAACGTCAAGCTACTCTTGATAAAGCGGCAAAAACCGAAACTAAAAACAAAGAAACCAGGCCCAAGGCTGAAGACGATATGACCGACGATGAATATCGGGCTAAAAAGGCAAAGGAGGCCTGGGACGACTAAAGAGGTAAGTAATGCAAGAATATAGCACACAGGCATCAAGGAATCTGATTGATGCCGAATACAAAATGTTGCGTCATGCAACCAGGAAACAGGTGTTGGGCTCTGTCGGCCAGCAGTATCCGCAGCCGTTGAATAGCTCCGATACCCGCGTATTTAGACGTGTAAAACCGTTTAACTCTGCCGCAAATGAAACGCCGCAGATTACCGCCGCGAACTTTCGGGCGTCCGAGGGAGTTACCCCGACGGCGAACACTATCAGCTTTACTGATGTTTCACTTACCCTGGAGCAGTATATCGTTTTGTTCAAATTCAGCAGCAAAGTGCAATTAATGTACGAAGACGATATCCCAGCCGCAATGACCAAGCAGACCGGTGAAACTATCGGGTACATTGCCGAGTCAGTTGCTTATGGTCAGGCCAAGGGCGGGACTTCTGTTGTATATGCCAACGGCTCAACAAGAGCAGGGCTGAACACAACCATTTCCGCTAACGGGCTGAAACAGATTTCTCGAAATCTTCAAGCCAACTGGGCGAATCATATCACCAGCAAGCTTAGTTCTTCGCGGAATTTTGGCACAGTGTCTGTTAATCCGGCGTATGCGGTTTTGATGCATTCGGACCTGGAAGCGGATGTACGAAATCTGCCTAATTTCAAGGACATTGCCGATTACGGCAGCGCTGTTTCTCCGATTCATGAATATGAAATAGGTTCATATTTGAGTTTCAGGTTTATCATTTCTCCCATGTTTACGCCTTTTCTGGGTGCCGGGTCTGGTACACTTAACGGCATGCTTGCCACGGACAGCACCAATACTGATGTCTACCCAATGATTGTCCTGGCCGAAGACGCACTGGGGCACCTTTCTTTGAAGGGCCATAATTACACCGGCATTTCTCCCACCTTGATTCCGGCGAATGTAAAAACAGCCGGGAACCCCGCGGGTATGTTTGGTTTTGTTGGTGCCGATTTCTGGTACCAGTGCGGGAGAATGAATGAAAACTTCATGTCTCGTTATGAAGTTTGCGCAACCGCTTTGACTTAAGGAGTAAATTATGAGTGAAAGTATAAAAGACATGACCGGCGGTTGGTCCGATAACCGCATGGGTGGCTGGTTACGTCGTTTGCTGGAAGCGGCAAAGACGGAACTGGATGCGCTTCGTACGCTTACGTCAGAACTGCGCACCGACCATGCAACACAGAAAACATCATACGATGCGTGTGTGACGCTGATTGATGAACTTGCCGACGATCAGGCGGTAAATAAAACATTAACCGACGAACTGGTTGTCGACAATGATGCGGCTGTTGCCGATATATCTGCATTAAGAGCGGCCATTGTCGGGATTACAGCTAAACTGGATCTTGACGCTGGTGTAACCGATACCGATTATGCCTCTCTGTGGGACCCGGCGTCTCAGACATCAACGACAATCGCCGCCGCTAAGTTGGCGGCGTTAACCGCATCTAAACCAGCAGCAGGCCCGGCGTCTCTCAGCGCTGCCGCTGCTGTTGAAACCCTTACTAGTTAAAGAGGTAAACTATGAATATGGATAGAGATGTAAGGGGCGGCACACTGTGTACGTCCAAGGCCGGGCTTAAAATCGGCTCAACTGCTACCCAGGTAGCGACTGCTGCGCCTAGCGGCGCTGGCACCTATTTTGCCATCAATGGCATTATGTACTACCTGGCCGACGCTGCCACTATTGCAGTAACTGCCGGGCAGACCATTGCTGACGGTTATACTGCGCTGTTGCTGGTGTGCCTGAATAGTTCCGGTACGCTTTCCACGGTGCTTGGAACCGCCGTATCAAACGCGGACATTACCGCAGGGAACGGGGCGATTGAATGGCCTCAGCCTGCAGCGGATACCTGCCCGATTGGCGCATTAAAGGTTAAAAACGCTTCCGGTTCGACTTTTACTACCGGAACCACTGCCTTCAACGCAACTTCAATCACCACTACTTATTATGACCTGTTTGCAGTGCCCACGGCACCGCTGGCGCCTTAAACTTAATCGGCCCTGGGTAAAACCAGGGCCATGGAGGGTATTATGGCAGTACGAGGAAGACCACCTAAAATTGATGTAACCGAATCTGTAAAAGGCAAGGAATACACAATGGAAGAAATCGGAGCGGAGCACCAGCCGATTGAAAGGGTATCGGAAAATGATTTCGTTGCCGAATCTCAGCTGGAAGCTTTCATGGCGGAGCCGGTTACCATCCAGGTTCACTCTACCATGATTGCGGGTGACCTTGATATCATTCTGCCGTCGGTAAATGGGGTTAACCAGCCTATCGTTCGTGACGTTCCGCAGGTAGTCAAGCGCAAATACGTTGAGATTTTGGCGCGGGCACTCATCACCAAGCCGAAACAAAAAATCCGTGACATGAATGACCAATCGAGCTTATTCACATTCAATGAATCGCGCCCGTCGTACCCTTTTTCAATCATGGAAGACAAAAACCCAAACGGAAGGCCATGGCTTGAATCTATTGTAGCCTCGGCACAGGCGGAAGCACAGCTTTGAATCGACTCAAGCTATGCAATACGCTTCTGGCGAAAACCGGAATCCAAGGCGGAAACCTTGCAACCACGCTGAACCAAACAGGTGAGCGTGGCAAGGTAGTCGGCTGGATAGACGAAGCATATAATATTATCCAGTCGGCCCGCTCTACCTGGTTATTTTTGCGTAATACCAAAACGGTCTCTCTAGGTTCAGGAACACAGACCTACACTGATGCCACAGTCGCAAGATGGATAACTGACGACTGCAGGATTTACTCAACTGACACCACGGACGAGCAGCAGATAGCTTACGTCTCCTGGGAAACGTTCAGGTTAATGTATCTGCTCGGCACGCAGAGAACGCAAACCGGCAGGCCAACTGTGTTTTCTATTGAGCCTGACGGTACATTAATCTTCGCCCCTATTCCGGACGGGTCTTATTCGTTTGAGTCTGAGGCGTATATCATTCCTGATACGATGACCGCTGATGCAGATGTGCCGTTGTTTCCAAACAGATTTCATGAAATTATTATCTGGAAGGCATTGATGATTTACGCGGGGGGATATACAAGCGAAGCGGATAAATACGATGTCGGCTCGATTGAATACAAAAAACTATTCAAAAAACTCTGCTTCGATCAACTGGAGCGTCCTTTTTTTGGGGAACCCCTAGCGTGAGACCGAGATTTCCTAAAAGATTTCTTGCTTCGTATATCCCCTTCAAGGGCGGGTTGGATACGGTTTCGCCGCCATTTGAGATAACAACAGGAAAGGTTACTAGGTCGCAAAACTGGTATCAATCCCTAAAAGGTGGCTATCAAACATATCAAGGGCATGAAAGATATGACGGCCAGGCGAAACCATCCAATGCTATTTACTCTATACTCACCGTAACGCTTACCGCGACAGTATCCGCAGGAGACATAGTAACCGACACCGGGACAGCAAATGGTACGGTTATAGCGGCAACATCAACATCCCTGGTATTAACTAAAGTTACCGGAACCTTTACCGCTGGGACTATTTATGTTGCGGCAGCAGATATTGGAACGTGTGATGGCGCACAGGCGGTTAATGCCGCAGCTACTCAATTGCTTTCAGCTCAATATAAAAATCTGGCAGCTGACCAATACCGGGCCGACATAACTACAGTGCCGGGGTCGGGAAGCATTTTAGGCGTTACGGCATTAAATGATATTGTCTATTCCTTCAGAAATAATGCAGCCGGTACGGCGGCGGCGATGTACGCGTCAAGCTCTTCCGGCTGGACGCTTTGTGACTTGGGTGAGACTATTTTCTTTAACGCTGGAACTGCTGAGCCTTTAGTTGACGAAACCCTGACCGGTGGCACATCGGCGGCAACGGGAACTATCAAGAAAGTAATTGTGACTTCCGGCTCGTGGTCCGGTACAGATGCCGCGGGGCGAATAATTCTGTATTCCGTAGCCGGGGATTTTGTATCCGGGGAGACAATAACCTCCGCTTCCGGGTCTGCCACATCCACAAGCGTTAATACTGCGAATACTTTACAGCCAAGCGGTACATTTAAGACAATAATTTTTAACTTCACCGGCAGCACTGATACGGTGAGGGTATACGGATGTGATGGGGCAAGCAACGGCTTTGAATGGGACGGGGCAATCTTTGTTCCTATTATTACCGGCATGACGGTTGATGCCCCATCTGAAGTGTACGCGCATAGGAACCAGCTTTTTTTCTCATTCCGCGGGTCGGTACAAAACTCAAGCCCCGGCAGTTCATATGACTGGAGCCCGATTACTGGAGCCAGCGAAATAGCCATGGGCGACACGGTTACCGGTTTCCTCGAACAGCCTGGAGACACACCTACCCTGGCAATTTTTACCGATAACGAAACAGCCATGCTGTACGGTTCCGGGGTGGCGGACTGGAAATTAGTCCCATATAAACAAGGCCCCGGCGCACGGTCGAGATCAATGCAGCGCATCGGGCATACTTTTATGCTGGGAAACCAGGGGGTAATTAAGCTTTCAACCTCACAAATGTATGGTAATTTTTTAGATGCTACAGTTAGTCAGGATGTTCATAGTTGGATAGTAAATAAAATCGGGTCTTTTACATGTTCTTGCACGTCCAATGACCAAAATCTTTATTGTTTGTTCTTTGAGGATAAGACTGCATTGTTCGTTACCATTGATAATGGTGAAGCGGTCGCTTTTATGCCTTTACTTTTCCCGCAAATTGTTAAATGTTGCCATTCGTATGAAGACAGCAATGGTAATGAAATTATTATATTCGGAGATGAAAACGGATACGTTTATCAAATGTTCAAAGGCACCAGCTTTGATGGTGCTGCCATTGTTTCATATATATATTTATCATATAATAACTTTAAAACACCACAAATAAAGAAAAGGTATAGACGCATCGCTTTTGAAGTCAATGGAGATGGTTTTTTTGATTTCGATTTTAACTATACCGTAAGTTACGGATCTTCGACAATAGCGCAGCCTGTAGCGCAAAACGAAACATTATCGGTAGCACCTCTTTTCTTCGATTCAGGCTTGACCTTTGATTCAGGACTTTTTTTCAATACAACAAGTTTAACGCCAATTGAGTTCTCAATGGGTGCGATTGGCATGAATGTTTCATTGCAAATCAGCACCAATTCTGATTATTGCAGTTCATTACTATTTAGCGGCGCAATGGTTCAGTACACATACGCGCAAGAGATTAGAAGATGAGTGATTATTATTCAACCACAGGTTTCCCCGGCTCTTCGGCTCAGATCGACTCGGCACCGTTCAAAAACGAATACGCAGCAATTGATGCCGGGTTTGCCAAGGTAGCGCCATTAACCGGAAACGGGGGGCTGCCGGTTTTTATAAACTCCGCCGGGTCCGCCCAAGAAGCAGTGTCAGTCTCAAGCGCAAGGACAAAGTTAGGCGTTCAAGCATACAGCGCTGCATTAGATACTTACGGAGGGATTGCGCCGTCAGCGAATGTCCAGGCTCTTTTAGGTTCTGCGGATTATGCGGCTTTTCGTAGTTTAGTTTCTGTCTACTCTAAAATAGAAGGTGACGCCGCGTATATGCTTATAAGTAATATTGGCACTGCGGCAAACAATTATCTACAACTTAATGCTTCCGGCCAAATCCCAGCCGTTGATGGATCTCTGCTAACAGGAATTGCTCCTGCCGATGGCAGCATAACTACCGCTAAATTAGCTGCCGAATGTGTTACTCCATACAATCTGGAAGATAGTGCCTTGCTAAACAGGCGGCTTACCGTCAGCAGAGCTTCCGGCGCGGAAACTATCACTTTTAACGGAAAGGGATACGCCGATTTTTCGGCGACCAATTTGGAGACATTGGTTTGCCGAAACGATACCCTCGGGGTAGGGGGAAGTTCCTTCCGTAGTATAACGACGCCAACCTGGATAACAATTCCGTCAGGAGCGACATTGGGGGCTTCAGATGGAGTGCCATTTAGAATATGGATATTATCTCGTCCTGATGGTGGTTATTTGGCAGCAATAAATACCAAAATGACCGATGGAATTTATCCATTATTTGACAATGATTTATACGATACCGTGGCGATTGATGCTACCGCGGGGAGCGCCGGAGTATTTTATTCAGACGGGGTACAATCTGCCATTGCCATGCGAATAATAGGTTTTCTTGATTATACGCTTCCGGTTGCAGGCACATGGGATACCGCCCCGACAAGAATTCAATTATTTGATCAAGGAATGCCGCTTCCAGGAACAACGATTCAAACTCGTCGAAATTCAACAGGCGCATACGCTGCCGGGACAACCATTATACCTGTGGACGACACTATCCCACAGGTAACGGAAGGATTCCAAATTATGAGTCAAACTATTGTGCCAAAGTTTGAATCAAGTGTTTTGAGGATAAATTCATCAATATCCGTTAGCGCTAGCGCATTGGCAAGATGTTCACTTGCATTATTTAAAGATGGCGCTTCAGATGCCCTGTCGGCCCGCACACAAAAAATAACCTCAATACAAAGAACAATGATTCTATCGCATACAGAATTAGCATCAACAGCAGTTTCGCAAACCTGGACGACTAGGATTGGGCCAGACGACGCTAAAACTGTTTATTTTAACGGTTATTTAGGAGCAAGATTTTTTGGTGGAGTTATGGAATCATATATAAATATTGACGAGATAATGGTGTAACAATGGCTATATTAGCAAATCAACCTGAAACGAATCAATATCCGCCAGGAATGGAATTTATCTCTTCCGCTCCGTCCAATCCAGCTGGAAGCCAAACCCTTCAGCCGGGAACCACATCAAGCACTTTAAATTACGATCCTTCCCAGCCTGTCTACGTGGCACCGCCAACGGCGCACCAGGACGTCGCTTTAAACGCAGACCCCGCGAAGGCCACGGTTAGGGGACAGATGACCGGGATTCTAAGCAGCGGTTCCGATTATATGAAGCTGAATGAAGCAAAAGGGCTTGCCATGGCGAATCGTCGCGGGTTGATTAATTCGTCCATAGCGATTGAGACTGCTAGAAAGGCAGCTATAGACGCAGACGCAGTCTTGCCTATGGCAAGCCAAGACGCCAAGCTATACGGAAACGCAGCGACAAATAATCAAATTTCATCTCTTGATTATGAGAAATCGGTCAACAATGCTTTCCTGACGGGTTCTCTGACCGGGCAGGATTACGCCGGTAAATATGAGATGCAGAAAATATCCAACAACGCCCAGCTGCAACGGCTCAATATTGATAATCAATGGAAGCGAGAGATTAACTTCGATCAACTTGACGTAGCGAAACAAAGAAGTTTGGTCGGCATGCAGCAGCAAATCGGAGCGCAGTTGACCGGAGGCATTGAACGGATTATGCGTGATCCGAACATAAGCGATAAAACTTCCGCGATAAGCGCACTTATGGCTAATTATAAATCTCAAATCAGTACGGCCGCCGCCGTTTTGGGGTTGGATCTGACATGGAATTAATTCAAAAACCTTTGCATCGTTATGGATCCATTGACTCAGGATCTCTTTGTAAATTGTTTCGATCTCCTGATGTTTATATTCCCTCGGCGGATGATAACACCAAGCCTGAGCATATTATGAATTTCATCGACATAGCCTTAAGCAATGAACTTATTTATGTATTAGGTAGAGATCCTCGCTATGAAGCATTCATTTTTGCACCAAGCCATAATGGGACAACTTTTCAAGCTCATTTTGCGGTAAGAAAAGATAAGCGTGACGGATCAATTGTCAGGAGAACTGCCGAGGCCGGAAAATGGATTTTCGAGAATACCGGATGTTGCGCTATAATCAGCTTTATTATGGAAGGCAACAAAAAAGCTTGTTCAGTTATGGGACAACTTGGAATGACGGAAACCGGGAAAATACACGAATCGGTAAAATATGGCGGCAGTTTACAAGATGAATTAATTTATTACGGAACAGTCAAAGACTTCAATGCCTTATGGGGCGAGGAGTTGGGGGTAATCTCATGTGGTTAGGAGCTATCGGTGGTGCGGTTATTGCAGCCTTCGGAGGAACGGCGGCTGTGGGTGGGTTGGCCGCTATGGTTGTCGGCGGTGCGATTGTCGGGGCCGCAGTCGGGGCGCTTTATCAAGCCTTTACCGGAGGCAATATACTCAAGGGCGTCCTTTACGGAGCCATCGGAGGAGCAGTTATCGGTGCGGGAGCTGCGGCCTTGGGGTTCGGCTCAGCCGGTAGCGCCGCCGGCAGTGGCGCTGGTGGCGCCGCCGGTAGTGGCGCTGGTGCGGGCGCGACAGGAACTGCCGGTAATACCGGCATATTAGGGACAGCAGAAAGCGGTTCAACCACTTCTTTGGGAAGCTATGGCGCAGTCTCGGCCAAGGTTGCGCCTGAGGCCGCGCCGTCTTTATGGACAACGGGGGCAAGCTATGCCGGGGCAGTTGCCTCGCTGGGCAGCGCTTTTCTGAAGGGTGGGGCTGTTGGAGAAAACACGGATAAGCAGATAGCGGCCCAAGAAAAAATATCCAGAGAACAAAATGCGGCGGCGCTGCAAAGAGCCGAGTTGGTAGCCGCGGCATCAAGAAGTAACGCAGATTTGGCGCAAAAAACGGCAAGGGAACGTTTGGTTTTCGATAAAAATAGGTTTGAGCAAACCTTTACTGAACAGAAATTTCAGAGTAGGGAAACTCGCCGGCTACGTGAACTTGCGCGAACCAGGAACGAGGCGGGGATTTTGGCTGCATCTAAATATGTAGGAGCAAAAACTCCTACGGTTGTCCAAGTGCATCAAGCGCGCAAGAAACTCCCGTTCCCTTCTTGGGCACAACAGAAGACTACTTCATAGACAGGTTGATTCCATGGGAATATTAAGCGCAAGTGTAGACAAGTTAAGATATGATCCGTTAAAAGATGATAAATTGAATAACTTTGATCCCTTGAGTCCGCAAAGTGGCTCCGTTATTGCGGAGTATAACAAAAACTTCGGCTTTGCTCTCATGCCAGGGCAAAAGGAAGCAATTGATAAATATCATCAAAATATTTTGAATCGAGTAAGTCAGCAAGAAAATGCTCTTGGTTCGTATCAGAATGCTTTCAACCAAAAGATAGCAGAATCAGATAAAAAAGCACGTGGGATATTGGGGGGGCTAAAAAGCCCGGTACAAGACACGGTTGAGGTTTGGATTATGGGGAACAATGGAGTTGAGACTAAACATCGTGTAAATCGCGCCTGGGCTGATCAGAATTTGCCCAAGTTACATGATAAATCTCACGGTCTCTATAATCCCATGTATGGCAATGGTCGTTATGAAATTTATGCCGCCGGCCACGGGAAAGAACTTCGGTCGATGCTTACCCGCGCCGCCAACCAGACGGCCAGCGCAGACCAGTTAGGCCAGAAAGTATTCAAAACGCAAAAGGAAGCATTAGAATATCAAGCCAAAACCCAACGAAATTCCGCGATGGAGAGGTATGACTTTGAGGTCCGGAAAGCGCAAACTTATATAAATGCAACTCGATCCGAGTGGAGCAATTATATCCAGCAAATGAGGCAGAGATTTGAACAGGGGCGGAGAACAAATGAAAGTGGTATTAAGGATCTTTTATCTTCGGGAGCATTGATAGCGTAAACAACCGTCAGCTAAAGTAGACGGTTTTGTAAGTAACCTCAAACAATAGCGCAATTACCAAAGAGGTTTTTGCTATCTCGGTTCCTACTATTAAGCGGTGGCCTGTTTACGTGGCCAAGCATAGCGATGTTATAGATCATGAATGTTTATTTGTCAATAATAATTTTAACCATGGAGGCGGGCAATTCCTCTGCCAGCTAAAGCAGACGGTCTCATTGCCGAATTTTTATGAATGATAATACTCAGCAAAACTCTCAGGGTACTCCGGTAAATTCTCAAGCGGTCCCTGGATCGCACCCCGTTGAAGACCCAGCTAATTCTCAAGCAATCCAGCAAAATCAACCTATGGAGCAAGGGGTCGAGGAAGGTTTAGTTAAGGACGTGAAGCTGGGCCCCTCCCAAGAGGCACAGCTTGAGGCTTACAAAGATAACGCCACCTTGGTTGTTTTTTCCGAAAAGACGCAACCAGCCATTCTCCAGTCTTTGCAGCAAGAAAAAACCCCAATAAAAAGCATTGCCACGACTGCGAATATGATTAACAAGCAACTGGAAGGTTCGCTTGAAAAAACCAAAGAAAAGATGACCGAGATTACCCTGTGCCTGGGAGCGGCACATCTTGTGTCTGAATTGATTGTACTGGCCGAGGCCGCCAAGTTGTATACGTTGGATAATAACGAACGGCTCGAAGCATTCAGACAGACGATAATGCAATATTTCAAAGACGGGCTTGCGGATGGGACAATTGACCCCGTTGAGTTGCAAAAAACAATTGAACCTTTGATGACAGATAAACAAAGGCAATTTGGATTGCAGGCAATGCAGCAACATGGGATATTAAAAACAGCACCACCGTCAGGAGGGGGGCAAAATGTCGTTTAACTGGAGCATGGCCTTTGCCGGGGCACTCGGGGAAGGGGCCAACCAAATTGATCAATATACAGCTCGTCAGAACCAGCTTGAAGACCGGCAGCTTGAGAATGCGGCGCAACTTCGCAAAGAAAAAGCCGCTCTTGCCAGGCAAATGACTTTGGCTCATTTTGGCTACGAGCAAAAAGATCTATATTCAAATGTCGCATGGGACCCATCTCAAAAAAGAATGGTCAGCAAGCAAGAAGTTGCGGGGATGTCGCCAGAGCAAAAAGCCCAACTGGTTGCTATAGATGAGCGTAATTTGCAGCAGAAAGTCAAAGGGGCAGAAGCCATTTCGAAGATTAAACAAGACGCCCAGGGCCGCAGCATCCTTGAGCAGGCGAAACTTCTTGGCATCCCGGTTGACGAGTATCTTAAGGAAAAGGCTGCGAGTGATTTCTACGGCAAGAATAGAGGGTTGACTAAAAGTCAGAAAATCAGCGCAATTGAAAAGATGCGCTCTGACTATGAAAACGACATGATGACCTTCGACACCGGGGCCAGAGAAGGTTACATATTCGGATGGGGGGCCGAGAAAGCCACCAAGACCAAGCCCACCATCAAAGAATGGGCGAAAGTCAAGAGACCGGAAGAATACGGTCTTATCTGGGGCGGAGTCGGCATACTGGGTGGCAGAAAAGCTTCGACCACCAAGGGGGATGCGGGGAAGTCCCCTGATGTAGGAAATCTTATTTCTTCGTTGCTTCAGCAACCAGGGTCAACCAAAATTCAGAAAAATCAAACACCTAGTAAGCCCGCGGCTTCTCCACAGCATAATATTATTAAGAAAATTCTTAACTCTAATGTAAACGGAGCCGAACTGATTGGGTCGGTTGCCGGCAAAAGTATTAACGGAGCCGTGGACGTTATAAAAAACTCTCCCGGTTGGGCCGAAGCGATAAATCAATACGCCATCAAAGCAAACAAAACCATAGGTCAGGCAATCATCGATCTTGCCAAATGGGCATATAGCGAAAATGGTACCAAAAAAGCATCTAATTTTCAGATACAACAATAATGAATAATCTATCCCTTTGGAACAACATCATAACAAGCCCCGAATATTCCGCTTTAGGGCAGGATTCTAAGGACAAGCTGCGGACTCGCTTTACAGATGAGTACGGCGCCGTCCCTGACGATACCGCCATCCCCTTGTGGAAAGAAGTAATCTCCAGCCCTGAATACAAGCGCTTGTCGGATAATGATAAAACTTTGCTGGAAAACCGGTTTGTTGAAAAATACAAACCAGCACCCAAGCCGAAGGGGATACTTTACGCCGCCAAGAGCGGTTTTGAACATTCTGCAACAGGCTTAGCCCTGAGGGCCGCTTCCGGGTCCAGGACGCTGCCTGAGAATTATACACCGCAAGGATGGGGCGAGACTGCTGCATCTACCGCCGTTGGCTTGGCCAGTGATCTGCCAGAGATGATCGGCGGGGCCGTTACCGGGGGGCTGGCCGCTGGCGCGGCTGGGCTTGAAACCGGGCCGGGGGCTGTCATTACTGCCGGGATGGGTGCCGGGGCTGGAACATTTGCTGCTCCTGCAGTAATAGCGGAAGCGTCTACCCAAATTATTAAATATGGCGAAATCAAAGATTATGGCAAGTTGGCCGAAGTAGCAATAGAGCAAGGTGGAATCGGGGCACTGACTAATTTTATCGGCGGCAAGGTGCTGGAACGCATCCTGACGCCAGAGGCCAGGGCTTTATACCAAACCGCCATAAGGGCCGGAGATAAGAAAGCGATTGTCTCTATCTTGAACGAATCCGGAGCAACTCGCAAGATTGCACAAAAAGTTTTACCCGCTGCGGCAGAGGTTGCAACCTTTACAACTGGCGAGGCTGCCAAGGAAGGGCGCCTTCCAACCTCGCAGGAATTGGCCACCAACGCAGCGGCTATTGTTGGCTTGCACGTTGCCGGAGCAGTTGCGGGGAAGATTCTTCCCTCAAAAATATCCGAAGAGGTTAAACTGAAAACTCTCGGAAGGATTAAAAGTTCAGTTGGTGATGCCGACCTTGAAGCGCTGAAAAATAATCCTGGTATTCTGAAGAGATCAGGGCTGGCTCCTGCCGATATCGAGGCGATACAAAAAGAAAGATCGGCTGAGAAAACTAATGGTATTCTTAACGCTAATTCTGCCGACGAGGCAATCGGGGAGTTTAACAAAGCGACAGAACCGCAAAAGGAGACTGCAAATGATAATCAAGCGCAAGAACGGGTGGTACCTCCTGTCAAACAGCAAGAAGAAAGAAGGGAACCGATATCTAAATCAATTGATACTGTCGGAGCCAATATAGAGAAAGGACTTAATGCCGCTCAGAATGAATTAAGCACCCGCAACCTGATGAATGATATGGCGACTTCCCAGGAGGTCGCACAGGAGCAGGAGAATGTCAAGGTCCGTAAGAACCATTTCGCAGGACTGAAAGAACAAGTGCGGAAAAACCAAGTGCGGAAAAACCAAGAATCTTTGAGGGCTAACCGGACTCCCGGCCCGGTAACGAAAGAAGTCAGTAAGTTGAGGACCCAAGCTTTTCGCACTGATGCGCAGAAAAGGGCAGAAAGGATAGCAGGCAGCCGCGAGGCATTCCAGAATCTTACTCCTGAAAACATCAAATCAGTGCTTCCGGTAATGGAGAGGCAGCTTTCAGAGGGAGAAACCGGCTACAGGTACAAAGAGCCGTCTAGCTCCAACTTCGACGGTGGAGTCACAGAAGGAAAGTATAATGGAGTTAAATCTTCCAATCCTGACTGGATAAAGTTGAAAACATTGCAGGAATATGACAAAAGATCCGGCACTAATGTGGCAAAAACGTTAAACAAAAATAGCTTTAAGCGAATAATCAATAAAGTCAAAGAAGGTATCAAATTAACTCCGCCCCAGGAAGACGCGTGGGAATACATCAAAACGGCGGCGGAAAAAGTTTCCAAAACTGACAAAACATTGTCGGTAGCTGAAGATTATAACAATATTGTAAAATCAGGGATCAAGCAAACAGGTCCGCAGGAGATTATCGCTGGTGATTTGAATAAAGGTGACAAGGTAATTGTAGACGTTAATGGGCACCCTGATATCGTTGAACAGAAGGGCGTTGATAAAGACGGCAACATTGTCCTTGAGGATGGTACTCGGGAAACTGTAGATTTTTTTGATAAGTTGAAAATATACGGCAAAAAAGAGGCCCCGGGCAAAACGCCGCAAGTAGCGGCCGAGGAATACAACAAGGCAAGCAAGGCCAATATAGTTTTTGACGGCGAACAGAAGAGCGGGAGCAAGGTCTGGTATCAATTCACCGATAAAGACCTCCAAAGCCCGAGCCATGGCGGTACTTTTCTTGTCAAGGATTTGAATAAAATCGGCGAAGAACACCAGAAACAGATTGATAAATTTCCTAAAACTCCTGCGAAGATAGATAAAAATGCACCTGTTGCTGAACGCCTGGCTGCAGCTATTGGAAATCCGGAGGCGGCAACCAACGCCAAATTGACCTCAAGCAACGAAGAGCAGCAGATAAAACAAATAGTCAACGATTCCGTCAAGCAGAAGGCTGATCTTGCCACACAGCTTCACAAGGCCGGGCATACCGAAATGGCAGCCAAATATCGGTCTGACGCCGAAGCAAATGGCAAGAAGTTGAAAGCTGCCGACGGAATTGTTACTGAAAAGGCCGTGGATGAGGCGTTGAAAACCAAAGGAACAAATGAGAAAGAAAAACAGCAAACGGGACAAACGGAAAAGACGACAGAAAAAACAGATGCGAAGGGGAGGCAGGTAGACAACAACAAACCTCTCCGTTCCAAAAGCAAATCCGGAGCAGGCATCCCCGCAGCAGCCGCCCGGGCGGAAGCGCATAAGTTTCTCGGAAAGGCATATCAGAGGCTTACTGATTCTAGCAAGTTAAAATTCCACGAAGGCGGCGTTCCCGGCGAAGGGCGTGAACTGAAGCTCGGCGAGAGAACCGTCGGCATCTACAAAGACGGCGTTATCCACATCGACACATCGGCGTTAAACCAGGGCGAAGTCGGACGCTTATTGCAACATGAAGGATTGCACATGCTCATGCGTGAAGATCCTTTATTCATAAAAAGACGGAATAAAATCCTAAGCGACTTTTCGGCATTGCGCGACAAGAACGATGCGGTTACTGCTGCCTATGAAAAGGTTCCGTCAGACACTCCAGTTCAGTACATAGACGAAGAAGCTGCCGCCTATTATCTCCAGGACAAGGCAAACTACAAGAGACCGCTCCACATACGCCTGTTGAGCGCTGCGCGGGCATTCTTGATGCGGATAGGGTTTAACCCCGGCAAGATAAGCCCTGATGATCTGGTAGCCTTAACGCGCCAGGGATTGCGCAGGTTTCGCGTACCGGAGAATATCGAAACAGCCCCTGTTCTCCGGTCGGTGCAAACGGCACCAACCAGATCGAAAGAATACCTAGAGAATCTGCTTAGCGGCAAAGAGCCGGATATCGACAAGGATATAGTGTCCTCTCTTCCGGATTTGAAAAAAATACCCAGATCGGCTGTCCCTAAAGCGGATTCGGCCCGCTGGGAATCCTTGCTGTCGCAGTTTGATTATATTTCCCACAAATACAAGGGAGCCCCGCGGCGCATCTTTGAGGCCCAGGCGGAAAGAACTGAACGGAAAGTTGAGCTGGAAAATTTCATCCTTGGCAAGCATGTTGAAGGCTTTGGCTTTGTCAACAGAATGCGCGCTTTTTTCAAAAGTGACAAAACCGGATATGAGTGGGTAAAGCAATACCTAATCGACAGAGATAAGAAGGGCGACTTCTTCACAATTAAATGGAACGAAAAGACCAATATGTGGGACGTCCTTGATCAAGAAAGAGAAGTCTTGCAAAGTTTGAAAAATGAAAACGCAGCGACGAATGAAATGATGTTTGCCGAAGCTGATTACCTTGAAAAGCACGGTATCTCGCAAGACAGGGTTGATGCGGTTGTAAGATTTCGCGGGGCAACAAATCGCGGGTTTGACCTGATGATGAGTGAAATGCGCGGCATAATCCAGAAATACAAAGAAACAGGCATGGAGCCGCCCACGGTAAAAATAGCTGACGAATCAAAGAGATGGGCGGCTGTTGACAATATTCTTAGTAAAAAGAAAGGGTTCCCCACGAAAGAGGCAGCCGAGGCCTGGACGAAAGATCATAAATGGCAAGATGTTACAATTAAGAAACAAAAAGATCAGGAAATAATAAGAGAAATCAGTCTCGAAGAAGCCTTGTCAAGGATGGGTAATTTGCGTGGCGGGTATTTCCCGCGCATCCATCAGCAAGGCGAGTTCGTTTTACGCGCGGTTAAGGGCAATGACCGGATTCGTCAATCGTTTGACATGTACGCTATGGATAATCCAATCATAGACCCGGATACCGGGAAGCCGGTGAAGTCTGTCGCCAGGGAAGCAAGCCGAACCGTGAAAAGACTTTTCAACAAAACCACAGCGCATATTCCTTTTATTGAGACATTAGAGAAAAGGGCACGGTTTTTAAAAGCAAAAGGCTACGATGTAACGATATCTCGCAGCAATGCACTTCCTGAGTCGGTTTACAACGTGGCTGACTTAATACCTTCCATTAATGCTCTGCTGTCTGAGTCTCTGGACCGTGCTAAAAATGATGAGAATTTCAACCCTGAGCAGGCCGCGCTTCAGGTCAATAATATGCTGACCTCTAAGCTCAGCGAATTGATCAAAGAGCGCGGGTTCCTTTCTTCCCGGCTGCGAAGATCGGATAAGTACTGGAGCGGTTTTGAAGAAGACCCGACTCGTGCCGTATCTCAATATGCCACCAGGACAGC
>VAPE01023768.1_pt1 | contig 25389 bp, 21 predicted proteins | sample 3393911 | NCBI WGS metagenome assembly VAPE01 (sample SAMN08290436, study PRJNA428436) | hydrothermal vent metagenome | isolation source: Deep-sea hydrothermal vent chimney | place: Atlantic Ocean: South-mid Altantic Ridge
TATTCAAGCAGCCCACCCCGGTCTGCGGCCCGCTCTGCCACGGCCCGGTGCAGGATGATGGTCCGGCCGGTGGCCACGGCTTCGTTGTAGGTATCACGGTATATTCTGGCGCCGCGGCCGGAAACCTTGCGCAGGCGGGGAAAATGTTGGCTGATAAACGATTGCAGATGAAGGTCGCTAGCCAGAACCAGGGCTCCGGGCGTGGGCTGCGGTCCGGTTTGCTCCCGGCTGTCTTTCCTGCCGGACTGGCGGGAAAGTTTTTCGGCAAATCCCCGCAGCAGCCCGAGGTAATAGCTGTTGCGGGCGGTGCGGGCATGGCCTTGATGGCGGGAACGGTTTTGCGACCAGAGAAACGCCAACCGGTCTTCAAGGAAGTGGTAGCAGTGTTCGGCCACCGGCACATTTTCCTCGCGGCCCAGCAGCTCGATGGTCCGCGAGGTTTCATTGGTGCGGGGATCGTAGAGTGTCGAGCACACCACCTGCACATAAAAATAATCCCGCAGGATGGCGCAGATCACCCTGATGTGACCGGCGAGGCGTTTTTTGCCGGTATTGATGACAAGATGGGTATAGCCGCTGCGCTCTGCCAGCCGGACCTGCTCCAGGTTGTGCCGGGCCAGCAGCTCCCCGGCCCGCTGCATGGCCAGGGCGGCCTCGTGTTCGTTGTCCGAACCGGCCAGGGCCAGGAGCTTGGCGATTCTGTCGATGATCCGCCGCCCTGCGGCCGTCCGGCAGCGGCCCGGGTCCGTCTGTTCAATCTGCCCGGCCAGGTCACTGCCGGACCGGCGAAAGGGAGCCGCCACCCCGAGCAGCTCGCAGGCCTGGTGAAAATCAGGGCCATGGCCGCCGGGCCGATGGTGAAAAATTTCCGTGCAGACCTGGTGCGCCATCTCATGTTTCAGGACCTGGAGGGTGACCTGCCAGGGATGATTTTCAATGAGATAACGGCTGAGCTGCAGGATACGGTGTTCGGGCCGCCAGACACCCAGCCGGGTCGCGGAGCTGGTAATCTCGAACACCGGCGGTATCAGGTCGACCCGGTACTGAAAACAGATGTCGTCATATTCCTGCTGCAGCTGGCGAATCCAGAGTTCCTGCAGGGACATTAAAGCCTGGCGCACAGCTCGGCCACTCTCTTGCCCAGCTTGAAAGCGTCCGAGACTGCGGTTTCGTCGGGCTCCTTACAGCAGGCGACGCCGTAGTGGCCCGAGGCGTTCATCGGATCACCGACGATAATCATCCCGTAAATCAGCATGCATTGCAGGATGGAGAGGATGGTGGTTTCCTTGCCGCCGGAATGGTGGCTGCCGCTGGCAAAGGCCGCCCCCACTTTATTTTCCATCACGCGGCGCACGCCGACAAAGTCGTCAAACACCTTTTTGAGCTGCGCCGCCATAACTCCGAAATATACGGGTGAGCCGGCGATAACCCCGGCCGAGTTACGAAAATCATCTATCTCGACCTCTTCGGTGTTCTTTAACACCGCCGTGACTCCGGTGGCGGCAACGCCTTCGGCAACGGCCTCGGCCAGTTTCTTGGTATTGTTGGTCCTGGAGTAATAAAGGATGAGAACCTGCATGGTGCGCCTCCGTTTTATTGGCAGATGATGGACATTGATGGTGCGCCCGGAGGGATTCGAACCCCCGGCCCTCGGATTCGAAGTCCGATGCTCTATCCAGCTGAGCTACGAGCGCGCAGAAATAATATCAAGTCAATGTAACGTTACTTTGTCGTTTCGGCCAGTCATGAATCTTGGCAACTGTTCAGATGTGCTCCAAATTCGGGTAAGCAGGCCAACGAATCCATAGTATTACTATGTGAGGCGGCCAGATCGCCCGAAGGTGGAGTGCAGCTGGACGGTTACCAGTTGTTGATATAATTCGCGGCCTATCCAGGCGTCGGTGGCGGCATAGGTGATCTGGCCTGCCGTCAACCTATCCCTGGCCCAGTTCGATCTCTGGGCTGATTTTGTGATGCGCAGACCCAGCAGAACAGCGGCGAGTCCGCGCAGGCCGTGATTTTTAATGCCCGCCCGCTTGGCGAGTTCGCCGAGATCGACAAAGCCCGCTTCCGTGAACGGCGCCAGTTTCCGCAGTTCGCTGATATCATAATCCAGGGCGACCCCGGCCTTGATAATATTGGGATCAGCAAGGATTTTGCGCAACGGACCGGGCAGGCCGAGATGATTCAACTGGAAAATGCAGACTTCATTTTCGCCGGCCAACTGCAGGAGCGCCGGCAGGTGGCTTTGCCCTTTTCTGAAGGACGGCCTGGTTTCGGTATCAAAACCAAGGATGTTCTGCTGGGCCAGCAGCTGAACGGCCTCGGCCATTCTTTCGGCGGAGCGGATGACATGAACCGGACCGGCCCATTTTTTTATGGGACAGTCATTGATTTCGGTCTTGGTCATCCGCCGGTCGATTCCCGGGCGGCTGTCTGTTTCTTGAATCGGCATAATTCAAGAGCTAAAAATATTATTTGTCATTTGGCAAGTCGAATTTGAAGATTTGAAACTATTTAGGGTTTACTCAAAAAAACTTCGCAGGCGATCCGGCACGGGATCATCAAGGCCGGGCCGTGGCATATTATGAACTCACGGGCGACAAGAGGAGAGCCAGGAGCCGGGACGCGAAAATGAAGTGGGGGTTATAGCGCTATATCTTTGCCGGTAACTGTTCAGTCCAGGTAGTCACGGTTGAAGCGGCAGCCGATGACCACTCCGACCAGGCTGCCGACAAAACTCAGCAGGTAGCCCGTCGTCATGCCGATACGGTCCCCCAACCACCATCCTATCCAGCTGAAGAGCGTTACACTTATGAAGATAACAAGTTTTTTCATCGGTTTTTGACCTTTATAGTACCCTTAAGGGCTTGCCCCGCCGGTAATCAGACGTATTCCCTGATCTTGGTAAAAGTGATCTCCGGCCATTGCTCCATCACGTAACCGATATGCCATTGACTCGGGGCGAGGTAAGTCAGGCATTCCTCGGCATCCAGGAAGATTCCCGCCAGGTTTTTACTGATGAACTGATCCAGCTTTTTGCGCTCGTCACAGTTGATCCAACGGGCATCGGCTAGTTCCACCGGCTCGTAAATGGCGTCAACCCGGTATTCGTTTTTCAGGCGGGCCATGGTGACTTCGAACTGCAGTTCCCCGACCGCCCCGAGAATGTAACCGCTGCCCAAACGGGGCCGGAACACCTGGACCGCTCCCTCTTCGGCAAGCTGGGTCAGGCCGTTTTGCAGTTGTTTCGATTTCATCGGGTTTTTCAGGATGACCCGGCGAAAGAGTTTCGGGGCGAAATTCGGGATGCCGGTGAATTTCAGCGGCTCCTTGCTGGAAAAGGTGTCGCCGATTTTAATGGTGCCGTGGTTATGGATGCCGATAATATCGCCGGGATAGGCCTCCTCGACATTGGTCCGGCCCTGGGCCATGAAGATTGTGGCATTGGCCAGGGTTATTTCCTTGCCTAGCCGGTGATGGATAACTTTCATGCCCCGGGTGAACTTGCCGGAGCAGATTCTCAGAAAGGCGATCCGGTCCCGGTGGGCCGGGTTCATGTTGGCCTGGATTTTGAAAACAAAGCCGGAGAACGGTTCTTCGTCCGGCAGAATCTCCCTGGTCGTGGTCTCTCGCGGCCCGGGGCAGGGGGCATTTTCCACAAAGGCGTCGAGCAGTTCCTTGACCCCGAAATTGTTGACCGCGCTGCCGAAGAAGACCGGGCTCTGGCCGCCGTTTAAGAACTGGGCCGGTTCAAACGGATTGGCCGCGCCCTCCAGCAGGTCGATGTCTTCCCGGAGTTCGTCTGCCTGGCTGCCCAGTAACTCGTCGAGCCGGGGGTCGGACAGGTCGTTGATGGTGGTTCCCGATCGTTCACGGGACTGCCGGCTGGCCGTAAAGAGCTGGAGTTCTTTCCGGTAGAGGTTGTAGACCCCTTTGAAATTTTTGCCCATGCCGATGGGCCATGAAAATGGGGTGCACTCTATCTGCAGCTTTTCTTCGATATCGGCAATGACGTCAAGCGGCGGCAGGCCGTCCCGGTCGAGTTTGTTGATGAAGGTGATAATCGGGGTGTTGCGCATCCGGCAGACTTCCATCAGTTTTTCGGTCTGGGCCTCGACCCCTTTGGCGCTGTCAATGACCATGATGGCCGAGTCGACCGCGGTAAGAACGCGGTAGGTGTCTTCGGAGAAGTCCCGGTGACCAGGGGTATCGAGCAGATTTATTTCAAAGTCGCGGTAGCTGAACTTCATGACCGAGGTGGTAACGGAAATGCCGCGCTCCTGCTCGATATCCATCCAGTCCGAGGTCGCCTTGCGCGCCACTTTTCTTGACTTGACCGCCCCGGCCATCTGGATGGCGCCGCCGAACAGCAGCAGTTTCTCGGTCAAGGTCGTTTTGCCGGCGTCGGGGTGGCTTATGATCCCGAATGTTCGACACTTCTCAATTTGTTTCCGGTTATGTCCGCTCATTTGCTTTTTTTGTTTTTCCCAAAAAAATAACAAAGGGACAACAATACGGATTTTCTCCGCATTTTTGCCCCTTTATAATCACCTGATCTGTAAATTTATCCAACTGTTTTATATAGCATATAATTATTTTTTTGCCAATCATTATTGGGAGGGGCAGGCATGCACTATTGCATTATCGGGCGATCGCAGACGCGACTTGCCGGGAGTCGGCGCCCTTTACTTCTTTCCGTGTTTGATGTTTATTTTATTACCAACTGAGGCTATGGCAGTTTTTCGCTTGTCCCTGAATCGTTATTATATATCTCACACCGGGTGAACATCGACCTTCCCATTCTTGGCGTCCTGTCGGAACTCCGTCAGGCCCTGCATGAATCGCGCTGTGGAGTACTCTGCGCTCCGCCCGGCTCAGGCAAGACCACGTTGGTCCCCCTGGCCCTGCGCACCGAATCCTGGCTCGGCGGCCAGTCTATTCTCCTGGTGGAACCCCGCCGTCTGGCCGCCCGCCTGGCCGCCGTCTACATGGCTGGGCAGCTTGGCGAGGAAGTGGGGCAAAGCGTGGGCTACCAGGTCCGCTTTGACCGGAGGATATCCGGTCGCACCAGGGTCGAGGTGATCACCGAAGGTATCCTGACCCGCAGGCTGCAACTGGACCCGGAATTGCCCGGCGTGGGCCTGGTTATTTTCGACGAATTTCATGAGCGCAGCCTGGAGAGTGATGTCGCCCTGGCCCTCTGCCTTGAGGCCCGGGCCGCCCTGCGTGACGATTTGCGCCTGCTGGTCATGTCCGCCACCATTGATGCCGGGCCGATCAGCCGGCTCCTGGGCGGGGCGCCGGTGGTCACCTGCCGGGGGAAGATGTATCCGGTCGAGGTCCGGCAGCTGCCGCCGCCGGCCCGGACAGACAGCAGCCGCGCCGACCACATAGCCATCAACGTCGCCAACGGGGTCAGGCGGGCCCTGGTTGAACAGCAGGGGGATATTCTTGCTTTCCTGCCCGGGGCCGGGGAAATCCGCCGGGCCGTGACCCTGCTTGCCGCTGCGGCCGCGGAAGATGGTTTTGTTCTGCTGCCCCTGTATGGGGACTTGAGCCTTGCCGATCAGTCCAGGGCGGTTCGTCCCGATCCCCGGGGTAAACGGCGGGTGATCCTGGCCACCACCATTGCCGAAACCAGTATTACCATCGAAGGGATCGGCACGGTTGTTGATTGCGGCTGGAAAAGAGTGCCGCGTTTCGATCCGAACTGCGGCCTGACCAGGCTGGCAACGGTGCGTATCTCGAGGGCCTCGGCCGTGCAGCGTCAAGGGCGGGCCGGTCGTCTGGGGCCGGGGGTCTGTTACCGGTTATGGGGCGGCGGCGTCGAATATGGTTTGCAGGATTTTGACCGGCCGGAAATCCTGGAAGCGGACCTGGCGGGACTTGCCCTGCAACTGGCCGCTTGGGGCGGCGGCGACCCGGGGCAGCTGCAGTGGCTTGATCCGCCGCCGTCCGGCGCTTTTGCCGCGGCCCGTACCATCTTGACGGAACTTGGCGCCCTGGACGGAGATGGCCGTATTACCTCGCGGGGCAGAGAGATGGCCGGTCTGCCCCTGCATCCGCGGCTGGCCCATATGATCCTCAAGGGGAGGGAACTCGGCTCTCTTTCCCTGGCCTGTGATCTGGCCGCTCTGCTCTCCGAGCGGGACATCCAGAAAGGTTACGATCGTTCGGTGGATATTGCCGATCGCCTCCATCTCTTGCGGGTGTTTCGGGAAGAGGGAAGCGGCCCGGCCCGTACCCTTGGGGCGGATGCCGGTGGTTGTCATCGTGTCGACCGGATCAGCCGGCAGCTCGGCGGCCTGTTGTCCGGCCCGGCTGCACAAAAATCCCGGGAGTGCCGGCCCGGCGTCTTGCTGGCCCTGGCCTTCCCTGACCGTGTCGCCCGGCAGCGGCCGGGAACAGGCGGGCGCTACAAGCTTGCTTCCGGTCACGGCGCTCGCCTGATGCAGTACGACCGGATTTCGTTTTCGCCCTACCTGGCTGTCGCCGCCCTGGATGCCGGTAAGCGGGAGGGTCGCATTTTCCTGGCCGCAGTCCTTGATAAAGATGACGTCCTTGACCTGTTCTCAGAGCGCCTGGTGCATGAGGATGAAATAAGCTGGGATGAAAAAACAGCGGCAGTGGCGGCCCGCCGCCTGACCCGGCTCGGCGACCTGGTCGTAGAGGAACGACCATTGCCGCATCCTGACCCCGGGATGGTGCTGGCCGCTCTCCTGGACGGAATCCGCCGGGCCGGGCTGGATATTTTGCCGTGGAGCAACGAGGCCCGCGCCCTGCAAGAGCGGGTCAAAAGCCTCTGTATCTGGCAGCCCGCGGCAGAGTGGCCCGACCTGACCGATGAATTTCTGCGGAGTTCGGTTGCCCGGTGGCTGGCTCCTTTTCTCGCCGGGATCAGGACCAGGGAGCAGCTGCGCACCCTCGACATGACGGAAATCCTCCGCAGCCTGCTGGACTGGAAGCAGCAGCAGAAACTGGAGCAGGATGCGCCGACCCATATCCGGGTCCCCAGCGGCTCGCGGATCAAGCTGCGTTATGCGGCAGGTGAAGCGCCGGTATTGGCGGTCCGGCTGCAGGAGATGTTCGGCCTGGCGGCGACCCCGGCGGTCTGCCGCGGCAGGGTGCCGGTGACGCTCCACCTGCTGTCACCGGCCCGCCGTCCCCTCCAGGTCACCTCCGACCTGCGCGGTTTCTGGGACGGATCATATCATGAGGTGAAAAAGGAAATGAAAGGGCGCTATCCCAAGCATTACTGGCCGGACGACCCCTGGCAGGCCACTCCGACGTCCAGGGTCAAACCAAAAAAATAACGTAACTATGCGGCTGCTCTCCATCTGCGGGCGATCAGGCCGCAGAACGGTTACGACGTGTTTTGCGGCAGGGTCACTTGTAACTGGTCACAGGGTGTGAAACTCTACGCTATTACTTATCTCCAACCTGTAAGCCGCCACAGGCGCCACAGATTTACGTAGTCGCTTCCGTTCGCTATAGCACTTCTATGCGGGCGGAAGTGACTACGTGAAGATGGGGTGCCTGTGGTGGCGGGTCATTTCGTCTGCCCGATCCCCCATATATCCCTGGCATATTCCATGATGGCGCGGTCACTGGAGAATTTGCCCATCCCGGCTACATTCAGGATGGCCATCCTCGTCCATTTTTCTTTTTGCCGGAAGACGCGGCCGACCTCGGCCTGACAGCGCAGGTAATCCTCCAGGTCGAGCAAATGGAGATACGGGTCACGGTGCCGGTCAAGAAGATCATCGACAATGGGCCGGAAGAGCCCGTTATCGCCGTTGCTGAAGCAGCCGTTGCCGATGCTGTCGATAACCCGGCGGACGACCTGGTTCTGCTCATAGATCATCATCGGTGTCCGGCGCGGCGTTTTCCGCTCCCATTCCGCCTCTTCGGCCGTCAGCCCGAAGATGAAGATGTTCTCTTTGCCGACCTCTTCCCGGATCTCGATATTGGCCCCGTCCAGGGTGCCGATGGTTAGAGCCCCGTTGAGGGCGAATTTCATGTTGCCGGTTCCGGAGGCCTCGGTGCCGGCCGTGGAGATCTGCTCGGATAAATCGGCGCCCGGAATGATCATTTCCGCCAGCGAAACTCCGTAGTTGGGGATAAAGGCGACCTTCAGCCGGCCCGCAACCCGCGGGTCATTATTGATCACCCCGGCCACCGAATTGATCAGCTTGATGATTAATTTCGCCCTTTGGTATCCCGGCGCCGCCTTGCCGGCGAAAATCACCGTTCTGGGAACAACTGCGGCCTTCGGCTCCGAGACAATACGGTGATAGAGGGCGATGACATGGAGGATGTTCAAAAGCTGCCTTTTGTACTCGTGGATTCGTTTGATCTGGACATCGAACATCGAGTCCGGGTCGACTTCCACCTCGCATAACTGGCGGATACACGCGGCAAGCCGGAGTTTGTTCTCCTGTTTGACCGCCCGGAATTCTTCCTGAAAGGAAGCGTCGTCGGCAAATTTGCTCAATTCGCGGAGACGGTCGAGGTCGGTGATCCATTTGCGGCCGATCCTGGCGCTGATGATGTTGCTCAGGGCACCATTGCATTTCAGCAGCCAGCGCCTGGGGGTGATGCCGTTGGTCTTGTTGTTGAAACGGGATGGATAGAATTCATTGAAATCCTTGAACAGCCTGCTTTTCAACAGCCGTGTGTGCAGGGCGGCCACCCCGTTGACCGAGTGGCTGCCGATGATGGCCAGGTAGGCCATTCTTACCAGTTTCGGGGGGCCCTCGGCGATGATGGACATGTCCCGTACCTTTTGATCATTGCCGGGATAGCGGGCCCGGACCTGGTCGAGAAAGCGTTGGTTGATTTCATATATAATCTCCAGGTGCCGCGGCAGGACCCGCCCCAGCAGGTCCACGGTCCAGGTCTCCAGGGCCTCGGGCATAAGCGTGTGATTCGTGTAGGCAAAGGTCTTGATGCAGATATCCCAGGCCTTGGCCCAGCTCAGGCCATATTCATCGAGCAGGAGACGCATAAGTTCCGGAATGGCGATGGCCGGATGGGTGTCGTTGAGCTGTACGGCCACCTGTTGGCTGAAGTGCAATAAGTCCGGATTATGTTTGCCAAAGCGCCGGAAGATGTCCTGAAAGGTGGCGGCAACAAAAAAATACTGCTGTTTCAACCGGAGTTCCCGGCCGGCGCTGGCCTGGTCCGGAGGATAGAGCAGCTTGGAAATGGTCTCGGAGCGCACCTTGTTATGCACGGCCCCGATATAGTCCCCCCGGTCAAAGGACCCGAGATCAAGCTCGCGTGAGGCCTTGGCCTGCCATAACCGCATGTTGATGACATTGTCGTTCATAAAGCCGGGGACCAGGACATCGCAGGCAATCGCCATGACGGATTCCGCCTCGACCCAGCGGCAGCGGTAATGACCATTTTCATCAAGATAGGTGGTGACCCGGCCGTAAAACTTGACGAGATGGAGCGGCACCGGGCGCTCAAATTCCCAGACCGTGCCGAAGCGCAGCCAGTTGTCCGGGCTTTCAACCTGGTAACCGTTAATGATTTTCTGATTAAACATGCCGTATTCGTAGTTAATGCCGTAGCCGTAGGCAGGGATATTCATGGTGGCAATGGAGTCCATGAAACAGGCGGCCAGGCGGCCGAGTCCGCCGTTGCCCAGGGCCGCATCCTCCTCTTCATTCAGGATTTCGTCCAGGTCATAGCCCATGTCGTTCAGGACTTGCTCGACTTTGTCCCGGCAATCCAGGTTGATCAGGCTGTTGCCCAGGGAGCGGCCGATCAGAAATTCCATGGACAGGTAATAGACCCGCTTTTTTTTGCCGGCATAATAGTTTTTCTGGGTGCCGATCCATTTTTCCACCAGGAAATCGCGGATGGTATAACCCAGGGCCTTGTAGATATCGCCTTTGCCGGCTCGTTCCGGGTCCCGGCCCTGAAAACTCAACAAGTGATTTAAGATGGTTTTTTTGATGCCCTCGCAGTCCTTGTCATTAAGCAGGACTGCCAACGGGTCTTTCCGCGGCTTTCGGTCCGGTTGCGCCATTTTTTTCCCCTGTTACAGTTGGTGGAATGATTTTATCTGGATTCGTTATCGGTCGCCCCGCAGTGCGGCGCGGTGAAGAGCAGTAAATGCGCTTATTCGGCAATAATGCAATAAATTCCACTATTGCTTGGAGTATCACCTCGAGCCGTCACGGATTCAGGTTTTATGGAGTCGGCGCTCAATGCAGAGCCATGATTTTAATATCCTGGCCGGCATGGGTGGTATGAGCGGTACTCTTCTCCCTGTAAATTTATCAAGCTGTGAGAGGTGATTGTAACATTTTTTTTGTATAACCATCAGTCTATTTGGAAGCTGCGCATTTTTCAAACGTTCAACCGGAAACTTACCCGCAGGCATTGACGGGGCCGCGGGATACTGGTCCCTTTTTTCGTAATTGACCCGCCCCCTGAAAAGCGAGTACTTATTATTTCATGTAGCACATGATTCTCAGCGGTTAAAAAAGGAAGCAGGTATGGCCGGTCATCTCCCATGGTATCTGGTTAATAAAATCGACGGCAGCGAGCTGGTGCTCATGCCGGGCGGGTGGTTCCGGATGGGGGCCGTGGCAAAGGACGAAGAGGCGGAAGATCGTGAAGAGCCTGGGCATCTGCATTACCTGGCCCCGTTTTACATGGGGATCACCTGCGTCACCGTTGCCCGGTTCAGGCTATTTGTCCGGGAGACCGCCTACGAGGCGGGAAAAGGCTGGGAAAAAGACCCGGACGGCTACCCGGTGCGGGATGTCAGCTGGTATGATGCCGTGGCCTATTGCCGGTGGGCGGGCCTGCGGCTGCCCACGGAACCGGAATGGGAGTACTGCGCCCGGGGGTATGCGGGCCTGATCTATCCCTGGGGGGATGAGTGGGAAGACGGCCGCCGGGTCTGCCGGAGCCGGCAAAAAGGCCCTAATGGCAGCACCGCGCCGGTTTATGCCCATGCCGGGGGCGCAAGCCCAATGGGTACTTTTCAGCAGTCCGGCAATCTCTGGGAGTGGTGTGCTGACTGGTATGACGGCGATGCGTACAAACGCTATGCCGAGGGCGGGGGCTCGAGGATTGAAGACTCCGGGGGGAGGGTTTTGCGGGGCGGGTCCTGGTATGACGACGACCTGGCCATCTTTCGCACCGGCTGCCGGGACTACAATTACCCGAACCTCAGGAGCAATTTCAACGGCTTCCGTCCTGCCGGGACAGTTATCTTTTGAATCTTTTCTGGATCCGTGAGCATTCGAGAATGGTGCAGATGCAAGCCGTCACGGATTCAGGTTTTTATCTTTTGCCGCTTGAGCGGCAGATGAGAATTGGCAGGGAAAATTATGAAAAATACGCGAAGTAATACAACACCGCCATGGTACCTGGTCAATGAAACCGACGGCATGGAGATGGTACTCATGCCGGGCGGGTGGTTCAGGATGGGGGCCGTGGAAAAGGACACAATGGCGGGATATCGTGAAAAACCGGGGCACCTGCATTACCTGGCCCCGTTCTACATGGGGATCACCTGCGTGACCGTGAAGCAGTTTGCAAAATTTGTTGCAGAGACCGGTTATGCAGGCGGCAGGTATCCCGGGACCGACGATGATTGGAGTGAACGCTGGGGTTACTGGAAAAATGACGCCCCGGATTACCCGGTGCGGTATGTGAACTGGGAAGATGCCACTGCCTACTGCGAATGGGCCGGGCTTTACCTGCCCACGGAACCGGAGTGGGAGTACTGCGCCCGGGGGTACGCCGGCCTGGTCTATCCCTGGGGAGACGACTTTGAAGGCGGCCGCCGGATTTGCCGGGTCGATCAGAAAGGTGCCGCCGGCAGCACGGTGCCGGTGTATGCCCATCCGGAAGGCGCAAGCCCCATGGGCACCTTCCAGCAGTCGGGCAATCTCTGGGAATGGTGCGCTGACCGGTTTGACAGCGATGCCTACAAACGCTACGCTGATGGTGATTTTTCACTGCCGGAAGCCGGGCGGGTTGTTTTGCGGGGCGGCTCCTGGAGTACCGGCGAACAGGTCGATTTCCGCGCCGGCAACCGGCGCAACGACTACCAGGGCTACCGGGTCGGTCTCCGCGGGTTTCGTTCCGCCAAGGGATGTTGTTTCGGCCTGCCTTGAAAATAAAATGATTCAATACAGCCTTAGCACAAAAGCAGGAGTGTGACGCATGGACAGAAAAACGGCAAAAGCCGTCAAACGGTTATCCAGCCGGTTGGCGTTTTTGCGAAGAAGAGCGGCCGGGGAACTCGTCGGCACCGATGCCGCCGAAGCGGTCGGGCCGTTGTTGCAGGCATGGTCTGCCAAAAAAGAAAAAACCAGGCAGAGCGCGTATCGGGCCTTGACCAGCCTGCAGTCTGCGGCCGCCGACCGGTTGTGCGCCCTGTGGAGTGAGAACCGGGAGTCACGTCTGGCCGGATTGATAACGACTGCCGGTTATACGGCAACCGGGCCGCTTGAGCTGAAATATTTGACCTGTCTGAAGCAGGGCCGCATGAAAGAGGTGCGCTGTGCGGACGGGCAGGGCGTGGAAGCGCTGCTTGGTTTATTAAACGATAAGGACGAGGGCGTCAGCGCCCGGAAGGCGTTGCTTTCCTTAACCAATCCTGCCGGTATTGACCGGCTGTGTGCTTGCTGGCATGAAAATCGGGCGGAAGAGATAAAACAGCTTCTGCTGCAAGGCCGCTATGTAGCGCAAAACCCGGAAGAGCTCCGGATCAAGACCACTATTCTCCAGGGCCTGCCGCTCAACGGCATGCTCGGCGGGGAAGTCGCCCGCTCCTGTCTCCTGGATCCGGAAGAGACGATTGTGACGCGCGCGGCCGCCCATATCCTCGATACCGAAGGCAACCCCGGCGTTGACCGGATCTGGACACTGGCCAAGGAATATCCGGAGAGCATCCTGACCATGGTCATGCGGCAACAGGGCCGCTACCCGGTCGATGTCGCCGAGCGAGCCCTGTTTTATTTCCTGGCCGGAGATATGGCCGCCTACCGTGACCTCGATTTTGAACAGTCCATGCTCCGTATCTGGTATGAAACCGCGGAACCGGGATTAAAGGAAGCCATTGCCGGCCGGATTCGGAAAACCGGCGATGCCCGGCTGCTGGCCGTGTTCAGGACCGAACGGGGGAGCAGAAAGACGACGCCGGCCGCAGGGGAGGTGGATTTGCAGATTGCCATTATGACGAAAAACAAAGACTATGACGGCTTGTTCGACCTGCTGGCCTTTGCCACCTGTGCGCAGGGCCGGCAAATTATTGCCGAATTGAATGCCGCCGGCTGGCAATGCCGGGATGCCCGTACTGCCGAGCTCCGGCAGCGGCTGGAAAAGACTTTTCAAAAAAAATGGCGGGACAACGCGCCGGGCTTATGTGCCCAAGCGATTTTCCGGGATTTCAGGCCCATGTTCTTTGGTGCGGAAACACTGCCGGAAAACGAAAGTGATGTCTTGGCATGGACCCGGGACCGGGAACATTTTCGGCACCGGAGCGCGGCCTTGATCGTCCTGGCGGAAGCCGGGGCTCCAGCCCTTGCCGATGCCGCCAACGCCGCCTGCGGGGACGACTACTGGCAGGTACGCATGGCCGCGGCCGCGGCCGAATTGTTGCACCCCGGTACCCTGACCCCGGCTAACCGGACGCTGCTGGAGCAGGACCATGTCTACTGGGTACAGGCACTGCTCAAACTGCCGGCCGGCGGGCGCTTATGTGACCTGGGACCGGCCGGTGTCGACGCCCTGCAGGCGGGGACGATGCCGTCCGGTCCGGAGCAAAGACCGGACCGGCCGGACAATTTCCTGAACCGCGTACAGTCCCTGCTGTCATTACAGGAACGGGAATATCTGCTGACCCTGGCCGAGTTCCTGGGCATGGACGTCTCGGTCAGCGAAGATATGTCGGTTGCGGCCGGGGCCGCCGACGTGGAAGTGGAAATCGAGGAGGAATGACGGTGGCGGATTTCGTTTCTCCGGCCCAGTTACCTTTTGTGGCAAAACCGAAAAGGGAGTAAGCTGGGTATAGACGGAAAACAGGTAATGTCACCCCCGCGGGAGGATCATATCGTGCAGATACAGGAACTGGAAGTTTTTATCGACCCGAAAGGTAAGGTTTCCTTTGCAGTGCGCGGGGTGCCGGGCAAAAAATGTCTGGACCTGACCAAGGTCCTGGAGCATGACCTGGGCGGCGAGATCCTGGAGCGGGAAGAAACCTCGGAGATGGTCAGCTCGGAATTCACCACAACCATTACGCAAAAACAACAGGCGCGGGATTGATGGAGAAGGGTGAGGCCCGGCCGCAGCAGATGGCCGTGGATTTCGGTACTTCCAACACCATCGTGGCCTTCTGGGACGCGGAAAAAAAAGACGTGGTCCTCCATTCGGTTAAAGACGTGACCCGGCCGTTTTCCTACCGGCACAACGGCCGGCGGCACGAGATTCCCTGCATCCCGTCCATGATCAGTTACCAGGACCGCAACATCAGTTTTATCGGCAGCCAGGTACTCGACCGGATGCTGGAAAACAGCCGGGGGACGTTCCGCTGGATGAAGGCCTATATCCAGGAGGGCCGGCGGATAAAGTATGAGCTGGCCGACGGCAGCCGGGTGGATTTTTTTGATGCCGGCCGGGATTTTCTTGAAAAGGTGCTGCTGTTTGCGGCGGCTTCGGGCCACGTGGACCTGGGAAGCGCCGAGATTGCCTTTACCGTGCCGGTGGAGGCCTTTGAAAACTACACCGACTGGCTGTCCGAGACCTGCCGCAGCCTCGGGGTACGGCGCTACCGTTTCATCGACGAGTCCACGGCCTGCATTTTCGGTTACGATACCCATTTGCAGCCCCGGGATATGTTCATGATCTTTGATTTCGGGGGCGGCACCCTGGATATCTCCATTGTCAGGATCGAGGAACAGGTGGACCGGGGCCGGGGCTGCCGGGTCCTGGGCAAGGCCGGCTGCCGGGTCGGCGGCCGCAGTATCGATGGCTGGCTCTATGCCGATCTTCTGCAACGGGCCGGGATCCAGGCGCTGGACGCGCGGCCGGCCAGCGCCCTGTTCATCCAGCAGGTGGAGATCCTCAAGGAGCGGCTGTCGGACCACGAGAGCCGGGAATATGATATTGTCCACCAGCCGAGCGGCTTGCGGCTTGCCGGGGTGTATCACCGCAGCGACCTGGAAGATCTTCTGGAAGAAAAAGGGCTTTACCGTAACGTGCGGGAAACCATGGAGCGGGCGGAAAAAAGGGCATACGAACGGGGTGCGGCCCGCGAGCACATAAAAGATGTCCTGCTGGTGGGCGGCACCAGCCTGATCCCCAGCGTGCGGCGCATGGTGAGCTCCGTTTATAGAAATGTCAGGGCCTATCGCCCGTTTGACGCAGTGGCCAGGGGCGCCTGCCGCTACCTGACCAGCGATATCGAGACCCTCTACGATCATATTCAGCACGATTACGCCATCAAGAGCTACGACACCACGAGCAAGACCCACCGCTTTATTTCCCTGGTGCCGCGCGGAACCAGGTATCCCACCGCCCCGGATTTCAAGAAACTGAGCCTCCGGCCAACCCGGGAGGGCCAGCGGTTTTTCGGTGTTGACATCTACGAGGTGGCGGAAAAGGGGACCTCGGGCAGCGGCCGCGGGGAAATCATTTTTGATTTAAACGGCAGCGTGGTGTTTGACAACGGCGCGGCCGGCGCCTTTACCGGTACCGAATTCTGGATGAATGAAAACAACCCCACGTTTATCGAGGCGGAGCCGGTGGCGAAACGCGGCGACAAGCGTTTTGCCGTCAGCTTCCGGGTCGGCGCCAACAAAAATCTCCGGGTCACGGTGCGGGACCTGTTGACCCGGCGGCTGGTATTTGATGACTACCCGGTGGTTAAACTCCGGTAGAGGGCCGAATATGCCGCGCGCCCGCTGCCGTTTTCCCGGTACGCTCATGCCGGCCGTCTGGTCCCGTAACCGTGACAACGGGCGGGAAGCTGCTCCTGCCCGGCGGCCGGCTACGGACAATGATGCTAATGCGGAGGATAAACATGTCGCATTTTACGACGATGAAGACCCAATTGGTGAACAGGCAGTTCCTGGTGGCGGCGTTAAAGGACCTCGGGTTTCAGCCGCAAGAGGGACAGGTCCTGATTCGGGGCTACGGGGGGCAGGAAACCGAAGTGGAAGTCAAGGTCCCGACCGAAAACCCGGAATATGACCTGGGTTTTCGCAAAGTCGGCAAAACCTATGAACTGGTGGCCGACTGGTACGGGATTACCAATATCCGGGCCAAGTCGTTTATGGCGCAGGTCCTGCAGCGCTACGCCTACCATGCCGTCAGCGCCCAGGTGCAGGCCCGGGGATTTGAAATAGTGGAGGACGAATCGCTACAGGATCACACGATTCATCTCACACTCAGGCGTTGTATATGAAAGGGGGGTGCCATGAACAGACAAGGCTCACCGTTCCAGGATGAACTCAACCTGTATTTCAAGGCCCGCTTTTCACTGATCAACGTGGTGACCGTGGAAGAAGAGCGCGTCTTGAAAGAGATCGCCGACGCGTGCTCCAGCAGCGGCCGGTCGGTTTATTCATGGGATATCGCCGACGGTTTCGTGCCTCTGACCGAGGCCACCGGTCCGGTGGGCCGGCCGGCCAAGGACCCGGTCACGGCCCTGGAAATCATAGTTAAGCTCGAGCAGGACGCGGTCTTTGTTCTTAAAGATTTTCACCGCATGTGGGAGCGAACCCCCCAGGTCGTCCGCAAACTCAAGAATGTCGTCCAGACGCTCAAGCAGACCCGCAAAAATATCATTGTGACCTCCTGCCGGAATTACATCCCGGAAGAGCTGGCCGACCAGGTCTATGTGATCGATTTCGAGCCGCCGGACTTCGAGGGGATGAAGCAGATCCTGGACACCTTTACCAGGATTCCCAATGTCCGGATCAATCTTACCGAGCTGGGCAGGGAAAAGCTGGCCCGCAGTGCCCTGGGATTGACTGCCAACCAGGCCCAGCGGGTTTTTTCCAAGGCGATCGTCACCAAAGGCAGCCTGGATGAACAGGACATCGACCTGGTGACCAAGGAAAAAAAGAGCATTATCCGGGAAAGCGGCGCCCTGGAATTTTTCGCGGCAACCGAGACCATCGAACAGGTGGGGGGCCTCGATGTGCTGAAGCAATGGCTCCGGTCACGTGAAAACTGTTTTTCCCGGCAGGCTGCGGATTACGGCCTGCAGCCGCCCAAAGGCCTTTTGCTGGTAGGGATTCCGGGCACGGGGAAAAGCCTGACCGCCAAGGTGGTCTCCGGCCTGTGGCGGCAGCCCCTTATCCGCCTGGACATGGGGGCCGTGTTCGGCAGCCTGGTAGGGCAGAGCGAGGAGAATATCCGCCGGGCGCTGCGCCTGGCCGAGACGGTCAGCCCCTGTGTATTGTGGATCGACGAGGTGGAAAAAGGCATAGCCGACACCGGCGGTGATTCCGGGACCGGCTCCCGGGTGTTCGGCACCTTGCTGTCATGGATGGAGGACAAACAGAAGCCGGTCTTCGTGGTTTGCACTGCCAATGATATTGCCCGAATTCCTCCGGAGTTCTCCCGGGCCGGCCGCTTTGACGCCATTTTCTTCCTTGATCTTCCCACCCGGAGAGAGCGCCGGGAAATTTTCGGGGTCCACTTGCTGAAACGGCGGCCGGTGATTGATCAGTTCGACCTGGATGCCCTGGCCGAGGCCAGCTCCGGCTATGTTGGTTCCGAGATCGAGCAGACCATTGTGGCGGCGATGGTGCGGGCGTTCAACGACGGCGCCCGGGAATTTAACACGACGGATATCCTGCAGGTGATCACTCCCCCGGTCGAGATCGTGCCCTTGAGCAGCAGCCAGAAGGATAATATCGAGCGCCTGCGCCAATGGTTGATCGAAGGCCGGGCCCGGTCGGCCTCGTTTCCCGAAGTCAATTCCGCCCTGAAGGAGCAGGTCCGGGTACCGGGCTTTGCGGCGGCCCCGGACCTGGAACTGGACGACTGATGTCTGTTGCGTCAGCGGCAAAAAAGAGCGGACCGGTCTTGGGCGTTCATGGTTTCCTGGCGGAAAGTTACGCCAACGGCCCGGGTAAACGGGCCGTGATCTGGGTGCAGGGCTGTCCGCTGAACTGCCCCCGGTGCTGGAATCCCGCCCTGCAGGACCCCGGCGGCGGCCGGGCGGTTGGGATCGAATCATTGATGGACCGGCTGACGGCGCTGCCGGATATCGAGGGACTGACCGTCAGCGGCGGTGAGCCTACCGAGCAGGCGGCGGCGCTGGCCCTGCTGCTGGAGACGGTGCGGCAGCAGACGGATCTTTCCGTGCTGCTCTTTTCCGGCCGGACCATGGCCCGGATCAGATCAATGGCCGGCGGTTCACGGCTTCTCGCCGCAATTGATGTTCTCGTTGACGGCCCGTATGATTACCGGCTGGCCAATGCCAATAACGCCTGGCCCGCTTCGGCCAACCAGAATATCCTGTTCCTGACGGACCGGTATACCATCTTTGATTTTGCAGATCTTCCCGGCCTGGAGATATTTATCAGGCCGGACGGCACCATCGTGACAACCGGGGGCCTCGGTGTCGAGTCAATCACTCGTCAGCCGTTACCGGCACTCCATCTTTACGCTCACGGATCCAGGTGAACGAAAACCGGATAGTTTTTTCCGGTTCAGGGCGGCCGGAGTTGCGGCCGGCCGGTCTATCCGGTTTTCCGGAGTTGACTTTCCCGGCCGATGCCCTTAGGGTTTCTCAAAAATAAGTTTGTCAGAAAGGCGATGATCTCGGCCCGTCCGGCCTCATCGTATCTTAATTCACCTGAAGAGGTAATTTATGAAGATCACGGATAAATTGTATGTAGCTATGGATTATAAGCTTTCCCTCGCTTCGGGCGAGGAGGTCGACAGCTCCCCCCCGGGTGATCCTCTGGGTTTTATTACGGGCGCCAGCCAGATCATTCCCGGCCTGGAACGGGCACTTATGGGCATGTCGGTGGGTGACAGCTCCCGGGTCACCGTGGAGCCTGAAGATGCTTACGGCCCGGTCATTGAAGATATGTTCCAGGAGATCCCGAGGAGCCAGTTCCCCGATGATGTCAAAGTTGAACCCGGCATGACCTTTCACGCCCAGGGGCCTCATGGCCAGATTGTGATGAGTGTGACGGAGTTGAAGGATAATGATGTGGTTGTCGTTGACCTGAATCATCCCCTGGCCGGCCAGCAGCTTTTTTTTGATGTCAATATCGTGGAAGTCCGGGAACCGAGCGCCGAGGAGTTGTCGCAAGCGCAGAGTGTGCAACAGCAGGAGCAGAAGGCGGGCGGTTGCAGTTGCGGCTCGACGGACCAGAGTGAGAGTGGCTGCGGTCCGGAATGCGGTTGCGGCTGATCCGGGCCAGACGTTCCCCGGCTTAGAGCAGAGGAGCCAGAATGCGGGCAAATCCCTCGGTGAGCCGTTGGCTCCGGGTCAGATTTGCCCGGTCGGTGGCCGTGACTTCGTTCGCCTCCCCGCACAGCAGGAGAAAATCTTTTTCCAGTTCGGCTGCAATCTCGTTGCCGAAGAAGAAGAGGTTTGCTTCGAAATTAAGCCGGAAACTGCGCTGGTCCATATTGGCTGAACCGGTGGTGGCGAAAATTTTATCAATCACGGCGGTTTTGGCATGGGGAATGGTCTGCCCCAGTTCGAAAATCCGCACTCCGGCGGCCAGGAGTTCTTTGTAAAATGAACGGCCGGCCAGCAGCACCAACAGATGATCGGAGTAGCCGGGTAACAGCAGCCTGACGTCAATCCCTCGTAGCGCTGCCGTCTGCAGGGCCATGGCAACGGCTGCATCCGGCACGAAATAGGGGGTCTCAATCCAGACCCGCTCCCGGGCCAGGGTGATCGCCGCAAACAGCAAGGTATGGATAGCGAGCCATCGTTCATCGGCCGGGCCGCTGGCAAGGAACTGGGCACAGATATCGCCGGCCGGGGGAATTGCGGGGAAATATCGGGCGCTGGCCAGTTCCCTGGCCGTGGCATGATACCAGTCCTGACAGAAAACCTCCTGGAGTTCATGCACCACCGGGCCATGAATGCGGACGTGCAGGTCCTGCCACGATTCCGCCAGACCGGCATAGAGGTCACCGACATTCATGCTGCCGGTAAAACCGGTGATGCCGTCAATCACCACCAACTTGCGATGGTTTCGGTTATTGAGCGCCAATTGGCGGTTCAGGGGGTTGACCGGTAAAAAACGGGCGATCTCTCCCCCGGCCGCCGCCAGCGGGGCGAAGAATTTATTCTTGGTCTTGCGCGACCCGACGTCGTCCAGCAGCAGCCGTACCTCTACTTTGCGGCCGGCGGCCCGGGTCAAGGCATCGCGCAGACGGGCGCCGGTCTGGTCAGGCTCCCAGATATAATACACCAGGTGAATATGGTGACTGGCCCTGTCGATAGCCTGTTCAAGGGCGTCAAATGCCTTGCCGCCTTCACGGTAGAGAGTTGCCTTGCAGCCCGGCAGGGGGCCGGCTCCGCCCAGCTTGCCGGCCAGGGTGAAGAGCGAGGACGCCACGATTTCATCTGCCGCGGATAACTGTTGCTGCGCCCGGAATCGTGCCAGTGACATCTGAAGATGCTGTTCGGCCCGCCGCCGTTTACGCCGCCGTAGCCGTATCCGGGTGGTGCCGAAAATCCAGAAGCTCAGCAGTCCGAGATAGGGCACGAAGACAATGGCCAGAATCCACGCCAGCGTTGCTCCCGATTCCCGCCGTTGCAGAATAACCTTCGGCACCAGAACCGAAACAATTGCCAGGTCCAGTAAAATAACTATGGCGCTCAGCCAGCTTGTTGCCGGGACGTTCATTTCAACAGGTCCGTTGGTGCCGACCGGGCATCGGGGCAATGAACGTGCCGATGCCAAACGATTCAGGCGGAGAATATCCGGTGACAGGTAAACGAGGTATCATGTTTTGTTTGCCATATGCGAGCTATCTTCATTCCCTTCGATTTCATCGAATAGCTGTAACATATTTTTCTCATTGTCCCAGGTCTTTTGTCTCGTTATTTTATTCTCTGACCTTGAGCCGGCCGTTTTTCGCCAGGGGCAAAGACCGGTTGTGATGACCCTGGTACCAGGTAATGAATAATAAAAATAAAAACGAAATTCTCCGCAAAAAGATATTGCTGGTCATGCTGGTGCTGGCCATCAGCCTCCTGCATTACGGTATTGACCACAGCAGTTTGCACTATCACACATTTTACAGCGAATTCTATTACCTGCCCATTGTCCTGGCCGGGTTATGGTTTGGTCTGCGCGGCGCCCTCATAATCTCGGCTGCGATTACCGCATGCTATCTGCCCTATGTCTTTCAGCACTGGCAGGGGAGCTCCCCGTATGATATTGACAAGTTGGTGTCAGTTGGGCTGTACAACGGCCTGGCTGTACTTGTCGGCATCCTGAGAAACCGGGAAATAGCAGCTTCCGAGCGACTGCAGCAGACCCGGCACCTGGCATCGGTAGGCAGATCCCTGGCCGCCGTGGCCCATGATATGAAAACACCTCTGGTTGTTATTGGCGGGCTCACCCGGCGGGTATGGGAAAAAATGGACGCCGATGACCCGGCGCGGGAGACACTGGCCCTGGTCATCAGGGAAGCAACCAGATTGGAGGAGATGACCAAGGATATGCTCGACTTCTCCCGCCCCTTGAATCTGCGCCGAACCTATGCGGATATCAATAAAACAGTGCGGGACAGCCTGGCCCTGGTGGCGGAGGCGGCGAAAAAGAAACACGTCAGGATTGTTCCTGAACTCTGTGCTGGATTGCCGGATATTTATTTTGATACGATGCGCATGGTACAGGTGATCGTCAACCTGCTTTTGAATGCCGTTCAGGCCTCCCCGGATGGAGGGACGGTGAAGGTTCGTACCGGCAGGGCGGGAGGAAGCGTTATTGTCGAGGTGATCGACAATGGTTGTGGTATCCGGGAGGATCAACGGGAGAGAATTTTTGATCCTTTCTTTACCACGAAAAAAGAAGGAACCGGCCTGGGGTTGCCCATCGTGAGAAAGATTGTCGATGCGCACGGCTGGACCTTGGAGATCTTTAATAACCGCGACAAGGGCGTTGTTTCCAGGATCAGGCTAATGGTGGATGAAGAGAGGCGGCCGGCAGGCTCCTCTGCAGCTCAACCGTCGAGCCGCCATGAGGAAGAGGCCGGGCAGGATCGTTCCTGACGTTTGCCAATGAGTGGCCGGGCCTTCTTTTCCATGTCGTCCGTTTATTTCCTTGGGGACCGGCCGACTGGCTCCATGCCCGGCAGCTTGATTCGGTCGATATCCGTTTGTTCATTTATTGCCCGGACCATCCGGGCAAAGTCGGTGGTATCGCCCAGCATGATGCAGCCGATAAGGTGATTGGCGTCGATTATAAATTTTCGATATATGGTATCTGTCTCTTCGAACCGCGATTCAAAGCGGTTTTCGGCATCGATTTCTCCTGCCGAGGCCAGGTCTATGCCGGCAACTTTCAGTTTGTTCGCCGGCGTGGAGCCTTCGTATTTCATGCCGCCGCCGGCCATATTCACGCCGGCGGCCCGGCCTTGCTCCAGCGCGGCCGGCCAGATGCCGTAAATATGATCCCCGAACTGGGCCGCATCGCCGGCCGCGAAAATTTCAGAACGGCTCGTCCTTAAGGTGGAATCCACCATGATCCCCTTGTCGGTGGCCAGGCCGAGACGTTGCGCCGGTTCAAGGTTCGGCCGGACTCCGGCGGAGATGATGACCATTTCCGCCGGCAGGATTTCACCCTTTTGCAGCTGAACATTCGCAACGGTCCGGTCCCCCGCTATTTCCCCGACACTGGTGCCGAGACGAAAGGAAAGCCCCCGGCCTTGCATGATCTGCATGAGTCTTGCCGCACCCTTCGTATCCAACTGTCGCGGCAGGAGGCGGGGGAAAAATTCCACCACCGTCACTTTTTTCCCTTTTCCCAGGAGGGCACTGCCGGTTTCAAGCCCCAGTAAGCCGCCGCCGACAAGTACAATTCTCTCCCGCTTTTCGGTAAATGCAATGATCCGGCGCGCGTCGTCGACGGTTCTCAGGGTAAAAACCCCCTGCTTGTCCACGCCCTTGATCGGCGGCAGGTAGGAGTGGCTGCCGGTGGCGAGCAACAGCCGGTCATAGGCAAACTGTTGTTTATTTTCAGTGAGTACAGTCTGTCGCTCCGGGTCCACGTCAATGACCCTGGTGCCGGTGATCAGCTCGATCCTTTTCTCCGCGTACCAGTCGGCTTTCCTGGCAACGAGGTCCTGTTCCTCCAGGGCGCCGCCGATATACTCGTTGAGCCGTATCCGGTAATAAAAAGGCAGTTTCTCGTCGGTGAGAATAATGATTTGACCAGTGTCGTCCCGTTTCCGGATATGTTCCGCGGCAGTGGTCCCGGCGACCCCGTTACCGATGATCAGGTATCGTTTGATGGTGCTCGCTCCTCAAGGTTTTATTTATGCGGAGTGGTTGAAATCTCTGCGTATCTTTTCGATTCGTTCGTAGATGTCCCTGGTGTCCCCATATTCGATGAATTTATTGTAACGACTGTGAATGCTGCTGATTTTACGGGCATGTTTAATGGGACACCAATATTGTTCAGTCCGGGCGGCGATTTCCTGAACATATGCAATCAGGCCGTTGAAGTAGCCGCAGTAGACGCAGTTGATCTTTTCTATCAGGTTGAGATAGCTGAGGGCATAGCGATCAATCACTATATATTCGTTGCGCTTGACCTTGGGAATGTCGTAGACGGGAAAACAAACAGCCTGGTACAGCGAGGCGGCAATGTCCAGCAACACGGCCGGGAAAAGGCAGGACCAGATTAACGGCGCGGTGAGGATATTGAGGAAATTGGCATTGAAGAGGTAGGTGTGGATTTTGGTGCTGATGGTCTTGTGGTATCTTTTGATCTCATTGTTAAAATATATTTTTTTGCCTTCTATCTTGTAGAAGAATTCTTCTTCCTTCTTCTGAACCTCAATGGTCAGTTCTTTCTCCAGCCTTTTTATCTGTTCAATGAGGTCCTGTATTTTATTCATTCATCTCCTGCTCAGTAGATTGATCGTAGAACACGGTGCTGTTTCCTGTGCTGCCCGGCTTGCATGTTTATACTATGGGTTTGCTCACCAGAAGTCAATGTCGGGGACAGCTTTAAAAATGGGCCGCTGCCCTGTCGTCATATCTCCACAGTTTACTTTCTCGTAAATACAGTAAGTTGAAAATATCAGCAGGCCTCTTTGTACTCGTTTTAAGACAGACCTGAATCCGTGACGGCTTGAGGTGATACTCAGTGTAATGTGTGGAATTAATTGAGTTATTGACAAATAAACGCATTCTCCGGTTTTCACCGCGGCCGCCCTGCGGGGCCGCCCGGTAACGGAGTCAGGACAGAATCAGGAAGATGCACACGGATCTCTTTATCGAAATCTTTCATGTTTTATTGTTTGCTCTAGAGTTTATTTTTTTAGAGCATACACTTTGCTGGCTATATTTATTCGCTATTTCGTAAAGATAGCAAAGAGCAGTCAATAAAAAAACAGAATACTTTTATCCCTGTTCTTGGAGAATTTTGCTAATTGGCACGGTAGCTGCTAACAGGCATGACAAGTGTTATTTCACTATTTCTATTTAATTCTTTAATGGAGAGAAAAATGAAAAAATTAATTCTTGCAATCATCGCCTGTACTTTTATCGCCGGCCCGGCCCTTGCGACTGATTTTGCTGCTGAGCAGGTAAAAATGCTCGGTGACGTTATCTCCAAAATGGAGCAGGTGGAAAATGACCCAGCGCAAATGGATGCTCTGACTGCGCAGAGAAACTGCGTGGAAAAAGCCACGGAGATGGGAGAACTTCAGAAATGTATGGATCCGTCTCAGGAAAAAAAGAAGGAAGCTGCGAAGAAGTAGTTGTCGGCTTGCATAAACAGACAACTTGAAGGTGACAATCTACAAAGCGGTGCCCGCAACGGGATGCCACTTCATCAGGATTACTGATCTCAGGCCGCACCAGCGTCCAAGCAAATTATCTATTTGGCATGTGCAATCTCCCTTGATGGTCAATTTTAGGTGAGCACAACCACAAAAATTAAATCGGCTGATATTTTTCCAGCAATATCGCAAATTGTGCCAAGGTGGTTCTGGACGGACCCGACAAGAGTGGCGGTTTGATTCGCTTAACCCAACCTACTGCGATATATACAATATGTTGTCGCCTGCCCGGTAACGGGGCGCCAGCGACGGCCGGGCAGGATCATCCGAAGCGGCCGGTGATATAGTCTTCGGTTTCCTGGTTGGCGGGGTTGGTGAAGATGGTGGCGGTGGGGCCGAACTCCACCA
>VAPE01023657.1_pt1 | contig 25351 bp, 27 predicted proteins | sample 3393911 | NCBI WGS metagenome assembly VAPE01 (sample SAMN08290436, study PRJNA428436) | hydrothermal vent metagenome | isolation source: Deep-sea hydrothermal vent chimney | place: Atlantic Ocean: South-mid Altantic Ridge
TTAACTCCCAGGACATTCCTCATGATTCTGAGCCCAGCCTCATGGTCCTCCGGGGCAAGACCTGCGACCGCTTCATGGACAACCTCCACATTGTATCCCCTCAGCACGGCATCAGATGCTGTAAACAAGATGCATATATGGGTAACACACCCGGTGAGCCTCACCGTATCTACACCGATTGCCCTGAGTCCGGAATCCAGTTCCGTATTGTAAAACCCCGAGTACGTTGTTTTCGGAATAACAATGTCACTGTCCGAGGGCTTCAGCTCATCCACAAGCTGCGCCCCCTTCGTCCCTTTAACCGCATGAACCGGCCAGCCGAACCTCTCAAACTCCCTGTCATCGGGCTCATGGGCATCACATACGTAGATTATCCTTTCCCCGTCATTCCCTGCCCTTTCAATCTCTTTTTTTATAACATGAATGACCTTTCTTGTATCGGGAACCTCAAGGGGCGACCCCTCCAGCACAAAGTCATTCAGCATATCAATTATCAACAGAGCCCTGTTTGACACGGGTTCACCTCCGGGACCTTTGGTCCTGCCGGTTATTTACAATGCCTGCTTGCCGAAGGCTCCGACCTTTGGTCGGTGAGTTTGACGCTTATTTGTCATTCCCGCGGTCAGTTGGGCGGGAATCCAGTCTTTTCAGTAACTTCTGGATACCCCGAACTCTTTCGGGACATGACAAAAATATAAAATAGCAGTTTATACACAGACTCTATTTAGACAGTATTTCCGTCCCGATACCTTTTTCAGTAAAGATCTCAAGCAAAAGACAGTGAGGCACCCTTCCATCAATTATGTGTGTTTTCGCCACCCCTCCCTTCAAGGCATCCATACACGCCTGAACCTTGGGGATCATGCCGCCCGATATGGTTCCCTTCTGGATCATCTTCTTTATATCCCGGGGCTTCGCAGTGGAGACAACCCGATCCTTCATGTCATTAATCCCCGCAACATCCGTAAGGAGTATCAGCTTCTCTGCCCCAAGAGCTGACGCAAGGACGGAAGCAACGCTGTCGGCATTTATATTCATCGTTACCCCCTCGGAGCTTACCCCAACAGGCGCAACCACCGGAATAAAGCCGTTACTCTCAAGGCTTTCAAGAATGGCGGGATTTACCTCCTTTACCTTACCAACAAGACCGAGGTCGATTACCTCATCCATCCCCGTCTCATCCGACATCTTTCTTATAACCTTCTTTACCGCCGTTATAAGCCCTCCGTCCTTTCCGGTTAAACCCACGGCCATTCCTCCGTGCCGGTTAATGAGGGAAACTATCTCCTTGTTTACAAGCCCTCCGAGAACCATCTCGACAATATCGATGGTCTCGTCGTCGGTGACCCTCTGACCCTGGACAAAACTCGGCACCTTACCCATCTTCTTCATCATCTCTGAAATCCTGGGACCTCCGCCATGAACAATCACTGCATTGATTCCTATATAGTTGAGAAGAACCACATCCCGGGCAAAGGCGTCTTTCAATGATGCCTCAACCTGTGCGGCGCCTCCGTACTTGATCACAAAGGTCTTCCCATAAAACTCCCTGATATAGGGAAGCGCCTCAATCAGTACTTCAGCCTTTTCAATCAGCTTCTTCACGCCTGATTCCTCTCAATAATTTTTTAGGGTCAGTTTATAAATTACAGTCATTTGTCATTCCCGTGATCCCGAACGCATTCGGAAGTCGGGAATCCTGCTCAAAGAACGATTCCCCGAACGCTTTCGGGAAATGACATTGTGCGTTGTGAATATCATAAATTATATCACACTATGAAAATGTGGTAAACTACAAACCATGAAAAACACCCTCATCTTTATCACCTTCATACTGATGGTTCTTGGAATTCTCTTCCTGATTTCAGGAAAAAAGTATCCCCGGATACCTTCTGATTCCATTCACAGGGGATTAAAAAACGAAATAGCATTGTGCAAGGAGTGTCATGGACCCCATGGAAAGGCTCCGCTGGGGAAGGATCATCCTCCCAAGTTTGATTGTTTCAAATGCCATAAACATCCAAGAAAATAATCCGGATTATTCACCTTCAGCACAAGGGATACAGACGATTTTCCCATCCTTTACCCTCGCTCTCGGTTCCATAACCTTCTCATCACATACGGCACAGCAGATCGAGGGATAGATCCTTGCCTCCCGGGGAGGTTCAATCCTCAGTCTGCTTATAGCAAAGAGTTCTTCGTCACCTGCATCCATTATGGCCTTTATCTTCCCGGCCTTCCTGCTATGGACTATTTTAAGTACCTCTTCAGACCTGTCACCATCTGAAAAACGTCTCCAGGCCTCGATCTCCTCATCGCTCTCAGGTGGGGAAACCCAGATGACGGATATCCTCAGCGCATCTCCTGAGGGCCTCCTTATAAAGGTATACACCTGTTTGCCGTAGTCCTTAAAAAAGAGGTTCCCCTTCCCAAAAGTACAGCCCGTCATTGCCTGCAGGGCATCAACGGCACAGGAGTTGTTCTCCACTACTGCAACCATTTCCTCGTCCTCGGCCCTCCCGGAGAGTTCCCTTAGCGCCAGGTCTGAAACCCGATAACCGAGTGCAAGCCCCGGGCAGGCATGTCCATGAAACCTCACAACATCGTCGAAACCTGTCATAGAGCCTCCTTAATATCCCATTATCATCACGCCGTACCCCTCATCGGAGAGCTTCCCTGCAAGCCTCTCCACTTCGGGCCTTCCGAGAGACCGCCCGACCCTTATCCTGTAAAACCTCTCCCCCCTGATCCATTTCCTCATGATATATACACCGGAGTAGGAATGCTCAAGAATCGACTTGAGCCTGAATGCATTGCTTATATCCCTGAAGGAAGCCACCTGTACCGTAAACGGGCCCCGGTCGGATAGATATTTTACCGGCCTTACAAAGCTGTTGTCCCTGCCCAGGTAGTCCACATACACCCTGGAGGTTCCCCTCCTTATTATTCCTATCTTTCTTGCCGCGGCATAAGAGAGGTCAATGTCACGCCCCCTTACAAAGGGACCCCGGTCATTTATCTTTACAACTACCGACCGGCTGTTAACGGGGTTAATTATCCTCAGTCTTGTACCAAAAGGCAGGCTCTTGTGGGCAGCAGTGAAGTCATACATATTGAATATCTCTCCGGAGGCTGTGGGGCGGCCGTGAAATTTCTCACCATACCAGGACGCCACCATTGTTTTACCGGCAGGACGGCCCTCGTACCTGACCGGCGCACAGGAGACTATTAACAGAACAACAATCAGGGTTCCTAAATACGTCTTCATAATCGATTATATTGAAGGTGCGGTTAAACGATACTGCGTCCCGAAGCAATCCGCTTCAAACTAAAGGATGTACCTGCTGAGGTCTTCATCCTCAACAATATCACCGAGCTTTTCATCCACATATTCCCTGTCGATCGTAACGGATGCTTTTTTCATCTCCGGGGCATCAAAGGATAACTCCTCAAGTAGCTTTTCAAGCACCGTCTGGAGCCTCCTTGCACCTATATTTTCGGTTTTTTCATTAACATGGGCTGCGATAGAGGCAATCTCCTCTATCGAATCATCGGTAAAGGCCACACCCAGTTCTTCAGTCCCCATCAGGGCTATATACTGTTTGATAAGGGCATTGTCAGGTTCCGTCAGGATACGCCTGAAATCCTCCTTACTCAGATGATCAAGCTCCACCCTTATGGGAAACCGTCCCTGGAGTTCAGGTATCAGGTCGGAGGGTTTTGCAATATGAAAGGCGCCGGCGGCAATAAACAGTATGTGGTCCGTCTTGACCGGGCCATGTTTTGTTGTGACCGTGGTTCCCTCCACAATGGGCAGGAGGTCACGCTGTACCCCTTCGCGGGAGACATCGGGCCCATGGGAAGAACCCCGGGATGCTACCTTGTCTATCTCGTCGATGAAAATGATACCGGCCTGTTCGGTCCGTTGAATAGCCTCCCTCGTTATTTTATCGATATCTACGAGTTTATCCGCCTCCTCCTTGGTAAGCAGTTGCACTGCCTCTCCCACCTTGACCTTCTTCCTCTTGGCCTTCTCGGGAAATATGTTCCCCAGCATCTCCTTGAGGTTTATCTCAAGCTCTTCAAGACCTACATTCGAGATAACCCCAAACGGCATCACCTTCTCCCTGACCTCTATATCCACATACCTCGAATCGAACTTACCCTCCCTTAACTGTTTCTTCAATTTCTCACGGGTCTCAGACTGCCGGATCCTTTCGTCTTCGGTTACCGTCTGTCCACCGAGAGAGCCCCTGGGCCTTGGCAGAAGGAGGTCGAGGATACGTTCCTCGGCAAGAATCGCGGCTTTCTCCTGTACCTTGGTAAGGTGTTCCTTCTTGACCATGTTAACGGCAATCTCGGTAAGGTCCCTGATCATCGACTCCACGTCCCTTCCTACATACCCCACCTCTGTAAACTTTGATGCCTCGATCTTCAGAAACGGGGCATGGGCAAGCCTTGCAAGCCTCCTTGCAATCTCCGTCTTGCCGACACCCGTGGGTCCGATCATGATTATGTTCTTCGGGAGCACCTCTTCCCTGAGTTCGGGCTCGAGCCTCTGTCTACGCCATCTGTTCCTCAGCGCTATTGCAACGGACCTCTTTGCACTTTCCTGGCCGATAATGTATTTATCCAGCTCTTCAACTATCCGCCTGGGGGTCAGGTCGTCCATACTCTCAGGCATTATAAGTACACTTTCCTCCGGCTCCATAACATCCCTTTCACTTCCGCTTACACTATTCATCTAAAATCTCCTCTATAACAATCTGTTCATTCGTGTAAATGCATATTCTTGAAGCAATTCTCAATGCCTTCTCAACGATCTCCTTCGCATTGAGATCCGTGTTTTCGTAAAGCGCCCTTGCAGCAGCTTCTGCATAGGGACCTCCGGAACCGACAGCGGCAATTCCGCCTTCAGGATCAATAACGTCGCCTGTGCCGGAGATGACAAGGGTCGTCTCCCTGTCGGCAACGACGAGCAGGGCCTCGAGGTGCCTTAAAATCTTGTCCGTTCTCCATTCCTTGGCAAGTTCTACGGCAGCCCTTGTCAGGTTTCCCCGGAAGGCCTGCAGCTTTCCCTCGAACTTCTCAAAGAGGGTAAAGGCATCGGCGGTAGCGCCTGCAAACCCGGCGATTATCCTGTCCTGATACATCCTTCTGACTTTTCGTGCGTTATGCTTCAGCACGGTATTGCCCATTGTTACCTGTCCGTCACCGGCGATAGCAACCCTTCCCGCCCTCCTTACACAGAGGATCGTTGTACCATAGATCTTCATCATCTCCAGCATATTCATTCATCTCCGGGACAAAATATTGGTTCTCATTTCTAATTATACCAGAGCGATACTATTTTTCTCCCCTTTTCCTCTTTGCAAGGGGGTGGCTCCGGTCGTATATATCGATCAGTTTCCTGAGATCGAGATGGGTATAGACCTGCGTTGATGAAAGGGAACTGTGGCCGAGGAGTTCCTGTATGACCCTGATGTCCGCCCCTTCATGCAAGAGGTGTGTCGCAAAGGTATGTCTCAGTATATGAGGACCAATCTTCCCACTTATCCCGGTTAACCTCGCATACTTGACTACAATCCTTCGTATACTCCTCCCTGAAAGGGGAGTACCCATCCTGTTCAGAAACAGATGGTCCGTATCCTTTTTAAGCAATGCCCTCTCAACCATGTAGGTCCTCAATGCATCCGCTGCGCTTCTGCCGACAGGGACAATCCTCTCCTTTTTCCTCTTCCCCTCTACCTTTACAAGCCCCTCCTTGAGGTTCATGCTGTCCATCCTGAGGGCCGCCAGTTCCCCTACCCTCAGGCCACTTGAGTAGAGCAGCTCAAGAATGGCCCTGTCCCTCGTCTGGATAAATCCTATATCATCGGGCCTCTCGACAAGTTCAAAAATCTCATCCACCGAGAGAAACCTCGGGAGCCTCTGCTCCTTCTTAGGCGATGGAACAAGACGTGCCGGGTTGAAAGGGGTATACCCCTCTCTATGGAGAAAACCGAAGAATGACCTCAGTGTTGCAAGCTGCCTGCTTACGGAGGTCTTCTCCATTCCGGCCCTGAGCCTGTGGGCAAGGAAACCCCGTATATCCGTTATCTCCACATCAAGGGGGGACTTTTTAATAAAGGAGAAGAACTCCTTCAGGTCCTTACCGTATGCCCTGATTGTATGGCTGGAACAGCCCTGCTCCACCTCGATATACTTCAGAAAACCGTCAACGCACTTATCCATTGCCGACCCTGCTCAGGTAGTCTTCCCAGCAGTTGAGCGCCCTCCTCACGATCTCTTCACGGTTCTTCCTCTTATCCCTCGTCCCGACACCCGTTGAGGGAAAGAGACCGAAGTTTATGTTGCTTGGCTGGAACCCCTCAGGGGAAGAACCCGTTATGTACCTGAGAAGCGCACCGTGTGCCGTCTCAACGGGAACCGCTGCAAACTCCTTCTTCCGTATGCTCCTTGATACGTTAATGCCCGCAATCAGACCCATTGCAGTTGACTCTATATAGCCCTCCACGCCTGAGAGCTGTCCGGCAATATATACGCCATCGTCGACCTTCAGGGTAAGGTCGGCGTTTAAAAAACCCGGTCCGTTAATAAAGGTATTCCTGTGAACACTGCCGAATCTCAGGAACTCCGCCCTCTCAAGTCCCGGGATCAGAGAGAAAACCCTCTTTTGCTCCGGCCATTTCAAGCGTGTCTGAAACCCAACGATATTATATGCTGTTTCTTCCCGGTTCTCAACCCTCAACTGAACCACGGCAAAGGGCTCCAAGCCTGTCTCCGGGTCCCTGATGCCCACCGGCTTCATCGGACCAAACCTCGGTGTGTCCTTTCCCCTCCGGGCCATCACCTCAATCGGCATACATCCCTCAAAGACCCTTTTATTCTCGAATTCACGGGCCGAAACACTATCGGCATCTATCAGGGCATTGTAAAACCGTTCATATTCCTCCCTGTTCATGGGGCAATTCAGGTAATCATCACCGCCCTTTCCATACCTCGATGCCCTGAAGACCCTTGAATGGTCGATGCTGTCGGCATCAACAATAGGAGCAATTGCGTCATAAAAGTAGAGATGATCCGCTCCAAGCATCCTCCCGAGGGTTTCAGAAAGGGCCTCAGAGGTTAGTGGCCCAGTTGCTACAATACAGGGCCTCTCCCTGATTTCATCAACCTCTTCATTTATAATCTCAATGTCGGGGTGTGACGATATCCTCTCCGTAATAAACTCCCCAAAGAGCCTTCTGTCCACGGCAAGGGCTGAGCCTGCAGGGACTGCAGTTCGACGGGCAGCCTCCATTATGAGGGAACCCCCCATCGAGAGTTCCTTTTTCAGGAGCCCCGGAGCTGAAAACTCACCGGCTGACCTCAGGGAATTGGAACAAACAAGTTCTCCCAGGAGACCCGTTTTATGAGCAGCGGTCATCTTCCGGGGTCTCATCTCATATAACCTGACATGGATTCCCCTCCTGACGGCCTGCCATGCAGCCTCGCTTCCGGCAAGGCCTCCACCGATTATAGCGATTACCTTATCCTTTGCCATAATATGCTCAATCCCGGCAATAAATTCAGACAACAAAAAAAACCCTACTTGATTGCAGGGTTTTTTTTGTTGTTATAGCATATGGTCGACCAACTCATGCACTTACTGGATAGACACTCACCTTAAGCCTTCTCCTGTCCTTCCTCTCAAACTTCACATGACCGTCAACCAGCGAATAGAGCGTATCGTCCCCACCCCTCTTAACATTAAAGCCGGGATGAAACTTTGTTCCTCTCTGCCTGATAAGTATACTTCCAGCCTTCACAAGCTGTCCGCCGTACCTCTTGACTCCGAGCCTCTTTGACTGGCTGTCACGCCCGTTTCTTGAACTGCCTACTCCCTTTTTATGAGCCATTATTAACCTCCATATACAATATCTTCAATCAGGAGTTTTGATACAAGCTGCCTGTGGCCTCTCAGGCTCTTGAAACCCTTGCGTGGTTTCTTTCTAAAGACAAGGACCTTCCTGTCTTTATAGGTATCAAGCACCTTGGCCCTGACCTTAGCCCCTTCAACAAAGGGCTTTCCGAGCACGGTTTTGTCATCGTCGGAAACCATCAGCACCCTGTCTATATCTATGGTCTCCCCTTTTTCAGCAGCTACCTTCTCAACCTTTATCATCTGACCGTTTTTAACCCTGTACTGTTTACCACCCGTCTCAATAACCGCTAACATTTATAACCTCCCAATATACCTGATGTTGACTATATATTTAAATCCATTTCCGCCAAAAAAGTCAAATGCCGTCAAGTGAACCCAAAAAGTCCTTAATCACCTTCAGGTTGCTCTTGCTAATCGAGACAAACTCAATCCCGATACTGTAAAAACTCTCACCTTCTTTTGGTGGTATGACATGGGCGACACGTCCGGTAAAAGGCACCTCCTTACCATCTGATACCCTGACGATCATCTCCGCCCTGTATTCCGGCTCAAGAGGCATCTCCGTCTCAATCAGCATGCCGGAAAGACTCATCCTTCTCACAACAAAATCCTGCGGATAATGTATCAGAGCGCTCTTTTCATTGATCCTGAATCTGCCGAGGATCCGTTTCTCGAGGGTTACAATCCTGTTGTCCTGAATAAAACCTATTATGTGCTTGGTCTTCTGATCCAGGGAATCCAGAAACTGTATACCCGCCCTGTACACCGGGAGGACATCGCCTCCGGGAAGCTTGACGGTCCTGTCCAGTGTAGACCATACAACCTTGCCTTTGAGTTCAAGCCGGTCATCCCCATGTACAATCTTTACAATATAATCAGAGTTGACACTTAAGAGCCTGTTTGTCTCAACAGCCATTCCCTCGAGGCTCATGTTCAATATCCTGACATCAAGGGAGAAGGTAAGAAATCCGCTTACCCCTTCAACCTCAAACCTCGGGTTTCTCCTCTTATCAACAGATTCGTCCATGTGCATTACCTCGCATCCCTGCCTTATTGCGGATTGTTCAGCCTCAAGGTCATATCCCGGGGAGTTTTCGGGACACATGGTTCTGAGCCTGCCTTTAATTCATTTCAGGGTGACACTCAGTTTGCTTTATAAAGAGAATCAACACTAATGGACTCGTAAAAAGCCCATCGTACCGCGCTCATCCTTGCAATCCGGGCAACATCCCGTCAGAGTTAAACCGCTGGGGACACAGGATATCGGCAGGTATCATTCTATTTTACCACGATGCCCGCATAACCGACCACATAATCATAGTCGCCGCTGACCTCACCCGACGTGGCATAACCGACAAGTTCGGCGTGAGTTGCACCAAGGCCAAGGGCTGCATACAACATTATGGCAACAGGCATATATCCACACATTGTAATCCGTTTTGAAACAACGGTATTATACAGGCCCTCCGGGTCAAGATCTACAATCCTGTCAATAGCCAGCTTGTCAAGGATCCGTGCCTCTGAGTCCGAGACATAATGGCTCATATCGGAACTGGCGACTATCATCACATCCCTTCCGGTTTTCCCTGTTGCATCGGAGATGGCCTCACCCACCGCCCTGCACTCCTCAACTGAAGCCTGCATTATCACTATAGGGACAATCCTTACGGATTTTTTAAAAAATGCAATAAAGGGTAACTGCACCTCGAGGGAATGCTCGAAGAGGTGGGCCTTTGTGTCCTTTGTTATAATATCAGCCGCATTTGAATATATCCTGTGTGCAAGGACTTCATCGACGTCAAAACTCCCCGTTGGTATAATCCATCTTCCCTCGGGATAGATTGAGACAGCACTCCCGAGCCCCGTATGATTGGGTCCGATCAGAACCAGGGTGTCCGGCAACTCTATCCTGGAATAAACCGCCCCGGCGACATGACCTGAATACATAAGCCCGGCATGGGGACAGACGGCACCAATGACCCTCTCTTTGGGTGAGTCAAGAATATACGACTGAACCTCCCTTGAAAGGAGGTCGGGGGTACCCTTGTAGAACTGTCCGGCCACTGCGGGTTCACGTACCATCAGAATACCTCCTCTTCCACATCATAGGCACGGTCTGTATAGTCGGTAAACCTGGTACAACTGGCGATAAAGGCAAGGTTCACCGTGGCGGTCGGCCCGTTTCTCTGCTTTGCGATTATAATCTCGGCCATCCCCTTATTATCGAGACTCTTCCTGTTATATACCTCATCCCTGTATAGGAACACAATCACATCTGCATCCTGCTCGAGTGCCCCTGATTCCCTCAGGTCTGCAAGTGATGGTCTTTTATCCGTCCTCTGTTCAACCCCTCTGTTCAACTGACTCAGGGCGACCACCGGCAACTCAAGCTCCTTGGCCAGGGCCTTCAGGGACCTTGAAATATCGGAGATCTCCTGTTCCCTCCTTTCAAAGGCGGACTTCCCCCTCATGAGCTGCAGGTAGTCGACAATAACGAGGCTCAGGCCGTGTTCCATCTTCAGCCTTCTTGCCTTGGCCCTCATCTCGAGAACTGAAATATTTGAAGAATCATCGATATAAACCGGGGCCTCTGCCAGCTTACCGGCAGCAGATGTGAGTTTGTGCCAGTCTTCCTTCCTGATAAACCCCTTTCTCACACTGTTGGAATCGATCATCGCCTCAGAGCAGAGCATCCTCAATGCAAGCTGACGCTTTGACATCTCAAGGCTGAAGATGGCAACAGGCTCATTCATCTCAACCCCTACATGCTGGGCAATATTAAGTGCAAAGGCGGTCTTTCCCATAGAGGGCCTCCCACCTATAATGATAAGGTCTCCACTCTGAAAACCCGTAGTAAGGTCATCGAGATCCCTGAAGCCGGAGGGCACCCCTGTAATGGATTCCTTCCTGTCATAGAGTTGCTCTATCATCTCGAAACTGTCCTTGATCAGATCCTTGAGCTTTGCAAAAGCGGATTTGACCCTCCTGTCCGATATCTCGAATATCTTCTTCTCAGCAGCATCCACAAGATCATCTGCAGGCAGATTCTCTTCATATACCATGGCTGCAATCTCGGTTACAGAAGTAACCAACCCCCTCATGAGCGCCTTCTCTCTCACAATCCTGCAATGATGTCTTATATTGGCCGAAGTCGGGACGGTATTAACGAGCGTTGTAAGGTAGGACACCCCGCCTATCTCATCAAGCTGGTTTTTCATCTTGAGATAATCGGTCAGGGTAATAAGATCAATTGCCTCGTTCCTGTCAAAGAGTTCCAGCATCGCGGTGAAGATCCTACGGTGGGAGTTGCGGTAAAAATCCTCGATGGTGGTTATATCGAGGGCTTTCAGCAGTGCCTCGTTATCGAGCAGGATTGCCCCGAGTATGGACTGCTCTGCCTCCAGGTTCTGGGGCGGGAGTTTATCAAGGGTCTGATCGAGGGTTGAAATAGCCATATTACCTAAGACTTCCTTTGCAATGCACCTTGCCGAAAGCCCCGACCTCTGGTCGGGGAGCCTGACTGTAATACCTGACAGGTGCTCCGTGACCGCAGTGCAGACAGCCTCGAATATATGCCGGCGGCGACTTTAATTGACCCCGGCAGCGCTTGATGCCGGTATTACTCCTCTTCCTTTTCTACCCGTACCGTGAGACTGGTTTTAACTTCAGGATGGAGTTTGACTGATACTGTATACTCGCCGAGACGTTTAATCGGTTCTTCAAGCAAAATCCTCTTGCGGTCAATCTCAAAGCCCTCCACTTTAAGGACATTCTCAATATCAATATTCGTAACCGAACCAAACAGCTTATCCTTCTCACCTGCCTTTGCTTTAATAACTATCGGTTTTGAAGAGAGTTTATCCGCAAGGATCCGGGCGGAATTTTTAATCGTGTTTACCTTCTCCTGAATAATCCGCCTGTAATGCTCAAACTCTTTTATGTTCCTTGGGTTTGCCTCAACGGCAAGGTTTTTAGGGATGAGATAGTTCCTTGCATATCCATCCTTTACATTTACAATGTCACCCATGTTTCCAAGGTTCTCGATATCCTCCTTAATAATTACCTTCATCTGGTCATACTCCTTTCCTCTATCTTTAAAATAATAACCCGCAGGATAGGCAGGATAGAATAGTATAGCCAAGAAGGACGAATTCTTTCAACAGGCGAATTATTTCCCAAATCCACCGTTTGAGTCGTGGGTCAACAGGGGGCGGATGGGCAATGGCTTTTCCCCTCTCAGCGGATCTCTTCCTGGTCCTGCGCCGGCAGCAATAATTAGCGCCTTCTCATCTTAACGCTCTCTTTTATCTTCTATAAACTCTTCAACCATCCGCCTTGCCCGGTTATCAGGGAACTGCCGCGGAGGGTGTTTCATTGTATATGAGGAAATTGAGAGAAGCGGGCCGCCGATACCCCTGTCCAGGGCAATCTTGGAGCATCTGATGGCGTCTATGGCACATCCTGCGGAGTTGGGGGAGTCCTCAACAGAGAGCCTGAGTTCAATATTCATCGGAACCCCGCCAAAGGTACTGCCCTCCATTCTGAGAAAACAGACCTTATTGTCCTTTAACCATGGGATATAATCGGATGGCCCGATATGAATATTTCTCTCATCAAGGGGCTTGGGCAACACCGACTGAACGGCCTCCGTCTTGGAGATCTTCTTTGATTTCAGTCTATCACGGGCAAGCATATTGAGAAAATCCGTGTTTCCACCGGTATTCATCTGATAGGTCCTGTCAAGCCTGACACCTCTGTCGGCAAAGAGCTTTACCAGTGTCCTGTGGGTTATTGTCGCACCAATCTGGGCCTTAATATCATCACCCACTACCGGAACCCCTTTCCCCATGAATTTATTCGCCCATGAAGGATCGGATGCAATGAAGACGGGCATGCAGTTAATGAAGGCAACCCCTGCCTCAAGACAGCATCCCGCATAGTACCGCGTAGCAGCCTCGGAACCAACGGGCAGGTAATTAACAACTATTTCAGCACCACTTTCTTTAAGTACACTTACCACATCCGCTTCAGGCCCGTCGGAAACCACAAAGGTCTCATCCTCCGGATACTCCTTCATATGGTCGGCCACACCATCCATCACCCGCCCCATGGCCACCTTTACGCCGGTTACGGGGATATCCTCTTTAAAGACCTTAGTACAGTTAGGCGGCGCAAAAATGGCTTCACTAAGATCACGACCGACCTTCCTTGCATCGACATCAAAGGCTGCAACAACCTCAATATCCCCAGGGGTGTAGCCACCAACATCCCAGTGCATAAGCCCGACAGCATCTTCAGGGGCCTTGTCCCTGTAATAGTAAATCCCCTGAATAAGTGAATTTGCACAGTTGCCAACGCCAATCATTGCGATTCTGATTCTATCCATATGGCTTCACCTCCAGTTGATCATGAGATTATTATAATGAGAAAAACAATTTATAAGGACACCTCTTTTCAGGTTTGTACTATCCGGGGAACACAGTAAACTTTATAGGAAAAGGTCCTTTTTTTTCAATCCCTTATGAAACGACAATATAAACACCCGCACCCAGCAGGATAAACGAGGATGCAAGAAGAATTCTCCGGCAAACCTTTCTTAGGGTAGAGGAAGCAATATACTCCACCACTATCCCCCATATTCCATTAAAGCCATGATAGATAACGAAAACAAGGAACAGAACGTCAAAGCTTATCCAGAATGGGTTTCTCAGCCTGGCCATTACAGCCTCGTACCCGATCTGACCCTCGCCACTGTAATGCATGACGTAAAAATGCACAACCAGTCCAAGAAAAAGGACGACACCGCTGATCCTCTGTAAAAACCACGCCAACACACCCATTACAGAACCTCCCTGATCAAGGGAACACTTCCGAGCAAAAAGACAACAACGCCAATAACAAGAGAAAGCAGAAAAAGGAGCTTTTGAGCCTTTGTCGGGATACCAAGATCAAGAAGGGTCAACCTGAGGCCGTTGAGGGCATGAACCAGCACAAGTGAAAGGAGCCCTATCTCACCCAGAACCACAAGTGGGTTTTTCATCAGGGACAGCAGTGTTTTGTAACCCGCTGGATCTTTCAGGTGACTGAGCACGTAAAGGTGAAGGAAGATATAGAGTGTAAGCATAATCCCGGCAACCCTGTGAATGAGCCAGGCAAACGAACCAGTATGCCACCTGTATCTCATAACTACCCCTTTATAATCCTCACTCCCCTGAACGAGCCTTCCAGTTCAGCCTTGAGAACCCTGAAATTGCCTTTCCCCTTTGTCCTGATCACAACCCTCCGCCAACTCTCTTTAACACCCGCACCGGAGGTCAGGATACTCCGGAGGTTAAACCCGTGCTTTCTGATGATATCGGCAACCTCCTTTATTGAACCCGGCCTGTCTTCCAACGTCACACAAACCCTGTGCCCCCCGTGGCGGACCCCGGTGATATCAACAAGGACCATAAAGATATCCCTGTCCGAGATAATGCCAACAAGCCCTCCCTTATCCATAACCGGAAGGCACCCGATGTTATTATCAAACATGATCATTGCCGCCTCTTCAACGGGGGTATCGGGAGTTACGGTATAAACCCTCTGCTTCATTACAGACCTTACCTTTGTCTTTGCGAGGAGGTAATGCAGTTCATATACATCCAGTGATGTCGCCTTTGACGGCACATACTCCTTTATATCCCGGTCGGAAATAATCCCCTTTAACTTCCCGGCTTTTACAACGGGAAGATGCTTGATACCCTTTTCCTTTGCAAGCCTTGCTGCATCAGAAATACTGTCATCGGGAGAAACGGTGCAAACACGCTTTGTCATCCAATCCGATACAAACATTTCAACACCCCCATTTTAAAGTAACGGCTTATCGGTTCACACACCCAGGTACGCCGTTTTTACGTGTTCATTACCGAGCAGGTCCCTGCCGGATCCTTCAAGGACAAGCCTCCCATTCTCGATTACATAGGCCCTGTCTGCAACGGCAAGGGTCTGCTTAACATTCTGTTCAACTATAAGAACCGTGGTCCCTTCCTTCCTGATCTTCTCTATTACATTAAATATTTCCCGTACAAGTATAGGGGCAAGCCCCAGTGACGGCTCATCAAACATAAGGAGTCTGGGTTTTGACATAAGCCCCCTCCCGACAGCAACCATCTGCTGCTCCCCACCGCTCAATGTCCCGGCAGGCTGCTTCCGCCGTTCCCTTAACCTGGGGAAAAGGTCAAATACCATCTCCTTGGTCTCCGCCCTCCTGTCCCTGGCATTACCCCTTAGCGACCCCATCTCGAGGTTTTCTTCAACGGTCATGTCGGAAAAGAGCCTTCTCCCTTCCGGCACATGGGCAATTCCCAGTTCAATAAGATTATGAGGTTTCGCAGTGTGTATGGGGGAACCACCAAAGAGTATCTCGCCCTTTGCCGGTGTGAGCAGTCCTGAAATGGTCTTCAGTATTGTTGACTTACCGGCGCCGTTTGCTCCAATCAGTGCAACCACCTCTCCCTGTTTTACAGAGAAAGAAACGCCCCATACAACCTGCACATCTCCGTAGAATACGTCCACATCCCTCATCTCAAGCACTGTGGGCCTCTCCAAGGTATGCCTCTATTACCTGAGGGTTATTCCCTATCTCCTCAGGTGTGCCCTCTGCGATCTTTTCACCATAATTAAGTACAACGATCCTGTCGGAAATGGACATTATAACCTTCATATGATGCTCGATGATCAGGATAGTTATCCCTTTATCCTTTATCTTCCTGATAATTTTAATAGACTCGTTCAACTCCGAGGGGTTCAGTCCTGCAAAGGACTCATCAAGGAGCAGAACCTCCGGTTGAGTGGCCAGGGCACGTGCAATCTCAAGCCTCTTTCTCTTTCCAAGGGGAAGACCCCTGGAAAGCATTTCCCTGTCATCGTAAAGTTCTGTGAACCTCAATACATCAGCAGCTATCACCTCTGCACTCCGCCGGGTAGCGGCCCTCACAAAAGCAGATGCTATAACATTATCGAGCACACTCAGTCTCCGGAGGGGCTTCACAATCTGAAAGGTCCTTGCAATACCCCTCTTGCAGAGCTTGTGGGGCTTCAGTCCCGAGACCTTCTCACCCTTGAAGTAGACAGTCCCTCTTGAGGGTTTGTAGAATCCGTTTATTACATTGAACAACGTCGTCTTGCCGGCTCCGTTTGGTCCAATAAGACCCATGATCTCTCCGCCCCTGACCTCAAAGGTGACGTCGTTTATCGCGGTTAATCCGCCAAAGTTTTTCACCAGCCTATCCACTTTCAGAAAACTCATCCGGATGCCCGTCCTCTGATTCTCCGGGTAAAGAGTGCAACAATCTTATTCCAGTCTCCAACAACCCCGTTGGGAAGAAAGAGTATTGCAACCACCACAAGTATCCCGAATCCCATAACATGTGCCTTCGTCAGGAACTCCGCCATGGAGATTACCGCATCGGAACCTGTTGCCTTGGCAAGCTTTGAAATAACTCCGAAGCCGCCGGTCCTGAAAAGCTCCTGTATTGCAACCATAATAAATGCCCCGACTGCCGGACCATACTGGGTGCCCACACCACCTACTATGCCTACAAGGATTGCCATAATCGAAATGTCATGGAGTGAAAACACTACATGCGGATCTATAAAACCCATATAGTTCATGTAGAGGGCTCCTGCAATACCTGTAAGGGCTGCTGCAATCACAAGGGATATCATCTTGTAATGATGGGTGTTTATACCCAGGCTCTCAGCGGCATCCTGGTCTTCACGTATTGAAAGGAAGTAATAGCCGAGTTTTGAGCGCATTACAAGCCTTACCGTTACTATTGTCAATACCGCAAGACCCAGGGCTATATAGTAGTAGGGAAGCTTGGATATGAACGTCTGGATAATCAGTATGCCGACCATGCCGTCGGTCAGGTCCTCCCAGATAGTCGCAATATGACGCATTACCTCGTTAAGCGCAAGGGTGGCGAGGGCAAAGTAAGCGCCCCTCAGTCTGAAACAGATCCAACCGAAAGGAAGGGCAATCAACGAGGCTGTAATCCCACCGAGCGGGATACCCCACCAGGCAGACCATCCGAGCTTTGTAACAAGCAGCCCGGCGGTATAGGCACCGGTCCCGAAAAATGCCGCATCACCAAAGGAGACCTGTCCGGTATAGCCGGCAATCAGGTTCCATGCCGAGCCGATCACAACCCACATCAGCACAAGGATCATGAGATGCTGGTAATAATCGTTCTTTACTACAAGGGGGAATATGGCTGCAAGAATTAAAAATATGAATGGAACGGACTTCTTAAAGTTCATCAAAAAATCCCGTTGGTTCTCCCGTGGTCATGGGAGATACCGGCGGTGGTTTCCGGTTTTTCCTTCCAAACCCCTCTGTCTTCCGGAAATTGTTCATCAGATTTTTATCAGCCGCTTGAACCCGCCGGGGAGAAACAGCAGCACCAGGATAAAGATTACCAGCCCGATAACATCCTCGAACTCCATCGCAACATAAGTCGCACCGAATGCCTCTGCAAGACCGAGTGTGATACCCCCGAAGATCGCCCCGACTGTTGAACCCAGACCACCAAGTATGCATATAATAAATGCCCTCCTTGTAAAGTCACCGCCGATGTCGGGAAAGAGGTAATAAACGGGGATGAGGAGTGCACCCGCAGCGGCCACAAGCGCCGCACCTATCCCAAAGGTAATATAGGTAATCCTTTCAGTGTTCACACCCATGAGCTTTGCCGCCTCCTTGTCCTGGGCGGTAGCCCTTATTGATTTGCCGGTATCGGTCTTGTTCAGAAACCAGAAAAGGACAAAGGTAAGAACAACAACGAATACGAAATCAATCAGAAGCGGGATACTGAAGGAAATGTTGCCAAGAAAGAAAGTGGTATCTGAATAGGAGGTCTTTACCGACTTGTAATCGGATGAAAAGATGAACCGCATGAACTCGGTAAGCACCATGCCGATCCCAACGGTCATCAACACCTGGTTTTCCGGTAGTATCGTATCAACCTTGATAAGCGGATTGAGCAGGTACTTCTGGATTACCATGCCGAGGAAAAAAAGGGCAGGCATTGCTATAAGGAGGGACACATAAGGGTCAATCCCGAAATAGGCAAAACAGACATAGGTAACATACATGGCCACCATCATGAGCTGGCCATGGGCAAGGTTAATTATACCCATAACCCCCATGATAAGTGTCATCCCCATACCTATGATGGCATAGAGACCACCCTTGAGGAATCCCGATACAAGCGTCTGCAGGAATAAATCCATAAAATTATTCTTTCATCGGCGGCGGTAATTAGAGTCTGTGTATAAAGTCAACAATAGAGCCGTCATTCCCGTCCCGACAAATCGGGATTGGGCGGAAATCCAGTCTTTCCAGTAACTTCTGGATGTCCCGAATGCGTTCGGGATTGCGGGAATGACAAATGACTGCAATTTATACGCGTACCCTGATTAATGATGAGAGGGCGCCGGGATATCCCGGCGCCCTGAGAGTACTTACTCGCGTTCCTTTATCCAGTCGACGGGATACACGTATTTGGCGCTTGCAAATTTCTCGGGCCATATAAGCTCGAGTTTCCCGTTTATCCACTGCACAACATATGTCCGGAGTTTGTTCTGGTGAATCTTCCGGCCATAAGAGATAAACTTTACAGGTCCGAATACTGTGATCATATCCGTCTCGGAAAGGGCCTTTTTTATATCCCCGGGCCTGAAAGACTTCGCCCTTTTGAGGACATCCGCAATAACATACAGCGCTGCATAGGCCTCCGCACCATGGTATTCCGTATTTTTATTGTACCGCTTTCTGAATTTATCGAAATACGCCTTTGCACCCGGTATGGCAAGGGCCTGATGCCAGAGGGTAGCTGAAACGACCTTCTCTGCGGCCTTCCCTGCATTCTGGGGGAACTCGGGAAGGGTAAATCCTGCTGCAGCGCCGGCAAAGAGTTTGGGGTTCAGCTTCAACTCCATTGACTGCCTCATAAGAAGAGAGGCATCCATGAGGTAAGATATCATGTAGACAATGTCGGGGTTTGCTTGCTTAACCTTTGCCAGAAGGGGTTTAAAGTCTACCGCTCCTGCATCGTAGCTCTCCTTCATCAGCACTTTAATTCCCAGTTTCTTACAGCTCTTCTCGAACGCCCTGCCACCTTTTGTCCCGAAGAGGCTGTTTTCATTAAGGATTACCGCTGTCTTGGGTTTGACGACGTCTGCAAGAAAACTCTCCAGGCCGCTTGCATACTCACTGACGGGCGGGTTGAGCCTGAAGATGGCAAAGCGGTCCATTATCCTGCTGACCTCTTTTTTGGTCCTCTCATCGAGCTTTGCTATCTGCTTTTTCAGTTTCTCCCTCCTGGCAGGGTCTTCTAATTTCCTGAGCTTCTTTCTCAGGTTTGCAGCACGCTGTCCGCTTGGAGTAAACGATGCCGGTTCGGTAATTTTATCGGCTGAACCGGTGTTTACAAGGAAGGGAAACCCCTTGTTCACTGCCACACCTGATGCTGCATAAGTGACCGACGAACTGTATCCACCTCCAATCATTACAACCCTGTCCTGTGTTATCAACTTCTCCATCGCAGAACGTCCCACGTCAGGCTTCCCCTGGGTGTCTTCAATCAGGAGTTCTATCTTCTTCCCCTTAACACCACCTCCGGCGTTGATCTCCTCAAGGGCCATCAGAAAGGACTGTTTCTCGATTTCACCAAACTTGGCATGCTTGCCCGTAAGAGGCAATATTACGCCGACCTTGATTGTATCAGCCGCAAAGATGGTTGTCGAAAAAACCGACATAATAAATGTTAAAACCATTATCAACGACAAACGTTTCATCCAGACCTCCTTACAATCAGGATTTTTTAAGAACGCATTTACTATTCTAATGGATACTCCCCGATTTGGCAACAACTATTTTGATCTGAACAGCTTTTTTTTCACGGCAAGCCTCTTGAGTCCGGTCAGATGTCCCGTAATGTCAATCTCCTTCGGACAGACCTCCACACAGTTGTATATGGAGTGGCATCTCCATAAGCCGTCTCTGCCCAGAATCCTTTGCAGCCTCTCTTTCTCCGCCCTGTCACGTGTATCAAGGATAAACCGTGCTGCCTTCAGAAGCGCTGAAGGACCGAGGTACTCACTGTCATTCCAGAAGATCGGACATGAAGACGTACAGCATCCACACATGATGCATGTTATAGCCTGAAGTATCTTCCCCTGGTCTTCCGGACTCTGGAGTCTTTCCCTCCCGGGAGGCGGCTCGTTGTTTATCAGGTAGGGCAGGACCTTTTCGTTCTTCTCAAAGAAGGGATCCATATCCACAACAAGGTCCTTGATCACGTTAAGGGCATGGAGAGGCTCGATCTCAACCGTATCGGGCAGGTCTTTCATCAGGCTCTGACAGGCAAGGCGGTTTTTTCCGTTTACCTTCACGGCACATGAGCCACATATACCATGGGCACAGGAACGTCTGAACGTGAGGGTGCCATCCTGCTGCTCCTTGATCCTGATGAAACCGTCAAGAAGACTCTCCCCGGGGTCCAGGTTAACAGAAAAAAACTCCCACCGGGGTCCGGTATCCCTTTCAGGGTCAAAACGCCTGATTTTCAGAATATACGTTTTCATGTCAGCCTCGACTCCGGCGAAAAAAAAGGCTAAAACTCAATCAAACCTCCCCCGGCAAGGGGGGATGGATTCGTGATTAAGTTTAATACTTCCTCTCCTCAGGCTGAAACCTTGAAATTACAACCGGTTTATAGCGGAATTCAATCCCCCTGTCCCGCTTGAAAGCGAGGGTATGTTTCAGCCAGTTCTTATCATCCCTGTCCGGGAAATCCTCGCGATAATGCGCGCCCCTGCTCTCGGTCCGCTGAAGTGCGGACCCTGCAATCACCCCGGCAAGGGTTGATAGGTGCCTTAACTCCAACGCCCCCAGCAGATCGGTATTAAAAACCCTTCCCCTGTCCTTGACCGCAACCCTAAGGGTCCGCTCCTGAACCTCTCTCAGCTCATCGACGAGGCCCTTAAGATCATCCTCATTTCTGAAAACGGAACACCGGTCCATCATTTTTGACTGAAGGTCCCTTCTTACCTCACCCATATCCTCCACACCGGTACCGGACAACAACCGGTTAATCTCCTCCTTGACTCCGTCAACAACCGGTTGTGATATACTCCCCATATCCAGATCCTGCAGTTCACTGCCGATTGCCATGCCTGCCCTGCGTCCGAAAACAACCGTATCAAGGAGTGAATTACAGCCAAGCCTGTTAGCGCCATGAACGGAAACACAGGCGGACTCGCCGGCAGAGAAAAGACCTCCGATAACATGCCCGGCCTCGTCCTGCAGTACCCTGCCGTCGATATCCACCGGAATACCTCCCATTGCATAATGTGCTGTGGGCAGTACGGGTATGGGCTCCTCAGAGGGCTCTATCCCCATGTAGATACGGCAGAAAGCAGAGATCTCCGGAAGCCTCTCCTGAATGACCTTCTTCGGGACACGGGTCAGATCAAGATTCACAAAATCCTTCCCGCCGATCCCCCTCCCCTCCCTGACCTCCGTCATAATAGCCCTGGAGACCATATCCCTCGGAGCGAGGTCCTTGATTGTAGGGGCATACCGTTCCATAAAACGCTCACCCTCTCCATTGAGCAGTATCCCTCCCTCGCCCCTTGCACCTTCCGTAATAAGGATACCGAGGCGGTAAAGCCCTGTGGGATGAAACTGAAAAAACTCCATATCCTCGAGAGGCACCCCGCGACCGAAGAGAATCCCCAGACAGTCACCGGTGCTTGCATGGGCGTTGGACGTGGTCTTGAAAACCTTCCCATAACCCCCTGACGCAATCAGTGTAGCCCTTGCATTGAACAGGTGAATCTCACCCGTCCTTATCTGTAGGGCTATGACCCCGTGACATCTTCCCCCTTCTATCACAATATCAAGGACGTGAAACTCGGGGAAGAAATTCACCCCCCGGAGTTCGTTCTGTTCATAGAGAGCAAAGAGTATGGCATGCCCGGTCCTGTCCGCTGAGTAACATGCCCTCCTGACAGGGGCAGCACCGAAGTCCCTGGTATGACCGCCGAACCTTCGCTGGGCTATCTTGCCTTCAGCGGTCCTTGAAAAGGGAACGCCGAGGTGTTCAAGCTCTATAACCGTGCGTATCGCATCATCACACATAACCTCGATGGCGTCCTGGTCACCGAGGAAGTCGCCACCCTTTGTTGTATCGTAGAAATGCCATTCCGGTGAGTCGGGCTCCTCGTTTCCAAGGGCTGCACCTATACCCCCCTGTGCTGCGGTCGAGTGGGAACGCGTGGGGTAGAGCTTGGTCAGAACCGCAACAGAGCCCCGCGTTGATGCCTCTATCGCAGCCCTCAGGCCCGCAAGACCCGAGCCTATAATAACCGTGTCGAAGCTATGCTCCACCTTGCCATTATAAATGCATAAATATTATTTATGCAACTCTCTTTCAGGACTCTTCCGGCTTAAACCAACCTGAATTCAGAGGTTTTCTCTTTTAATACCCGGGCTACGGGTTGTTTTATTGCCTGATAACCAATCACATACGGCTCTACTTGCTATATAAAACCATCTAATTGTATATTTGATTATGCTCAAAAGGAGGGAAAGCACCAACCTTTCCGGGCTCTCTGCCCAGTCATCCGGACGGTTCAGGCTAAAGGATATCTCCTTTTTCTTCCCTTTTGTAAAGCCCCTCTGGAAACTCGGGGTTCTCAGCTTTATCCTCACAATCATTACCACAGCCCTGGGATCGTTACTTCCCCTCAGCTCCAAGGTCCTTATTGATTTTGTTGTGATGAAGAAGGGGTTTGACAGACTTGAAGGACTTCTCAGCCGTCTCAACCTGAAATTCCTATTCCCGTCCCTGAAAAACTTCCTTGAATCACTCAACCTCGTGGTGCTTTCCATCATCGTAATCGGCGTCCTTATGGGCCTGATCGGCCTTATACAGAAGTACCTCATGCTCCGTTTCCAGCAGGAACTTACCTTCAACCTCCAGACATCCCTCTTTGAACGCCTCCTCCGTTTCCCCATCACTCTCTTCCGGAAAAAACAGACGGGGTACCTCATGTCCCGTGTGACCGACGATGTCAATGCCCTTCAATATCTCTTTACAGAGGGTATTTCCCAGATTATCACAAAGCTGTTCTATCTAATCTTCGGTATCTCGATCCTCGTCATGCTGAACCTGAAAATGGGTCTGATCATAGTCTCCATTCTCCCCTTCTATGTCATCATCAACCTCTTCTTTGCCGGCAAAATCCGTAGCGTCAGTTATTCGGAAAAAGAGGCGCGCGCAGAGGTCTCGGAAAACCTCCAGGAGATAATCTCAGGCGTTGAGGTTATAAAGACCCATGTAACGGAAGACCGTGAATTGAACAGGGTATCGGGAAAATTAAGAAATGCAATCAATACACGAATCGCCGGAACAGCGCTCTCCCTCCTGTCAAACTACTCGGCCAGGGCCGTACAGTTGCTGACAACCGTGATGGTCATGTGGTTCGGCGCCCATGAGATTCTCAGAGGGAGAATGACCGTGGGGGACTATGTTGCCTTCACCTCTTACATAGTATACCTCTCCGGCTCGGTCAATTCACTCTCGATGATCCATATCATGCTGCAGCCGATGTATGCCTCGATGGACAGGATCGTCGAGCTTTTCCGGATAGTCCCGGAAGTAAGCCGGGAGGAAAGGGCCGGGCTCAAAAAACCGGAAAGGATTAACGGAGATATTCTCTTTGAGGACGTATCCTTCGCCTATGGAAACGAAGAGCCCGTCCTGAACAGGATAAACCTCCATATAAAGCCCGGAGAAACCGTGGCCCTGACCGGACCAAGCGGTGCAGGCAAGACCACCATCGTCAACCTCCTCCTCAAGTTCTACCTCCCGTCTTCCGGAAAGATCTCGATTGACGGACTGGATATAACAGAACTCGATCCCTTCCGGCTCAGACAACAGACAGGCATTGTTTCACAGGATGTTTTTCTCTTCAACGATTCCATCAAAAACAACATCCGTTATGGAAACCGGGGGGCAAAAGAAAAAGAGATCGAAGAGGCGGCGAGAAACGCCCTGATCCATGAAGAGATCATGCAACTGACAGATGGGTATGACACGGTGGTAGGGGAAAGGGGAGTAACTCTCTCTTCCGGCCAGAGACAGAGAATATCCATTGCAAGGACATTTCTGAAAAACCCACCTGTTCTCATCTTTGATGAACCCACCTCGGCTCTCGATGAAAAAACCGAGAAGGGCCTCAAGGAAACACTTGGGAACCTCTTTAAAGACAGGACGACGATTATTATCTCACACAGGCGGCCCTTGCTCGGTTTGGCGGACCGGGTTTTTATGATAGAAAAAGGAAGAGTAACGGAAAAAAGCGGTATTTACAAATAAAAAAGGACGGTAAAGAAACCCTATGAAAAGACAGTTCTTCAGTATCGGTAAAATCAGCATTGCACTTAACCACGACCCGGCGCTTGATATTGTCCTTGACACTGCTCTCTATAACTTCACATCAGAACCCGTCGACTCTCCGGACATGGTATTCGACCTGGATGTAACGTCGCCATTTCCGGACACCACGGCCTGCAAAAGAATATTCACCACCGCCCCGGGCGGTCTCTGGACCATACTCGAGTCTCCGGATAAAAACGGCTACATAATATCCCTCCAGAACATGGAAAAGGACGAAAGACCTTACAAGACCGTTCAGACAGACAAAAAGTTCTCACGATTCATGATTCATCACAGACCCAACACAAACGGCAGGGTCGCACCGTTTGAATACCCACTCGACGAACTCGCGGTCTCAGGACATCTGAACCTCAACAGAATCGGCATCATACTTCACTCCGCATGTATCTCCTTCAATGGACAGGGGTATCTCTTCTCCGGGGTCTCGGGATCGGGAAAATCGACCCTCTCGGAGATCTGGCGGAAGGACGGGGAAACGGATGTGCTGACGGATGAACGTGTGATAATACGGGAGATCGACGGAAAACTCCGGGCATACGGCACACCATGGCATGGAACCGCTCAAATCCACAAGAATGCCGATGCACCGATAGATAAGATCTTCTTTATTAAACACGGAAAATGCAACAGGGCAACGCCTCTGACAAAAAAAGACGCAGCAAACAGGCTGCTGGTCAGGTGTTTTCCCACCTTCTGGAACAGGGAGGGCATGGATTTTACAGTGGATTTCTGCATCGGGATAGCCAGTGGTATAGACTGCTATGAACTTGAATTCATGCCTGATGAGTCAGTGATTGAATACGTGAAAGGTCTGTAATGACACTTACCGGACTTACCTGAATCCGGTCATTTATTAAAAATCTCATAATTGAATTGACATCGATCTAAAAATCTCCCCTCGCCCCTCTTTGCCAAA
>VAPE01019163.1_pt1 | contig 25205 bp, 18 predicted proteins | sample 3393911 | NCBI WGS metagenome assembly VAPE01 (sample SAMN08290436, study PRJNA428436) | hydrothermal vent metagenome | isolation source: Deep-sea hydrothermal vent chimney | place: Atlantic Ocean: South-mid Altantic Ridge
CTGCGTTCCACGTCAACCGTACACCGCCCCCGGAAACCACCGTCCCCTTGTCTACACTCAAACTCAAACTCGCCGTCGGCGCCGGCGACGACGCACCGGAGGTCGAGGATGCGGCCTGGGCGGAAGGCAGCCTGTAGAAATAGACATCCTGATCGACGCCGTTTACCAGGATGAAGACGTTCTTGGAAGGGACATACTGCCAACGGCCATAGGTGCCGTTGTGCGCCGGCGGCGTCGGCGTGACCGTGTTGCCCGCGGCGGCCGGTATACGGCTCCAGCGGGGCGGGGAGACGGAAAGATCCAGCGTATAGACCTCGGTTCCACCGGCCCAGCCGACGAACTTCCCGATCGCCGGATCATAGGCGAACCCCGGTGCATTCGCATTCATCATCACCGACGCGCCATCGCCGACCGCGCCGAGATCCCGCCGTGCGATCGACCCGGAAGAACTGAGCGCATACACATAGGCCTTGCCCCGGCCGAGCACGACGAACTTCCGGTTGACGGGATCGACGGCGCCGACGAAGCTGCTGATGCAGGCGGCCTGTCCGCGAGTCGCCCAGGTATTGGCGACCGGGTCGTATTCCGTGAGCCAGCCACACCAATACATGAACACATGCCCGCTCACCGGATCATAGCCGGTCGCCACGCCGTCGGCGGCATGCGGAGCCCGCAGCTTGTGCTCCCACTTGAGGGTCGAGAAGTCGAACTCCTCGGTATCCTGCACCCCGTTCCCGCTACGCCAGATCGAACCCCCGCTCTCCCAGAGCCGGTCCTGAACCGGCAGATAAACCATGCCGTCGTAGGTATGCCGGGAGCCCGGCGAGCCATCCGGAAGCACGGTGGCGCTGACCCCCCAGCCGAAGTTCTTGGCCGGCCAATACGGGTCGTTGAGGCGCTGCCATTCGAGCGTGTTCACGTCGAAGACGTAGAGCTCATTGCCCCAGTAGTCATTGTGACCGCCCCCCCAGACCACGAGCCGGTGGCGCTTGGTGTCGAAGGCGGCGCCGCTCCAGGCGTCGATGATATTCCGCACCCGGGAGTCGTAAGGCTGTGGCGCCACATCCTTCATGAGGGATCCGGGCACCTTATACCAGTGCCCCGGGGCGAGACTGTCGATCGGATTGGCCTGGGCGGGAAGACCGGTCGATACGACCGCAACGAGCGTAAACAGGACCGCGTAGAGCCTGCGCATGCAATGTCTCCCCTTAGAACCGCATCCCGACGCGCCGCTCCGGCGCGCCCATATCACTCCCGCTGCGGCTCCCCGATCCCTTTCGGCAAGGCCGCATTGGAGTCGGGAGGAAGTATATCGATGGATCGTGATCACCTTGTGTGACCCGATTGGCAGTTCGATAACGAGGCGGTACGGGGGCCCCTGCGGCACATTGCGAGCGCATCACGGTCGCGCGCCGGAGTCGCGGCGCACGGCCGGCGCCCCATCCGACCGTGCGAGCCGGACCCAACGGATAAAACCACATAATGATCATCGCATTGCAACAGCAATCGACGTAGGCCGACGGAATGTGCCGCCGGATGCCGATCAGCGTCGCCGAGCGGATGTGACGAGAACGTCCAGTTCGGCGGCGAGCCGCGCCGTCAACCGCTCGCGGCTATAGTCCCCGACCCCGGGCGGGGGCCCGCCCGGAGGAGGCGTCACACCCCGCCGGGACTCGTATTGACGGCGCAGCAGCCGCGCCACGGATTCGGTGTCTTGCGGAGGAATCGTCCGGATGCCCCCCACCCGCTCGAGCAACTCCGCCACCGCCCCACCGGACATCAGGGCCAGGATCGGCCGCCCGACCCGAAGATATTCGTAGGTCTTCGCCGGAACCTGCATATAGGTCCACGTGCGATTGCGCCTCGCCGCGGCGCCGGTCCCGACCGGCTCGCTCAAGGCGAGCAGCAGATCGGCACCGGCCATTCGCTGCAAGGCGCGGCGGTAAGGCAGGCGGTCGCGGTAAACGGCGACGACATCCGCCACACCGGAGTGCTGCAGCGCCTGCCGGAATACCGCGGAGTCCGCATACGGGCCGCAACCCAGGAGCGTCACCTGGAGATCGTCGCGATCGAGCCATCCGCGCTCCAGCGCCAGCCGGACACCCGCCAGGAACGGAAGCGGATCGCGGTTCCCGCCATCGATCGCCCCCGGATACAGGATCTCGAACTTCCCGATCGCCTCCGGCACCAACCCCGTAAAATCCTTCTCGTCATAGCCGTTCGTGATCGTCACGAACTTCTCCGGCGCCGACCCGGGATAGCGCCCGAGCAGGTAACGGTGCATCGCCGGAGTGTTGCAGATCACCCGACCGGCGCGCGCAATGACCCGCCGCTCCAAGAGGCCTTCGGCCCAACGGCGCACCGGCGGCATCGAATCCTCGATCCACGGGTCGCGAAAATCGACCACCCACGGCAACCCAAAGCGGCTGTGCAGGCGCAGACCGATCAGATGGGCGGTCGCCATCGGGTAGGTCGAATAGAGGGCGTCGATCCGCCCGGCGGCGATCAGTTCCGCGCCTTTCCCGATCGCGGCGCGCATCCACGGCCAATAGCGGTCGGGAAAGGCCAGGGCGCGCGGATAGACCCCCCGCACACCCAGCAGGCGTTTGACGTCCGCAGCCCGCACCCGGTGTACGTCGACATGGCGTGGAACCCTCGCCGCCAAGTCCGGATCGCGGCTCTCGTAGAGTTCCTCCGGCACGGAGATGACCTCCGAGGACCATCCATGGTCGGCGAGATACTCCGTAAACTTCAAGGTCCGCAGAACCCCGGTGCTCGAGTTATCGGGCGGGTAATGGAACGCGATCACCAGCAGCCTGTGCGGTAACGGTCGCGGATTCGAAGTCAACGCCCGCCCCCAGGATCCACATCCCGGCGCCGACCGGGCGCCACGGACCTCCGATCCTCATGATCGGTGCCTGCCGCCGTACCGGTCCCCCGCCAAGGCGGCCCCGGGGGCCCGCCTTGGCGGGCGCCGGCGGCGGCAAGCGCCTGCCCGTAGACCGCGAACAACCGCTCTCGCACACGGTCCCATGAATACTCCCGGCTCGCGGCCCGCCCCGCGTCCGCGAGCCGCACGGCCAAGTCGGGGTCGCGCAGTAACCGCAGCACCGCCTCCGCCATCCGTTCCGGTGCCCGCGGCGGCACCAGCAGCGCGGTCCTGCCGTCCTCCACCAGGTGCGGAACGCCGCCGACATCGGTACTGACCACGGGCACCCCGGACGCCAGCGCCTCCAGCACGGAGATCGGCATGTTGTCCACGAGACTGGGATTGATGGCAACTGCGGCCGACCGGTACAGCTCGGGCATGCGGGCGTTCTTCACGTGTCCGGCGAACACGACCGCATCGCCCAACCCCAGTTCTTCGACCAGCCGGCGCAACGCCGGCCCCTCCGGACCCGTGCCCGCGAGGGTCAGCCGCGCATCCGGAACACGATCCTTTACCAGGCGAAACGCACGCACCGCGGTGGCATTGTCGTAGATGGCCTCCAGATTGCGGGACACCACCAAGTGCGGGCGCCGTGCGCCGGGACCGGTTCCCTCCCCTCCCCGGAACCGGTGCAGGTCGATGATATTGGGGACCACCTGCACGTCCACCCCCCTCTTCCCGAACACCTCTCCAAGGAAACCGGAGGGTACGACGACCGCGTCGGCCAAGCGCAGGACCGGTCTGACAAAAGGATACGACCGTCTGAAGAACTCTTCGGCTCCGCCGCCGCGGTAGTTGACCACCACCGCGGCACGGCGCAGCCTCGCGACTATTACGGCCGGCGCGGCGAACAAGTGCCACGACCACCCCGAATTGGCCATGATGTGGAACACCGAATTGCGTGCGCCCGCCCTCCAGAGATCGATCAGATAGGGGATGAGCCGGGCGAATGCACGCAGCCAGTACAATCGGCCGACCCATGCCGGCGTGTACGGGCGGTTTTGCCGTACGATATCGACCCTCACCCCTTCCGTTTCCAGAAGCCGGGCCAATTGGCGCGTCTGATTGGCCATGCCGCCGGCGGGTGGCGGCATGGGCCCCACCAGCACGACACGAAGTCCTCCGCCCCGCCGGGTCACATCCGCCCCGCCGCACATGCGATACCGCGCATCGCCGCCCCGATGTATCGAGCCGCCCGGGCACGCCGGCCCGCCTCCGGCCACACCGACCGGCCAAGGCCCCCGCAACCGCCGCGCACGAACCCTTTACGACATCCGCCCGGCCCGTTATGGTAATTCAAACCATGGCGCGCCGGCGCCTTGGAAGGCCACTCAAGCGAGGAATTCCGACCATGTCCGCATCGCCGTTCCGGGCATGCCGTGCGCGGATGCTGCGCACCGCTTGGCTCGCAGTGCTGGTGATCGCGCCGACCCTGCATGCGGCTGCGGTACCCGAATGGCGCCGCCCGCACGACTACTACGTCACCGACCCCACATCCCGCAACCTGCTCAAAATGGTCGAGGGCTATCACCTCGAGCAGGGGACACGGAAGATGGAGCGCGGGGAGTACGGGTACGCACGACAGGACTTCGACTTCATCCTCCGATATTTCCCGAACGATCCCAAGGCACTGCTGCTCATGGGCGAACTGGCGATCAAAACCGGCAAGCCCCAGGAAGCGGTCCGCTACTTCCAGACCGCGATCCGCAGGTTCCCCGACCACGCAGCGACCTATACGGCCTATGGGGTTTTCCTGCACCGTGCAGGAAAACTTCGGCAGGCGATCGACCAATACCGAGAGGCATTGAAACTCGATCCCACCTCGGCCGAAACACACTATGACCTGGGGCTCGCTTATCTCGATATCCATGATTACAAGCTGGCCAACCGGCATGCCCACACCGCCTATCGCCTCGGTTATCCCCTTCCGGGTCTGCGACAGCGGCTGCAACGACTTGGAAAATGGATGCCCGCCTCCCCGCCGCCGGCCGGACGACGACCGGTCACGCGCTAACGCCTGCGCGCCGGTCCCTCATGTGGGCGGCGCGACCGCGGATCCACTCGGATTCCTCGACGGACACCGCATCCTCTCGGCCATTTCCCGGAGAATTCCGCGTGCCCCTGTCATTTACGGCGCACCGCTTCGGCGCGTCCGGGATCCCATTCGCTTCGATCCGAACCGTACATCCTTCCGGCCGTCCCGGCGCCCGTAACGCCGAGGATCCGGTCGATCACCGCCTGCGGGAGTTCCCGGCGCCATCCCCAGGCGGCTTCCCGCGGATCCTTGAACACCGAATAGTAGCCCGAACGCCCTGCGGACGTGCTCGCCGCGAGAAACCGCGCCGTTTGCCCGACCCAACTCAGGCCGGCGAACCGGAAGAGGTTCTCCGCCTGCTCCATCGGCGCCGCGCACAGATCCTCGTACCGGAGCACCAGCACATCCTCGCGCCCCCGGATCTCCCCGAGCGCCTTGTCGTTGAACAACCGCCACCGCCACGCCAACCGTTCCACCGGATCCGCGGCACGCAGCGCCGCCATGCTCACCCCGCACGCACGCCCCGGCGGCGTATCCATCAGCATTTCGAAGATATCGTAGTCCTCGCTGCCGGCGGCGGCGTCGGCGAATTTCCCCTGCGCCTCCCCACGCAGCACCGAAGCCACGTAGCCGCATGGGTGGCGCAGGATCAGGATCGAGCGTGTCGTGATCGAGCGCACCAGGACTCCGAGCCGACCGGTGGACTCGATGGACTTCCAGACGATGCGCAGCTGCGGGACGCGCTCATAGCGCACGAACCGTGGAACCCCGCATTCCCCGAACGCCCTGGCCGCGAGCTTGGCCGACACGATTGCCACTCGCTGCGCGTACTCGGCGAACGGCGACAGATAGCTCTTCGCAAACACCGGGAGCGAGCCCGCGACCTTGGTCGCCCGCATGGCGGGAAGCCGGCCCGCGAAGGACCGGACCGACCGACGATATCGTTGCCAATCGTCCACGGCGGGCGTCACCGGGAGTTCCGGGATGGGCTCGGCGCTGTCGGGTTCGTGACGATACAGGGTGTCCGGATGGCTGTCGAAGATCTTCCCGATCCAGGTCGTCCCCGAGCGAGGCATCCCGACCAACAGAATCAACGGGTCTTGCAGGCTCATAACGCATACCCTGCGCAGTCGCGATACCGCCCGGCGAACGGCGCCATGGCGCGCGGCACCTTCGACCCCGCAGGGAAGGAGCGGCCCACCACTGCGACGGCCCCGCGTCCGCGGGCATCCCGGGGAAAAGCAAAACTGGTATCATAGCGGCATACGGGGGTACGCACCGTCGGTAGAATCCGGGCCGCGGCCATGGCCGCGACGCCGAGCGGTTTTGCACGCGGCGACCAGCCCGCCTCAGACGCGAGTCGATGCATGCCGGTCCACGAACGGCTCGAGGTCGATTGCATCCGCGATCCGTCCGGGTTCGCGGAGCTGCGCGAACCGTGGAATCGCTTGGCGTCGGCCATGCCCCCTCCCCGGGTATTCCTGTTCCACGAGTGGTTCCAGGCCGCATGGGAATGGGCGGGGCTGGACTCGGATCTGCATATCCTGCGAATACGGAACGCGGACCGGACCGTCGGCTTCTTCCCATTGCTGCTGCGCCACCCGCCGTGCACGCGCCTGGGTGCCCGGAAACTCGAGTTTCTGTCGGTACCGGACACGCAGTACTGCGATCTCATCTGCCGCGATTCGGACCGATCGGCCTGTCTGCGGGCGACGGCGGCCTATCTGGCACAAAACGCCCCGGCGTGGGAGGTCATGGTCCTGCGCTATCTCGCCCGGAGCTCCCCCACCGTGGCGTCCCTCACGGAGACCCTGTCCGCACGTCGTATCCGCTCCCTGGCCCGCTCCGGCGGAACGAACCCCTACGTCGATCTCGACGGTACCTGGGACGCGTTCTACGCAAGCCGCAGCCGACGCATGAAAAAGGGCAACAATCTTGCAGCCGGCCGCCTGCGCCGGGCCGGCGAAGTCCGCGTCGAATGGTTCCGATCGGGCCGCGCCGACAATCATCGTCTGCCAGTGATACTCGATGCGATCACCCGCGTCTCTGCACGCAGTTGGAAGGGACGCACCCCGTTCAGCCTCGATCACCCGGGTCCCGGTGCCTTCATCCGGAGACTCTCCGCAACGGCCCTGGAACGCGGCTGGCTCTCGATCTGGATCCTGTATCTCTCCGAGGAACCCGTGGCGATGGAGTACCAGCTCATTCACGGCGGTACGGTTCACGCCCTGCGCGCCGATTTCGACGAGGCCCGCGCACAACTCTCGCCGGGCACCTATCTGAACTGGAAGATCCTGGAGGCGCTGTTCGGTGCCGGACTGTCACGTTACTATATGGGCCCCGGCGAGAACGCGTATAAACTCCGCTGGTCGACGACCGGTGACCCCTTGATCACGGCGCATTCGTATAGTCCATCGCTGCGCGGGCGTGCCCTTTCGATCTGGGATCTCGACCTCAAACCCCGCCTGCGCCGGATCAGGGCCGCATCGACCTCCGGGACGGGCACCGGGAGAGAGCCATGAGTGGAATCTGCGGCTGGACCGGACTCCCGGCGCCCCCCGAGGAGCGGCGGCGCCGGATCGCGGACATGGCCGACGCCCTGCCCGCCCCGCTCGCCGGCCCCGCACCCGTATTGAACGCGACCGCGACCGCCTCCGCCCTGGCGGTCACCGCCGGCCCGGGACCGGCATGGCTGCATACCGAAGGGACGATACTCGCCGCCATCCACGGCCGGCCGCGCTGGACGGAGCCCGACCTGGCGGACGCCGCCGCACGATACGGCCCGGCCTATGTGCTCGCCCGGGAATACCCAAGACGCGGGCCCGCCATCGTGCAGGCGCTCCGCGGTCCCTTTGCCCTCGCCGTGATCCGCGACGATTCCCGCGAAGCGTTTCTGGCCATCGACCGCCTCGGCATCTACGGGCTGACCTACGCCCTCGCCGACGGCGCGCCGGTCTTCGCCACGACGGCCGACGCCTTGCTCCGGCACCCCGCCACGCCCCGAACGCTCCATCATCAGGCCCTCTACGACTACGTGTATTTCCACATGGTTCCGGCACCGCTCAGCGCCTACGCCGGTCATGAACGCCTGCTTCCCGGACACTACCTGCTGTGCGGGCCCGGCGGCGCCGCATCGACCGAATACTGGCGTATGGAATACACCGAACCCCCGCGCACCGGCTTCCGGGAACTGCAGCGGGAGTTTCTGGAGCGACTGCAAGAGTCGGTGGCGGAGAACGCATCCGACGGCGAGGTGGGCGCCTTCCTGAGCGGCGGCACCGACAGCTCGACGGTCGCCGGCATGCTCGGCCGGATCGGCGGGCGCCCCGCGCGCACGTTCTCGATCGGCTTCGACGTCTCCGGATACGACGAAACCGGATATGCGCGAATCGCCGCGCGACATTTCGGGACCGATCACCATGAGTACTACGTAACGCCGCATGACGTGGTGCGATCGGTGCCGGAAATAGCCGCGAGCTATGACCAGCCCTACGGGAACGCGTCCGCAGTGCCCACCTATTACTGCGCCCGACTCGCGCAGGAACACGGCGTCGCCCGGCTCCTCGGCGGAGACGGCGGCGATGAACTGTTCGGTGGAAACACTCGTTACGCCAAACAATATGTCTTCTCGCTCTACGAGCGCATACCGGCCGGCCTGCGCCGCGGCCTCATCGAACCGCTGCTCGGGCGACGGGTCGGCGGCGGGCGCGGCCCGCTGCACAAACTGCGCCGTTACGTGGCCCAGGCGGCGATCCCGCTTCCGGACCGCGCCGAGTCGTACAATCTCCTGATGCACTTCGGAGCCCAAAACGTCTTCGATCCGGATTTCCTCCACACCGTCGACCCCGATCATCCGCTGCAGATGCTGCGGGATACATACCGGCACGCGCATGCGGAAAGCACGATCAACCGGCTCCTGGCGCTGGACCTGAAACAGACCCTGGCCGACAACGACCTGCCGAAGGTCACCCGGATGTGCGACCTTGCCGGGGTCGAAGCGGCCTTTCCGCTGCTCGACGAACGGCTCGTCGAATTCTCGGCGCACCTCCCGACACCGCTGAAGGTGCGCGGAACGCAGTTGCGATACTTCTTCAAAAAGGCGCTCGCCGATTTCCTCCCCGCGGAAATCCTGACGAAATCGAAGCACGGATTCGGACTCCCCTTCGGCGTATGGATGAGCGACTATCCGCCCCTGCACGAGTTGGCGGCCGACAGTATCGGGCGGCTCCGTTCCCATCATATCTTCCGCCGGGATTTTCTCGACTCGCTCCTGAACCGCCGTCTGGCCGAACACGCGTCCTACTACGGCACGATGATCTGGATCCTCATGATGCTCGCCCAATGGATGGAGACGCATCCGTCGGCGCCGAGGACCCGAGCGCACTCCACCGAGTCCGCGAACAGGTAGTCGGCGGGCACCCGCCCCGAGAGGACGCGCTCCGGTTCTCCGGCGCTCCATCAGGTCGGTGCGCGGCTGTCCGGCGAAACCCCCGCCACGGGCCGGTGCATGCAGTTCCGATACAGCCTGAGCACGAACCGCCCGGGGCTTCGGTCCCAGGGTGTAAATCGGGGCAACTGGTAGCGATCATCCGCACGCGACGCCGCGCCCCATTGGGTGCTCATCGCAGCCCGGAACCCGAGTTCCCGGACCATCCGGACATGGACCGGCGTATAGTCCCGGCCCGGTTTCCCGTTCGGGTAGGCGAACAGCTCCACCGACGCATCGAGGATCTCCTCCAGGCGGAGCTTGCCCCCGAGGATCTCCGAGCGTGCCTCGTCCGCGGAGACCCGTGCCAGGATCGGATGGGTGACGGTATGCCCGCCGATCTCCATTCCCTCCCGGTGCAAGCGCCGCACGTCGTCCGCGCACATCATCGGCCGGATCGTCGGCCGGGAGGCGGCGGCGCGCAGCAGCGCCTCCACCCCGGCGCTGCGTTCCACCGGCGGCAAGTACTTCAACGCCGAGAGGATCGTGTGCAGCGCCGCCCGACGCTCGGCGAGGTCTCCGATCCGCAGGCGTCCGAGCCCCACGGCGTCCAGCTCGAGTGTGTCGCCTTGGGCACCGCGCAGCGACTCGATAACGACGTCATTCCACATCATCCCGCCGTCGAGGAACCCCGTCGCGACGAAGAAGCAGGCCGGGACACCGAGCCGCCGCAGGATTGGCAGCGCGATACGGACATTGTCCTCGTACCCGTCATCGAACGTGACCGCAACGGCGCGGCTCGGCAGCGTGCCGTCGGCGAGGCGCCGCAGCGCCCCGCCGAGGCCGAGCACGTGGCAGTGCGCCGTCAGTGTCCGCATCTGGCGTTCGAACGCCGGCGCATCGATCGTCCCGGGCACCAGCGGATCCGGATCCGCGAGGACCCGGTGGTAAATCAGGACGGAAAGCCGCGCACGGCTTCCCGCCGGGGAAACGACGCCCCCCAGCGCACGCAGCGCGGTGGATCGGATGCCCATCACCGTCGCTTCGCAACGATCCCGCGGATCACGACGGCGTGACTCACCAGGGCGCCGAGAAACGGGAGGATCCGAAGGACCCGGCGCACCGTCTGCGTCGCGCCGATCCACCGGAATGCCGCGAACCGCTCCGGCAAGATCGGTACCCAGTACAATTGCACGTCCCGCAACCCGCACTCCCTTGCCAGACGCATGAGCCGTAGGGGGGATTCGTAGCGAACGTGCGGCGGCCGGCCTTTCAACCGTCGTACCAGGCGTTCGACGGCATGCGGCAGACACCAGCCGTTCAGCGCGTCGATCCAGACCTCTCCGCCCGGTCGGACCACGCGCACGAGTTCCCCGAGCGCCTTTTCGGACGACGCCAGGGCCTGCACGACCCCGAAACAGAGCGCTCCGTCGAACACCTCCGCGGAAACCGGAAGGGCGGTGACGTCCGCGACCGCCCAGCCGATACCCGTCCCACCGCGCGAGCGTGCCTTTGCGATCGTGGGCGGCGAGTAGTCGAATCCGATGACTTCGCAGCCGCGCGCCGCCAAGTCCCGGGCATAGGTCCCCGCACCGCACCCGGCGTCGAGCCACCGGCCGTCCATTTTCCGGTCCCCCGCCAGGCGCCGGAAGTTCTCGAGCCGTGCCTGCAGACCGGATGGACTCCATCCCGCGATGCCCGCATCATCCTCGAAGGCCTCCGCAAAACCCGTAAAGCGCCGCCGCCAGCCCTTCTCGAAGGCCTCCGGCGCGCGTATCCGGTTACCGCCCCCCATCCGCAACGACTCCGGGCCTCCTGACGAATTCCCTGACCGGCGTTTTGGCCGGCCCCATCCCGGCGCCGGGGACCGGCGCCTCCTCCAACGCGCGTTGCACCAGAACCCGTGTGAGCACCTGGATCGCGACCAGGTTCCAGGCCAAGTCGAAATAGGCGAGCCCGAGGAAAGCACCCCCGACGGCATAGGCCGCGAGGCTCACCTGCACCATCGCCGCCAGATCCGAGGCCCATTTCAGATCCGGACGGCCCCGGCAGTGGCGTATCGTCCACGACCCGTAGCGCCACGCCAGTACACCGATGGTCAGGAAGATCAGAAGTCCCGGGTAACCCTGCTCACCCAACATTTCGAAATAGATGCTGTGCGAGTCATGATAGTCCTCGGGTTCCGGTGCGTACTTCTTGAACAGCTCCGGCGTAAAGGCCTCGAATCCTCCGCCGACGATCGGGCGGGCATTGGCCAGGTTGAAGGCGAACCACCATGCGTTGAGCCTCCCCAAGGCGGATCGGTCCTGCTGGTAGGTCTCGATGGTATCCATCTTGTGGAAGTACTTCTCGGGCATGAAGTGGTACATGGTGGCGGCCACCACGATCAGTCCGAGTCCGATAAGGGCCCGCTTGCGGCTCTTGGCCAGGAGCATGACTCCCATGACCCCGCCGGCGAGGAAGGCCCCCCGCGAGTAGGTACCGATGATCGCCACCCCGGTCAAGGCCATGGCCGCCCCCAGCCCGCGCCGTACCCACTTGTTCTCTGAATTCAACTGAAGATACCGGAACAACGGCAAGGTCATGCTCAACGCCAACCCGATCTCCGTGTTGCCCGGCATAAAGCTGTGCGGCGGACCGAGCACCATGTACTGCCCGCCGGTCAGGATCGTGAACAGGCCGCCCTTGATCCCGAAGAAGCCGACCGAGCCGGCGATCACCCAGATGAGCGCGTGCAACCGCCTGCGATCCTGCATGAGCATCATGGCGACGAAGGTCATCAACTGCACCTTGACCACCTTATCCCACTCGTGCCATCCATCCGCCGGGTTGAGCATGAAGAACGAAGTGAAGAGCATCCACAGGTTGAACACGACGAGCAGGATCACCAACCCGTTCCAGGGCGGGTGTTTCGGTTCGCGCGACACCACCCAGCCAACCAGCGTGGTCACACCGATCACCATGGCGAACGGGTAGTTGAAGGCGAAGCCCCAACTCAGCCGGTGGGGGTTCATGTAACCGATCCACGACCACATCAGGATCCCGATCCACGGTCGGGCGAGGATGAACGGCAATGAACCGAACACGATGATCGCGACCGCGACCCCCCTCATGCGCCACCCCCCGGGGCCTGCGCGCCGGGCGCCGCCCCCCCGGAACCGCGGGCACTCAGGAACAGGAACTTGATCTCGGCAAACTGCCCGCGATTGATCAGAGCGCTGATCAGCGCATAGGCGACCACGCCCAGCGCGACCAGAAACGCGAGCCTCCCGCCGGCGGACCACTGCACATGGCCGACCAGGCGCCACTCCGCTACTTTAACCACTGCGAACATCAATGCGGACGCCGCCACCGGGCGACCGAGCGCCGCGTGGAACTGTCTGAGCGACAATCCGACCAGTCGAAACGCGACGCGATAATTTGCATAGGCGACCAAGAACGCCGCGAGCGCATAGCCGCCGGCGACTCCGACCACACCCCACGGCAAACCGAGTATCACGAAGGCGAGGAATACCGGGGTCGCGAACAGGGAGAACACCAGCCGCGTCCGCGCGTGCCCCGTGCTCAGGTAAATCAGGCCGGCCGTGGTCGCGACGCTCTGAAGCATCCCCACCCAGCACAGGATCTGCAAGACGGGCAACATGGGCAGCCACTTGGCACCGAAGACGACCGTCACGAGGTCCCGGGCCACGGCAAACAGGCCGACCATCATGGGAAAGGTCACAAACGCGATCGCCGCTACCGCCTTCAAATAGACCTCCCGGTAACGCGTCAACTGGTCCTGCAGGGTGGACAGCACGGGAAAGAGGATCCGGACGATCACCTGGCTGACCTGGTTCATCGGATACAACATCAATTGGTAGGCGAGCGAATAGTAGCCGAGGGGACCGCTCCCGAGGAATTTCCCCACCAACAGATTGTCGCCCTCCCGATGCGCGTAGTTGACCACGTCGGCGCCGAGCACGGCGGCGCTGAACCCGGTCATCCTGCGAATGCTCCCCCAATGGAAGCGCACGACCGGAAGCCAGCGTGCGTAGAGCATGGTCAGCACCATGGTCGTCGCGGACCCGATCAGCGGCTGCACCACGAGGCTCCATACGCCGAAGCCGAGCCACGCCAGCGTGAGGGCGCACGCCGCACCGAGCATGCTGCCTACGGCCTGCGCCTTCGCGATCTCGGCAAACCGCAAATCCTTGTACAAGACGGCCCGCGGCACCACCACGAACCCGCCGAATATCAATCCGATCGAAAGGACCGCGACGATCGGCGCGAGCCGCGGGTCGCCGTAGAAGGCGGCGATCCAGGGGGCCGCGGAGGATAAGGCAAGCGCGAGGGCGATCGCCACCACCACATTCAGCCAGAAACTCGACGACAGTGCGAGGCCGGTAAGCCCCCGCACCTGAATGATCGCAGCACCGAGACCAAAATCGGAAAAGAGTTGCACCAGCCCGTAGAACACGAGGGCCATCCCGAGCAGGCCGAAGTCCGCGGGCATCAACAGGCGTGCGAGAAACACCGAAGTCACGACCTGGACCAGTTGCCTCAGCACCTGACCCCCGCCGGTCCACAAAACGCCCCGAGCGGCCGTCGTTCTCAGTCCCTCGCCGGGCACCTGCGCGCCGCCCTCGGCCCGCATCCCGCCGCCGCCCCCGTTCCCGGCCGGTCCGCTCAAGGCGCCGCCTCCACGGCATGGCTGATGATATAGCGGAACTTCCCGGACTTCTCCCCGGCGATCTCGGGGAGGGTCTCGACGAGCACCTCGACCATGGGCCCGAGTCGCTCGCGGAAACCCCGGATGATCCGCTCCCGCGATGGCGCCGCGAATCCGGTGCCGGGTACGATCAGCACCCGAATCCGATGCCGACTCTCCTGGATGATCTTGAAGGCGCGCACCCCGGGCAGGTCGCGGACCACGTAGATGAGCGCCAGCCCGTGCATGACAGTCCCGTCGGCCGCGACGACGAAATCCGTGGACCGCCCCTGGATCTCCTTCAGCAACGGGAGGCCCCGCCCGCACGAACACGGGGTATCGTCCAGAGCACCGATATCGCCGGTTTGGTAACGGATGAACGGAAACGCCCGCGTCGCCAGGTGCGTCACCACGATCTCGCCCGGCTCCCCCGGTGCGACGCGCCCGCCGGTCCCGTCGACGATCTCGACGATGATATCCTCCGCCGACAGGTGCATGCCGCCCGCCGGGCACTCGTGTGCGATGAATCCCGCGTCCCGACCGCCATAGCCGTTCGCCACCGGAGCGCCGAACACCTCCGCGATCACCCCCCGCTGATCGTCGTACAGGCGCTCTCCGGTGGTGAAGACCGCCCGGATCCCTGAATCCGTCAGCGACTCCCCGCGCGTCCTCGCGAACATCGCAAGGCGATACAGGGCCGAGGGATAACCGAACAACATGCGCGGCCGGTAGTTGCGGACGATCCGCACGTACCCTTCAAGGTCGGCCTCCGCCATGCGGAACGCGGGCAGCAACCGGCTGTGGAACAGGCGGTCGCGTATCGCCCGCACGCGATCCTGGGCGCCCAACTCGATCGGCGACCCCCATAGAACGATCTCCGGATCGCCGAGGTCCACTCCCCACCAGCGGGTCGCGCGCCACTTCGCGGCGACGTCGTGGCTCACCCGATCCGCGCCGAGATAGAACACCATCGGTTCCCCGGTCGAGCCGCCGGTATTGGAACGCTGCAAACGACCCGCGACGTCGGAGTGCAGCCGGTCCCCGTTGGTGCGGATGATCTCCTTCGTGCAAAACGGCAGCCCGGCCAGATCGGCCGCGCTCCGAACGGCCTCCCAACGAAAGCCGGTCGCACGAAAGAGGTCTCGGTAATACGGAACATGGACGGCCACATGCCCCAGAAACGCACGCAGCCGCGTCAGCCTCAGCTCCTCCAAGTCCTGCGGCGACCACCACTGCGTACGCTCCAACGCGCGGCGCCGCCGTAGCGTATCGTGCCCCTTGAGCCGTTCGTGGAGCGGGAACAATACGCACGACACCGACACCCGCCCGATATCGCGCAACGCCTCGTGGAGTCTGCCCGGAGTTGTGCTCATCGACCTCCCGTCCCGTCGGAGCCGCCGGCGGACCGGCACCGGCGGATGCTCCCGGGAAACCCCGGGCATCCGGAGATGCGCATCGTATGGAGAGGATGCGATCCGGCGGGGCCGGTACGGCACCCCGCATCGATCAGCGCCGAATCGATCCGATCGACCCGGCCGGCGGCGAGACCGCCACCGGCCCGACATCGCGCATATCGTGTAGAAACCCGCGCAGCACCCGACGCGCATCGCGCGGTCTCACCTCGTAGTCGGCCGCCACCGCGACCACCGCGACCACGCCGCCTCCGCGACGCAGGTCGTCCCATGCCTCGAGCAGTTTGGCCCGCACCGGACGGGTCGTGACCCGGTCGCCGATCCGGTACCAGCTCCAGACCAGGCGGTCCGTGTCCCCGGAGCGGATGATCGTCTCCACGACCCGCATGCGCCTGCCGCCGAACGAGACCTCCCGGGGCCGGGAACCGATTCGCACCCAATGCCGACCGTCATACAGCCGGTTCCCCCACTGGATCAGCTCCGAGCCCTGACTCTCGCGCAGATAGTACGCGGAGTACAGATACACCGTGTCGGGACCCCGCGTGTACGCGCGCAGGAACGACCCGCCGGCCCCCGGAAAGACAGGGTGCCAGTCATCCCGGGTCTGCAACGGACCCCGCCAGGGGGGGTGGGCCGGCGGTGCGCCCAGCGCCGCCGGCTCCGGCGTGTGCGCGGCCCGGACCTCGAACCAGCGCAGGGCGCCGGGTCCGGCGCCCGCAGCACCGACGAGCAGCACCGCGACGACGACCACATACCATCCGCGGACCCCCGTCGCCGGGACCGGAACGGTCTCCGGCCCGCTCACGCCCGATTGCGCCGCACCGCGCTCCTGCATGAACTGACCGGCCCAGAACAGCAGAAACATCACCAGGCCGAAGAAGATCCAGCCGTAGATGATGTGATCGATGCCGGTCGCGAGCCGCATATCGCTCACGTAGGCCAGGGCGATGATCCCGGCCGCACGCAGCGCGTTGGCGACGATCGGGACGATGATCGCGAACGTGATGAACAGCAGCCGCCGCCATGCGCTGCGGTAGACCAGATAGGCGTAGACCGTCCCCAGCACCACCGACGCGATCAGGTAGCGCAGCCCGGCACAGGCCTGCGCCACCTCGAACGTTCCGGGCGGGATGGAGATATAGCGCCCCTCCAGCAGCACCGGGATATGCACCGACTGCAAAATGAATACCGAGACACGGGCCGTGAAATCCCGCAACGGCGGAATCAACCCATCCCCCATGGGGACTGCGAAGAACAGGAAGGCGAGCGGAAACAGCATCGCCCGCGTCACCCGGGTCCCGAGCAGCCCCCAGACGCCGGCGATCACCATGACCACCAGGGCGAGCTGCTCGCCGAGCAGCACGTCGATACGCGCCGATACCGCCCATACCAACGCCCCTGACAGGACCACCGCCAGGGCCCATGGACTGGGGGCCGGCCGGATCCGAAGGATCGTCGCGCGCCGCTGCCAGATCAGATAGAGGCTGATCGGGACGATCAGGAAACCGTGCATGAAGGTCCCCGAGCGCGACCAGATATCGACCATCGACCGAACCGTGCCGGCATAGAGCAGCAACAGAACGGCCAGCGATGCGCCCAACGCGATCAGCGCCGGACGCCACGGGTCCCGGGGGGCCTGCGCGACTAGTTCGGCCGCTTGCGTCGCCATCCGAACCTGCGCCGGATCATCGGCCGGCGCCCCGTTGCGCGAAAACCGGCCCGCCCGGCTCCTTCCCGTTCGTTTCGAGGAAGACTCGATCCATCCGGTCCCAGCGAAAGTCCTCGAGGAGCCGGGCCAGGCGCGCCTCCATCCGATTCAGATTCAGGTAGTGCCGTATCCGCGTCTTGAGTCCCAGGCCGTCGGGACGCGGCTGCCCCGGATCCAGTTCCCAGGGGTGAAAATAGAATACGGCGGGCCGGCGGTCACGCCGGTTCACACGCCGGATGGCCCAGCGGGATACGCGGTACGGCACAAGCCTGAAATAGCCGCCGCCGCCGCAAGGCAGATTGCGGTTCAGCACCGACACCGTCGTGATCGGGACTTCCAGGATCCCCTCGCCCCGATACCGAAACGCGAATCGCGGCGCCTCCGGCATCCCGTAGAGATCGTGGCGTATCGGGTAGATGCTCGAGCTGTACCGGTAACCCGCCTCACCGAGGATATCGAGCGCCCACAGATTGTCGCGTCCGATGGAATAACTGGCGGCGCGATAGCCCGACACCGCCACCCCCGCGATCTGTTCCAACATCGCCTTGGTCCGGGTGACGTCCTCGCGGAATTCGGCCGGCGACTGCCGGACGACCCGGATATGAGCATAGCCGTGGCTCGCAAGCTCGTGTCCGCGCCGGACGATCTCGCGAACCAGGTCGGGAAACCGTTCCGCCACCCAACCGAGCACGAAGAACGTAGCCTTCGTGCCGTACCGATCGAACAGATCGAGCGCGAGATGGGTATTGCGCTCCACGCGCGACGACATGGTGGACCAGCTTTGCTCTGGAACGTACTTCTCGAACGCCGAAACCTGGAAGTAGTCCTCCACGTCGACGCTCATCGCGTTGATCGATCCTTGCGTCACTCCAATCAATTCCTCCGGCGGCCCCTTCGGATGCTCCACGACGCACACGCTACCGCCCTCTCCGGATCGGAGCCGCCGATATCACGCCACGCCGCCCACCGCCGCACGCACCCGCCGCCGCGACGTGCCCGGGCACGCGCGCCATGGCGCGCCCGGTCAGAAGCCCAGCGTAATGCCCAGCGCCACCATGTTCACGGAATAATCGGCCGCCGCATTGGAGGTTCGCTGAGTATGCATCACGGACAGAGAGCCGCTGGCATGGACTCCGAACCGATACTGCAGGCCGCCCCGCACCTCCCACAAATCATCCACCCGGAAGCCCCCGATGAATCGGCGACGCTGCCAATACCCCGCGATGTCGCCACTCGTCCGCGCGCCCAGGTTCCGATACCAGGACGCATCGACCCCCGTCACGGTCTCCTTGGAGCCGGTGATTTCAAAAGTGCGCTCGGACCGCGATATGGTGGCCGCCACACGATCCCGGGCACCGCGCGCACTGAGCGTCCCGGACAACCGCCGGTTGATGAATACCTGCGCGGACAACGTCGGCAGGGACGGCGCCAGCACCTGAATGAATTGACCGTTCGGGCCAAGAACCAGCGGTTGTTCCTCAAGCGTCAATCTGGAAATGGTTGTCGGCTCCTCCGTGAAATTCAAAGAAACCGTGGTCCAACCCCCCTCATGCCGAAACGATGCATTGACCGTACGCCCGAAAAAACGCCTCCCATAACCGGCCTCGAGGTACGAATGCGGCGTAATGTTCCACTCGAATCCGCCGCTCCAGATCTTGCCCTTCGGTTGCGCGGCGGCGGAGCCGAACTGAAAGTTGTTGTCCTCGTATCCGCCGCGCAGGACGAGCCGGAATCGGTATTGCGCGGGATAGCGCGCCACCCCGATCAGCCGTTCGAATATCACGTCCGGCGAAGCATCGAAGTTGGTCCTGCTCCGGTTGTATTTCAGGCTGATCGCGATGCCGGTGACATCGGGTCCCGTTCCGAGCGAAGCGCCCACCTCGCCGGTCTGGCTCCCCGAGAGCTGCCGGGTGTTGTAATCGACCACGCTGTAGGCGTAATGCGCCTTGACGATCGCCATCCGCCCGAAGGCGTGCTGAAGGCGGGGTGTGACCGAATAGGTCACCACATCGGTGCGGTTCCCCGTGATCGACACGTTGCTGAGCGGCACCGGCTGATCCGGGGATATCAGGGACTGCGACGCAGTCGCCCGCGCACCCAGCGCGAACGTGCCGGGCCAGAGGTCCGCGTTCATCCGCGAGAAGAGTTGATGGAAGATCGCATCGCTGGCCGAATTTCGCGCATAGAAGAGGTTCTGCATCCGGTAGTTGGCCAGGAGATCGAAGCGCCGCGTCTGCTTGCTGATCGATATCCCCGGCTCGACCTCGGTCACGAAATCGCTCCTCTCCCGACCCGGAACCGCGAGGGCGATATTGTCGTTGTAGATCTCCCGCAGGGTGAGAGAAGGCGAGAAGTTCCAGCCGACCGCGCCGGCGGCGGAGTGGAACGGCACCCCACGCGCGGCCCCGACCCCGAACCCGGCACCCGAGCCCGACCCGGGCACACCGGAGGAACCGTACCCGCCCAGCCGCCCCGGAACCGCCGCGTACGCGGGGCCGACCGCGACCGCCGCAATCATGCCGACCGCCACCAACGAGCCGCCCCCCATCCGACGCGGCCTTCCTTCCCGTTCCTGGAATCGTATCCTCATCAGCAGAGTCCTTGCCTGTATTTCAGGCCGTCTTCAGGCCGCTTTCGTTTTGGACCACCGTCAACCTGCCCCGCCGGCCCCCCCTGCACCTCTCCTCCACTCCGACGAACCCCGAGTGGCGACCGGCAGGAGCCGCTGCGGATCCGCCGGGATGGGTGACGCCGCATCGTGCCGCACCCCCGGGAATCCGTCGGACTCAGGGGTTCATAGCGAGGCGAGGGGGAAATCGAGGACGGTTTTTCGATCGTTCGAGGCGAATAGCGGGCACTATTCAACGAAGATGATCGAAAAAATGGACCGATCTCCCGCCGCCGCGGTAGAACCTCCCAAGTCCGACAGACTCCCGGCCGAGCGGGTGATCGCGATCACCCGTAATAGTATTCGGGCTGGAACATGCGCGGATATCGGTTGAGGACGAGCCCGACGGGCTTCTTCGTGTCCAGCAACGCCAACGCCTCGGTCACTGCATCCTGAGGCGTACCGCCGGCCGCCACCACCATCACGATCTGTCCGGCGAGATCCACCAGCACCACCGCCTGGGTCGCCGCAAGCAGGGGAGGGGAATCGAAGAGAACCAGCCGGTCGGGATAGCGCTCGGAGAGTCCCGCCGCCAGTTCCTTCATGGCGTTGCTGGCCAGCAGTTCGGTCCCATATGGGTGCCGTTTCCCGGCAGGGAGCACGCTGAGCCGTGGGATATCCGTCTGCAACAGCACGTCGCTCAGGTCCAGGGACGGATCCTCCAGCAGATCCACCAGCCCCCTATCACCCGGGATTCCCAACATGTGTGCAACGTTGGGCCGTTGCAGATCCGCATCCACCAGCAACACCCTCCGGTCGCGCTCCATAGCGATGCTCATGGCGATATTGACGGAACAGAACGTCTTGCCTTCACCGGCCACGGCGCTGGTCACCATCACCAGGTTTCCGCCCGGCGGCGCGCCGGGACCCTGCTCGAATGCGTTGATCAGGAGCGGGCGCTTGATCCGGCGGAACTCCTCCGTGATCCGGGCATGGACCTGCCGATCGACGTCCGGTCCGGGCGCGATCCCCAACCCCGCCAGCCGCTGCACGTCGACCGTCACGCTCCGCGAGATTCGCGGACCGCGCCTTTGCGCCCCCCCCTCATCCGGCGTCGCCGATCCGGCGCCCGCGAGCGCCGACTTCGCGGCCGGCGGCGCCTCGGCCGACCCCGCGCGACCCTCGGCACCCGCCCGAACGGGCGTAAACTGCGGATCCACCGGCACCGCGCCGGCCTTGCCGCGAGCGCCCTTTCCGTTCGCCAGGTTGATCGCCTTTTCAATGATACTCATAGCAACACTCTCGTCCGGGCGCGCACCGTCTCACGCGCCGACCTTCAGTACCGTCAGAGCCACGCCGCCGACATAGGCGCCGATCAACAACAACACCGTTATGACCAGCAACGTCGCATCGATTCTCCGCCTGGCGAGCGCGCCGCCCATGAACACGGTCCCGACGGTTCCCAGCACCGGGAACCCGGTCACGCGCCGCAGCACACGACGGTCGTTGAAAGTGGGCTTGAGTTGCGACAGAAAGAACGCGAAACCCAGCCCGGCGCCGAGGCCGCCGAGGAGGATCACCGACGCCAGCAACAGCCGCTTCGGCGCCACCGGTTTCTGCGCCACGAACGGAGGATCGATGATCTTGAACTTGATATCGCCGGAACTCTGTTCGGCCTGCTGCGTCATCTTCGCCCGCTCGCGCCGCTTGATCAGGTCGTTGTACTGGCTGCGGGTCACGCTGTAATTCCGATTGAGGCGTGCGAGTTGCGCCTCGACCGCCGGGATTATATTGACCATCTTCCTCAAGTAATCCACGCGCTTCTGGTATATCCGGACCTTGACACGCAGCCCCGCGGTTTTCGCCTGCGTCTCGTTCAGGGAAATCTTCAGCTTCTGGTAGACGGGATTCTCGGCGATCCCGCCGATGACACCCGAGGCGGCGAGCCTTGCCGACTTCTTCTTGCGTTGCGCCTCGAGTTCCTTCAACTGCGCCTTCACCGCGATCACATCCGGATGCCGGTCCGTATACCGGAGCAGGAGGTCGTCGAGGCGGGACTGCAGCGCGTTGATGCGCGCATCCAGCGGTCCGCCGGAACCGCCGACCTCCGACATGATGCCGAAGGTCGGTTCGTTCCCGCTCAACTCCTTGCTCAGCGTATCCCGGGTACGTTCCGCCTCGGCGAGCTGCAGCTTCGCATTCTGCAATTCGGCCATCGCGCCCTGCAGGCGGTTGTAGTAGTCCCTGCCCTGCTGCGGCATCGTACCGACGTGCTTCTGCTTGAAATCCCGCAACCGATTTTCATCGGCGTTGAGCTTCTCCTCGTAGGCCTTGATCTGCCGATCCAGGAACCGCTGCGCCGTATTGGAATCCGCGCGGCCCGCGCCGAGCGTGTTCTCGACAAAGCCGTTGAGCAGATTCTGCACGACGCGCTTGGCCATCGCGGGATTGCGATCGACGTAGGAAATCGTGTAGAAGTTGTCGCGCCGCGTCCCCCGTATGCCGATGCGTCGATCCAACTCGAGCAGCAACCGCTCCATTTGCTCGGGCGTCCCGGCCCGCAGATCCAAGTCGGTCGAGCGCACGACCGTCTCCAGGTTCGGCCGGCTCAGAAGCACCCTGGTGACGAGGTCCACTTTACCCCGGACATTCGGCTGCACCACCATCCCCGCGAGCAGGGGACGCAGGACGGTATCCGTGTCCACGTAGACCTGGGCGGTGGCGCGATAGATGTTGGGTTGGAAATGGAGCCAGGTCCACCCGGCGAGGCAGACCAGCCACGCAACGACGACGCCGTACCAGCGGTAGCGCCATGCGCCGTAGGCGTAGTTCATCAATTGCGAGACGATCTCGTTCATGATGCGATCACCGGACCTCGAATCGGTTTAGAACCAGGACTCGGGGATGATGAGGATGTCACCCGGGCGCATCGGGATATTCGCGTTGATATCCCCGCCGTCCAGCAGGCTGCCCAGCTTCACGGGGATCTTGACCTCCTTGCCGCCGATCCTGCGCACCACGACCGCCCGGTTGCCGGCCGCGTATTGGGTCAGGCCGCCGACCGCGATCATGACATCGAGCAGCGTCATCCCCTGGCGATAGGGCAGTGCCTGCGCTTTCACGGCCTGCCCGACGACGCGAATCTGATTTCCGAAGGTCCCCACGTAGCCGGTGACGATCACGGTCACCATGGGGTTCTTGATGTAGCGTGCGAGCCGCTTCTCGATCTCGTGCGCCAACTGCGTCGGCGTCTTGTCGCTGGCGACGAGGTCCTGAACCAGCGGAATCGAGATGCGCCCGTCGGGACGCACCGGCACCGTGACAGAGACCTCCGGGTTGTGCCAGACGAAGATCTTCAGGGAATCCCCGGGGCCGATGACGTACTCCGGGGCCACCCCGGTCGCCGCCTTGGCGCCCGCACCGGGGCCCGTGCCGGCGCAGCCGGCCAGAAGCACCGCGACCGCACAGAGCATCCCCACCAAGACTTTTTGCGCTGAACCTTTCACCTTCCCCCCCCTACCGCATGGTCCACGATCACGACCCGCCCGCCCGGACCCCTCATCGGCTACGGTTCCCCGAATGTTGAATCCCCCCGATGAGTCTCCCGCCTTCCGCGCGCCCCGAACAAAGGAACTTCCAAAGGAACTTCACGTTTCAGTTCCTGTCCGGATTTCAATGGTGAAGGTATCATTCTCATATGACAAGCCCTTTCCCGCCAAGGTAATAACCCGCAATCGTGTACATCGGTCACCGGTTGGTCGGTCTGGCCGAAGTGTCCATTTTTTTTACACCGAATCGTCGGGTTGCTAATCGAGTCCAAAAATAATTTTCTTTATGAACAACGCCTTCTATGATTGGTGGAGATTATCCACCCTTTTTCAACTGTCAGGTTTTTTTACACTTCTCCACGCATGGCCCAGGTCGACCCTCGACTTCATTTTCGAACTTACTGTTTTCCGAAAGGTTCTTGCTGCTTGGCACGGTCCTTGCTATTTATTTGACAGCGGTACTCTCCGGTACCGGGTAACACGACCAACAAGCGGACCGACCATGAGACATTCACGTGAAGAGGAATATCGGACCATGAAACCACACCGCGTCGGGAATTCGCGATCCGCAGCCGCGCTGTGGCGGCGCCGGGCCTTGCTGACCCTGTCGGGAGCCGTGCTCGCGGCGGCCATGCCGCTCGCCCAAGCGACCGTCTACACGCTGACCGATCAGAACAGCAGCATCACGGTCGATCCCATTAGCACCGACGGGATTTCGCATTGGAAGGTGGATGGCGTCAACCAGCTCTATCAACAATGGTTCTGGGGCCGGATCGGGTCCGGCAGCAGCGAAAGGGGACTCGACACGCTTCCCCTGCTTGGCGCAAAGGCCACCGATGCCAACCTCAACTCGGGCGATGACCACTTGGCGCTGTTGTATGGCACCCCCGGATTCAAGATCGAACTGGGTCTGAGCCTCTCCGGGGGCGCCCCCGGCAGCAAGATGTCGGACCTCGCCACCCAGATCACCTTCACCAATCTGACCCAGACGGGCAGGGACCTTCACGTCTTCCAGTACAGCGACTTCGACCTGTCGGGCAACTACGCCAACGATACGGGCACGGCCGTCAACGCCAACACCATCGTGCAGAGCGACGGCGGCATGATCCTCACCGACGCGGTGTCGCCTATGCCGTCGCGGTGGGAGATCGGCCTCGATTCGGACATCGTCGACAGCCTGGGCAACGGCAGTCCCACGACCCTCGGCAACAGTGGCAGCGGGACGGTCGGTGACGTCACCTACGCCCGCCAGTGGGACTTCACCCTCCAGCCGGCCGGGGGGCCGAACTCCAGCATCGGGTTCAGCATCGACCAGCACATCACCGTGCCCGATCCCGGCACCGTCCTGCTTCTGGGCGCCGGGATGCTGGGACTGGCCGGTGCCAACCGGCGCAAGCGGCGCAAGAACCAATCGGTGGACCGGGACTGAGGGAAGGAAAGGCCGGGGAACTACAAACGAGAACACACATTACACACATTAAAGAAGGCAATGAAAAATCCATCACCCCACGCCACCGCCAGGTGGCGTCTTTTTTCGACGCGCCCACCGAGCAGGGAAAGCGGGCACGACACCCTCCCGGGGAGGCTACGCCCCATGACCGGACCGACCATTTCAATACCCGCCGCACTGCTCGCGACGCTGCTCCTGGGGGCACCGTTCACCGCTCAGGCCGCCACCTACCGTTTTCAGACGATCGATGCCCCCTTCTCCGGCGCGACCGATTCCGGCGCAACGGGCATCAACGACAGCGGACAAATCGTCGGCTACTACTACGATTCCTCGAGCGAGCACGGGTTTCTCTATGATCGCGGAACCTTCTCTTCGATCGAGGATCCGAACGCCAAACCC
>VAPE01012503.1_pt1 | contig 25196 bp, 19 predicted proteins | sample 3393911 | NCBI WGS metagenome assembly VAPE01 (sample SAMN08290436, study PRJNA428436) | hydrothermal vent metagenome | isolation source: Deep-sea hydrothermal vent chimney | place: Atlantic Ocean: South-mid Altantic Ridge
AAACGCAAAGATTTGAATAACAATAAGTTATCCTTATTGTCTTTATATTTCCATCTATTTGTTAATCAGTATGATAGAATTTCTTACCGGACTATTGTTAAGTATGAACTTCACTTAAAATAATTATGCCTGACGCTTGCCGATTCTATGACCTTTGGCGGCAAACCAAAAAATAACAAAATAGCAGACCACAAGAATGGAATATGCGTGCGTGCTTCCCACTGACGGAAGTCCGGCAAGGTAGCCGTATAAAAGTGGAATGGTAGCTCCTCCGGCAATAGCCATAATTAAAATGGCTGAGGCACGTTTGGTGAATTTTCCCAGTCCATCAATAGCGAGCGGCCAGATGGCAGGCCACATAATGGAATTGGCAAAACCGAGGGAGGCCACAAAAAGCACAGAGGTGTAACCTTCTGTGAAAACGGCAATAAGTGTAAAAAGAATACCGAGTAAAGCAAAGTACCGGAGTGCTCTTTGCTGTGATATATATTTGGGGATAATAATGATGCCAACCATATAACCGACAATCATGGCTATCAGCGTAAAAGAAGAGAAAAATTTGGCCACGTTGATGTCAAATCCCAGCGAAAGGCCATAATTGATGAGTGTATCTACAGCCACCACTTCGGCGCCTACGTAAAAGAATAAAGCTACTACGCCCATCCAGAAATAGGGAAACCCGAACAGGCTTGCTCTTTTAGCTCCTCCGTTATGACTATTTTCTTCTTTGGCTTCTACCTCCGGCAGACTCGAAATCCATATAAGCACAGCCATGATAACTAAAACGATAGCAATTATCACATAAGGGAAAATAACTTTCAGTGCCAGTGTGTCCAGTGCAGCCGATTTGTCTGCACCACTCATTCCTGCCAGATTTTTGTTAAGTTTCCCAATACCATTCAAAATAAAAGCGCCAAGAATTATTGGACTTAAAATACCGGCAAACTTATTGGCAACACCCATAATACTGATGCGTTTGGCTGCACTCTCAATAGGGCCGAGAATGGTAACATATGGATTGGCAGCCGTTTGTAAGAGTGCCAGACCGGTTCCCTGCACAAAAAGTCCGGCTAAAAACCAGGTGTATGTCCGGGTGTGAGCCGCTGGAATAAAAATCAGTGCACCCAGCGCCATAACCAACAGACCCAGTGACATACCGTTTTTGAAACCTACCTTTTCCAATACTTTTGCAGAAGGCAATGCCATAACAAAATAAGAAATGTAAAATGAGAATGTGACAAGATATGCCTCAAAAGAGGTTAGTTCACAAGCCGTTTTCAGATAGGGAATTAAGGTGGCATTGAGCCAGGTAACAAAACCAAAAATAAAAAATAATAGTCCGATGATAATAATAGGTGCTGTCTGATTTTGCCTTGATGCTGCTTGTTTTGTCATCTGATTTTGTTTGAAGGATACTTTTTTGATAAAAAACCCAATTACTGCCAGTAAGCTTTTCAGCAGCGGACAGGTTTCTGACAAAAATAAAATAATTCTTTCACCGAAATGCAATTTTCATAATTTGATTGCCGGAGAGTGCACGCAGGAGCTTTTCCCTGATAAAAAAGTGCTATTAAAACCGTAGATGAAACATTCATGGTTAAGTTCTGGACACTCGACTTGTCCCACTTCAAGCGGGAAAGAGGAATGATTAAAAGGCTTTGCAATCTTAGCGTAAATTCTTTTCTGCGGTCATTGTGTGAGATATAAATACCTGATAAGCATTCGGAATTAAAACCCCTGATAGAATCCTCCCGGAACCGGTCCAATTGGGCTACCCAAATTACCGCCACCAAAACGGGAATAACCGTATCCATAAGGGTCGAAGGGGTTGTAATGACGCTGTTCCATGGAAAAGGCAGCGTTAATTCTGAAATGGTCACTCACTTTGTAGTCCACGCTGATTATGGCGCCGCTGTTACTAAAGTCGATGGCACGGGGATTAATCTTGTCGCTGGGCCTTTGTGGCGAAAGGTTGAATGTTTTGTAAGCAATGCCTGTGATGGCCAGTTTATCGTTTACCTGATAGCGGCCTTTGACGTAAACTGAGCCGTAATTTTGTACTGCGTTGCCATAACCGTAGATTTCCGGTGTGCCGGTGGTAATGAAATTGGTGTAGGCAATACCTGCTCCGACCGTCCATTTTTTGTTGATGGGCATACTTATTTCCGGAGCCACCCAGGCACTGAAGCCACTCATACCCGGATAAAATGTTGAGAACGAGGAGCCGAGAGAGAGACTGACATCTGGTTTGAATACTGTTTTGTCCTTTGCGGAAGAACCTTTTACATCCTGCCCGAATGCCTGAGCCTGCGTGTACTGAAAAGTCATCAGCACAGCCAAAACAAATATGAAAATCTTAGCTTTCATTTGATGACAAAGGTAGCTGTTTTTGGTTCTGCAGCGAACTGTACTCTTTCAGGTTTTTAATCTGAAGGTTTTTGGCCGTGGGATTTATTATTAGCTTTGGAAATGGATGTGGCCATTCGGTTTGAAAAGCTTCAGGAGGACGCCTGAAGCGGGGGGAGAATGGGGTATTTTTTGATAGCCATGCCTTTATTTGTTTATACCAAAATCAAAGTCGTTCCGAAAGCTTTTGGAAAAGGTAAAAGTAGAAAATCCGCCAGAATTTTCCCGTGGGGCTTAGAAGGCATCAAGTTCGAGGCTTTCGACGTGCAGAAATTCAGGAGTTTACTTATAGTAAATGACTGAAATTCTGTACGAGAGTAACGAAGAAATTGACGTTTTCTAAGTCACACTATTTATACAAATTCTATGTTGTCCATGCTCATAGTCTTTTCGCAATAGCGGCAGGCCAGCTTCATAGTTCCGTGATGGTCATAAATAACTTTAAAATACGTCGGCACATTTTGGTTGTTGGTAACGCATTTCGGGTTGACGCATTTTACAATTTTTTGGATTTCTTCCGGAAGCAGTACCTGTTCCTTTTTGACTATTTCGTAGTCTTTTATTTCTATGAGTGTAGCATGAGGGGCAACGAGGGCTATCTTACTGATTTCCTCCGGTTTGAAAAATATATTACTAATTTTAATAATACCTTTTTTCCCCAGCTTCTTGCTCTCCAGGTTGGTGCCGAAATAAACGTGGTCGGTACTATTCTCTAAGTTAAGCATGGCGAAAACGCGAAAGGTGTTTTCTGCCGGAATATGGTCTATAACTGTCCCGTTGCGAATGGCTGAGACTTTCAGTTCTGTTCTTTTATTTTTCATGTGTTTAAAAGTTTATATTCTACTGTTTTTCAAATATTTATATTTCACGCAAAGAACGCAGAAAAGAATTTACGCTAAGATCGCAAAGCCTTTTAATCATTCCTTTGTATGTTTAAAATTTAAACATGAGCGCTTCATGTTTTAAGAATATTAAGTCCGTTTATCTAATCTTTTAATCCTAAAATAGCGGCAATAAGAGCCTGCCTGACGTAAACACCGTTTTTTGCCTGTTGAAAATAGTAAGCTCTGGGGTTTTCGTCCACATCTTCGCTGATTTCGTTCACGCGGGGTAGCGGATGCAGCACACGCATGGTCTCTTTCGACTTTTCCAGCATGCTGTTTTCCAAGATATAAGAGTTTTTCACCTTTTCGTATTCCATGGGGTCGGGGAAACGCTCGCCCTGAATGCGGGTCATATAGATAATGTCGGCAAAAGGAAGTATCTCAGATAATTCTGTGTATTGAAAATACTCCAGTCCGGCTTCTTTAATCCATTTTTTAACGCCGCTGGGAAGTTTGAGTGATTCAGGGGAAACCAGGTGGAAAGTAGCGTTGAAAAGACTCATTGCCTGCACCAGCGAGTGGACGGTGCGGCCGTATTTTAAATCACCCACCAGGGCGATGTGAATGTTTTCCAACGTTCCCTGCGTCTTACGGATGGAATACAAATCGAGCAGGCACTGCGTGGGATGCTGGTTGGCGCCGTCACCGGCATTTATAATGGGTACGGGAGCAACTTCGCTGGCAAGCCGTGCACTACCGTCCAACGGGTTACGCATAACGATGAGGTCGGAGTAATTGCTCACCGTTAGAATGGTATCCTTTAGCGATTCACCTTTTTTGACACTGGAAGTGCCTGCACTGGCAAAGCCGATAATGCTGCCGCCGAGATACTGTACGGCACTCTCAAAGCTAAGCCTTGTACGTGTGGAAGGCTCAAAAAACAGGGATGCGATGACATGATTTGTAAGGATTTTTTGGCGCTGGTCTTTTTCAAAATCTTCAGCAATGTCAAGAACCTTTAGTATCTCTTCTTTGCTATAGTCGGTGATGGAGACCAGGCTACGGTTTTTTAAATTAATCATGGAAGTTTGATTTTTTTGATGAGAAAAAACATAAAAAAAGACGGTGAAAACCGTCTGAGAATAACACTACCTTTTCCCCAAAAGGAAACTGCTGAACGTGGTTTTGAAAGTTGTTGTTCGCTAACATAATTTTGTGCTACCGAAGCGCAAAGATAAAGTAAAATTAGACAATAAAGTTTCGATTTATTTGAATTTATTATTTGGTGCTTATTTGAAATTTTTTTTTGTGGTTTGTTTTTTAAAGCTATCCGCAGAATTTAACATTGAGCCAATAAATTATCCTTATCTTAGCCAGGATATAATTCACAGGATTTCTTTACCATTTGTTATTTATGCTGCTCAGTCTGTCCTTTCATTTTGACTATTATCCACTATTGCTGGTTACTATTGTGGCCTGGGTAGTTCCTATTTTGCTGTCTCTTTTAAGGCTGAGAAAAATTCCGGCTGTCATTGTTGAGATTATCTTCGGCTATCTGCTTGGCCATTTTATTCTGACAAATCACACTACCCCCAGTTTCCATATCCTGGAGTTTCTGGCACTATCGGGGTTTATCTTTCTGATGTTTCTAGGTGGTTTGGAGATTGATATGGATCAGATTATGGCCTCTTTCCCAAGAAGAAAGTTGAGCTATTCCCGTTTTGTGGCAAATCCGCTGCTGGTGGGACTTGCCCATTTTGTCATTGCCATTGCCTTGTCTTACGGCGCAACACTTTTGCTGGCACATTTGATAAACATACCCCATGTCTGGTATTTTTCGCTTATCATGGGGACAACCTCTGTGGGCATTGTCTTGCCGGTGTTGAAAGGCCGTGGTGAGCTGTCTGCCCGTTTCGGCCAAATGATTATCATCGTTGCTGCTCTTGCAGACATCCTGAGTATTATCCTCTTTACTTTTACGGCTTTTATCATAAAAAACGGGTTTAAAGTAGAGCTGCTTTACATCCTGATTCTTTTCTTTGTATTTTATCTTTTTTACCGTCTGGGTAATCGTGTCAAACATATTCATCATTTTAAAAAGCTGGCTTTTCAGCTTTCGCATGCTGCCTCACAAATCAGGGTACGCGGGTCGGTGGTCATGATTTTAATCTTCGTGGTACTTTCCCAGTACATTAGCGAAGAGGTGGTTTTGCTGGGCGCTTTCCTAAGCGGTTTGATATTGTCCACGCTGTTGCATAAGGAACGCTCGGTGTTGATGATTAAGCTGGATGGCATGGGATACGGGTTTTTTATCCCTATCTTTTTTATCATGGTCGGCATACAATTTGATATGGCTGCCTTGATGGAGTTTGATAAATCTCTGTTTGTGTTTCTCGGGCTGCTGCTGCTCACGTTGTTTCTGGTAAAAATAGTTCCTTCACTATTGTGGACAAGCCTTTTCGGGAGAAGAAAGTCTATGGCTGCGGGCTTTTTAATGTCATCGCGGTTAAGTCTGATTATTGCTGCCTCGGCCATTGGTTTACAGTTGGGTGTGATTACTTCCGGGATAAATGCCAGCTTTATTTTGATGGCTGTGTTTACCTGTCTGCTTTCACCGGTAATTTTCAATTGGATTAATCCCGTAAAGCTTACCGAAGGTGAAAAAACGCTGATTATAGGTGGTAGCAGCACCGGCGTTTTGCTGGCAAGACGTATGAATATCCATGGAAAGAAGGTGGTAATTATTGAAAAAGATAAGGTTCGTTTTCAGGAAATAAACAGCAAAGGGCTTCTCATTGTCAGGGGCGATGGGACAGATCCGGATATTTATAAAAAGCTTAAACTAGTGCCTGAAAATTATGTAGTTGTTGAAACCGGAAATGATGAGCTGAATTATAAAATTGTGAACTTTCTGCGTAACGAGCTGTTACATGAGCGGATAATTATGCGTACCAATAAAATGCCCTATGTGGAGAAACTCAACCAGCTTGGCGTTGTACCCATCGATTTGCACCGGATATTGGCTACAGCCATTGAGAACCTTATACTTCGGCCAACCACTTACCACGATTTGGTGGAAACATTTGAAAACTACAGTGTTGAGGAGGTTGCCATCACCAACAAGGCGATGGATGGTAAACATTTGAAAGAGGTGCCTTTCCACAGCGGTGCTGTCTTGATGATGATTACGAGAGATAAAACGTCCTTTATTCCGCATGGAGAGACATACCTTCGCTTGGGCGATTTGCTGCATATTTTCGGAACACAGACAGCCTTGCAGGAGGTGCGAAAGAGGATGCTGGGATAAACTGAAAAGCTAAAAAAGCCGGACGATATTTAGCCCGGCTTTTTTAGCTTTTCTGAAAGAGGAGATTGTACCACCAATGACCATGAATCATAATTGGTATTATTTAATCCCTATTTTCTTTCTGATTCTTTTTGGGATAGCTTCTTTGTTTACTGCGATATTCATGGTTTGCAATTCAACATAAGCTTTGGAAGCATAAAAATAGCCTTTGTATTTTTGATCCTTTCCCCAGGAATTTTTGATTTTGTAAAAGACGTCACCTTTTTGGTCGTGCGCAATGCCAACAATCTGCATTCCGTGGTCATCGGTTACAAGATAGTTGTCGTAATGTTTCTGACGCATTGCGGGAGTTACAGTAACTTCCTGTACGATAGAGTCGAAGTTATAAAGCTCTTTTTCTTGTTGCTTCTGGCTTAAAGCTTCCCATTTGGCCTGGTCACTGCCGGTCAGCTTAGGATGTTTGCTGGGAATAATCGCAACACCTTTTTTCCAGTTAAAACCGAGGTCGCTTACATCAGCACCCCAGGCAACAGTGTATCCGTTTTTCACCGCATTGTCGATAATGTCCATCATGCTGTTCAAAGGGACATTCATAGTGGAAGCCCACAACCAGTTGTCGGGAATGACTATTGGAAAAGCTTTGTAGTAAGGATGGTCTTTGAAAGAGGTTACGGACACAATGTTATCCGGATTGAATCCGGTCATGTCCCTGAAACTCTGCGGTGTATATTCTTTGCCTTCGTAAATAAAAGTTTTGGGTAATTTGCCAAGGTAAGTAGCCAGGATTTCGTCAAATGCTTTGTGCCAAACGGGTGTCAGATGACGGTTTTTGTTGGATACAACAGCATCCACAAAACTCTTTAAGACGGCATCCAATTCTCCCTGAACGGGGAGTTTGGTGCCGTAATGCATTCCGCTGTAAACCGAATCGGGGACCATGCCGTATTTTCTGATAACACGGAATACATCTTCATCCTCTGCTCCAGAACCGAATTGCATTTTTCCGTGCAACCGCACATATTTAATGGATTTGTCGGCGTACGTGTGGTTTACACAGAACATCTCAGACAAATTATATTTTTTGCCTGTGGTACGCAGGATTTCCGCTTCAACAAAACCAATGCCCGAGTAGCTCCAGCAGGTACCCGAACGGTATTGGTTTTTCACGGAAGTGTGAGGCACGACAATTTCGTCTGTAAAATGATAGCCTTTGACTTCTTTTTTAGCGGTTGTGTCGCTTTGTGCAAAGGATTGCAAGTTGAACATAAAAGCAGCAACTAACAAAAAGATAAATGATTTAACTTTCATAGAAAACGATTTAAGTTTAGAAAAAAAAGAGCTGCTTTAATGTGATAAAGCAGCTCCGTGATAATATTAAATATCGAATTTAATCCCTTGTGCCAGTGGTAACTCCGTACCGAAATTAATGGTGTTGGTCTGGCGGCGCATGTAAATTTTCCAGGCATCCGAACCGGACTCGCGTCCGCCACCGGTATCTTTTTCACCACCGAAAGCGCCGCCGATCTCTGCTCCGGAAGTACCGAGGTTCACATTGGCAATGCCGCAATCGGAGCCGGCGTAGGAGAGGAATGTCTCCGCTTCGCGCATATCCAGCGTAAAGCAGGCCGAAGAGAGTCCCTGTGGTACATCGTTCTGAATTTCAATGGCATTGGTGATGTCCCCTTTATATTTGATGAGGTAAACAATAGGAGCAAAAGTTTCATCCTGAACAATCTGATAATGATTTTCAGCTTCTGCAATACAGGGAACCACATAATTGCCCGATTCATAATTTTTTCCCTCAAGGACTTCGCCGCCAAAGAGCACTTTGCCGCCTTCTTCCTGAACTTTGTTTACGGCATTTCTAAACAATTCAACGGAAAATTTATCAATAAGCGGCCCTACGAGATAATCTTCGTCCAAAGGATTACCAATACGGGGAACAACATTTTTGTAAGCTGCAATGAACTTGTCGCGCACTTCGTCGTAAATGTCTTCGTGAATAATCACCCGGCGGGTTGTCGTACAACGCTGTCCGGCTGTTCCTACCGTGCCAAATACTGTTGACATTACAGCCATTTTGATGTCGGCGCTGGGAGCGATGATGACGGCATTGTTTCCGCCCAGCTCCAGAATGGTTTTTCCGAGACGTTTGCCCACGATGCCGCCAACACGTTTTCCCACAGCAGTGGAACCGGTAACGGAAAGCAGACGAACCCGCTTATCGCTCAGGAAGTTGTCGCCCATAACCGAAGATTTGGCAACCACAAGGTTGAAAACACCTTCGGGTACATTGTTGTCCTTCAGTACTTTTGTGATAATTCTTTGTGTGGCAATGGCTGTCAGCGGGGTCTTGGAAGAGGGTTTCCAAACGACCACGTCACCGGCAATAATGGCCAGTGCGCTGTTCCATGCCCAAACAGCTACCGGGAAGTTGTAAGAGGTAACCAGTCCGACAATTCCGAGCGGCTGGTACTGTTCCGATAAACGGTGGTTTACCCTTTCCGACTGCAGGTTAGTGCCGTTGATTAAGCGGGATTGTCCTACGGCAAAATCGCAAATGTCAATCATCTCCTGAACTTCGCCCAGTCCTTCCTGGTAAATTTTTCCCATTTCGAGCGTTACCAAAGCGCCGAGGTATTCTTTGTTTTCGCGCAGAGCCAGGCCAATCTGACGAACCAGTTCTCCTCTGATGGGAGCCGGAACTTTTCTCCACTCTTTAAAAGCAGCTTCGGCTTTTTTAATAACTGCTTCATAATCATCAAGGGTGGCGTTTTTTACCTTGGCAATTTCCTTCCCATCAATAGGGGAAAAGGATGTGGTGATATCGCCATCCGTATCCATCCATTCCGTTCCGGTGCATACACCCTGATTGACAGCTTTAATTCCCAGATTACTGAGAATGTCTTCTTTATTATGTTTAATACTCATCTGTTTATGTTTTTAGTTGTCTTTTTTAAAACGTTTGCAAAGGTAAAAAATAGGTGAAACAACTTTCACAAAATCAGCGGGAAAATTTTACGAAACCTGATATTTAGAATAAAGATAAGCAATGGAGACACAGGCCGGCTGGTTCGCCCCCTCCTGGCGTGTGAATGTTTCGTGCATTTCGACCCCCATCTGGCGCGCGAATGTTTCGCGTGCCTCGACTGGAAAGTAATAGAAATGCGCGCCAGTGCGCGCATTTGCTTATTCGGGCAAAATATTTTGAACCCGCCCTACTTCGCCTGTTTCCAACATTACTTTTATCCCACGCGTATGCTTTGATGATTTGGTGAGTATCCGCTTTACAATTCCCTCTGTTAATTTGCCGCTTCGCTGGTCTTGTTTTTGAACCATTTCCACGGCAGTGCCGATTCGTATGTTTTTTCTGAAATATCCTGCCGTCTGTTCGTTCTCCATTATTTCCTTATTTTATCCTAAACCACTTCAGCCACCACAAAAGTACTGCCGCCCACAAAAACCAGATCGTGCGGGCCGGCATTGTTTACCGCCGAATTGTAAGCATGCCGCACCGAAGGATAACTGCTGCCGCTGAGTCCCGCTTTGAAAGCCTTTTCTTTCAGAATTTCGGCATCCAGTCCGCGGGGAATGTCTGCTTTGCAAAAATAATAGGCCGCATTTTGTGGCAATAACGACAAAACTTCATCGTGGTTTTTGTCGGAAACCATACCAAGGACAAAATGCAGATGCTCATAGTCGGTTTCCAACAGTTGTTTGCGGATAGCCATGAGCCCATCGCGGTTGTGACCGGTATCGGCAATGGTCAGCGGATTTTTGTTGATGATTTGCCACCTGCCCATCAAATGGGTGTTCGCAACGGTGTTTTCCAACCCCTCGCGAATGGTCTCTTTTTCAACGCTTATTTTTCCCGATTGGTTCAGCTCAACAATACTTTGCACCGCTGTAGTAATATTTTCCATCTGGTAATTACCCAGAAGCGGACTGTTGACATTTTCCAGATAAAGTTCGTTTTCAAACCAGACATCATAATGTTTTTCCAGCAGATCGCCGGTCTGTATTTTTCTGAGTTCAAAATGGTCTTCTGCAAAAATAAGATGCGTGTTTTTGTCTATGGCGGCTTTTTCAAAAACCGGCGTAGTCTCTTTTTGCCTTCGACCGATAACCACCGGAATACCTTTTTTGATGATGCCTGCTTTCTCGGCGGCAATTTCTTCCAGCGTATCTCCGAGAAACTGCGTATGGTCGTAATCAATGTGGGTGATGATGGAAAGTACCGGATTTGAAATATTGGTTGAGTCCAATCGCCCGCCCATACCGGTTTCCAGTACGGCAAAATCTACCCTTTCTTCGGCAAAATATTGATAAGCCATGCCCACGGTCATTTCAAAAAAAGAGGGATTAATCTTTTCGAAATCTTTGTGATAATTTCCGACAAATTCAACCACCTTTTCACGAGGAATCATTTCGCCGTTTATTCTGATGCGTTCGCGAAAGTCGCGCAGGTGAGGAGAGGTGTAGAGTCCGGTCTTATAGCCTGCCTGCTGCAAAACGGAGGCGATAATGTGCGCAACACTACCTTTACCGTTGGTTCCCGCCACATGTATGGCTCTGAAATTTTCTTGTGGCTGACCGAGCTTCGCCAGCAGGGCTTTGGTGTTGGAAAGGTCGGCTTTGTAAGCAGCCTGTCCCTCACGCTGGTACATGGGCAACCGGCTGAAAAGCCATTGGATAGTTTCGTCGTAATTCATAGGGCAAAAGTAGGAATTTTTATCCCAACACCCATTACCCCATTACCCCATTACCACATTACCACATTATCCCATTACCACATTACCACATTATCCCATTACCACATTACCACATTATCACATTACCACATTACCCCATTACCACATTATCACATTACCACATTACCCCATTACCACATTACCACATTATCCCATTAAAGTAATTCTCAATATTTGTTATATCGAGCTCACATTATTGGCTTACCTTTTCAGAATAAAATGATAGGTAATAGTTCCGATTTGAATGTCGGGGGCTGTCGGGTCTGCGCTGAAAAGGGAGTTCTCGGCGGCTCGCACAGCCAATTGCCTTAGATTTTCACTCACCACAGTTGTTCCTTTGGCAAATACACGGGCATGGGTAACTTTGCCTTGCGGGTTCACTTCAATTCTTACCACTACAGTTCCCTGTTCGGTAAAAGAAGCGGAAGGTTTGTCGAGAAACTTCGCCCCGCGGTTGCCGAGGCTGAATGAGATACCCTGTCCCTTGCCACCACGCCCGTTATATGCATTACTTTCCTTGAAACCATGTGGTTTCCCCTGGTCCCCGGCACTGCTTTTTATGCCCCGGCTTTGGTTTTGGTTTCCCGGTGCCAGTTTAAACAGCGCCCGCTGGTTGACCACCGGTTGGGATTTCTTTTGCGGTGGTGTCTTTTTCACTACACGGGATGAGTCAACCTTTTTTTTCGCTACGGGCTCTTTTGAAATCTTCTTCTCCGGTTTTGTTTTCTTCGGCTTAACAGTTTTCTTTTTTTTTGGTGATTTCTTCTTTTCCAGTGATGGGGCTTTCTCTATATTCTGTGTTAAATTCTTTTGATGGGTCACCACTGGTTTAGGTTGCGGTTTTGGAGATGGAGGTTTCGGATGAGAGATGGGTTTAGGCAATGGCTTGGCTTTCATGGTTTTTAGTTGCGTCTGCATGGCCTGATTTCCAAGCCCGGCGTTGGTAGTTCCCAAACTAACCTCGACCCCTTGTTCTCCGGGAAGTGGGAGTGGCGTTTGCAAAGCAAGAAATGCCAAAGCAAGCAAAAGCAGACCATGAAAAATAATGGTTCCGATGAGTGCTTTCCACTTGTCTTTGTCCATCTTCATAGCTTGTTGCTTTATCTTTTGGGGCTGGTTGCCAAAATAATTTTATGTTTGGTTTTGTACTCGGTATTGATTTGGTTTATCGCATCAATTACCGTTACAATATCTTGCACAGGCACAGATTTGTCCGCCCTCAGGACAATGGTTGCTTGTGCATCAGCCCTTATCTTACTGTATATCTGTTGTTCGAGCTGAGAAGGATTTATCGGTTTGTCTTCGAGAAAAAAGTTACGTGATTTGTTAATGTAAACCGACAGACTCTGCTTGGCCATAGTCTTGCTGTTACTACTCGGCAACAGTAGTTTTATGGCATTGGGAGATACCAGAGTGGAGGTGAGCATAAAAAATATGAGAAGCAGGAACACCAAATCCGACATGGAGGCCATGTTGAAATGGGAATCAATTTTATTTCGTGTTTCAATAGCCATTTTTCTATATTGTTTAGTGAATTTAGGACATCTGTTATTTCATCATGCGAAATTGCCGGTTATCTTTTCTTAGCTGGTTCATGAAGCAAATCCATGAACTCTGAAGTTCTTATTTCCAGAATATTCACTACTTTTTGTATTCTTGCCACGAGGACATTATAAAAGATGTAAGCCATGATGCCAACAATCAATCCTCCCACGGTGGTAATCATGGCCTGATAGATACCTTGCGAAAGTAACTCGATATTGATATTATTTCCGGCCATGGACATATCATAAAAAGCACGTATCATGCCGATAACAGTTCCGAGAAACCCCAGCATAGGTGCGGCACCGGCAATGGTGGCCAGCCCGGCTACATTTTTTTCCAATTGCGAAACTTCCAGCTTTCCCACGTTTTCAATGGCCGCGTTGATATCATTGAGCGGTTTCCCCAGCCTGCGCAGGCCTTTCTCAATCATCCTGCCGATAGGCGAATTGTTTGTCTGGCACAGCGCCTTGGCCGAATCTAATTTGCCACTCAGAATAAACTCTCTGATATTGTTCATGAAATTTTTATCCTCACGGGAGGATCTGCTGATGACAAAATATCTCTCGATGAAAATGTAAACTGCAATCACTGAAAGTACTCCGAGAATAGCCATAATCCATCCTCCTTTTTCTACCAGTTGGATTATAGGCAGGCTGATTTCCCCTTTGCCCGCTTCAGTTCCCAGTATCTGGGCAGTTTCATGTAGCTGAAGAATAATGGCTGTTATCATAATTTATTCCTTAAAAAAGTTAAATGTAAAAATACAAGCTGAACCGTTGTTATACTTTTATACGTCTGTTTTCTTTTAAACACAAGACTGTTAGTTAAACTAAAAAAGCAGGAAAATATTATATCCTTTGTAAAGAATAAAGGGATACAATTCAGGCAACATCATTAGATTAATTTTCCCTTTATATAGTGATTTAGCTTTTTATGATAGGAACCAGATTAAATTCTTTCCTTACATTTGCCGCTAATTATTAATTAACGCAAGCAGATATGTTTAGTTTTACCCTAATGGTGGTAGTTTTTATTCTTGGATATACCGCCATTGCTTTAGAACATCCTATAAAAGTTGATAAGGCAGCTTCTGCACTGATGCTGGGCGTACTCGTTTGGGCAGTTTATTTGGTGGACGTTTCCAGCATACTTTCCCTCGGGTTTAGTGATGCCTGGAAGAATTTTAGCGACAGCTCCATGATGGCTGTTTTCCTGAAAGCCCATCCTGAAGCTACACTTTTAGAACGGATGAGGTATTTTGTGGTTGATAAGCAGGTTGTTGAGCATCTTGGAGAAATCAGCGAAATTCTCTTCTTCCTGCTCGGCGCCATGACCATTGTGGAAACAGTGGACCAACATCAGGGGTTCAAGCTTATTACAGATAGAATTACGACCACCAGTAAGGTGAAACTTTTATGGATACTGAGTATCCTTACCTTCTTTATGTCAGCCATTCTGGACAACCTTACAACGACCATTGTAATAGTTACCTTGTTAAATAAACTTGTAGCCGATAAAAAAACCCGGTGGTTTTTTGCCAGTATGGTGATTATTGCTGCCAATGCGGGTGGGGCATTTTCACCCATTGGCGATGTAACAACCATTATGCTTTGGATAGGAGGGCAGGTTACCGCTGCCAATATTATTGCCATGGTATTTGTCCCCAGTGTCTTCAATATGCTTTTCCCTTTGCTTATTGTCTCTGTCTATCTGAAAGGAACAGTGGAAAAACCCAAAATTGATGCTAGTGAAACAGCTGCATTTACCACGCCATTCGAGCGTAAACTTTTGCTTTTTATGGGGATAGGTGCACTGATATTTGTTCCGGTATTTAAAACAATCACTCACTTACCTCCCTATATGGGTATGTTGTTTGGCTTAAGTGTGATTTGGGTTACCACAGAGTTAATTCATAAAGGTAAAACGGCGGAGGATCGGCGGAAATTATCCGTTATGGGTGTACTCAAAAAGGTAGATATCCCGACTATTTTCTTCTTCCTCGGCATATTGACAGCTGTTGCCGCACTACAGTCTGCAGGCCATCTGGCTCTTGCCAGTCACTGGCTTGACAAAAACGTCCATAACATTTATGGTATCAATGCTGCTATTGGTTTGCTCTCCTCCATTGTTGATAACGTACCGCTTACGGCCGGGGCCATGGGCATGTATCCTGTGTTGACACACGCTATGGTAACTGCTTCTGCCGAATCAGCCTACTTGCATCATTTTGTTCAGGATGGTGCTTTCTGGGAGCTGCTGGCTTATGCTGCCGGAACAGGTGGAAGTATTTTGATTATCGGTTCCGCCGCCGGTGTTGCTGCTATGGCATTGGAAAAAATTGATTTTATATGGTATATGAAAAAAATCAGCTGGCTGGCACTGATCGGATATTTTGGCGGTATCTTTATTTACTGGCTGCAGGATTTGGTTCTTTTCCACATGTGATAATTACTATCTCTTACCTCTTTGACTCTGAGACTTTTCTATGGCAATAAGCTGCTTTTGTCAGGTATGCTTATCTGTACGTATTATAAAATACTGAAATTTTAATTTTAATTGATAGGTATTGAACTGTTACGTATTAGAATTTAAATAGTTTTGCCGATATTTTTTAACAAATAAAACAAAAAAGAGATGACAACATTTATCTTGATGCTTATCGTGTTTGTCCTGGGCTACCTCGCCATTGCCATGGAAGAGCCTTTAAAGGTAGATAAAGCAGCTTCTGCCCTTTTGTTGGGCGTAATCATTTGGGTTGTTTATATCTTCGGCCTGCCCGGAATTCTCAATCTTGGATTTAGCCCCTCATGGGAGCATTTCCTGAAGAGCACGGATTTGGCTACCTTTAAGCATAAGTATGAAGGCGTGAGCCTGATTGCCCAGATGAAATATTTTGTTACAGACCATGAAGTGGTTACTCATCTTGGTAATCTGGCACAGATACTCTTTTTCCTGCTTGGCGCTATGACCATTGTGGAAACAGTGGATCAGCATGAAGGTTTCCGCGTTATAACGGATAGGATCAAGACTACCAGTAAGGTTAAACTGTTGTGGACAGTAGCTATCATTACATTTTTCCTTTCGGGTATATTGGATAATATGACAACAACTATCGTGATGATAGCCCTGTTGCGAAAGCTGATTGATGATAAGAAGTCACGTTGGTTTTTTGCCAGTATGATTGTCATTGCGGCCAATGCCGGAGGTGCTTTTACGCCCATAGGCGATGTGACGACCATCATGCTTTGGATTGGCGGGCAGGTTACAGCACTCGATATTATGGGAATGGTCTTTCTGCCTAGTGTTGTCAGTCTGCTTATTCCGCTTGCCGTAGTTTCCATTTACCTGAAAGGTCATGTTGAAAAACCGGCTTTGGATACTTCGGATAGTTTTAGCACCTCTCCGCGCGAGCGTATTCTTTTGTTGTCATTGGGTATTGGCGGTTTGATTTTTGTCCCTGTCTTTAAAGAGCTTACCGACCTGCCACCATACATGGGGATGCTCTTCAGTTTGGGTGTAATTTGGGTTGCTACCGAATTTATCCACAAAAAGAGTTCAGATGAAGACAGAAGGAAATTTACTGTTGTGGGCATCCTGAAAAGAGTTGATATTCCTACCATTTTGTTCTATCTTGGTATCTTGTCGGCAGTAGCAGCATTGGAATCTGCCGGGCACTTGCAGGTTATGGCCACCTATTTCGACAAACACATGCATAATATTTACCTCATCAACGGTGCCATTGGTTTGTTGTCCTCCATTGTGGATAACGTTCCTCTCACCGCTGCTGCCATGGGAATGTATCCTATTATGACTCCCTCTATGGTTGCCGCTTCTGCTGACCCTGCCTTTATGCAGCATTTTGTTCAAAATGGTGCTTTTTGGGAACTTTTGGCTTATGCAGCCGGTACCGGTGGAAGTATTCTGATTATTGGTTCGGCAGCTGGTGTGGTAGCCATGGCTCTTGAGAAAATCGATTTTATCTGGTATATGAAAAAAATTGCCTGGATTGCGCTGCTTGGTTATTTTGCAGGTATCATTACTTACTGGTTACAGAACGAACTTATTTTCCACCATTAGGGAAGCTTTAAGAAAAGAAATTTTAAGAATTAAAAAAGTTCCTCCCGGTGATTCTACGAGTTACCGGGAGGAACTTTTTTTGGTTGATTGCTGTTAACTATTTGCAATGATTACGGCAAATAGATAACTCCTCCCGAAGAGTCCCTTATGGCTCCTGTGGCGGTGGCCAGACAGTTGATGAGTCCGGTTTTACGTAAAATTCCCATAAAAGCAAAAATCAATGCTTCTTTGAAATCAATAATTTGAATATCGGGGAGATAGACCAATTGCGGGCACTCTCTGCGAATGGCTTCGACAAGAAAAGAATTATGTGTACCACCGCCGGTGAGCAGTATCTTTTTTCCGGAAGCGGAGTCTGTTGCCTTGGCAATTTGAAAGGCGATATGTTTCACAACGGTGTAAAGCTTGTCTTCCAGCGATGCCGGTGAACTGTCGAGTATGGGGAGAAATATTTCCTGCACCTGCTCATTACTCAGCGATTTCGGATAGGGCTGCTGACAAAAATCAACATTGTTTAATTCATCAAAAAACGATTTATTCAGTTTTCCCAGAGAAGCAGTAGCTCCGTTTTTGTCGTAAAGCTTTCCCATCTGCCGGCTGAGGTGGTTCAGCAACTGGTTGGCGGCACAAACATCGTAACCCAGCCGCTTTCCCTTCTCTTCAAACGAAATGTTGGCAATACCACCGATGTTTACACAATAGTCATATTCGGCAAAAAGCAGCTTGTCGCCAATGGGTACCAAAGGGGCGCCCTGCCCGCCCAACAGAATGTCTTTGTTGCGGAAATCACTCACGGTCTCAATGCCGGAGGCTATTGCAACAGCTTGCCCGTTACCAAGTTGAAGGCTAAATCCTTTTTCCGGCTGATGAAAAACAGTATGCCCGTGCAAAGCGATGATATCCGGTTTTAAATGGTGTTTCTTTAAAAAATCGCTCGCATTCTCTCCTAGGTATTTACCATAAGCCACATCATTCTCTGTCAGCTTTTTTCCATCGGCATAGGAGCTTTCCTGTAACAACATTTTCCACTCTTCGGGGTAGGAGAGTGTCTCGGCTGATACTATCCGGTAAGCCCAACGGTTATGCTTTTCCGTGAATTCACAAAAAGCGAGGTCAAGTCCATCCAGCGAACTTCCCGACATGATACCAAGTGCTGTATATGTTGTCATAATCACAGATATTGAATGATGTTTTCCAGTTGCATTCCACGCGAGCCTTTGATGAGGATGTGCGCATCTTTTATGGGGTGGCTTTGCAGATATTGCTCTGCTTCCTTTGTTGTGGTATATTTTCTGTAAAGATGTGCCGGTACGGTTTTGTAAAAGTCTTTTCCAACAAAAATAACCTGTTGAAAATCTGTCATTTTTAGTCTTTCAACAATCTTATGGTGCTCTTCTTCTGACGATTTTCCCAGTTCAAACATATCGCCAAGAATGAGTACCGGGTTTGAAAACCGGTGTGCGGCAAAATCGTCGATGGCCAGCGTCATGCTTTCGGGATTGGCATTATAAGCATCCAAAATCAAAGTGTTGTTTTGTGTTTGGAAAAGCTGCGAACGGTTATTTTCGGGCCGGTAATTTTTGAGCGCCCGAACAATACCTGAATCCGAAATCCCGAAATATTTTCCCACAGCTATGGCAGCCATAATATTACCAAAGTTGTAACTGCCGTAAAGTTTCGTTTGGATATTCGTAATGCCGGTTTCCCGGTACCAGATGATTTCAGTGAGTAGCCCGTTCTTTATAAGTTTTCCTTCCACATCGGCTGGTGGATTGCCGTAAGTAATGCCTGTAATCCCTTCCGAAAGATCCACGAGAAGAGGATTGTCTTTGTTGACAAACACGGTTCCCTCATTATTTTTCAAAAATTGATATAGCTCATTTTTGGTATTGATAACGCCCTGAAAATCACCAAAGCCCTCCAAATGTGCTTTGCCTATGTTTGTGATAAGCCCGTGGGTGGGCTGTGCTATCTTGCAAAGTGCTGCAATCTCCCCCGGATGGTTAGCGCCCATTTCCACAATGGCTGTCTCTGTTTTGCTGTTGATACTCAGCAGAGTAAGCGGAACGCCAATATGGTTATTGAAATTTCCATCGGTAGAGCAAATGTTTTTTTCGGAAGAGAGTGTGGCAGTGCAAAGTTCTTTTGTTGTGGTCTTTCCGTTGGTACCCGTGATGGCCAATACAGGAATGTCAAACTGTTGCCGATGAAATTTTGCCAGTTCTTGCAGTGCATTCAACGTATTTTCCACAAGGATATAGCGGCTGTCATTTTCCGGAACAAATTCGGGGTCATCCACAATGACTGCTGCTGCATCTTTTTCAAGAGCTTCGGCAGCAAATCGATTGCCGTTGAAATTTTCTCCCGAAAGGGCAAAAAAGAGGCTTCCATTTTTCAGATTTCGTGTATCGGTACTGACACCGGAGTGGTCACGAAAGAGTGTCACTATTTTATCAAAATTTTTCATGCTCATAAAAAAAGGACTGTTCCGGTTACCGGGAAACAGCCCTTAAAATTAATCATTTCTTTTAAATATTATTTCTTTCTTCGTTTTGTTGATATGGGGCTGCCCACACGGCTCATGGCACAACGGAAACCCACTGTTGCTGAAGATTTGTCTTCGTCCATATAACGCCTTACTCCGGGACTTAGATAATAAGGAGGATCATTCCACGAACCACCCTTAATAACACGTGACTTACTGTTAATCAACGAAGTGACGCCATATTCGGCAAATCCTTTTTGTTTAGATGTACTCATGTTGAAATTATCGGGCGGAGGGGTTGTGTTTTCTATTTGTGCAAGTTTACTCTTGCTGAGCAGAACAAGAGGTATGTGCCCCAGACTGTCTTTCTGGGCAACTTGTCCATCCATAGTACGTTTCAGTGTTTTAAAATTGTCACCATAATAGGGGTCAAAATCACCTTCTTCTTCAAAAGCGGCAGGCGAGTATTTGTCCATAACCCACTCACTCACATTACCAGCCATATTATAGAGGCCAAAGTCGTTGGGCCAGTATGACATAACCGGAGCCGGAATGCTGGCACCATCGTTAAGGTCTCCTGCAACACCCATATAATCACCTTTGCCAATTTTAAAATTGGCAACAAAGCTTCCGTAATGTTTTTTGTTGTCCGAGCGCAACCCTTTTCCGTTCCATGGATATACTTTCCGTTCTGTCACCCGGTTGTTCACTGTGTTACCAAGCAGCCCGAGTGCGGCATACTCCCATTCGGCTTCAGTTGGGAGCCGGTAATGGGGAAGTAAAATGCCATCGCCATAACGGACTTTCCTGACTCCGGTACTGTTGGGATTCAGGTCTTTTTTTCCTTCTTTTACCAAGCCCTGATACTGACCTGACAGGTACGCTTCTGTACTAAATGAGTTATCATCTTTTTGATCCGGGTCGTAATCAAGGTATCCGGCATTGATGAGAAGCTGTTCGTTGACGCGGTCTGTACGCCATGAGGCATAAGCGTTGGCCTGCAGCCAGCTGACGCCAACAACAGGATAATTGTGATAAGCAGGATGCCTGAAATAGTTCTCTACCAGAGGTTCGTTGTATGTCATCTTTTTAAGCCAAACTGTAGTGTCAGGAAGTGCTTTCTGTACTACTGTCGGATAATCGGCACCGTAAACTCTTTGCAGCCAAAAAATATATTCCAGATAAGCAATGTTGCTGACCTCCGTTTCATCCATATAAAAACTATTCACCGTCACATCGTGCGGACGGTTATCCCATTCATAAAACGGTGTTTCTTCCGTAGCACCCATAGTAAAGGTACCGCCTTCAATAAATACCAGTCCCGGTCCCGTCTTTTGCTCTTTTGAAGGCGTTACCTCAAAGCCGCCATTTTTTGGGTTGTTGTAAGCCCAACCGGTGGTACGAGAAATATTTTTTCCACCCTTGCTGCATGATGTTATAAACATAAGCATTGCGCCAAGTGAGAGGATAACCAAATAAAGTTTATTGAATTTCAGCATTTTTATTGCCATTAATTTTTCCTTGATGTATAACTATCTCTAACGGTTTTTATTGTCTCCGGAAGTTAATTTCTTTAACGTGAAGTTGCAAATGTAAATAATTAAGTCAGAATATTTAATTTTAAGAAAAAAATCTTGATAAAATATTCTTGTATCAACACGATCACCACATCAATCGTCCTCCCTTGAAGAATCTCCGCTTCAAGCCTCCTCGCTTGAAGAACCTTCGACACGCACGCTCCTGTCTGAAACATGTCATTTATAATTTTCCGTTATCTCTCTTCCTGTATAAAATAAAAATCTTTTTTGTCCGTTTTTTAACAAAGCATTTATACCTAATTCAATATATTTGCCATCGAAAGAATTTCTATGCAAATAAAAAGACTTACATTTTTCCTTCTGCTTGTAACCTTTCCGTTTTTAAGTTATGCCATTGATTACTCCTTTGGTGATACACTTCAGTGGCAGGGAATGCAGTATTTGAAAACCGAAAACGGAACTGTGTTTCAGCGCCTTTCTTTCCGTGGCGCTACTTTCTCCGTTCCTGAAGCTCTGCCCGCTTTCAACAAAGTTGTTCCTATTCATTCGGTACAGGTGCAACTCAAAGCAAGACTTTCCGACAAGAAAACACAGCCTGTGGATGCAGCGGTAGCCCAGTGGCTTTCAGAAAAAGGATTTACAGATACTACTTTCCAGATTGGGGCTGGCCTATCTATTGCGCGTAAACAGCCATTTGCCGTGGTGCATTTAGTACCGGTTCGGTGGAACCCGAAAAAGAAACTGTTTGAGAAGCTCCTTTCTTTTAAAGTGAACATTGATGTGAAGGATCTGCCGGCTGCATCTGCTATCACAAAACAGCAGTTGTTGTCCAATTCGGTACTGGCTTCAGGGAAGTGGTTTAAGATACGTATTAACAAAAGTGGTCTTTACAAACTGACCTACGACGATTTGAAAAGTATGGGCTTCCCTGTTGATGCCAATCCGGCTGACATTGCCCTTTACGGAAACGGCGGTGGAGTTTTGCCTGAAAAAAATAATGCGCCCCGGCCGGCGGGTCTTACGGAAAATCCTATTGAGGTGGTGGATGGCGGAGATGGAAGTTTCGACCCGGGTGACTATATTTTGTTTTATGGTGTGGGGCCTGTGGTATGGAAATACAATGCTTCTAACGGATATTTTAATCACCAGAATAATTATTACGATAACTACGCTTATTATTTCCTGACGTTGGGTGCACAACCCGGACTTCGTATTCAGCAGGAATCTGTTTCGGGGACACCCGATACCGAGGTGACCAGCTTTACCGACTATGCTTTTCATGAACTGGACGAACGAAACCTTGGCGGGACAGGGAGAACATGGTATGGTGAAGTGTATGATTTCACCACCAGCTACACGTTTGATTTTGACTTTCCTCATATTATTAATACAAAAAAAGCTTATTTGAAGGCAGTGTTTGCATCGAAAGCTTTTTCCTCCAACCGGTTTTTGATATATACCAATGGTAAATTACAAAAAACGCTGAACATGCCCATCACAGGCAACAGCGGATATGATGTGGGGAAAGGCGGTGGTACTCAGTTTGAATTTGACCCTGCTGCGAAAAAAATTTCCGTAAAAACTGTTTTTCAGCGTAGCTCCTCTTCTTCGGTGGGCTATCTGGATTTCATTGATGTAAACGTACAACGGCAACTGATTTTTGATGGCGGACAGTTGGAATTTAGAAATCTTTTTTCCTCCGGAAATGTTGCACGCTATCATCTGCAGGCATCTGATAAGGTGGTGGTGTGGGATGTTTCGCAACCGCTGGCTCCCAAAAAAGTTAGTACACAGCCTGTCTCCGGCGGGGTGACTTTTAATACGGCCATTACACCGCTAAAGGCTTTTGTAGCATTCGATGGAAGTACTTTCTATTCGCCTGAATTTGTGGGAGAAGTGGAAAATCAGAATCTACACGCTGTGAAGAATATTGATTATCTGATTGTTGCTTATCCGGATTTTTTGAGCGAAGCCCGGCGGCTGGCCAACTTCCACCGGCAGAAAGATGGTATGAATGTCTATGTCACCACTCCACAAAAGATTTACAATGAATTTTCCTCCGGAGCACATGATATCACGGCCATCCGCGACTTTGTCAAACATATTTACGACCAGAGTGATGCGGGGAAAGAGTTGAAGTATCTCCTGCTCTTCGGTGATGCTTCCTACGACTACAAAAACCGTTTGCCCGACAACACCGACTTTGTTCCCTGCTGGGAGTCCGTCAATTCACTCAATACTATCAGTTCCATCGCCTCCGACGACTATTTCGGTTATCTGGATGACGGCGAAGGTACCAGTAGCAGTGACCGTGTGGATATCGGTATAGGCCGTTTCCCTGTAGACACACCTGAAGAGGCTAAAGATGCTGTGGATAAGTGTATTAGCTATGCGTCAAACTCGCCGCAAACCTTGGGCCCATGGCGTAACCGATTGACTTTTGTGGCTGACGACGGTGATTATAATCGTCACCTAAATGATGCTCAAACACTCACTAAATATCTCAATAGCCGCTATCCCGTTTACGGACTGAATAAGTTGTACCTCGATGCATTTCCTCAGATTTCAACTCCCAGCGGCCAGCGTGCCCCCGAATTGAATGAAGCCATTAACTCCTCCATCGACGAAGGAACCCTGATTTTTAACTATTCCGGTCATGGTGGTGAGGTCGGCCTTGGCCACGAGCGGTTTCTGACTATCGCAGATATAAATTCCTGGACAAACAAAGATAAACTTGCTGTTTTCATTACGGCTACCTGCGAATTCACCCGTTACGACAACCCGGGGCTTGTTTCGGCGGGAGAGCTTGTTTTTTTGAATCCCAACGGCGGTGCTATTTCCCTGTTTACCACTACGCGAGCCACCTATGCCAGTGCTAACCTTGCACTCAATATGGCTATTTTCAGACACAATATGTTTGAAAAAGTCAATGGTGCTTATCCCCGTTTTGGTGATGTTATCATGCATGCGAAAGTGCTGGGAGGCGACAATGACAAAAAATTCGTTTTGATTGGTGACCCTGCCCTGAAAATGGATTATCCGCAGGATGTGGCAAAAACGACTTACATCGATACCAAAGCTGTGATAGTTGGAGAACCTGATACCTTGAAAGCTTTGTCGAAAGTACGGATTCAGGGTGCTGTCACCGATGACAACGGCCAAAAAATAAATGACTACAACGGAACCATCTTTTCCACAGTTTTTGATAAAAAATCGGCTATCACAACTCTCCGCACCGACCCTGACAGCCGTGTAACAACTTTTTATATGTGGAACAGTATTTTGTTTAAAGGTAAAGCAGTCATAAATAACGGTGCTTTCGACTTCTCTTTCGTGGTGCCCAAGGATATTGCTTATAAATTTGGGAAGGGACGTATCAGCTATTATTTCGACAATGGAAAAAGCGATGGACATGGCTACACCGAAAATGTTGTTGTGGGCGGATTTGACGATCAGGCTGTGCCGGATACCGTTGGCCCGGTTATTCGTCTTTTCATGAATGATTCCACATTTTCACCGGGCGATGTCACACATGCCGACCCTGTGCTTTATGCTCGTCTGAGCGATCAAAGTGGTATCAATACTACCGGTAATGGTATCGGACATAACATTGTGGCTACGCTGGATGATAACCTGTCCCAAAGTTATAATTTGAATGCTTACTATGTGGCTGATGAAGGTGATTTCACCAAAGGTACGGTCAGCTTTCAGCTTACAGGATTGTCCAATGGGGAACATGTTATTAGTTTGAAGGCATGGGACTTGTATAATAATTCATCTATGGCTAAACTGTCGTTTGTGGTGGAACCTTCTTCAAAGCTGGTCATAGAACATTTGGTTAATATGCCCAATCCGGTGACCGATGCAACGGACTTTGTCTTTGACCACAACCAGGCAGGGAAGGCGCTAAAAGTTAGGATTGATATTTATCAAATGGATGGCCGTCGGGTGAAGAGTTTGCAACGAGAGCTGACGCCGGGTGGCTTCACTTCCGGAAGAATACACTGGAACTGTACTACCGACACCGGAGAGAAAATCAGCCGCGGGATCTATATCTATCAATTACAGGTAACTGCTCCGGATGGGCAGACAAAATACCTGCGTAATAAGTTGGTTTTTATTCGCTAAATAGATTTTTGCCGGCTATTTGTAACAATACTCCGGTAATAATTTTATTAACCTGATTTTCAATTAGTTGTAGATGTTTCATAATAAGTGTAACTTATTATGAAACAAGCATTTGCGTCTTTGCGTCTTTGCGAG